>Ga0181520_10007426_pt1 | contig 16176 bp, 9 predicted proteins | sample PEATcosm2014_Bin_29_FD_132451 | JGI IMG/M metagenome (GOLD analysis project Ga0181520, IMG submission 132451) | Peatland microbial communities from MTU Mesocosm Facility, Houghton, MI, USA - PEATcosm2014_Bin02_30_metaG | ecosystem: Environmental > Terrestrial > Soil > Wetlands > Peat | place...
ACGGTGGTCTTGCGGGCGCCGGCCGCCGCAGCGGCGGCTCCGGGCGGCGGCGCCGCGAGTGCGGCTTCACCGGCCCCGATCAGCGCGCCGGTGGTGAGAACCGTCGTCTTGATGAAGTCGCGGCGATCCATGGAGTGGGTTCGCGCTCCTGGCTGTGGAATGGGCGGGCCTACGAGGTCGTTGCAGAGGTTGCCGGCTCGCCTGTAAGAACGGTCTCCGTAGCGCGACCGCCGATGGTGCGTCGTCATGGGGAACTGAGATCGTCACTGTGGACGCGACCGGAACACAGTGGCGGTGACGGCTGGGTCGCACTCTGGAAAGTGTTCCTACTGTCTTCTGCAACCGCCTTCTACGTCCAGATACCAGGGATCTTCGTGTGGCACTTGACGCAGGTGAAGTTGCCCAGGTCGAGCCCCGTGTTCTCCACGTCGTAGTTCACCCGCCTGATGACTTTGTACCCGCATTTCGGGCAGTACGTCGACTCCGCCGGGTGCCCGTTCATGTTGCCCACGTAGACGTAGCGCAGCCCGGCTTGGTAAGCATTGCCGCGCAGCGCGGTGAGCGTGTCGGCAGGGGTCGAGGGCACGTTGCCGAGCTTGTAGGTCGGGAAGAAGCGCGACACGTGCAGCGGCACGTCCGGTCCGCAGTTGGCGACGATCCAGCGGCACATCTCGCTGAAGGTGTCCGGGTTGTCGTTATATCCGGGGACGACCAGGTTGGTAAGCTCCAGCCAGACACCGGACGCGGCGGCGACCTTGATGCTGTCCAGGACGGTCTCCAGACGCCCGCCGGTGACATCCTGGTAGAAGTCCGCTGTGAATCCCTTGAGGTCGATGTTGATGGCATCCACCGCCTTGGTGAAAGCCTGCATCGTCTCCGGGCAGCAATACCCGGCGGTGTGGATGAGCACCTTCAGCCCGGCCTTGTGGGCAAGGGCCGCTGTGTCGAGAACATACTCGATGCACTGGATCGGCTCGGAATATGTGAAGGTGATGCTCTTGAGGCCGATGTCCTTCACCTGGGTGACGAGGCTGTCCGGGGGGAGGTTCTTGTTGTCGGTTTGCTCGGGGCGTGCCTGCGCAAACTGCCACGACTGGCAGTATTTGCAGTCGAGATTGCAGCCCGCCGTCCCCAGCGCCAAAGTCCGCGTGCGCGGAAGGAAGTGGTAGAACGGCCCCTTCTCCATGTAGTCGGCCTTCACGGCCACCGGCTTGCCGTAGACCTTACTGACGTACTGGCCGTCCACGTTCTCGCGCACACCGCAGAAGCCGCGCTCTCCGGGCGCGATCTCGCACTTCCGCGGGCATAGCTGGCAAACCGTATTCTGGCCGGTGGTGGGATGCCAAAATCGCCCGACCACATTCGACACATCCCCCACCGTCTGCACCGACGCTCGTCCGAGGCCGTCGATCAGCCCGCCTAGAGGCGGCATCAAGCCGGCCATCAGGCAGCCTTTGCCGCAAATACCGACGAATTCACGCCTGTCGAGAGAAAGGTTCTCACCCACCTGCTGTTCCGTCCTATCGCTAGACGGCTTTAACACCTTGGGGGATTGCATCCCCCAAACCCCCGCGATCCCTAACGTCAGAGGCCTTTGAGGATGCGGAGGTCTGAGGGACGCAGTACCTGTTTAGCGACTACCTTCTTCGACTATGTGGCGGCGCGATTTATCGCGCCAAAGCAGGCCCAAACTGCTCTCCGCCCATTGCACCGCTGGCACGAGCGAGTATCCTCTTGAAAGCGAAGGTGCTGGTAGTTACGCGACGTAATGGCGCGATAAATCGCGCTGCCACATGGTCTGAGAAAGGTGTCGCTAAACACATACGGGGCGCAGCCCCCCCCAGGACGTAAAGGCCGTTGCCATTCGCAGTCTTACAAGTCCCCTATCCCGCCGCGCTTGCCGACTGGGTCGTCACCGGAAGCCGCCACTGCTTGAACTGCTCGCCGCAAGTGTCGCCGAAGCAGTGGTTGAGCGCGCACGCGAACGCCTCGATGCCCGCATTGCCGTCCGGCATCGCGCGCAGTGCGGCGAAGAACTTGCGATACGGTTCGCGGTCGATAAGGCGGTCCTTGGAGAACCCCTTGGCATCGAGCAGCGCGTACATCATCCCCGAGACGACCTGAGTGTTCACGTTGCCTGTATCGGTCGCCCGCACGTAGTCTTCGAGGCTCTTGAGAGCCGCCTGCCGGGCGTTGATGACCGCTTCCTGCGGCAACTTCACGGCCTCGGCGCTGCCGATGGCATCGCGCGTCTCAGTCACCAGTTCGTACTGCAGGGAGGCCGCGCCGAAGTCGGCCAGGCCCCCCAGGATCGCCGAGTTGTTGGCGAATCGCGATCCGACGGCGTCCTGGGCGGCATTGAGCGCCAGTTCCCGCAGGCCCAGCGCCCAGTTCGGCGGATCGTTGATCTGGCAGGCAGGAACCATCATCGGGTTGCCGGCTGAAGTGCGATCCGCCGGGTCAACCAGCACGACCGTCTTAGCGGTGTCCTTGCTCCCCATCCACTCACGGAGGATCTTGACCGACCGGTCCCAGATGTTGGGGATGTTGTACTCCCGCATCTTCGCAGCGACCGTGAAAGGCGCGAACACCACGACATTGTCGCCGACATAGGCATCCATGTTTTGGGCGTCGACCCCGAACTTGGCCTTCACCTGCGCCGCGTACTCGGAGCAGTCCGGCACGCCCTTGGCGCATAGCTCGGCGTCGTCCTTCAGGCCGTCCTCGTGGCGATAGTCACCGGCCAGAACCTCGTAGCACTCGGTTGCCCCGGCCTTGTCGCCAAGACGCTCGCGGCACTGCGACATCAGGTAGAGCGCCTGCGCGCAGTTCTCCGAGGTGGGCATACTGCAAAGCGGCCGGAGCACCTTCGCCGCCAGCGTGTAGTCGCCTGTCTCCATGAGCATCCCGCCCTGGTACAGGCGGGCGTCGGGCAGGAGGTTGGCGGGAGACAGGGCGTACTTGATATGGTGAGTGACCGTCTCGAAGTAGCAGAAGTCCGTGCGGCGAGCATACAACTTCATCAGCTCGTAGAACTGAGTTTTATTCTGCTCGAGACCCTTGGGGAAAACGTTGGGCATCGTCTTGGCAAGCGCCGGGTATATCTTCTGGGCTGTGTCCCAAGTGCTGGTGTCCGCATAGAACCGCATCAACCTGGCGAGGGCTACAGACTCGCAAGCGCAGCCGGGGAAGTGGATGATCAATTCCTGGTAGGTGAATGCGGCGTCGGGTTTGGGCGTCTTGTCGATCTCGCCGTAAGGGGTGTAGGCGCGGGCGATCTCCATCAGCGCATCGTCCCGCAGGGGGCTGCCGACGAGATCGTTGACCACCACCGCGAAGGCGCTCGTCGCGTCTTTCACCGCCGAGAGGCTGCCGCCGGTGGCGATCTCCGAGTGACCGGTGGCATCTTTCCAGGAGTCTTGCAGCCGGAACAGGTCGTCGGGCCCCTTCGCCTTGTTCACTTCCTGGAAGAGCATGTCCATCTGCTCGTAGCAGACCCCGATGTTGAACACGGCCTGGGCGTACTTGTCGTTGCCGGGGAAGGCGTGGACGAACTTGCGGTATGCCGAGATGGCATCGGCGTACTCGCGGTAATTCTGGTGGTGCATCGCGATGTCGAACAGGTCCTGCGCATCGCGCCCCGGATCGACCGCCTGGGTATCGTAGACGTGCCCACGCGAAAGGTTCCCGGAGCCGATGAGTTGCTGGTTGAGCGTGTTCACCATCCGCATGGCCTGGTTGGTGCGCGCGCTGCCGTACATGTGGTGGATGAGCCACTCGTAGGCGTTGATCGCGTGGCGGATGTCGCCCTTGTGCCACAACGCCTCGCCGGTGCGCATCTGGGCGTCGTCGCGGCAGGGAGACCACGGGTAGCGGTCGAGGAGCATCTGCGAGACCCGGATCGCCCGGTCGTAGCTCTCGGCTTCCATGTACTTTTGCCCCAGAGCGTTCAGGGCTTCCGGGCATTCCTCGGCCTTCGGGTAGTTGTCCACGAGTTGCTCGAGGGCGGCGATGGCGCTCGGTCGGTCATTGAGGTCCTTGAACTCATTGAACAAGGCCAACAGCGCGCTCGGCGCATGGGTACTCTCCGGCCAGCGTTTCACAAGATACTGCAGCGTCTGGACGGCGTTCTTGTGGTCCTTGTCTTCAGTGTACAGCAGCGCTAATCTCCAGGCGGCGCTGTCCGCGTTTGAGTAGTCCGGGTATTCCTCGGCCACCAGCTTGTATGCCTGAACCTGCGCCTTGAAGTTCCGACGGACCTCATTGACCCAGGCGTAGTGCATCGCCGCGGCAGGGGCGAAGTCACTGTGGGGGTGGTTGTTGGCGAAATCCTCGTTGGCCTTGATCGCCTTGAGAATCTCGGCCTCCTGGTCGGGCCTGCAGCACGTATAGCTGGCCGTAGCGGCGTCATCGTGTTGGTTGTACAGCGTCAGCCGGGTCGGGAGGAGGGCCACGTCGGAGAAGGTGGGCGCGAGTACGGTGCTAATGTCGAATGTATCTGCCCACAGAGCGCCTGCGAAAGCGGAGACGGCGAGAACGACCAGTACAGACAGCCGTGACATCGAATGGCCTCCTGTATGGCATATATCGCCCGCCCCCGGGCGGGACAGTGCTGACGCTATGGTGTTTCGCGGTCGGGCCGAGTGCACACTATGACGAGGTTACATCTTATCCCCCAGTAACTCACATTGTATACCCATTGTGTGCGAGAATCAACACCAAAAAGGTTGCCCGTGACGGAGGGCTGCTGCGAAAGTCGCCGTTTGCCTTGCCTCTCCCGGAACGGGAGGGGTGCCTGAGGCACGCCTTCACTCGGCGCTGCTATCGCCCTCATAGAACACGCGCTTGGCCTTTCCCTCCGCCCGCGGCAGCTCTCCCGGCGCGAAGACATCGCCCTTGGGCGAGAACCCCAGCACGTGTTTGAGGTGCTTCTCCACCGTGTAGCCGGTCACACCCGGCTCCGCCTCGACGTTGATGCGGACGTCCTTCACCCCGTTGGTCTCCTCGATGATGATCTGGTAGTTGGACTTCACCCCGGGGATCTCCATGAGCGCCTGCTCGACCTGGCGCGGGAAGAAGTTCACGCCCTTGACGATGAGCATATCGTCGACGCGCCCGGTGATGGGAGCAATGCGCACGTGCGTGCGCCCGCAAGCGCAGGTCTCATGCGACATAATGCGCGTCAGATCGCCGGTGCGGAAGCGGATCGCCGGCAGCGCCTGCCGCGTCAGCGCCGTGAACGTCAGTTCTCCCGGCTTGCCGTCGGCCACCGGCTCGTGGGTGTCCGGGTCGAGGACCTCGACGATGTAATGATCCTCCCACACATGCGTGCCGTTGTGGGCCGCACAGTCCATGCCCAGCGTTCCCACCCCGCCGGATTCGGTCATCCCGTAGATGTCGAAGACCTCCACCCCGAGGCCCTCGGCGAGCTTCTGCTTCATCGATTCGGAGAACGTCTCCGACCCGAAGATGCCGATCTCCAGGTTCGGCAGGCTGTCGCCCTGCTCCTCGAGGACTTCCATGATGCGGATGCCATAGGAGACGACGCCGGTGAGGATGCGAGTCTTGAAATCGCGGGCAAGTCGGATTTGGCGGGCCGTGTTCCCGGCCCCGGTGGGGATCACGAACAGCCCCATCTCACGCGCGCCGTGGAAGAAGCCGAAGCCGCCGTTGAACAGCCCGAAGGAAGGCGTGATCTGCAGCACGTCGCCTTTCTCGGCCCCGGCCATGCGGTAGCAGCGCGCCATGCACTCGCCCCATTGGTGGATGTCGGCGATGGTATAGGGCATGACGACCGGCGTTCCCGTGGAGCCCGAGGACATGTGCATCCCGACCAGATCGCGCTCATCGACGCAGCAAAGCCCCAGCGGGTAGCCCTGCCGCAGGTCTTCCTTGCTCATCTGTGGCAGCGCCGTCAGATCGTCTACACCGTGGATGTCGGCGGGGTTGACGCCGACGGCATCGAGACGCTGCCGCTGCCGGGCGTTGTGCTCGTACACGTACTGCACGATCTCGCGCAGGCGGCGATCCTGCAACGCGCGCAACTCGTCTTGCGAGGCGGTCTCCAACCCAGCGTTGTGGAAGCCGTAGCTCATGCCGATCGTCTCCCGGCCTCGAAGGCCTTCAGGTTGACATCGCGGTGCTTGGGCGGCACGCAGGCCGCAAGCGCCTCGCCCCAGGTCTCCAGCGGCAAATCCAGCCCCTGCGAGAGCGCGCCCAGGATGACGACGTTCGCGACGCGGATGTTGCCCAGGTCCAGCGCCATCTGCGCCGCGTCCAGGTACGTCAGCCGGGGGAACGCCTGCCGCAGCCGTGCCTCGGCGTCCGCCGGATACTGCGCCTGGCCGGTGGACACTGTGACCGGCACAATCATCTGGCTGGACACCACGGCCAGTCCGCCCGGCATGAGATAGTGGGCGAACCGCAGCGCCTCGATGCGCTCGAACGACCCCAGCGCCGCCGCCGTTCCCGCCGCCACCAGGGGGCTGTATACCTCCGCGCCATAGCGCACCTGGGCCACGACGGAGCCGCCGCGTTGCGCCATGCCGTGGACTTCGTTGGTCTTCACCTGATACCCGGCCAGCATCGCCGCCCGGGCGATCACTTCCGACCCCAGCAAAATGCCCTGCCCCCCTACCCCAACGAGCACGACGCTCGTAGTCTCACTCATACTCACTTCGTCTCCTCATCCTGCGCAACTGACGACACGCACAGCCCGGTGCCCCTAGCCGTCCGCGCGGGGTCAACGGCAGGGCCGGATACTTCGCTGCGCTCGTAGGTCCGGCCCCTCCGAACGGCGTTACCCAGCGGCCAGCGCCGCTCTATGATCCCTCGCCCTCCGCCATGCCTATCGCGTCGAACCGGCAGACCTGGGCGCAAAGCCCACAGCCGTTGCACATCAGGGGGTCGATGCGTGTCTGCTCGCCGCTCTTTTCGATGGCGGGGCAGCCCAGGCGCAGGCATAGGCCGCACTGCCGGCACGTCGCAGCGTCGATGCCTCGCTTACCTGTCAGGCGCGTGCGCTCGTGCAGAATGCACGGGGCGTAGGACACGATCAGCGACGGCTCGTCCGCCGCCAGCGCGGCGCGCAGCGCCTCCACGGTCGCCTTCAGATTGTATGGATCGACTTGATGGATGTCGCGGACGCCGCAGGCGCGGCCGATGTCGGCGATGCTGGCCGCCACGGTCGCCTCGCCGGTCAACGTCCGCCCAGTCCCGGGGTTGTCCTGGTGCCCGGTCATCGCCGTCGTCCGGTTATCAACGACGACAATCGTGGATACACCCTTGTTGTAAGCGATGTCGAGCAGCCCGGTGATCCCGGAGTGGAAGAAGGTGGAGTCGCCGACGATCCCGACCACCTTGCGTGGCTCGCCCGCTTTGTCGAGACCGTGAGCCATCGAGACGCCCCCGCCCATGCACAGGATGGCGTCGGTACGAGACAGGGGCGGGAACACCCCGAGGCTGTAGCACCCGATATCGCCGGCCACGACGACGTCGAACTTCCCTAAGGCGGCGAACAGCCCGCGATGGGGGCAGCCGGGACAGAGCACCGGAGGCCGCGCCGGCAGGTCGGTCGGGGCAGCGGAGGACGGCGCGCTCGATGCCGGCGCGCGCACGGCCTGCAGCGCTTCGACCGATAACTCTCCGCACCGGGGCACAACGTCCTTGCCGCGACAGGAGATGCCGAGCGCCTTCACGTGCTCCTCGAGGAAGTCGTCGAGTTCCTCCACCACCAGCACCTCGGCCACGCCCCCGGCGAACTCTCGGATCAACGCGTCCGGGAACGGGTACGCCCACCCCAACTTGAGCACCGAGGCCTCGGGGAAGGCCTCGCGCACATACTGATAGGCGATGCTCGCGGTGATGATGCCTAACTGCCGCTCGCGCCACTCGATGCGGTTGGCCGCCGAGCGCTCGGCGGCGGCACGCAGCGCTCCGAGACGCTCTTCCACATTGCGCCGCATCACCCGCCCCCAAACGGGGATCGGCACGAATCGCGGCGGGTCCTTGACGAAACCGATCTCCCGCCCGGTCGGCTTCCGCTCGCCGATCTCGACGAGACTGCGTGAATGACTGACGCGGGTGGTCGAGCGCAGGATGACCGGCGTGCGGCGCTCCTCCGACACCTCCAGCGCCAGCCTCATGAAGTCCAGTGCCTCCTGCGAGTCGGACGGCTCGAAAACGGGGACTTTGGCGAAGCGCGCGTACTGGCGGGTGTCCTGCTCGTTCTGCGACGAGTGCATACCTGGGTCGTCGGCCACGCAGAGCACCAGCCCGCCGACAACGCCGGTGTAGGCGAGGGTCATCAGCGGGTCGGCGGCGACGTTCAGCCCCACGTGTTTCATGGTGACAATGCACCGGGCCCCGGCATAGCAGGCCCCGGCGGCAACCTCAAGGGCGACCTTCTCATTGGGCGACCACTCAAGATAGACATCGGCGCTATGGGCGGACAGGGCCTCGAGGATTTCGGTGGAGGGAGTGCCCGGATAGCCGGTGGCGACCGTAACCCCGGCCTCGTAAGCTCCCCGGGCGATGGCTTGATTACCTGACAGAAGCTCTGACAAGCGGAATTCTCCTAACAAAACGACGCCGAGCCAATAGAGCATGGCCTCGGCGCCGAAACTGGGCATAGCCATGACATAGAGGCCCTACCCTGAGGCGAGGGTCTCGTTCACATTCTACACCCCTGCCTGTGGTTGTCAATGCGCGATGGTTGGCGCACTAACTGGCTATCGGCAGATACCAGCGACGTGGCTCGAGCCGGTTTTCGCGCGGTTTCTCGATATTCAACGGCACCCAAGGGAGCAGTCAGTTTCGTCTCAACGCATGATCGGCGTCTGTCCGCCGAATCGGCCAGCAACAGGGAACCGGGACCGCATCACCACATTACACGTCCGATGCAAGTGTCGCGACCACGGAGGTGAGGCCGTCGGTGACTACCTCGACGGTGAGGCGTCTTCACATGGAGGAGTCGGGCCCTTAGGGGAAGAAGTTGGTTCAAACGGTTGGGTGATTCTACTGCCGCGCCGTTCGCGGGTTCCGAACGCCATGTGCGGACGCGGGGAGACCATGATGGCCACACGTTACTTGTACTCGAAGACCCTTGTCAATGAGTATCTGGGCAAGTCGAAGGTCATTAGGGCAGCTACGCTGGACGAGCTTAACCTAAAGGTATGGGAAGTGCAGCGAGCGTGGGCCGAACAGGAGCAACGCAAGCGGGACGCGGAACAGCGGGATGAACAACGCAAGCGAGACGCGGAACAGCGGGAGGCTGAGCGACAGGCCGTATCCCAAGGGAAGGCTGCAGAGGAGGAGCGCAAGACGCGGGGAAGAGTTCATGCCGAGCAGAAGACACTGGAAGCCCAAGCGGCCACCGCCCTACATCGAGGCCTGCTCGAAGCCTCCCTTGGCGCTGAGCACCAACTCGAATGGGACTCGCTCATAGACACGCGCAGTTGCCCGAGTTTCAGTTACGCGGAGCCCAGACCAGCCCCTCCGACGCCGGCCACAGCCCCACCCTTACGGTTCGATGAAATCCCGCCCACGCTTCAGCAAGTCCGTGCCCGATACAACGTGCCACCGCGCCGTGAATTCTTGGAGAAGGTCCTCCGGCCAGTTCGCCGCCGTAGAGAGAGCTTAGAGTCTGAAGCGCACAGGCGTTGGGAAGACGAGGTCGCTGGTTACGAACGAAGGAAGACGCAGGCCGTCGAGGCGCATCGGGCGCTCTGCACACAGTGCGACAGGAAGAATGAGGCTGCACTCAAGGCCTACAAGGCTGCGGTGGCGCAGTGGGAGGCACGTAGGCGAGCCGCCGAGGTCGCGTACGATGGTGCGAAAGAGAAGTTCTGCCGGGCACAAGACGCCTATAACGACTCCATTCGCCAGCTTCAGCGCGACTACGAATCCGGTGAACCAATCGCGCTCACGCGGTATGTGGAGATCGTGTTAGGCCGTTCCCAATACCTTGACACTATCAATCCCAACTATCAGGTTGACTACGAGCCCGTGAGTTCCACCGTTGTAGTGGGCTGCCGCCTACCCAACCCAGGCGACCTGCCCCGCGCATTGGAGTATAGGTACGTCGTCTCACGGGATGAGATGACCTGTACTGAGATGAAGCCAAAGGACTTCGACACGTTCTACGAGTCCGTCCTGCAACAGATGGTGTTACGGGCCATGCACGAGGTCTTCAGCGCAACTAACATGCTTACCGCGAAGTCCGACGGCGAGTCCATCGAGGCCTGCTACACGTCGCATGTACAGTCGGTCGTCGTCAATGGCTGGGTGCACGGTGTCGACCCCAAGACAGGCAACGACTTCGAATCGTGCATCATATCCTGTCAAGCCTCGCGCGAGCAGTTCGAGGCTATCAACCTTGCCCGCGTCTCGCCGAAGGAATGCCTGCGCAATCTCAGGGCGCTCGATGCCGGCCCGTTAGCACAGTTAGCGCCTGTGCGCCCGATACTCGAACTCGATAGGAACGACAGTCGCTTCGTGGAATCCCGGGAGATTCTCGCCGACCTCGGATCGTCCGACAACCTGGCTGAGATGGACTGGGAGGACTTTGAGCACCTTGTCCGGGAGCTATTCAGCAGGATGTTCTCGACTGAGGGCGCCGAGGTGAAGGTCACGCAGGCCAGTCGCGACCGCGGCGTCGACGCCATCGCCTTTGACCCGGACCCTATCCGCGGCGGGAAGTTCGTCAGCCAGGCGAAACGTTACAACAACGTAGTGCCGGTAGCCGCCGTCAGGGACCTCTATGGCACAGTGATCAATGAGGGAGCAGCCAAGGGCATTCTCGTCACGACCTCGCACTACGGCAACGATTCCCGCGAGTTCGCGAAGGACAAGCCGCTTACCCTCATCGACGGCCCCAACCTGGTGTATCTGTTCCAAGAGCATGGCTATGAGGTTCGCATTGACCTGAGAAGCTCACCGGCCACATGACCCTCTCGCCTCCCCCCCACGGCCGCACCCGCGTCGATCTCCGCGCCAGCTTCGAGTGGCGCGGCCCGAATGCGCGCGGGTGTCTGGCGCTCTCCTGGATCGCTTTCGCGGTGTATGCGCTGCTGCTGACTTTGGCGCTGGGGGCGCGGGAGTTTTGGACCGACGAGATCGTCAGCGCCGGGCATGTCAGCCACTGGGTCTACACCGACGATCCCTTCCACCCCCGGGCCTATTATGTGCTGCTGTACGGCTGGAAGCTGATCTTCGGCGACGGCGACCTCGCGCTGCGGGCTTTCTCGATCCCCTGGGCTTTGGCCGCCTTCTGGCTGCTGACCGCCATCGGCAAGCGCCTCCTCGACCACCGCGCGCTGATCCTCGGCCAGTGGCTGTTCGCGCTTTCGCCCTACGTCATCCTGTACTTCCGCATGGCCCGGTTCTACTCGATGGTCACCGCCGTGGCGCTGGCGGTGGCCTATTGCGCGGTGCTGGTCTTGCAGGAAGGACGCCGCCGCCACTGGACGGCCCTGGCCGCCGGCGCTCTGGCGCTGTTGTTCACGAACTATAGCGCGGCGGCGATGCTGGTACTGCTCTTTGCAGTCCTGCTCTTCGCGGCGCTGATCCCGCCGGCGCGACGCCACCGGCATCTGGGCCGCCTCGCGCTCTGCGTCCTGCCGACCGCCGTCGCGGCGGCCATCATCGTCCACGGGATGGGCGGCGAGCCGATCCTCATCCGCACGATCGAGACGGGCCTGCAAAGCTCGGTGGCGATGAGGATTGTCTCGCGCCTGGCCCTGCCCCTGTATGCGCTGGCCCTTGGGGAGACCACCGATCCCTGGCGGCTGTATGTGACGCTCCCGGCGCTGGCCGCGGCGGCAGTCGCGCTTGTCCTGGGGCTGGCGGCCCGGCGGCAGAAACCCGGATATGCGCTCATCGCCGGGGCCTGGCCCGTGGTCGTCGTCGCCTCGGCGGCGATCCTCGTCTTCGCGGCCCCGGCGGAGCCTCTCGCGAGCGCGACGCGCATCTCGCTATTCTCCGCGCCGCTGGCCTATCTGGCGATGGCCTCCGGCCTGCGGCAGATTCGGCGCGGGTCACTGCGCGTGCTATTGGTGCTGATCCTGTTCGGCGCAGACCTGTACGGCCTGGGCAACTGCTTCCACGGGCGGCAGTTCCTCAACCCCAGCTTCGTGGTGCCGTGGCGGGAGATCGGGGCGACCATTGAGCGCCAACAAAGGCCCGATGACATCGCGGTGGCGTACTACGACAGCACGATCAAGCGTTACGCGGCATTGCCCAACTTCATCGACGGGCGGCCCGACTACTTCCCCGAACTGCTCGCGCCGGTGGACGAGTGGCCCAAATGCGGCTGCCGCTTGTGGCTCATCGCGCGAGACCGCGGCTCCGCCGAGGCGCGGCGGCTGCAGCAGGGGGTTATCGACCGCTTGACGCCATTGGCCTCGAAAGTCACCGTGACGCCCTTCATGCCCTACACGCCGACCGAGCGCAAGTGGCGCGGCCTGTTCCTGGGGCAAGATATTCCCGATGCGTATGTGAAGATATACCTGTTCGAGCCGCCGAGGTAGGTAAGCGGGGCGAGCATCTACGGGTGCGCTCCGTTTGTAGGTGTCGGGCTTTCCTCCAGCCAGCGCTTCATCCCTGCGACCGCCCCGGTGCCACGCACGGCGAAGGGATGCCCCTCCGCCTCCCACCAGCCGTACACGCACATCACACGCACGCCGCGCTGTGTCAGCCAGTCGAACTGCTCGAGCGCTTCCTGCTCCGTCCGGCTTCCGGGCACGATCTCGAGCTCGACCGCCCCCCACTCCCGGCGCCCGATCCTGCGCATCTCATCCGCCACTTTGGGGAGGTCCGCCCAGCCCCGCGTCATGGTGAAGCCAGGGCGGGAGTATGAGTTCACGGCCGTACTCAGCGGGAGGAGACGGCCATCGGCGGCGGCGACGGCGGGGGCCGATGCGGTAATTGCGGGGGTATAGTGCGTGTAGATGCGGTCAGTGGGTATGCCGGCGCGCGCGCAGATACCGCATAGGTACTCCGAATAGTCATGGACCACGCGACACATCAGCTCGCGGAACAGGTCCTTCTCGCTGATATGGCGCGCACGCGCCTCAGTGGCGAGGCGCTCGGCCGTGTAGCCCCGGCGAGTCAGCGCCGCGTACCCGGTCGTGACCACTTCGTCATCCTGGAACGTTTCCTTCCCGGCGGTCGGGCGAGGGTTGGGCACCGGGGGCGGGAAAGAGTAGTAGCCCGACTCCCAGCCCACGACAAGCCCTGCGAACAGGTTTGCCCGGCCCTCGTTTCGCCACCGACTGAGACGCTGGGCTATGGGCTTGGCGACGCCGGCTTCAAGCTGCGACCGCATGAAAGCGCGGAACTTCGGGCTCTCATAGTTCGGCGGCGGGCCGGTCACCACCCATGAACCCCAGTTCAGCCAGCGGCGTTTGACGAGCGGGCCGTGTGTCTCGCCGGGCTTCGGGAAAGCGGTCCACTCCACCCAGTCCGGGTCGGTGCTGGGCGGCGGGAAGTTCCAGTCATCGAGATGGATGAGCACCGGGTAGCCGGTCTTCTCTGACGTGTCCAGCGCCGCCTCGACGTTGCGCTGAAGCTCGGCGAGCGGCGTGGTGAGCGTATAAAGCACGGTGCCCCAGGCGATCTGCCGTGGGCAGTCATGGGCCTTCTGCGGGAACTCGGCAGAGAAGTGATCTGGGCTGTCCAGGATCGCCAGGTACGTCGGATCGGGAGCGGGGGCGCCGGCGAGGAGAGCGAGGAGGGGCAAGAACATGGGAGTCCTCTCAACGGCTCAATCACAAACGATGCGACCCTCGATCGGGTTTGATCCTACCTGGGCCATTGCGAGCCCCGGTTGAAGAGGCCAGGCTGCGACACCTTCAGGGGTCTCACGTTTCGGCCTCGGCGGGTATGCCGACCTTCCCCCTACAGGTGAAGCATGGGGAGAAGCCCCCTTCTCCCCCTGCCGCAGGTGCGCGGTTATCACGGCAGGACCGCCGGGGCGCTGGGTGAGGCACCGATGGAAAATGGCCGATTGCACTGACCGGTGAAAGTCCCACGTCGTCCCCGCAAAACGGGGTAAGGCCGGCCTATAAGTCCATGACGAAAAGGCCTACTGATGCGGCGGTGGAAGTAGGGCGACTCAGCCTCGCTCCCTTCAGGGATGGCAGTTTCTCCGGAGTAGCTCGCCACGGCAAAAAGCCACGGCAGTGAAAGGAGAAACCGTAAGAGCAGAGAGCAACACAGCCCGTGACACGGGGCCAGTTAGCCCGCCGCATCAAGCCGCCCACGGCCAAGCCTCCCTACACATTGCTACGCCGCTTTGAGAACCGGCAGATGAAGCGTTCGGAATCTTGTCAGAGGCTGACCGTATCCCAGGATGAAGGACGAACGGCATTGAACCACGGAGACACCGAAGGCACAGAGAACGGCTGGGATAAGGCCCACCTGCTCCACAATAGACGCTCAAGGACGTTGCCGTTCACTGTGTCCTCTGTGTCTCTGTGGTCAATCGCCGTCCATTCCCCCGCATGGCATCTCATTGCCGAGCAGGGCCGCACAAACGGCGCAGGCTGACCACGAAGACGCAAAAGCACAAAACGGCGACGGCGCTCTCCGGTCGGTGTCAATCTACCCCCTAATCCTGTACAGGTGCACACTGTATGCCGCGAAGTCGTCCGTGAACTGACCGTTCGTCACGCCGACGCTGCGGCCCTCGCCGATGGCCTCGGCTTTCGTCGCGGCAGGCAGATCGCGCACGGTGAAGCTGGCCTTCGCGGGGGCATTCCTCATCCCGACGGCGAACACGTATGTCGTGTTGCCGAGGCGCTTGGCCATCGCGTCGATGGGCACGTTTGGGCTGGACGAGGTCACCTGCACGCCGTCGGCGACCGTCGGGCTGTTCAGCGCCGGGGCGAGATCGTGGATCTGCTGGTTGATCGCCGTCACCGCCGGCAGCATCACCGGGTCATCGAGCAGCGCCCACTCGTCGAACTTCGGCTGGAATTGGTGGACGAAGTAGATCAGGCCCGTCGAGCCGTGAATCAGCGACATCCAAACCTCCGCCTTCACCTGCTCGGGCGTCGCCTGCCCCTGGCCGCTAATACGCGTGCACTCGAGGGCGTTCCAGACGATCCTGCGCCCCTCGGTCCACTTGACGAGCCGGTCGACGCCCTTCGGCACCAGCCACAGCCGCTCGGCCCCATCCTTCCAGTCGGTGCTGGCGACCGGGTAGACGTCGAACGAGACGATGTCGGCGCCTTTGACGTAGGTCTCGTAGTCGCTGAGCTGCGCGCCATTGCCGCGCCCGTACCACTGGTCCCACGCCACCCCCTGGCCGAGGTTGAGCATGACGGGGCGTGATGGGTCCGCCGCGCGCATCTGGTTGTACTCATCGACGATCTTCTGCGGCGGAATGCACGGCCCCCACGTGTCCTTGCCGGTGGCCGGGTCTTTCATCGGCTGGGCGTTGTCGGGCTCGTCGCCGTGCATCCAGCCGACGATGATCGGGTCGTTGATGTGCGCGAGGCCGACCTTGGTCTGGCCGCAGATGACCGGCATCCCCGCCTTCGTCAGATCGGCAAGCTGCTGATCGGTCGGCCCGTCCCATAGCGCCACATACAGGTTGATCCCGGCAGCCTTGTAGCGCAGCGCGTTCTGCGGGCCCTGGCACCACACCGCGATCGGGAAGTAGCTCGGATCGGAGGGCGGACCCTGTTTCCACTGCGCGAACGCGTTCGGCTTGCCATCCTGGGCGCCGGCGCGGAATGCCGTCCCGACGACCAAAGCGGCAACTGCAACGGCCAACGTCATTGCCAACAGAACGGTGACAGGGCGCATGTCGCTCACCTCGGAGGCGCTTCCCGGCGGACGGGTGATTCCTTCTCCTCGTCGCAGGCGGTTCCTGCATTCAGTCGGCAAGTCGGCACGGGTGCGTCTTTCAATTGTAGGTAGTATGACTACGCCGGTTGCGCGGCCCTGCTCGGCAATGAGATGCCCTGCCGAGGAATGGACGGCGATTGACCACAGAGACACAGAGAACGGCAACGTCTCTTAACGCCTATCGCGGGGCGGGCGGGCCGCTTCCCAGCCGTTCTCTGTGCCCTCTGTGGTAGTCTGGGAAGTCGGGCGCTCCTGAGAGATGAATGTTGTTCTCGTAGGTATGCGAGAGACCACTCGCAACAGTTCATCTCATCAGGAGGCCCA
>Ga0181520_10007427_pt1 | contig 16176 bp, 12 predicted proteins | sample PEATcosm2014_Bin_29_FD_132451 | JGI IMG/M metagenome (GOLD analysis project Ga0181520, IMG submission 132451) | Peatland microbial communities from MTU Mesocosm Facility, Houghton, MI, USA - PEATcosm2014_Bin02_30_metaG | ecosystem: Environmental > Terrestrial > Soil > Wetlands > Peat | place...
ACACGGAATAAGATTCCCTTTTTTGTCCCTGAACCTGAGTTCAATGCCATTGACCGGCCCGTTGTTAAAGGCCGCTTTTAGCACATTATCCCTTATTTCCTTGCTTTCCCACAAACCAAGCTCAATGGTCGTTTTTCCAATTACCTCTTCCCTGGTATAACCGAACTTTTTCTCAAGCGTCCTGTTGGCTTCCATTATCCTGCCGTCGCTTGCGCGGGCGAGCATCAGCCCGACGGAGCTTGAAAAAAAAAGGCTTGAAAATTTTTGTTCCGATTCCTTCTGAATTCTTTTGGCACGGACTATTTCTCCGATATTTTTTTCACGTTCAACGGAATAAAGAACAGTCCGTTCAAGGGATACAGCCGATTCCTCGCCTTTAATAATATAATTTTGCGCGCCGGTGTTTAGGATTTTAAGGATTGTTTCCAGCTCGGTTTCCGCGGTCATAATTATTACCGGGGATTCTTTTCTGTTTTTATTTATTTTTATAAAGGTTTCAATTCCCCTGCTGTCCGGGAGATTCAGGTCAAGGAATATAACATCAAATAATCCGCTTTCAAGCATTTCAGATGATTCCTTTAAGCTTCCGGCCGTCGTGATTTCGCATAAAATATTTTTAAATTCCCTTAATTTATCCGTCAACAGCGACGCATCTGACGCGCTGTCTTCAATAATAAGTACTTTCATTTCTTTCTTTCCCATTTTTATGCCCCTTGGCCCTCAATGCTTGCTGTTTTTTTATTTTTTTGGCAGCCGTACTATTGAAAACCAGAAATCTTCAATCGACTGTACCACTTTAATGAACTGATTAAGGTCAACCGGTTTTGTAATATAACAGTTCGCGTGCATCTTGTATGTTTTCATCACATCGGCCTCTGATTCGGATGTGGTTAATATCGCAACCGGAATAATCTTTAATTCCTCATCCTGTTTGATCTCGGAGAGGACTTCATGGCCGTTCTTTTTCGGCAGATTCAAATCGAGAAGTATAAGGTCCGGCCTTTTCTCGCCGGAATATTTTCCCTTTTTTCTCAAAAAATCCATCGCCTCCACACCGTCTTTGACAACATGAAGGGTATTTGCCAGTTTTCCTTCCTTGAGCGCCTCTTTTGTAAGCTCCACATCTTCACGGCTGTCCTCAACCAGCAGGATATCAACAACATTTACAGAATTTCCGTTCTTGTTTCCATTCGCCATTTTAACTCCTCCTATTTTAAAGTGAAATAAAATGCCGAGCCTTTTCCCGGTTCCGACTCCACCCAAATCCTGCCGCCGTAACTTTCCACAATTCTTTTGCATATTGCAAGCCCTATGCCTGTTCCCGGGTATTCATCCCGTGAGTGAAGCCGCTGGAAAATAATGAATATTTTTTCAAAATATTCTTTTTCTATTCCAATACCGTTGTCTTTTACGCTGAAAATGATATCTTTATCTTTAGTTTCCGCTGAAACCACTATCTGCGGCTTGTCCGCCCCCCTGAATTTGATGCCATTCGCAATAAGATTTTGCAACAGCTGCACCATATGTGTCTCATCCGCCATTACTGAGGGAAGTTTTGTACGCGTTACAGAAGCGGCGCTCTCATTAATTGCGTTTCCAAGGCCGTAAAGGACAGTATCAAAAACATTATTCATATCAATTTCCTTTAATTCTTTTTCCCTGCTCTCCACCCTTGAGAAGGTAAGGAGATCGTTTATAAGGTTCCTCATGCGCCCTGCGCCGGATACGGCAGATTTAATATAAGAATCCGCGTCAGCGTCTATTTTTCCGGAATATTTCCTGTCAAGCAGCTGCAAATAACCTGTAATTGCCCGCAGGGGTTCCTGAAGGTCATGCGACGCCACAAAAGCGAACTGTTCAAGCTCTTTGTTTGACCGTTCAAGTTTTTCAAGTGTACTTGCAAGGTCTTCTTCAGCCTTTTTCCTGTCCGATATATCCTCAATTATCACAGCAAAATTTTGCAGCACACCGTCTTTTCTAACAGCTGAAACATTTGTTGCCGCCCAGAAGGTTGCGCCGTCTTTCCTGATATATTTCTTTTCCGTTATATATAAGTCTTTTTCCCCTCTTACCAGTTCCGAAACACCGGTCAGGTCCCTATTAACATCCTCATTAGAGGTTATTTCGGCGAATGACTTTTCATAAAGCTCGGCTGCCGTATAACCCGTCATTCTGCAGAATTTTTCGTTAACTTTGATGAATTTATTTTTTGGCGAAACGAGCACAACTCCAACCTGCGCCTGCTCAAAGGTTGACCTGAAATATTCCTCAGACTGCCTGAGTTCCTTTTCAACACTCCTGAGATTAGTAATGTCAGTTCCGGATATTGTGGATTTTACAGGTTTTCCGTCAGCGCCGTGAGTTACCACATGATGAAAATAGACCGTCTTAATCACGCCGGTTTTAGTTACAAGATTTCGTTCAAAATATTCCTCAATATCTTTAAGGCCGGCCATTGTTTTTATAAAATTCCCATATATTTCCTTCATTTTATCCGGTTCCATCACTGTGTTAAACCAGTTTTTTCCGGTGATTTCCTGGCGTGAATAGCCAAGCGCCTCCTCGGCTTTCCTGTTCATAGTTATCATATTACCCTTGCTGTCAAGCTCCACAATAAGCGCTTCCGCGACATCAAGGTAATTTGATACTTTTTTCGTCTCGGCTATAAGTTTTTCATTTATGGCCCGGATCCTGTTGTCATTCCCCTGAATGGCCGCCGCCATTTCATTAAAATTATCGGCTACCACCTGTATCTCGTCGTTGGTGTTCACTATGGCCCTTGCCCCGAGGTCGCCGCGCGCCATGTTTTTCGCGGCGTCAGCAAGAATTATAATCGGCCATACCGATTCCGCGGCTGCCCGCGAAGCGGCCAAAGCAGCCAGGATTATTATAATTATAAAAACAAACAGGAATATCATGTTCATTTCAAAAACCGGCGCCATTACTTCGCTGTAATCTTCCTTTACCACGATGCCCCAGCCTGTTTTTTTATTAAAAGTCCATGCCGCAAGCACTTTAACTCCGAAATAATCATAGGCCGGCCCTGCCCCGGATCCACCCGCAACAGCAAGCTGCATCGGGGTGCCTTCCCTGCCTCCGATATTTATAATTGTTTCAAAATCATTTTTATTCCCCCGTTTTGCCTTCGATATAAAGAGAATTTTTTCGTTATGTTTTATCCCGACAAGCAATTCACCGCTTTTACCGGTCATGCTGTAATTTTCAACCAGGGAGTTGATTTCATCATTTTCAACCTGAAAGGCAGCCACGCCAAGAAAATTTTTCCCCGAATTAACCGGCATGGTTATAAACATCGCGTATTTTTTTGACGGCTCATAATATCCAAAATTCGAAACATGCCGGCTTCTGTCTTTCATTGCCGCCCTGACATCCGGCGCAAGCACAGAGTCCATTACACCCGGATAATTAAAAACATTCTTTTCAAAGTCAGGCTCGCGTTTATATGAAGTAATCACATTGCCTGAAGGGGCAATCAACAGGATGTCATAAAATCCGTGGCCGGCTATAAGATATTTTATATCCGTGGCATATGTATCAGCTCCGGCTCCGGATTCAATCCCCCGCATGCAAACCGCAAGGCGGGGATCTTCTGCAATAATGGCGCTGTCGGCAAGTAATGAATCCATAAAATTGGAAATACGGGAATCGCGTTCTTTAAGGATAGACGCAAGTTTATCCGTTGTTTCTTTGAGCAGCATTTTGGAGCTTAAAATTGATGCGGCTATTGATAATATAAGAAGTGGAATAATTGATATTATCATGTATGTGGCCAGATATCTTGTAAAAACCCTGTTTAAGCCGTTTTGTCTTGCCATTTAGGAATACAATCCTTTCACTCCACAGTTTTTTAATAAAAAACCCGGAATCAAGGTGAGATTTTTTGTTAATTTATTCCCCAAAAATACCTTTTAACATAGGGATATTATACTATATATAAAAACTGTTGTCAATTTTATAGTTTTATCAATCTTTAAAGAGCGATTTTATTGTTTGACATATCAAAATAGCCATATATACTTAATATATATATAATTAAGGAGTTGCGATGACCTTTTTTCCTGTTTTGAGTTTTTTCCATTTATTTTCGTTTTTTACATATCTTTTTATAATTCTTGCTATTTTGTATAAAAACCCGCGCGCTGAACTAAACCGTGTCGCCGCCGCCCTGTTTTTATGCTTCGCGCTGTGGAGTTTTGGAATGTCCTTTATCCATGTAACAGCCACAACACAGGCAACCGCAGATTTTTTTGAAAAATTCAACGGTATTGGATGGGCCTCCTTTCCTGTTTTTGCCTTATGGTTTATGCTACTGCTTACGGGCAACAGGAAAATACTCGGGTCATGGTGGTTTTACGCCGCTGTTATTATTCTCCCTCTTCTTTTTATTTGGCTGAATTTCAGCGGCCGGCTTCTGGGGCCAACTGTAAGAAGGGACTACGGATGGTACGCTGAATGGCAGGATAATATCTGGGCCATTTTATATTACGCATATTACCTGATTTTTATGGGAACAGGATTAACAAATATATATATTCATGGTTTACGTGTTTCAAGCCGGATAGTAAAGAAACAGATGTTTGTGTTTTTCTGGGCGACCCTTGTAATTTTACTAATAAGCACCGGATTTGAGGTTGTTATGCCGCTTTTCAAGTTAATACGCTCCGCTCTTGAGGACTTCACTGATGTTTATATAGTGGCCTGGGGCGGAATATGCCTCTATATTTTCTTCCGTTATAAGATGCTGGATATTACCCCGGAAACCGCGGCGGAAAATATAATTACCAGTATGGCGGAACTTGTTATTCTGCTTGATGAGGACATGAATATAACATACGCCAATGACCCCGCTCTCGCTTCGCTTGGTTATCAGGCGCACAGCCTTAAAGGCGCCCCGTTAAGCCTCATCTTTGCCGATAATAACACCTCTTCAACGGTGATTAAAAAGACACTGGAAAACCATTCCTTTAAGAACGAGGAATTTTTACTCAAAAGAGCTGACAGCACAATATTCCCCGTCATGCTTTCGGCTTCCCTCCTCAAAGAATCCAGTGAAATACGCGGAATAATCTGCGTTTCCACGGATATAAGCCTGCGCAAGGCCGCGGAGAACAAACTTAAAAATGAGCGCGACAAACTGAAAAAATACCTTGATATAGCGGATATGTTTTTCCTTGTCCAGGACCGGGAAGGGAAAATAACTCTTATAAATAAAAACGGCCGCGGCACGCTGGGGCTGCCTGAAAATGAAATTATTGGAAAGAACTGGGTTAATACTTTTGTAAAAGAGGAACACCGCTCTGCCGCGTCATACGTTTTTACCAGCCTGATTAAAAACTCTTCGCTGGCCGGTGAGCACGAATATCCGGTTATTGTCAAAGACGGTAAAGAAAGGCTGATCAGCTGGTCCAATTCCGTCATATCCGGAGAAAAGGGCGAGGTGCAGGAGATTTTAAGCGCCGGACGGGATGTCACAGAATCAAAGGTAATACAGGAACAGCTGGACAAGCTCTCCACAGCCGTTGAACAGAGCCCTGCTTCCGTGGTAATAACCGAACTTGACGGCACAATTACTTACGTCAACCCGAAATTTACCCAGGTTACCGGCTATTCCAGCGCCGAGGCCATTGGCAGAAACCCAAGGATCCTGAAATCAGGCGAATGGCCCGCCGATAAATATAAGGAAATGTGGGATATACTAATCACAGGAAATTCCTGGCACGGAGAGTTTCACAACAAAAAAAAGAACGGCGAACTATTCTGGGAAGCGGCCTCTATTTCCTCAATTAAAAATTACAGGGGCGAGACAATAAGTTATATAGCTGTAAAGGAAGACATAACAGAGCAGAAATTATCGCAGCAAAAATTACAGGAAAGTTATGAAAAATTAAAGGAACTTGACGTAATGAAATCAAATTTCACTTCCATGGTTTCGCACGAGCTGCGCACGCCGCTCACTTCAATCAAGGGCTTCCTTTCCTTCCTTTTAAGCGGAGTAGGCGGCAAAATAAGCCCCCAGCAGAAGGATTACCTTGAGATAATAAAATCAAATTCCGACAGGCTTCTGGGCCTTATAAACGACCTGCTTGATACCGCCAAAATGAAGGCCGGAAGCTTTTCCATTGAAAAAAAAGGCGCAAACTTTATCAACATTATAAATTCCAGCATAAAAGACATCCAGTCGCTTCTCGACAGAAAAAAGATTACCATAGAAAAGAAATTTGAAAACCTGGAAATCGAGGCGCGTATTGACGAATACAGGATATCACAGTCCGTAGTGAACCTCATAAGCAACGCGATAAAGTTTTCCCCTTTTTCTTCCACGGTGACAATTGAATCAAAATCAATCAGCGGCGAAGCCGGCGAGATCCCCGAATACGCCGATATTTCGCACCTTTCAGAAGGGCCCTACGTATATATCTCTGTTACTGACAAGGGTTCCGGGATAGATGAAGAAAATATAAAAAAACTTTTTACAAAATTTTACCAGGTTGAAAACATCAACACACGCTCCGCGCAGGGCACGGGCCTTGGATTGAACATAGTAAAAAATATAGTAAACCTGCACGGCGGCGCAGTTTGGGTGCAGTCAAAAGGAAAAGGTACGGGCTCGACATTTGTAATGCTCCTGCCTAAAATATAGGCTTTCATTTTTTACCCTTACACTCTCTTTAAGCCGCCGCCTGTTTTAAAATCCCACACTTCACTATGAAAACGCCCCGGGTTCTGGCCGTGCGCCACGCTTATCAGCGTAGTTTCCGGCAATTTATCCTTAAGCTCCCGGTAAAGCTTCTCCTGGACATCCTCATCCAGTGCCGAAGCTGATTCATCCATAAAGGCCCAGACTGGTTTCATAAGAAAAAGCCTTGCCCACGCCGCCCTTTGCTGCTCGCCTGCAGACAATATAAGCCCCCAGTTTTCCGGCTCATTTAACCTTCCGTGTAGATGTTCCAGGCTGCATATTGACATTACTTTCAAAACCTCTTCATCGGTGAATTCAGCGGCCGCGCGCGGATATGTAAATGCGGATTTTAAAGTTCCTACCGGGAGATACTGTTTTTGCGGAAGCACCATTATTGACTCATTTTCAGGCACAATTACGCGGCCTGAGGCAAAGGGCCATATGCCGTAAATAGCGCGCAGCAGCGTTGTTTTGCCGCAGCCCGAGGCGCCTGATATAAGCGTGCGGCTCCCTTTTTTGAATTCAACGCTTATCGGCGGGGCAATCGGCGCGCTGTTCCCGGGAACGCGGAGCTCCACCCCGACAAGACGTATGCAATCCGCGCCGGCCGAATAGCTTAATATGGAGCCTGCGTCGCCGCGCATTTTTTTCGTTCTTTCAACTTCCATTTCAAACCCCTCAAGCCTCTCGACCACGGAGCGCCAGTAAGCCAGCGTAGTGTAATTGTCAACCACCCATGAAAGTGCGTCTTTGACCTTGCCAAAAGCGTTGGAGATTTGTATAAGCACGCCGAGCCCTATTATTTTTGCGAAAAAACGCGGCGCCGCCACCACAAGCGGAAACACGGAGGCAATCTGGTCATATCCGATGGCGAAAAAATTCAGCTGCATCTGTTTTTTTATTATGAATTTTATATTGGAATAGACCCATTCAAATGTACCTTTAAGATTTTCTTCCTCGGTTTTTTCGCCGTCACAAAGAGCGACAGATTCCCCGTTTTCCCTTAAACGCACGAGCGAAAATCGGAAGTTTGCCTCCACGAGCTGCTGGCGGTAATTCAGGCGTATAAGAGGTTTGCCTATGGCGTGCGTTATCCATGTCCCCGCAACCGCGTATAAAAGGCAGACCCACGCCATATAACCCGGCAGTACAAACGACCTTCCCCAGCCAAGCGGAACGGTTATAGGCCCGGAAAGTGTCCATAAAATGGCGATAAACGAAAAGAAGGTGACGATCTGATTCAGGAGCCCGGTTGAAAGCTCCAGGCTGTTATTTACAAACTCCCTTACGTCCTCGGCGATACGCTGGTCCGGGTTGTCGGTCTTTTTTTCCGTCAGCTGCCAGAGATAATGGCTCTTGTCGCCCATCCATTGTTCCAGCAGGCGGCTGGTCATCCAGCGGCGCCAGCGGTTCTGCAGCGTCTGGGTGAAAAACTGCCGGAATACCCATATTAAAATAGCGAACCCGGCAAGGACGAGAAAATACAGTATAAGTGACCAGAACATTTTTTCATCCAGTTTCTGAATGGCATCATAAAATTTCTGATACCAGGTGTTGAGCTTTACCATAAGGTAAACCCATGCAAGATTTAATCCCACAACCATCGCGAGCATTCCCCATGCGGCCCACCGTTCTTCCGAGGACCAGTATGGTTTCGCCAGCCGCCAGAATCCGCCCAGCAGGCGGCGGTTGGAATAAGTGGAGCCGAAAAGATTTTCTTTTTTATTTTCCATTTGTTTTTGTCTCCTGAAATTTCATCTTATTTATTTTTCCCGTGAATATGCGGGTGTATGTGCGGTTTTTCATGTCCGTGGCTGTGGATGTGTACATGCGCAAGGTTATTTTCGTCAAGCAGCCGCCGGTTACCGAGTATTTCCCCGGCCGGCCCGTATGCCGCTATTTTTTTATCCTTGCCGAGCACATAGGCAATATCCGCAATCTCTTCCACAATATGAAGGTCGTGCGTGGCGGTTATAATTGTTTTTCCTTCCCCGGATGCCATCGATAATATTTCAACAATGTGCCTTGTTGTAAGCGGGTCAAGACCGGCCGTGGGCTCGTCAAGAAGCAAAACTTCAGGGTCCAATGCCAGCACCGCCGCTATAGCAGCCTTTTTTTTCTCGCCTATGCTCAGGCGGTGCGGCTGCCTCTCCAGTAAATCCTTTATCCCGAGCTTCTCCGCAGTTGCTTCCGCAAGTTTTCCGGCTTCTTCCGAGTTCATTCCCAGGCAAAGAGGGCCGAACGCTATATCTTCCCTGACCGTCGGGCAAAAAAGCTGTATCTCCGGGTTCTGAAAGACAAAACCCACGCTTGACCTGAATATTTTCGTAAAATCGCCGTCATTGAAAGCGGCCTCCGTGAGCTGCCTGCCAAACGCGGCAACCGATCCCTTATCCGGATAAATAAGGCCGTCCAGCATGGCAAGTAAAGTTGACTTCCCCGAACCATTCGCGCCAATGAGCGCTATCCTGTCCCCTTTTTTGACGTCAAAACTTATGCCGGAGAGCGCCGCAACTTTGCCGGGATATGTATATTCAACCCCTTTTACCTCAAAAATATTTTCATTTTTCAAGCGCCATGCCCCCTTAATAAAAAATCAGCCGCCAGGAACAAAACAGAAACGGTTATAAAAACCGCAAGGCGTATATAATCGCCCGCGCCCTTTGAATTCAACGCGACAGGCTCGCCTGAAAATCCCCTTGAGAGCATCGCGGCATAGACATTTTCATTTAATGTATATGACCTTCGCCAGAGCATGGCCATGTTCCATGCTGTGATTTTCCGCCCATGCGCCGCTTTTATCAAACCTCCGGTGCGGCTTTTGACGGCAAGAAAAGTCCTTTCTATAAGTTCAGCAAGAAGGAATATATAACGGTAGCACATGCCTGCCGTCATTACAAAAATAGCCGGTATTCCAAACCCCTTAAGCGCTTTTAGCAGCTCAAAATGGCGCGTTGTAAGGCTGAGTAATATCACGAATGATACCGAAACCGTAACACGCGTCATTATCAAAACCGCTCCGTCAATTCCCTGCCTTGTTATTGATAAATTTATACCGCATATCTGCGCCGGCCATAAGGCGTCCCCCGGAGTGAACAGCGCAGATATTGAAGGCAGCACCACAAGAAATGTGAAGAACGGAATGAACAGCAGGGTGCGTTTCAGAAAAAAAACGGTATTTATATTAGAAGCCGCCGTCAGCGCAAGGCACAACGCGTAAAGCGCGATAAGCAGCTGTTCATTTCTCAGGAAAAGGGCGCAAATAATAACGGAAAAAAAAGAGAACGCCTTTATCCCGGCATTGAATTCCTGCAAAAAACCGCGCCGCGCCGCTATTTCTTCGGAAAAGACAGCTTCTCTTACAAAGGCCGTAAAAGAAAGTATGGTTTTTTCGATAAAATTATTTTTTTTCAATTTATTTTTTCTTTCCCTCGGCAAGTATCCTGCCGACGGCAAGAGCTATAGCGGCAATTAAAAGGGCTCCAAGTATTGCGGAGCAGACATAAGCAAAGCTTAAATGAGCCAGCCCTTTATTCTCCCATCCGGAAAAAGAATAATCCGCCATTGGCGCCTTCCACAACCCGGATAATTGCCCCAGCTTTTCAGGAACAAACCCCGTGAGCTTTTTTATTTCTTCAGGGCCCCACTCGCCCCATGCGCCTCCTGCTTTAAACAACGCCGGAATAAACAGGCCAAGCGGCGTAAGTGCCGCAATCACCGCAAGGCCCAGCCATAGCTTTGTTACAGGTTTCATTTATCAGCGCCGCCTTTATTTATAAGCTCGGGCATTTGTTTCCAGATATATGAAAATACAAGGGCCGTTACAACCGCCTCAATCCATCCGAAAACCGCCAGGTGTCCGAAAACCATAGCCGGCACAGCCGCGCCCAGTCCGTACGGGCAATATAGCGGCTGACCTGATGTGGTATGATGAAACAACGGCTGAAGCCCCAGTTCCACGCCGGCGCACAGGGCCGCAGCGTTAATGGCTATATATCCAGCCGCTCCGGCCGATATTACGCGTCTCATTGTCCCTGCATCCGGGCCGCCGCTAAAAATTCTATATGTATAGTGGCCGGCAAATGGAATCACAAAGGCCATATTAAAACAGTTTGCGCCTAATGCTGTTATGCCTCCGTCTCCAAAAAGAAGGGCCTGAATCACAAGTGCCGTGGTTAAGGCAATACATGCCGCCCATGGCCCAAGAAGAATTGCGAGTATCGCGCCTCCGACGGCATGCCCCGTGGTGCCGCCCGGCAGCGGTACGTTGAACATCATTATTACAAAACTGAAAGCCGCACCCACCGCCAGCAGCGGAACCTGCCTGGCATTAAGGGTTTTCCCGGCTTTTTTTACGGCAAATGTCCAGACCGGTATCATTACTGCAAAAGCAGCCGCGCATGTGGGGGGGCCGAGATAGCCGTCGGGAATATGCATTATTTTTTTACTCTTGTTTTTTTTAACCGCTCCGGTGCAAGAGCAAGCGCCATATCGTATACTTCTTTTATGGTCAATCCGGTTTTTATGGCAATGGCCCTGCAATCCTCATATTCAGGCGATAATTTTTTTATATTTCCATTTTGCGCGTATTTTATCTTTACAGGGCCGTACCCTGTCTCAACTGCAGCCATTTTCCTCTCCATGCAGTACCTTTCGCTTACCCGCCTGCGTATGCCCAGCGTGGAAGTGTGTTTAAGTACAGCTTCAATTACAGCCGCCTCATTTTCCGCATTTGTAAGTGCCGTTAATAGCACAGCCGGCCTGTTCTTTTTCATATAAACCGGAGTGAAGAAAACATCAACGGCGCCGGCCTCAAAAATCCGCTCCATGGCAAAAGAGAGCATTTCAGGCGTCATATTGTCGATATTTGTTTCAAGGCAGACAATTTCATCTCCGGTTCCGGCCCTGTCCGGCGTCTCCCCGGAAATTACCCTTAGCGCGTTAAATCCGCCAGTATCCCGTTTTCCGAAGCCGTAACCCGAGGCAATTATTTTCATGGCCGGCATATTGCCGAAACCCGAGCTTATCGTTTTAATAATTCCAGCACCCGTGGGCGTTACCATTTCCGTATTTACATTCTCCTGTACGAGCGGAATTTTCGACCCTTTAAGCATCTCAACCACAGCCGGTACCGGTATGGGTATGATGCCGTGTGCGCATTCAATTGTGCCCCTGCCGTCGTGAAGCGCCGAAGAGTAAACTTTTTCTATTCCCAGCATATCAAGGCATATGGCCGCTCCTGTTATATCTGCTATTGAATCCAGCGCGCCAACCTCGTGAAAATGTATTTCATTTATATCAGTTCCGTGAACCTTTGCCTCGGCCCTTCCTATTTCGCGGAATATTTTTACCGCAAGCAGCTTCGCTCCGGCGGCAATCGCGCTTTTATTTATAATTTTTTCTATATCAATTAAATTGCGTCCGTGGCTGTGTCCATGTCCGCCGTGTTCATGATGGTGATGATGCGGCATGGATACGGAAAAATCAGTTCCCTCTATGCCGTTCTTTTTTGTTTTTAAAATTTTAACCTTTAATTCAGGCAATTTTAACTTTCCGAGTTCTTTTACAAATTTTTCCCTGTTTATGCCCAGATCAAGCAGCGCGCCGACCGTCATATCCCCGCTTATTCCCGAGAAACAGTCAAAATACAGGACTTTCATTGTTTTTTCCTCCCGCAGGTGAGTTTATTTATCTTGCTTGCCAGGAACCCGGCGCCGAATCCGTTGTCAATATTAACCACTCCCACTCCGCTTGCGCAGCTGTTGAGCATTGCAAGAAGCGCGGCCAGGCCCCCGAAACTCGCGCCATAACCGATGCTTGTCGGCACAGCTATGACAGGCGTATCAACGAGCCCTCCGACCACGCTTGCCAGCGCGCCTTCCATTCCGGCCACAACCACAAGCACATTGGCCCTATTAATGCTTGCCATTGAGGCAAAAAGCCTGTGTATTCCGGCTACGCCCACATCGTAAACCCTTAAAACTTCATTGCCGAGTTTTTCCGCGGTAACAGCCGCTTCTTCGGCCACCGGGATATCGGATGTTCCTGCCGAAACCACGGCTATTATTCCTTTTTGCTTTTTTATTTTTGCCCTGTCAACGGTTATAATCCTGGCGGCTTCATGATAAACAGCGTCGGGTATCCTTTGCCTGACGGCCTCATACGCCTCTAAAGTGGCCCTTGTCGCCATTATATTTCCGCTCTTTTTCACAAGTCTTTCAAATATCATTACCAACTGCCCGAGGGTTTTTCCCTGGCTGAAAACCACCTCAGGATAACCCGTCCTGATGCTCCTGTGATGATCTATCTTCGCAAAGTGTAGCTCCTCAAATGGAAGGTTTTTCAGCCCTTCCATCGCCTTATCCACACTGAGTTTTCCTGATTTGACTTTTTTAAGCAGCGCCCTTATGGCCTCTATTTTCATTTTATTCCGCCTTTGCTTTTTCCGGGAGGGTTTTGTTCATGCTTCCGGCCCTGTATCCCTGCAAATCCAGGCACACATATTTAAAACCTATGGAGCATAACTTTTCATGGACAGCTTTCATCAGGCTTTCGTCAAAAAATCTTTTGAGTTCTTCACTGCCAACTTCTATCCTGGCTATATCACCGTGGTGCCTTACCCTGACCTGCCGGAAGCCGGAATCGAGCAAAAACTGCTCTGCCCTGTCCACCATGGTAAGTTTTTCCGCTGAAATTCGTGTTCCGTAAGGAAACCTGCTCGCCAGGCATGCAAAGGACTGCTTGTCCCATGTCGCAAGTTTCATTTCTTTTGAAAGCAGCCTAATGTCATCTTTTGAAAGCCCTGCCATCTTTAAAGGGCTTATTACTCCAAGCTCTTTTGCCGCTTTCATGCCCGGCCTGTAATCATTCATATCATCCATATTGGAGCCGTCCGCAACCGTTTTAATTCCTTTTTCCGCGGCTGCGCTGAATATTTTCTTAAAGAGTTCGCTCTTGCAGAAAAAGCACCTGTCCGGCGGGTTGGACGAGAAGCCCTCTATTTCAAGTTCCTCTGAGACTATCGTAATATGGTTTATGGACTCTTTTTTAGCAAATGAAACAGCTTCCGCGTATTCGCGTTCCGGGAATGTCATGGAGCGCGCTGTTACCGCCACCATCCTGCCGCCCAGCAAATCATGGCTTACTTTCGCGAGGAATGTGCTGTCAACCCCGCCTGAAAAGGCCACGGCAATTCCGTTTGTTTCAGAGATGATTTTCTTCAGTATTTCGAGTTTGTCGCAAAGTTGTTTTTCCATAACTTTCCTTTCTAAAATGGATGAAATAATGTGGGAATATAATAGCATAAAAACAAAAATATAAACAGCGGTGCAATATTAAAGGTTTTTAAGGTTAAAAAGCAACAAGCCTCATGATATCAAATCCGGCGTATATGTTGTTGTCCGGCGCGCCGAGCATCATATCCCTGGCCCCGATTTCGCTTGAGTTCGATAAGCGCAGCATGAACTGATGGCCGTAGGTGTCAAATTTTATCCCGAATCCATAGCTGCCCTCACTGTTTGACTGATATTTCATTATTACGGGATAATATTCCCCGAGCAGGCTCAGGTGCCTTGTGACGAGCCATGAAATACCCGCTCCCATGCCGAAGCGCCCCCCAAAGCCGTCATATGCCCCGTCAAACGTTATAACAAATCTGTCGTCGAAAAACGGCGTTGACTGCAGTGACAGTAATCCAAAAAAATTCTGTCGGGCGGTTTGAGCGGAAAAATCCTGGTAATTAATATACTCAGCCTCGATTTTCGCGTCAAACCATATCTTATCCTCTTTTATGGTGTACGCGAGTCCGGCCATCTTTTCCCTGTGTTCTTCAATATAGGATGTCATAACCTCAAGTTCATTAATTGCCATATATCTCGCGCTAATCCTGGTGTTTGCCCCATAGTTTAAAAGGGCGAAAAAATCATCTTTTGGATAATTATAAAGTGATGTGTAAAATTTACTGCCCGCTTCAAAATACATCTGCCCCTGCTCAATGCCCGATGGCACGTCCAGGTCCAGCATGGGGTGCTCAAACTGTTCAGCCGCCGCAATAAAAGGAATTAATATTAATAGTAAAGACATTAAAAATTTTTGCATATATATATATACCATCCTTCTCGACAATATTATATCATTTTGAAATTTGGTTCAATACGATTTTGAATTAATTTAATAAAAGGGCCGGGTAAAAATTTAATAAGCGGATTGTTTTTAAATGTTTTTGGCTGCCGGGGTAGGACTCGAACCTACAACCGTCAGAGTCAGAGTCTGATGTCCTACCAATTAGACGACCCGGCAGCTTGAAAACGTTATAATACTAACAATTTATATATTTATAGTCAATATATATTATTTCACCACACTATTACAAACTTTCCTATCTTATTATCCCCCGCTGAATCCGTCAGCACATAGACATATAACCCTGACGCCAGCGTGGAGGCATGCAGCACCCCTTTTATCTTCATAAAAAGCACCCCGTTAGGCGTCGCCTCCTCATCGGAATAAACTAGCCCGCCTGTAAGGTTATATACGCTGAGTTTTGTGGTTGAAGTTAAACCATAAAAATAAACGCCGTCCTGCGTTGAAGCCTTTGCGTCATAATATGAAGGAAATATATATGCCCTGTCCAGATTATTCTGCCTCCCTATTCCCTGTCCGGCTATGGGCGTAGGCGTAATTGTGGCCGATATTGTCGGCGTGGAAGTTATCGTGGGCGTGCGCGTTGAAGTTGTGGTAATTGTCGCCGTGGGCTGGTTGGTTGAAGTAGGCGATATCGTAGGGGTCGAACCCGCAGGCACAAAATTAAAAACGGTTACAGAATATGGCGCGAATGTAAACGAAAAAGAACTTGCCGCGTTATGAATTATTGAAGCCTGCGGCGCCAGATCAGGGCTGGCGTAGGACGACGGGGTTGAGTCGTACCATACATAATTTTGTATATAATACGGCGCCGCCGCTGTTGCCGCGAAAGTGTAAATGTCCGCCGACGATGACATTGTATATCCGGAAATATTTAAGGTGGTTTCGTATTCATTCACGCTGTCCTTATTTACCACCATCACAGCAAGCTTTCCGTCCGACCTTTGATTGGCATACACGGGCAAAAGCGATTGATTTGAAGATGCCGACATAAGTGTGTTGCCGTTGTCGTCCTGTACGCCGAACAGATTGTTAAATATATACATACCCCAGTATGTGGCTCGCTGCTGGTATTTATATGCCCCGGTCTGCTGTCCGATTTCCAGGAACCCCTGGTCATAATTGCCGGTTGAAGCGTTGTTGTTCATTACATCCCAGAGTGAAGCGTCGGCCCTTATGCCGAATGATTTTGCGTATTCCCCGATCCAGTTGGCTATCCAGAGGGTCATCGGGAACTGCATGGCAAGCAGCGTGGCGCCTCCGGAATTATATTCCGACATATAAACTTCCTTCGCGGCAGTGGTGCCGTAATATTTCGTCTGCAAATTGTCTAT
>Ga0181520_10007428_pt1 | contig 16174 bp, 17 predicted proteins | sample PEATcosm2014_Bin_29_FD_132451 | JGI IMG/M metagenome (GOLD analysis project Ga0181520, IMG submission 132451) | Peatland microbial communities from MTU Mesocosm Facility, Houghton, MI, USA - PEATcosm2014_Bin02_30_metaG | ecosystem: Environmental > Terrestrial > Soil > Wetlands > Peat | place...
CGCTACTTCATTACGCCGCACTCGCTGCACTACATCGCGCAGAAGGAGATGAAGTTGAATCTTCTGGCGTTGCTTGGCAAGGGAGTTCCGGTGGACCCGGAGACGATAGCCGGTCAGTTCGATCTTCCGAACTGGGGCAGCATCGACGGCTCGACAATCAAGGAAAAGGTCTTCGCATGGGCCAAAGAGCAGTTGACCGAGAAGGCCGACATTGCGCGGTTGGAGAAGGCTCTGGGCCTTGGACAGCCGGAAGAAGGTGGAAAGCCCGGACCTGCCCCTGGAGCGCCGGGAGCGGGGCATCCGCCAAGCAACAAGAAACCTCCGAAGGCGGCGCAAAAGGGCGCGGCCAGCGGTGGCAGGGTGGTTCTCAAAACGTCGTAGGAAAGGGAAACCATGAGTGTTCGCTGGACAGTGAAATCAAAGGAAGTTCATACCTCGAAGGCCATCTGGATCGGGGAGAAGCCGAAGGATGGCGGCGTGTCTCTGCTGCTTGAGGCTCTGGCGTGGGCCCGGAATAACAAGCAAGCGGGCAAAATGACGCTCAACCTCGGCACTGGAGGCTCAATCAGCGATCTGGAATTTGAGCAGAGCGAAGTTGTGCCGTCGCCGGTGGCCGAGTTTGACGCGGAAGAGGAAACGGGAAACGCCGATTCCCAAACATAGGTTATCAAAGCGGTTGATTTTCAACGTCTTGGCTTGACACCGTAACCTGTCAGCGCAAGGATTGCTCTAACAGGATTATCGGCGCGGCCTTCGGGATTCGCCTATCGACTCCTCAAATTGAACCGAGGAGAAACGAAATGGCAAAGCGTGGCAGACACCACAAGGGTGGCAAGAAGCTGAAGGTGCTGGGCGCCCATCTGGGCGGAAAGACCCACAAGAGCCGCAAGGGTGGCCGCAAGCACGGCCGGAAGCGCGCCTAGCATGGGCAGCTTTCCTCCAAGCGTAACACCTCCAGGGACCGGCGCACCGCCGCAAGGCGCTCCCGGTCCCGGTGGACCGTCTGGAGGGTCTCCGGCGATCAAGCTGGCGATGTTGGGCCAGTTGATTCAAGGACTCGCGCAACAGTTCCCACAAGGACAGCAAGGTATCAAGATGATGCTGGATGGACTCCGCATGGTGCAGTCGTCTGCCTCCGCGCAGTCTACCCCGCCTCAACCCGCCGCGCCGCCCCGGTAATCCTGAGACATTCCAAAGAGGAGAAATATCGTGACCGAACTCGAATGGCTCAAGCAGGAATCGGGGATGACCGATGAGGAATTGAAGGCGATGGAGGCTGTCGCCGGACGCGCCAAGTTCATTGGCATGTTGCAGAAGATCATCGGCACGAATGAGGCCGCAACCAAGGCGAAAACCGAAGCGGAACAGGCGCGGATCGACCTCGAAACCCGCTATACCAATGAGTTTGTGCCGGAGATGCGCAAGGTGACACAAGACGCGCTCGCGGCCAAAGGCGAAGCCGCCCGGTTGCAGGCGCAGTTGGCGCAGGCCCGCGAGTATGGAATCGTTCCCGACGCCCCCGCCCCCGCTCCCGCCGCCGATCCGACACCGAGAGCGCCTGGTTCTCCCGATCCCGCCGCGCAGGAGCAGCAGTTCCGGGCATGGTCGCAGGCTCAGAGCCGCGCCATTATCACCGTGAACGACCTCAACGCGGAACACTTCAAGCTCTTCAAGGAGCCGTTGCCGAACGCGGCTGAGTTGGCCGACGAAGTACAGCGCGAGCACACGCTGGGCCACAAAGACTTCACGCTCAAGGCCGCATGGGAGCGCAAGTTCAACGTCCCGGCCAAACGTGCGGAGATTCAGGCAGCGGAGCGCAAGTCGGAGATCGACGCCGCTGTTGCCGCCGCCCGCAAGGAAGATCGCCAGAAGCAGGGCGCAAATCCAGGCCTCGTTACTGGGCAGCCTTCAAGGTTCTCAAATTACAAGCCTTCCGACGCCAACTCCGGCAAGGAGCCGTGGAAGGTTGCACCAAACCAACGCAAGGCAGCAAATCAGCCGTGGCGCGACAAGTTTGCGGAGAAGGTCCGCGCGGCTGCGTAAGATTTGAAGTTCAAGGAGAAGTGAGATGGCCTTTCTAGCGCCGCTGTTTCCAGAGATTCCGGCTACAACGCTGAACGAACTGATTGACGGGTATGTGTGGCAGAACAGCTACATCTCCACCCCGTTTCAGCGTTACTTCCGCGCTTCCGGCGCATACCGCCCCTTCGGCGGCGGCGCTGCGATGCAGTTCCCGTCACTGTACGCGGGCGCTCAGGGCGGCGCGCTCTACCCCGGCCAGGATGTGACGGTCAATCAAGTGCAGATGATTACCGCCGGAACCTTCCAGCCGAAGTTCTACGAGAAGCACATCCTCGTGAACGAGTTCACCATCTCCGTGCTGAACACCGGCCCCGAAGCCCGCGTGAAGATTCTCGAAGCGTACCTTGAGCAGATGCTTGAGGGCATCGACTTCCAGATCGAGGGCGATATGTTCCGTCACGGCCAAGCGGCCGGCAACGGCGTCAGCGACAACCGTTTGGCGTCGATCAATGGCATCTCGGAAGCGGCGAACGACGGAGTGACGCCTTCGTGGGATGGCAACGTCTTCCCAACCTACTCCGGCCAGACCCGCAACGGGGCAATCGGCGCGTCGATGAACTCGACCCCGATCTGGCTTGGCGATGCTTCCGGCAACCCGGCTCCCCCGAACTATCAGGCGCTCCTGAAGTCGTACTCGCAGCCCATCGGCACACCGACTCTCGGCGCGACCTCCTACATCGGGTATACCGCGATTGCGGCCAGCTTCCAGCGCCAGCAGCGGTATGAGACCCGCGATGACCAGAACATCAACTGGAGCGGTATCAAGTTCGAGGACGCGACGATCTTCAAGGACGACATTGTGCCGTCGTCAAGCCCGAAGCAGTCCATCGCCAATCTCTTTACCACCCCCGATGGGACAGCGCCGGCCCCCGGAGCGATTCAGACTGGTCAGTTCGTATTGACCGCCGCCATGCTGGGCAACCAGTCTCTCAGTGGTCTGCCGAACCTTGGCTTCACGTCGAACGCGACTCCGCTCCTGACGGGCGGGTTGAACACCATTGTGGTTGGAGAGCCGCTGTTCTGGCTGGGCGTGGATGATTGGGAGTACCGGCCCTCGAACTCCGAGGACTTCAACTACTACATGATGGACCCGATTCGCTGGCCGCAGAATCCTGTGCTGTATGTGCAGTTCCTCCGCCACGCGCTCAACTTCTACACGCCGACACCGCGGCGTCATCAGCAGACCTACGGAATTCGGGGGTAGGCCGTCAACGATTTTCGCAGTAAGGGAGATGTCACATGCCGAACACGCCGACAGTTGGAGTCTTCATCCCAAACGGCTACTTGAACCTTGGCAGCTTCGCCAGCCCGACTGGGCAGCAGGACGCCTACGGGAACCAATACCCGACCGCGCTTGCCGCCGGGAAGGTTATCGAACTCAGCGCGTCGGAAGCCCGTGTCGCCGAATATCCGGGCACTACGCTGTATGACGGCGCTTACCAGTGCGTCCTGCTCGATTCCAGCGCGACGGCGGCTCTGGCGGTTCAGGGTTTGTCGGCGTGGATTCGCTTCGACTCCGGGGCGACTCAGGGCGCCTTGCCGATGACGACTTACGAGAACGCTACCGTCACCACCGCAGACGAAGCGAATACCCTTGGAGCGCCTTTCGCGATGGCCGGCATCTTCATCAATCCGGCGACTGTGGGCGGCGTGTCGAACACACCGACTCCGGGGCAGTATTGCTTCATCTTCGTGGGCGCTGGCCGGGCGCAGGTTGTTTATAACGGTTCTGCGACCGCAGGAAACAACGTTCTTCCTGTGGCTCCGAACTCCGCTCAACTTGGGCAGTTCGCTCCGGGCGCGGCGGCGGCTTCGATCTATCCGAACGGCACTGCTTTGACCACAACGAGTGGGGCGGCTTCGACTGGTCCGGTGCTGTATCAGGAACTCTTCTATCGGATCGCCAACCAGGGATAAGGAGCGGCTATGTCTGTCGGATCGGCAAGTTATGTCAGTGGGTTCCCGGACGTATTCGGTGGGAAGCTCTTCAATACCATCGACTACTCCGGCCCCACCGCTTACAACAATACGGGGACGCCGGCGACGAGCGGAGACACGATGGACCCGCACTTCTTCGGTTTCCCAAACACCATCGAGACATTCGTTGGCGAGAGTATGGACCAGAGTGGAGCTTACTTCGTCAGGCCGATGCCTCAGAACAATGGCGTGACGGGATGGAAGTTGCGCTGGTTTCTTGCGAACGGAACGGAAGTCTCGAACGGCACCAGTCTCGCAGCGTACACGGTGAAGTTGGCAGCAATCGGGTTCTGACGGGCGAACGGTCAATGGCTTGGGGGTAGGGGGTCAAACCCCTATCCCCTTTTTCTTTGAATGGAGATGGTTATGGCAGAGACACCGAAGTGGAGCAACGGCTTTCAGAGAAGCGATAGTGAATTGAACTCTGAGGGAAAAGCTGCTCGTGACAAGCATTTCACGAGTGAGAGATTCGTTGGACGCAAGGCGACGGCGAAGAAGTTGGCGAAGCGCAAGGTGACACGGAAGGTGCGGTAATGTCTTTCATCGACATGGCGAGTGAGCTTGAGCAGGCCATACCTGGCTTGGACCGCATCTACGCGAAGACACTCGTTAAGAGGGCTTGGCGGGTGGTCAGAGACGCGAACCTGTGGAGCTTTCAGCTTGCTCAGGGCGGTTTCTCGACGCCGCAGGTGCTTACGGCGGGGTCCGTATCGTTGCCGGGAGGGTTGGGGTCCAATCAGCTTGTCGGGGACGCCGTAGCGACCGCGGCGTGGTCTGCGCTGCCGTTCATGTTTGCGCCCACCGTGCAGCAGATTCGCGCCAAAGGCTACTCCATCTACTCGATCATCGCCTTCGACACAACGACCAATCCCCCGTTTGGAACGCTGACTCTAGACCGGCCATTCGTTGACCCGCTGCCGCAGTACACCGGCGTGGGCTACCAGATGTTTCAGGCATACATCCCAGCCGTCAAGGGTTTCAAGCGGTGGCTCAATGTGGCCGATATGTTCAACTGCTGGAGCATCGACATTTGGACATCTCGGCGCACGGTCAACATGCTTGACCCGGCGCGGCTCTACACATCGAATCCGGTAGCGATTCTCGGACTAGGGGCAGACCAGCGCGGAGCAGGAACGCCGACTCCATCGGCTACGCTGGGGCAGCAGCTTTTCGAGTTGTATCCGAACCCTTCAAGCGCGATCTCGTACCAGACCTACTACGTTTGGGACGGGCCGGAACTGGTCAATAATTCCGATGAGTTGCCGTACCCGATCACTCAAGATGTGGTGTTGACCAAGGCTCGGACGTATGCCTACGAGTGGACAGAGGCTCGCAAGGACGTGATGGTGGCAAAGGGCAGCGGCGCGAATTACTCGCAACTCAAGAAAGAGGGGGAAGGCGAGTTTCTGATGCGGTTGAAGACTCTTCGCCTGCTCGATAAGGAAGCGGTGGATTCCTACAACATTCAGATGGGCAACTTCATGGGCGGATTCGTGAGAGCGCCTTACTACAATGCGCAGGTGGGCAGGGCTTCAATGGGCGCTGGAGGGTGGCGGTGAGCGAGTTTTGGCCCTGGATTGGCGAGGAGGATGAATGCCTGGAATTGAGCATTTTCGGTCGAAGGAAGCGTATCGCAAAAGCCGTGCGTATCAACACATCCACGGCATCAAGACTACAGCCCCAGAAGTGTTTGTGGGTGGCAGGAAGCACAAAGTGAAGCACTCGAAGCCGAAGATGGCGCGTAAGAGGTAAGTGGTGGGAGCTTATTCCTATTTGACGTTCGCGCAGCTTGAAGGTGCTCTGTTGCAGCGCCTCCAAGATACTGCGGGCGTGTTTACGACCTCCGCAGAGGCTCAGTTGTACCTGCAAGAAGCTCTGCGGGTGTACAACGCTCAGGTGCAGCCCAACACTGGAATTGTTGATTACGTCTTCGACTTCGACGCAGGGGGTACCTGGCTGAGTATTAACGTGGCAGGTTCCCCCCGCGAACGCACGGTGACGGACGCTGAAATTCAGACGCAGATGGAGTACATGCTGCTGGAGCCTCCAACCGGGCTTACTTGGACCGGAACAACTCAGTTCAACATCACCGCGCTCGAACAGGCGCTCCAGTTCCGCCGCGATGAACTGCTCCAGATGACAGGAGCGAACCCGGTAAACAAGATTCTCTCGGCTCCAGTAAACTCGCAACGCACGATCTTGTCTGATTCCTCCATCGATCTGCGCCGAGTGCGCTGGATTCCCGACTCTTCGGTGTCTTCTGAGGCTCCTTATGCCTTGGGACGCGGCGACGTGGTGAGCGCGGATGCTTATGGATACGCTCTGGCGATTCAGCCGGGAGCGCCGGACTCGTGGCGCGTTACCTCCAGCCCGCCACTTTCATTCGATGTGAGTTGCCCTCCGAACTGCCCTGGACAATGGGACACGATTCAACTCTATGCCGGGAATGCCCTTTCCCCGCCCACAGCGACCATTCTAGGGCTTCCCGACGATTGGTGTTGGGTTGCCATGTATGGAGCCTTGGCGGACGCTCTGGCGAACTCCCCGGAGGCTACAGACCAACTGCGGGCGAAGTATTGCCTCATGCGCTATGAGCGCGGCATGAAAGCCATGATGACGCTGCCGTGGCTGCTCGAAGCCTCGATAGCGAGTTTGCCTGTCGATACGCCGTCGTACAAGGAGATGGACGCCTACGCGCAGAATTGGGAGAACACTTGGCCGGCGGGCGACCCGCAGATTGTGGTAGGGGGAGTGGACCTCATCGCTCTGGCGCCGTTCAACACAGGCGCAACGGTTTCAAGCATCCTTACCGTGGTGGGCAATGCTCAGGTTGACTCCACGCAGCCCGTGCAACTCTCGCGGGACGCGGTGGAGCAGGTATTGAACTATGCGCAGCACGTCGCCTCATTCAAGATGGGCGGGTCAGACTTCCTAGCGACCATGCCGCTGTTGAAGCAGTTTGAAGACTACTGCGCGGCGCAGAATCGCAGGTACGCTGCTCTTTCTATATTTAGACCCGACATGCTGCAAGAGGGCGACAGAAGTGAAGACACTGACCCCCGTTTTGGGCCTCCGCAGAAGGAGGTAAAGCGTGGCGCGTAGACCTGACGACTTTCATGGAATGGACCTGACGAGTCCGGTAAACCGGATTCCGCCGGGCAGGGCTGCGCTCGCGGTCAATACCAGAGCCTATGGTCAAGGGCAGTTCAATCTCCGCAATCCATTGACCGGCGCTATCGTGGTCGATTCAAGTCCGATCGTTCTCGACTCATCAGTGCAATCAATTTGCCGGATGAACGATACGACACCTGCCGGACCACCTTCGGGCTACGTCCTCATCTCCGCCGATGCAGCCGGAAACATCTACGCCAACGATGAAATTGTCTCCACGGGGCACACAGGGAACCCGGTTTCGATCGTTCCGTTTCGACCTAACACGTCAGTCCAGCCGTGGGCTTACATTGGCGACGATGCGCCATATCCCAACGTCACTGTCGATTCGTCTTTCAACTGCGCGGGAATGATAAAGGTTCGCTCAGACGGTCTTTCGCGCAAGATGGGAATTGCGGAGCCTCAAGTAGCTCCTACGGTGACTTTCCCCGGCGGCGGGTCGGGCGCTTCGCTGATCTACTACTACTACACCTACCGCGCCTCCGAGACTGGGGCGGTATCGAATCCGTCTCCAGTGTCGATTCCAGGCACCAACTCGCAATCGAACCCCACTGAGACTCAAAACGCGGCCAGCGGGGGAGTCGTCAATCCGAACGTCACCATCAACGCCACGCAGTATGAAGGAAACGGGACGCAGATTAGAACCAAAGGAGGAGTGGCCCCAGGAACCGTTACCGACTACATAGTTCCCCACAACTTCGGTTTTTCTATCCCTGAGAACGTCACCATTGACGGCATCCAAGTCGATGTGAACTGGCTTGGACAAAATGCCGGAACGGGCGTCATTTCCGGGGCTGCCCTTTACTATCTTGGTTCGCAACTAGGCATCTTCAAATCCCCCGGAATCTCCAACCAGTCCTCCGCTGTCGATACCCTTCTCGGAGGAAACACGGATACTTGGGGAGCCTCTCTCACACCAGACATCATCAACGACAACACCTTCGGATTTGGTGTGCAGGTGACCACGCAGGTCGTGGGAGGGTCAGACCGATCCTTCTTCAACTTTTTCAAGATCACGATTTACTACTCGACTCAGGACGCAAACATCACTCCTACTGCGTCGCTCGATCCGCAGGTAGACAAGATCGACATTTACCGGCAGGGTGGGGGGTTGGCGAATCCCACCTATGTAGGCACGATTCCGAATGCGGCTATCGCGTTCAATGACACGCTATCCGATTTGGCGGTTGCTACCAACCCGCTGCTGGAGTTCGACAATTATGAGCCGTTTCCGTCGATTGACCTTCCCCGCTCAGGGACGCTCAACGCATCCGCTCAAGTGCTTACATGGGCAAGTGGCGACCAATTCAATCTGCGCTGGCTACCGGGCACGATCTTGCTTCTCGGCTCTCCCAGCCAGATTGCGTACACTGCCGTGCGCCGGCCGTCGTCGCCAACGTCATGGGACTTCACAAACAACGATCCCACTGTGCCCATCATTCCCGATGGAACCGGCTTGGCGTGGAACATTGCGGAGCCGGACCTGGCCGCGCAGCCTCTTCCCTACCTCTCCGGGCCTACAGACAACATCAACTTCGTCTTTGGTGTAGGCGACTCGCTGAGGCCGGGAACACTCTACTGGTGCAAGGGTTCAAACCTCGATGCGGCTCCCGACACAAACCAGATGGAGGTCACTGACCCGTCTGAAGTTCTGGTCAACGGCGCGATGTCTGGAGGCTTGGGAGTCCAGTTCTCAATCAAGAGGGCGTGGATCATCCTGCCAAACTTCTTCAACGCTCTGGCGACGGTCACAGGGACTCAGGGTTCGACGTGGACGCTTCAAGCTACCGGAATCACCCGCGGCCTGTTCATTCCCCGGTGCCTGTGTGTGGCTGGCGGAGGGATGATCTTTTTCCGCGTGGATGACGGTGTTCACATGAGCCGCGCCGGGGCAGCTTCTATTTCGATCACCGACGATGAACTGTATCCTTTATTCCCGCATGAAAGCCCAGGAACGGGCGCCACAGCCCCGCAGCCAGTCACTCGAAACGGCATCACCATCTACCCGCCCGACGATTCCAAGCCGGAGAGCCAGAAGTTCTCGGTCGTAAACAACTGGATGTACTACGACTACGTTGGAACAGACGGAAACCCGCATACCTTGGTGCTCAATACGATCTCTCAAGGGTGGGTATGGGATATGTACGACCATCCCGCCACAGCCCATGCCAGCAATGAAGGCGAAAGCAAGCAGGGAGTCCTTGTTGGATGCGCCGATGGATCGGTTCGCATGATGGCTCCCAATGGAGCGGAAACGGTGAATGGAACCGTTCTGACGCCCGCGATTGGCGGACATGGGTGGATGTTCGCCTACGAATGCACAGTCGAGTACGCAGCGAGTACCTCGGTTCTACTGACCTTCATTGCGGCTGACGTGAACAATGGAAGCTACGCTCCCGATGCTGTGACGCTTCCATCGACGGGCGGACAGATCACGAAGTACACCTTCAAGGTCAGTCAGAATAAGTTTCGCCTTATGTGGATGCAGTTCGCCTCGACGGACATCACCATGCAGGTGTTTCTTGAGGGCTTCATTGTCCAGGCGAAGGCGTGGGGCAGCACGAAGACGTTTGAGCCGATTGCGCCCTTCAAGGCATCGGGCGGACACGGAGCGCAAGGATGAGCAGCGTATCCGCAAGTCGAAGCGGTTTAGCCATCACGGGATTGTGGCACCAAAGCCTCTTGAATCCCGATTTTACGGCCGCGGTATTCTGCGCGTTTTCGCCGGAACGCCACTACGCTGCTGAAAGAATTGTAGCATGAGCACCCCTCCACTCAACCCGACCAGTTTCCGTCTCCCGTTCGATGTAGAGGGGAAGGCAGAGCCGGAGGTCGTGCAGGCTTTGCGGTATCACTCTTCCGGCATCCTCGATTTGAACCAAGCCATTGTCGCGCTCAAGTCACAGGTGGATAACGCAGCGAGTACTGCGACCGCTGCGGCGACTGCGGCGGCTTCGGCCAATTCTGCCGGGGTGACGGCATTCAATACGCTGGCGGGGAACGTGACCTACTTTCCTAACTTGGGAAACGTCAACGACCAACTCGGAAACCCAACCTACACGACGCAATCGACAGACAATGGGGCGAAGATCATCGTCGGCGACTCTTCGGCGGTGGCGATCACGCTGAATGCTTCAGTGGGAATGCCCTGGTTCACGATCATCGACAACGACTCATCAGCGGTTGCCAACCTCACTCCGAACGCGGGAATCCTTCGCGGGGCGCAGTACATCCCTCCAGGCGGGTTCGGAATCGTTTTCTTCGATGGCATCTACTTCTGGTGCGGCGCGGCGCCTCCTATCGGGATTGACTCGACTGTGGCGACGGCTCCTCTGACGGTTGGAGGGACACAGGGAAGCATGAAGTTCATTGGAGGATCGCTGGTTTCTTCTGTGCAGGCAACGTGATAAGGGTTATGATTGGAGCATTATGGCGAGTTTGGTTTCAGGGATTTTCGATCTGGCGGAAGGGAACCCCACCCAGCAGGAGCAGGGGCAACTGGGCGATCTTGGCACGTTTGGAACCAACACGGGTGAGGGCGCGGTCAATGCTGCGCAGGGCTACTATGGCGGTATCCTCTCAGGGAACCCGGAGGATATTGCGAAGACCCTCGCCCCTGAGATTAGCGCCGGGGCGCAGCAGGTTCAGCAACAGGCCGCGACAAATGCCCAATTCGGGAACCGTGGCGGTGGAACCAACGCTTCGACTCAAGGAGCGCAGTCTAACGAGCGCGGAAACATCATCAACCTCATCGGACAGGAACAGCAAAACGCGGCTGGAGCAGAGGCGGGATTGGGAACGAATCTGCTCTCTCAGGCCACGGGCAACATCACCAGCGAGGCGGGACTTGCGGCGGCGAATCAGCAGCGCCAAACGGCGGATGTGGGCGGAATCGCTCAAGGCGCGGCTGAGATCGCAAGCGGCGTAGCTGGGGGCTTTGCGGGAGGCGGTGGGGCGGGGATGGACCCTGAAACCTTCGGCTCTTTGATGAACGCGAGCACAATTCCCGATCAAGGCGCGGGCGGTGGCAACGCAGGGTTGGATTTATCGAGTTTGGAGTAGAGGAAAGGATTCATCATGTCTCAGCAACTCAATAAGGCTATCGGTGGAGTGACCCCGCTTGGGGTTATTACGATCAGCTCTGGAACGCCTCAGAAGGTAACGAAGAATCTCAACCTGAGCGACCAGGTTTATACGTTTTCCTGCCGTCAGTTGGGATTCTCGGTAGATTCGTCTCCATCGGGAGAGGTCTACGTCAACTACGGCAATGTAGCCGGGAAGGACGCACACGCCACGGCTCTGATTATCCAGAGCGGAACGGCGCAAAGTCTTCCCCTCGGCTCTTTGACCACTGACGGCGTGCTCGACGCGAACGCCTGGTGGCTGGACGGCTCCGCATCGTGCGTGGTGGCGGTGTACGCGCTTGACGCCAGCAATTAGGGGTGAATCATGGCGGTAGCGGACTTCCTCGAAAAAGTCGGCAAGGGACTGGAGACTGGAGCGAAGGTGGCCGGCGCTGTCGCTGCGCCTGTCGGCTCGGCAATCGTCAATGAAGAGGCTGGCTACGCTCCGCAAATCGCGGCAGAGCAGCGCCGGCGTCAACAGAAGCTCGAAGATGAGCAGATCGCCGCCAAAGAGCAGGAATTGACCGCGCAACTCGAAACCGGCCGCAAGTACGGGACACTGACCCCAGAGCAGCAAGGCCAGTACGTCGATGCGATCACGCAACTGTACTCTCATCCCCGCCATGCCGGAACGCTGATGGAGAAACTCCGCAAGGCGGTGCATCCAAACGGAGCGGTGGCGGGTCCGAGTCCGCTGGCTACGCTCAAGAACGCGACTCCAGAAGGCGGAACGCTGGCGGTAGAAGAGGCAAACGCGCAGAAGTTGGCGGGGGCTCGTGCTTCAATGAAACCTCTCCCAAAAGATGCGGCATTTCTCGAAGCATTTGCCCGCGAAAAAGGCAAGACTTGGGCTGAATTGACGCCTGATGAGTTGGTGGAGGCATTCAACAAAGAGGGGGAAACTAAAGCCGCGCAAGAGAAGGAAACCCATCAAAAGGCGCTAGAGGACTATCGCAATGCGACTCTTCAGCTTCGCAAGTCGGAAGAGGCATTGCATGAGGCGCAGTTCAAGGCGAGCCAAGATCCCAACAACCCCAAGTTTAAGCTGGAAGCGGAAAAAGCGCGGACGACGGCCATGCGCGATGAGGCGTACTGGATTCGGGCGCAAGCATCCGTATTTGGGGAAGTAAATGGTAAGCCGCTTCCAGGTGCGCTCACGACTTCGGGAGGACAGCCTATTGGCTCATCGTTCGGATCGCAGTATACGAAGTCCGCACAGGCGATGGCGCAATTGAATGACGCTGGCGGCGCGATCAACAATCTCGGCAATGCCCTTGGTAAGCTCTATGGTGCTGGGAGCGGTCTGAATCAGCCAAATGTGGCAGAGGCGCTCGCTCATCATGAATGGACTACTGCTCAGATCGCGCAAGGACTTGTCGGGAAAACGCTGACACTGGAAGAGCGTGAGGCAGTTACCGCAATTGTGAGCGCCAGGGAAAACATCCAGGGCATGAGGAAAGCGGCGGGCGGTGGACTATCCAACGAGCAAGTCAATCGTTTGGAGGCTCAACTCCCTGGACCGGGTACGCCTAATGCCGAATATGCCAAGAGCCAATTGACGCTGCTCAACCAGACACTGCAACGGCTCTCCGAGGGTGTTCCTGTCACGGTGGGAGGTTACACATTCAAATGGGAGAAGCCCGTTGGCGGGACGGCGCAACCATTGAAGAGTCTTACCAAGCCTCCCGGTGGAGTGCCGCAGGGTCAAGTGATTGTTGTCACGCCGGAGGATTTGAAGCAATGAGCGTCAACGTTCAAGGCCCCGATGGGAAGACCTATGCTTTCCCTGATGGCACAGATAAATCCGCCGCCATCGCCTATTTCAAGCGCAAAGGAATAGGCGGTAGCTCCGTAGAGCAGAACAGAAAAGCCACTGCTGATCGTGCTGCATGGATGAAGGTTCCGCACAGCAATAAACCGGCTCCTTTCTGGGGCAGAAACGATGCGGACAGGTTCAAAATGGACCTCTCCTCGCTGACGGAGAATGCCTCTCCAATCCTTGCTACGGCTGGCGCAGTTGGAGGGGGGGCGGTTGCTGGTCCGCCGGGGGCAGTGGCGGGGGCAGCCTATGGAGGATATGTTGGCAAAGGCATAGAGCGAGACGTGGGGGGGGAGCCGCGCTCTGCTGGCGCGGAGTTGACTGCCGGAGCGGAACAAGGGGCGCTTGAACTCGCTGGTGGATTGGCGGCAAAAGGCGTAGGAAAACTCATCGGCCCTGCGGCAGAGCGGTTGGCTCCAAAAGCGATTCAGCGACTGACGCGAGCAGCGGCAGAGAAAAGCAGCGCAGGTGTTCCACATGAAGCGATCGAGCGCACCATCGGGGATATTGAGAAGGAATTGCTTAAACTTCCGCCGCAAGAGCGGACGGTCGGTGGCTTCCTTGATGCAGTGACGAAGGCTCGTGAAGGGATTCATGCCGAGTATGGCAATGCGCTTGGCCCCTACGCGAGGCAGGAAGTGAACACGCGCCCGATTGCCGATGCTATCCGCGCACTGAAGAAGCCGTGGATGGACGTGCCAGGTATGGGCGCAGAAGAAAAGGCTGCTATCGACAAGGCGGCAACTCAATTCGAGCGACCGATGACGGCGGGGCAACTGGACTCTCTTCGCGAGCAGTTGAATACGGATCTGGCATCGCTCTATGGCAAGGCTCCGAACGCTCGCTACACGGCCACTCAGGGGAGCATAAACAACGCCATCGACACGACTATAGCGAAAGGCGCAAGAGATATTCTCTACCCGTTAGCAGACAATGCTGGAGGGAAACCTGCCGGGTATTTCAAAGACGCACTCGATAGAGAGGGGAGTCTGATCCAGTTGCGCGGTATTCTTCAGCAGCGTCTCACGAATCTCTCTGGCGCTCAGGCGGTAAGCGAAGTAACTCCCCGTCTCTCAAGTGAGAACGTGTCGCTCTCCGCACACCCCACGAGTCTTCCTCGTGCTGGAGTGTATGGCTTGAAGAATCTTATCGCTCCTCCGCGCGAACTGGCGACGGCCAGCAAGCAGGTTGCGAAGGCAGTTACCAGCAAGCCGGAGATTGATTCGCTGCCATACCAATTGTTGTTTTCGACTGGCCTTCGCGGTGGGCAAGTTGCCGATAGAGAAAAGAAGAGACTGGCGAAGATTCTCACCCCTGTACCGATGCAATGATCCTCTCCGCAAAACAACTCGTGACCTTGGACGCATGTCAGTTGCGCTGTTTCTACGACCAGCGGTATGTAGCAAAGTCGATAACCCCTCTGCGGATGCTCTATGCTGCGCTTGAAGCTGGCTTGCTTGATTCCGAGCCGGAGCAGGCGGCGAAGGATGCCTGTATGCGGTTGGCCTCCACGCGGGAGCTTCAAGTTGAGCATCTGAACGCTTTCATGACTATCCGGCACATTGGCTATATGGCTGGAATCATCGCGGTTGCGCTCCGCGATCGGTTGGGTGCGCTTCAAAAAGTGCAATATCGCACCGATCTGGACTGGGAATCGGGCCTCTTCGAGAATCTGGAAGGAAAGCGCCACCGCATAGAACTTGTCTCCTACCTTGACGATGATCGTCTGAGGGCTTCCGCGCACTCCTGGCGGGTCGTAGGAGAGCTTGCGGCGCTCGAAGCACCCCTTACCCTCACCGCCGTCGTAATCGGGGCGCAGCGGGGCGGCAGACGCCATAGCGAGTGGTCTAAAGGGCTTCTCCATCCCGTCAACAAGGTTCTCAGATTCGCACCCCGGAACCAAAAGAAAGCGGGATTCAACGATGCTTGGACAAAAGTGTGGCGGGAGCAGCAAAGCGAAATTGCTACAGAGGAATGGCTATCCGCGATGAAGGCCGACGATGTGCTGGAGTCGCTCATCATCTCGCGGGAGATTCCCTACCGGGAAGACAACCGGATCGCCACAGCAAAACGGGACATGCACAGGGCTGAAATCATGATACCGAGGCTCACCGAGAACAGCCCCATGAATCGTGGAGCTTGTGACGACTGGGGAGGATGCCCTTACGCGCTGTGCTGCTGGAACCCTACTCTGGTGAGTCCGGGGGAGTTGCCGAAACTGTATCAGGTGCGGGGTACGCCTGCAACAGTACGAGCATGATGTAGGTTTGGAGCGGATACCGTTGCTTCTTGGCATCCGCTGCCAGCCGGTCATAGAGCGCCAAGTCTTCCGGCTCAGTGAACTTGAGGTACAGGCGCTTCTCGTTAGGCATAGTCATCCTTTGAAATTGATGTCCGCCGGCCTCTGTCCGTACTCCAGGGAATCTACTTTGAACCCCCACTTCTTTTCAAAGTAGTCTCTGTCGCGGTCTGCCTGGGCGGTGATCTCTCTGCTGATATGCGGTAATGCAAGGCGGTGAGACGCTGACCCGTAGTGCCAAAAGGGTACGTCAAGCTGAATCCCCCGGATGCCGCACGTCGCCATTCGCAAAGCGAGGTCACAGTCCGAAGCGTACATGAATATGTTCTCATCGAAGAAGTATCCATCTCTGGCAATCAGCGCGTCGTAGGCCCACTTGCGAGTAAGCATGACGGCCATTGGAGTGTTCTCGCTCACAGCCTTTCCCGGCCTGCACTCCGGCGTGTTCTGCCCTATATCTGTGGCGCATACGAATCCCCTCGGCCACTTGAGAAGCTCGCTGTAGCAGTTGGCCGGGAGAATCGCGTCGTTCGGGACACCAAGAAGGTGACTGCGCCTTGAGAATATAGATGCTGCGAGAGTGTTGCTGATCACTACCGGAGAGCGGTTCACGGGGTTGTGTTGGCAGGAAGCAAAACCCTGCTCCGAAGCCCACTCCCAAGTTCCGTCAATCGAGCCATTATCGACAAAGTGAAGTTCCAC
>Ga0181520_10007430_pt1 | contig 16162 bp, 11 predicted proteins | sample PEATcosm2014_Bin_29_FD_132451 | JGI IMG/M metagenome (GOLD analysis project Ga0181520, IMG submission 132451) | Peatland microbial communities from MTU Mesocosm Facility, Houghton, MI, USA - PEATcosm2014_Bin02_30_metaG | ecosystem: Environmental > Terrestrial > Soil > Wetlands > Peat | place...
CGACCTTCGACAGCAGATCACACTGAAACACAAGCAGAGCGACCAGGAAAGCGTCCGCGTTTACAAGGCCGCGCTCGAATCGGTTTCGAAAGATCTTATTCAACGCAAGCGGGAACTTGACGGGACCCTGGCCAATTTTGCCACTCACGAACAGGTGGCGGAGTGTTTCGTCAGCAAGGTCGTGGTTGGTCATTTCGGTTTCGATTTTGCCAACGACAGGGATCCGTGGTTGTTGAGTGTGTGCGACGCCAGCGATTTCTTCAGTAAGGAAGATTTGGGAAAGAGTGGATTCCTCGGTGGTTTCCTTCAGCATTTGGATGGTATTGGGAAAGTTTACAAGACTATCCGCGACCCGAGTTGGAAGGCCCAGTTATTTACAGACGCGCTGAACCCGTACTACAAGCCTTTCTCGCTGAGCGTACCGGCGCAGCGGAGCACGCCGGCGGCGGTCGCGTTGTCTATCGGTCAGGCCGGCTACGAAATGATGACGGTGGGAGATCCTCTGGACGCTGACGAGCTGCCGTATAGGCCGCCTTGCGATCTCTCCGGTCTGGTTCCGCAAATGAAAACGCTGATCAGCGCTCTAGCCACCAGCGAGGAGCTATCGCTAAAAGATCCTTTCCCCAAGCCGGAGCAAACCCCGTTCTATTTCTATTACTGCAACTCGGGCGACGATTACAGCGGCACCAAGTGCGTGAATCTCACCAAAGGCTCGTCCGATATTGAAGGACCGGCAGACAATGCAGTGGTTTTGTTGCGCGAGAGTAAGAAACCGGCCAAGCTGGCGGGCATAAGTCGCTGTGCTACCGCTAGAGTGAACAGGGAGGGTTTCTTCTCCATTCCGATGATGAGCAAGGAAGCAAAACTTCTCCTGAAGATTGAAGGTAACGCGTTTGGTTATGACGCTGACGGCAGGCTGAATCGCTATAATATAGTGGATAATTCGGATCTGATAAAGGTTGGAGGGAATCTCGAACGTCTTCCCATGTTCTATGGATATGGCGGCGGCGGATTCTCGTTCGGATATCCACCCGATCCTACGAGTGAAGAGCTCAATATGTCGCTTTTTCTCGACGCCAGAAGTGACAGTCCCCACAAGAACAGGCACCACTCCGACATGTACGGGCTCATCGATTACTATGCCGACAGGGAATGCAACATCAAACGCATCGGCATGTTTGGCGAGCTTCTGCTGGGATCGACGCCGAAAGAACCCAAGGGAATCGGCATTCCTCTGACCGCCGATTCGCTTCTGAATCTCGACGGTATCCGTCAGGGTGCGAACGACTACTGGTGTCTCAACGAAAGTCGCCTGAAGATCCTTCGCGACAAGAACATTGTCAGCGATTCGCTTGAAACGCTGCACGCTGAGGCAAAGGAACATCTCGACGCTGCGACGAAGGCGAGGGAGGGGTTGAATCATGCCGAGGCCCGGGCGCACGAGGTGTTTGCCACATGTCTCGAAAACCGGGTTTATGCTCCGCTGCGGGGCATAACGGACGATCTCGTCAAGGCGGTGATTGTGCTTCTTCTACTCAATATTCCGTTCGCCTTCGCCATGGAACGCCTGATTTTTGGTTTCACCACCATTTACAAGCAGGTCATGGGGTTCATCGGAATATTTCTGGCTACGTTCATGATTCTGTTCGTGACCCACCCGGCCTTTTCGCTGGCGTCCTCTCCCATAGTCATATTCCTCGCCTTCACGATCATCATGTTGGGCGGCATTACGATCAAGATTGTGATGGGCAAGATCAAACAGGAAATCAAGGCGATCCAAGGATTGTCCTCAACGGTTCACGGCATGGAAACCGAAACCAATACAGCCCTTGCCGCGGTTATCATAGGTATTTCCGGCATGAGGAACCGGCCGCTGAAGACTCTCCTTACGACGACTACCGTCATATTGCTGACGTTCACAATTCTGGTATTCGCCTCGTTCACTTCCGAGCTGGGGATTGTGGAAACATATCTTGGAAAAGGTCAGGATGAGGACAGGATTGAAATTCATCGCAGTTCCTACCTCGACATACCGGATGACATGGTCAGTGCGGTGAAGAATATTTACGGAGACGACTTCAACGTTTTCCGGCGTGGTGGACTTTTTAAGAACCCTACAAAAGACGTTGATTCCGGTGTTTCCACATTGAGCCCCGAAAGAATCGTTTATAATCCGGCCAATGGCCAGATAGCCGGGTTTGGAGCCATTTTCGGTCTCGATCCGGGCGAACTCCGCGCCAATACCAGTATCGGTAAAATCCTGCCGGATCTCGACGCGCAGTCATATTCCAATCCACCGATTTATTTCGCCTCGGCGACTGTGCAGAAGCTTCGTGTAAAGAAAGGCGATGAAGTCAAGCTCAACGGGCGCAGCTTCACATTTGCCGGTGAATTCAGTTCGGCTGCTCTGCAGTCCGCGTCCACGATAGACGAAACCAAGATCGTGCCGCCCGATTTCATCAGCGCGGTAAAGAACATAGGCGGGGAAGAAGGCAGGACAATGTCTGCAAGACAGCAGAAGCTTGAGCAAACCGACTCGGGCACTTTCTCGTGGTTTTCGCCTGAGCAGGTGGCCATCACAAGAATGGACACGCTGGAAAAGTTTTATCCGACGGCTGTGCTGAATCCGCCGACCAGCTATGTGACTTTCCTGGCACTCTATCCGAAGAACGACGGTGTTGACATCGAGAAAGCCGGCAAGGCGCTGGCCGCAGTTTTTCATGGCACCGTGCATGTGAAGTCGGCTGAAGGCAAGAAAAGATTTCTTTTCGCGAAGGCTGTTGCCGGTTCCGGTTTCGGCGACATCATAGTGCCATTGCTTCTCGGCGGCCTTATCGTTTTTAGCTCCCTTATGGGTTCGATCGTTGACCGGGAGCGTGAAATATTCACTTACAGTGCGCTGGGACTCTCTCCACCGGACGTGGGCGCGCTGTTCTTTGCCGAGTCTGCGGTATATTCCGTAGTGGGTGGAATGGGCGGATACCTGCTCAGTCAGGTGGTTGCCAAAATCCTGGCGTTTCTCGGCTCGCATGGAATAGTGAATCCGCCTGAGATGAATTTTTCCTCGCTATCATCGGTTCTGACGATCCTGATTGTGATGGCGGTTGTAATGCTTTCGACTATCTATCCGGCCGTAAAGGCCGGAAAATCGGCCAATCCCGGCATAGCCAGAAAATGGAAGATGCCGTCACCGGAAGGCGACTATATGAGATTCGTGTTTCCGTTCACGGTTTCCAAAGCTGATTTTGCCGGGATCCTGAGTTTCATCAAGGAGCACTTTGAAAATCACGGCGACGCCACACTAGGATCGTTTGCCGCGAAAGAAGTGAAATTATTCAGACAGGCTGGTGGAGTTGGAGAGGGCGAAAGTCTCGGGATCAGCGCAAACATATCGCTCGCGCCGTTCGATCTTGGCATATTCCAGACATTCAGGATGTATTCCAAGGAGTTCGAGATAAAAGGCATTGAAGAGGTTGTCGTTGAACTGAAGCGAGTCAGCGGAACTCCTTCCATGTGGATCCGGTCGAATCGTATGTTTGCAAATGAATTGAGACAGCAGTTCCTGTTGTGGCGTTCGTTACCAATAGGCACGATCGAGCACTACAGGAATAATACCGCAACGGTGCTTGAAACGCTGACAAAAATTTAGGCTGCGGGATCAGAGCATGGTGTGGATTTGTGGAGAAGATGTTGGTAGGGCGGGGCCGCCGGACACGCCGTTTGTTGCGAATGGCGCGTGCGGCACCCTCGCCCTACCTTTAGCTGCTGAAGATAGCAGGAATTTGAAATGAGCATATTTAAACGTAAAGAGAAGACCGTCGACAAGGAACTCGAAGAATTCCGGTCAATAATGGACGTGCCTACCGAATTCGAAGACGGCTTCAGCATGTCTTCGCTCATAGGCACCCTGTTTGTTGCGCTAGTCATGGTGCCGGCGGCCCTGTACATGGAACTCGTGGCAGGGATGGGCATTGGCCAGGCCGCGCAGTGGGTCACCATTTTGCTGTTCGTGGAAGTGGCCAAACGCGCCAACGCGAAACTGTCGCGCGCCCAGATTTTCGTGCTGTTCTACATGAGCGGCATGATTATCGGCCAATCCGTGTACGGCACACCGTTATTCATGCAGTTCGTTGTCCGTAGTGACGCCGCCATTTCCTATGGAATTTCGTCGCTGTTCCCCAACTGGGTGATTCCCGTGAACATGGCCGACCTGCCGCGCTCCTTCCTGCAGAAGGCGTGGTTGCCTGTAATCGGCTTGATGTGCTTCAGGTACGTGATGGGTCGGTTTGACAATGCCATATTGGGTTATGGGCTTTTCCGGATCACCAACGATCTCGAACGACTGCCTTTCCCGATGGCGCCGCTGGGTGCCCAGGGGCTCGTTGCGATCGCCGAGCAGGTCGAGGGTTCGACAAAAAGCCCTGGCGCAGTCGTGCGATGGCGGATGTTCTGCATAGGTGCCGGCATCGGCATGATGTTCGGCCTGATATACATGTCGCTTCCAACGCTTACCGGCGCCCTTCTCGGTAAACCGCTTATGGTATTCCCGATTCCATTTGCGGATTTCACAGTATACACCCAGCGCATTCTTCCAGCCGTTGCGACAGGAATGTGCTTCGATCTCGGCGCTTTCATTATGGGCATGGTTCTTCCTTTCCATGCAATGCTTGGAAGCCTTATCGGTCTGCTCATGTATTTTGTCGGCAATCCTATTCTCCATAGTTTTGGTTACATGCCCACGTGGCAGAGAGGCGATAACACGGTCTCAACGCTTTTCGCGAACAACATCGATTTTTACCTGAGTTTCGGCATCGGCATTTCGCTTGCGATTGCGGCATACGGCATATACACGGCGTGCAAACACCTTATGGGCAGGAGTTCGGAAAAGATCCCGCCCGTTCCAGAATCCGTCAGAAAGCAGCGCGGCGATATTCCTAACAGACTGATCGTCTATAGCTATTTCATGGTGGTACTTTCATACATAGCGGTTAGCGGATACCTGATAGATTTTCATCCCGGTGTGATGCTGGTCATGGTATTCTTCGGCTTCTTCTACACGCCGATAATTTCCTACGTGTCGGCAAAGCTCGTTGGGCTTGCTGGCGAAGTTGTCGAGATTCCGTATATCCGCGAAGTGTCGTTCATCCTGTCCGGCTACAAGGGCGTGGCAATCTGGTTCCTCCCTGTTCCACAGGCCAATTACGGAACGCAAGTGGTGGGCTACAAACAGGCGGAACTTCTCGGATGTAAATTCACATCGGTCTGGAAAAGCACGGCGATCTTGTTCCCCGTGATATTCATCTCGTTAATCGGTTTCTCCAGCTTCATCTGGGGCATGGGCGAAATTCCATCCGCTTCCTATCCGTTCACCGAAAAGATGTGGGAATTTCAGGCGAAGAACGCATGTCTTGTCTATTCAGCCACGCTGGGCGAATATTCGCCGTTCCAGGAGGCGTTGACCTGGACAAAAGTGCTGATAGGCTTCAGCTTCGGAACGGTTATGATAGGGCTTTGCGATTTTTTTGCCGCTCCAACAATGCTTTTGTTCGGCATTGTTCGTGGACTGGGGCAGACGCTGCCGCATAGCGTCATCCCGAATTTCATCGGCGCAATGATCGGGCGATTCTATTTCCAGAGATTGTACGGACGCGAGTGGAGGAAGATGATACCTGTGATCACAGCCGGATATTTCGTGGGCGAAGGTCTCACGAGCATTCTCGCAGTTGGAATCGTCTTCCTCGTCAAGGCAGTGAGTACGATGGCATACTAGGGATCTGGGAATGGAATGTTGGAATACTGGAAAATTGAAATAGTGGTATTTCCCAGTATTCCATTGTTCCAGTATTCCATTTCGGTCTTGGGTGAAGCTTATGGCTGAGAATAAAGAAATCCTGATATCGGTCAGAAACCTGGACAAGGTTTATTCCAAGGGCGAAGAAAAGGTTTATGCGCTCAAGGGTATAAATCTCGACGTCTACCGGCAGGAATATCTTTCAATAATGGGTCCATCCGGTTCCGGCAAAACCACGCTCTTTAACATGGTCGGCGCGCTGGACAAGCCGTCGGAAGGCGAAGTGATGGTTGGCGGAGTATCGCTGCCCAAATTATCGTCGCTCGAACTCTCCTATTTCCGCTGCAAGCATATCGGGTACGTCTTCCAGACTTACAACCTGATTCCGTGGCTGACCGCGCTGGGTAACGTCAGCCTGCCGCTGACTTTTCTTGGAAAGTCGGAAGCCGAGGCGGAAAAGCGCGCGAAGGATGTGCTGGGTTATGTCGGACTCGAACATCGTCTAGGTCACACTCCAGGCGAGTTGTCAGGCGGCCAGCAGCAGCGAGTCGCGATAGCCAGGGCGCTGGCAAACGACCCGTCAATCATACTTGCGGACGAGCCAACAGCCAACCTCGACATGCATACCGGCGAGGAAATTATCGCCCTGCTTTCTAAACTATGCAAAGAAGCGGGAGTGACGGTTATCACGGCAACGCACGATCACAAGATGCTTGCCGCGTCACATCGGATTGTCTGGATAGAAGGCGGCGCCGTTGACCGCATACAGGACGTTTCGAAAATGGACATCAAGGTGGGCTCCATCGAAACGAAATAGGCGTTGTGTCGGCATGACAAAACAACTCGCGTGGTTCCACTTCAAATTCCAGATTCCCGTCGAATGGGAAATAACCGCTTATTCCGTCGAAGATCGCGCCGGTCGCCTGGAATTCAGCACTCGCAAAGGCTTCCAGGCGCTTGTAGGCTGGCAGCCGTGCGATGAGGTGCCAGGCGTCGAGACCATGATGCTGTCGTTTCTGCGAGGAAACGTTTCCAATTTCGAGCGCGCGAAGCAGGTCTCAATATTGAATCTCAAAACCCACCGCGAGGGGATATTCCTGACTAGCCACGCAGGCGACGGTCTTCCGTTTCAGGCAGTCTGTCATCTTGAAAGCCCGAAGAAACTGGTCCATTGGGTCTTCGATTCCTACGATGAACGGGTTGCCGGGGAAACATGGACTCCAATCCTGCGATCTTTTGAGCCGAATGAAGGCGACATCGCTCAGTATGCCATCTTTGGGCTGAATTTCCGGCTGCCGCGGGACTATGCATTGGAAGACATGACGGTTCTGCCCGCCAACGTGATGATCGCGTTTGAGAGCGCGAAAACAAAAGCCAGGGCAACCTTCCGTCGCTGGGGAACGCCGGATCTAGTGTTGCAAGGTCGGCCACTGGAAGAATTCTATCCGTGGTTTTTGCGCGCGCAGGGTTGCCGTGTTGGAAGTGTACAGAAGAGCATGATCGCAGACATGGAGGCGATCAAAGCTTCCTACGAGCGCAGAGGCGAACACCAGATGGACAGATTCATGGGAAGGCCCTGGAAGAATGGCGAAGCTTCGCTCTGGCACGACAAGAACGAAATGCGAATTTATTGCTTTGAGCAAATTGCCCCGCCGGGAGTGCAATTGCTGCGGTTTGAAGAAGTGTTTGCAGGATTAAGAGGCAATTGAAACAGATGAAGAAACGCAAGACACTTGAACTCGGCGAGCAGCTCGCTTCCATTCCGATGAGAAACGAGAAGGCCGGGGCAGTTCCAGGCGACGAACCCGGCACACTCGTTGTTGAAATCGAATTGCGCTATTCTGGCCTCATGTCATTTGTGAGCAAAGCTCTCAAGCTTGTGGATCGCAAGCGTTACATCCTCGATGGCGTCGGGAAACAAGTGTACGAAAGCATCGACGGAATGAAATCGTTCGAGACGCTGATTGACGATTTTGCAGCGCATCACAAACTGACCTTCTTTGAAGCCAGGGCGCTGCTTATGCAATACATAAAGATCCTCATGAACAAGGGGATCGTTGTCATCGGTATCAAAAAATCCTGAACTCGATCTCGTTGATCCGCCCCTCCGTCGCGTTGACAAATCCGCTGCCACAGGCCTACACTATCTGACGTGCCCTCAGGAATCCGGCGGTTTTGACGGCAACACAATCGGAGGAGATGACGTGACAACACAATCGAATGTCAGCGCTCTTCCCGAAACAACACGGTGGATAAGTCGAAAAGAGATCGAAGCCATTGCCGGAGCGCTGAAGCCCAGCGCATACGTTGCTCGCGCATATAAACATACCCGGCAGAACGGTGTTTTCCCGGACTGGGCAAAAAAACTGGGCGATGATAAATGGCTCTTTCTGACCGAATATATCCGCGCGGATGCGAAAAAGAACACCGAAACCATGAGCGTCCACGAAGCCGCCGAGGCCTTGGGCGCGACACGCAGAGCGGTGCAGATATGGGTTGATCAAGGCGAGATATCGTCGATTGAAGGGAGCGATCGGGATCACGGCGGAGAAAGAAGAATCGTCCGCGAAACGTTCATGATGGCATTGCCCCGCCTGAAGAAACGGCTTGAGACTCCGCCCGTGGTCATACGCAAACTGAAAAGCGGGCACGATGTATCGCCGGATGTGGTCGAACGAATTAAGGCCGCAATGCGGATCAGGCATGCTGCGGCGTTGGAACGTAACAGAATCCACAGAGTGGAAACGGCGAAAACGAGAGAGATGCGCCGGGTGCCCGCGCGCGCGGATACAAATGCAGCAGGCGTGAGCGCTGTCTCGCGGTTGCCTGTCGACAAGAAGACGGTTGCGCTCGCCTTGGAACAGAGGTTGAGAACTGCGGCGGAGGCGGCGAAACAAAGAACAGGATCTGAACCCTCAAACGCCATGTATCCGGTTGGTGAAGAAGCGGCATGGCTGGCGCGCAAGGAACAAAGCGCAGCCGCGCTTGAAGCGAGACTGAAGGCCGCTGCAACCGGGCGGGCTCTGTCCGCCATTGAGCTGATAAAATTGGAAGAACGCGCAATGGCTGTCGCCGAAACGATCCAGGCCCTGATGTGCGAAGAAGGGTTCGATCACAGAAAAGCCATGATCATGTTCATGCAGGAAGCCGCGAGCCAAGGAATTCCAAGGGATATGCGAATCAAAATAGGCGGCAGGTTTTTTGGCGAATGATCATTGCAAGCAGCGTTTGCCAAAGATAGGATAAGCTGATCTGGAGAAGATTCGAATGACGGATGTTCTGAATAGAAACCTTTTTCTGATCAAAGAGCGTGCAGGTTTGCTCAACACTGCGTACGAATGTGATGTGCTCGATCCGGAAAATGGCCAGCTTATCATGAAGTGCGGCGAAGAAAGTCTGACTCGCGCCGTCAGGTTTCTGCGCCTGTTCAATCTATTCAAGGGAACGACACCGTTCGATATCCGCATAGAGACGCCCGATGGACGGCCTGTAGTGCGAGTGGTCAGGGGTGTGCCGGTGTTTGCATCAAGGGTAAAAGTCTACGATCACGAAAACAACCTGATTGGCGGTTTCAGGCAGAAGGCTTTTTCGTTTGCCGGCGCACTCGACGTGCTCGACGCCAACGACGAGGTCGTGTGCCAGGTCGCCGGCAAACTTGCGGGCTGGAGACGCTTCTATTTTGTGACGCCGGAAGGAGTGGAGCTGGCGGTTGTTTCGAAGAAATGGGCCGGACTCGGGCGCGAATTCTTCACGAGCGCGGACGACTACATGCTCCAGATAGACGAAGTTGTGCCGAGAGACAGTACCACGCGTCGGCTCGTCCTTGCCTCGGTAATCTGCATCGGCCTCATCTTCAAGATTGAGATACCGTAGGCATAACAATTCCGGCTTGTTTGCCGCCGTGGAATGAGCCAAAGTTGAGCGCGACAGTTTTAGGCGAACCCGTTCTCGCCACCCGTTAAAGTGTTTGTAAAATCAATTCGTTGAAAAGCAAGTTGGGCAGTGAAGATATGAGAAACAACGGGAGAAACACAATTCGAGATGTCATTATTGTTGGAGCTACATTAAACATTGGCGGGCTTCTCTTCAATCTTGGTGGATATCCAAAGAACTTTAGCGGTCCAATTCTTGACGCAATTACATGTCTTTCTTTAGTCATCGTTGGTTGCCTGGCCAAAATCAAAGTAGTTCGTCATTTGTTGCTTGTCTCTTTTCTAGTCTGGGCAATCACTGATCTACTTTCATTGATCCTTTATGCGATGAAGGGAGACACTTACCTGTTTGAGCACATCAATGGAATTGGCTTCATCCTTTTTCACTCCGGAACTTGGCTCATTGGTGATATGGTCAAGGCATTGCTTGCGGCACTCGTGTCTGTCCTGATTCTCAAAAGAATCAATCGTGACTGTCAACCTGAACAGGAGTATGCCCAACCAATGCCTGGTAGCGGCGATCTAAAGCCCTCGCCAAAGGCTTGACGTTAAATGCGGATGACACTTCTGGAGGCAAAACCTCAACATAAAGACTGAAGGAGACAACAGAATGAGGCGCATTTTTAATATATTTGCGTTGATTGTCGCGGCTGTGGTAATCGCAGGCCAATCCGCATATAGTGTGGATCTGACTTTTGCGCCCGGGGTTTATGGGGCTGCCAACAATTACGGCAAGGATCTTAAATCCGCCGAGGTATGGCGGCTGGCCGATGGGAAGATCACGATCGCATACAAACAGGATGGCAGGCCCGCGTTAGGTTCATTTTGTCTGGAGAATTTCGATTCGGCGTCACAGGAAGCCATTCTCAAGGCGCTTAAACTGACGCGCGACGATTTTGACAAGAAGGTGACGCAAGATCGTCTCGCAGCCGACCAGAAGGAACAGGAAGCAGCGGCCGCCCGACTGACCCAGCCGAAACAAGCGCCACCGGCTGCCGTCATCACGAATGTCAATACATCGCACGCGGTCGCACATGTGACAACGAAACAGGCTTCGGATCCAGCCATGCCGATTACTGAGTCAACTTTTCTTAATCCAACCAACTGGGCAAACAACGCCATGCCCGGTAATTGGAAGAGCATGAGTGTGGCGCCCAAGTCCAAGATATTGAAATTACGCGACCGTTGCTCAGCATTTGGCTACACGCCGCAAGCCGTGCATGCTTACTATGATGGTGAGACGTTGCAGAGCGTTGAAATTGTCTTCATTGAACAGGGCAAATCCATAGAAGAAATGAGAATGGACCAGTCTGTTTTTGAAGCAAGAATAAACGATATGTCAAAGAAATTGCCATATGCATTAGGTTCGTATTTTGGTGGGGAAGGTCAGGTCAGGTATCAAGGTCACAACACTGTGCTTTCAACCAAGATGCTCGAGTGGTACAGCGGGTCTAATGTATTGCGGCTGGAAATGGTACCTGGTCAAGTGATCTCCCTGCATATACTACCAGCAAGTGAAAACCAGACGTACAGTTTCATGCTCGCCGCCGTCGTGAACATGGGAAGTTACGAACGCGCCGCCGATGCCAACGCCAATGTAGTCTCGGATGCCAACGGCGATGTCATTATTTCAAATCTTCCCATGGTGGAACAGGGCTCGCGCGGTTATTGCGCGGTGGGTGTGCTTGCCATGCTGTCGCAGTATTATGGTGTGTTGCTGAGCATAGACAGTATGTCGGCCAAAGCCAGGTATCAAAGCAACGCTGCGCATCAGGATTGCTACAGTGGAATGGATACAATATATCAATCCGTGGCCCAGGAGGCCAAGCTGGCGATCCAACCTGCGGATGCTCCGGACTTCCGCGCAATTCAGCGCTATATTGATAAGGGCTGCCCGGTTATAGTCTGGCGCAAATTCAACGAACAGAGGAATGCAATGCATTCAGCTTTCGCAATCGCCTTCAAATCCGATTCGACGCTAATCATGCCGATTCCCGCCAACCTGGCGACTTTGCAATGGTCAGGTCATGCGTCCATTATCAATGGCTACAACAAGGCGAGGGATGAAGTCATTTTCACAGAAAGTTGGGGCGAAAATATGCGCAACCGCCGGATGCGTTTCGAGGAACTGCAGGCAACTGCCTCCAAACTGTTCTATTTCGAACCCAAGGAATGACGATCGCTCCGGAATTTCCGCGAGGGTCAACACCGCAATTGGAATGAAGGCCGGAGATGGACGAGTTCAAGAAAATCGCCGTATTGGAAAACATGGTCGAAGCGCAGGTGTTGGATTCCATGCTAAGCGAGCAGGAGATCCCGCATTTGATGAAAACCTATCACGACTCGGCATACGACGGCGTTTTCCAGATGTCAAGGGGATGGGGGCATGTGGAAGCGCCGGAAGAGCACGGGGAAGAAATTCTGGCCATTCTCCAGGACCTCAGAAACGCAAAATGATACAGCGCAACGTCGGATCGAGAAAGTCGTCGGCAAAAAGCGTCACGGAGCCGGCGGCGTATAGGTTACCGTAAACTCGTTGTTCGTTTCGCAGACTTCCAGCGTGGAAGCGCGGCTGTCTGCTATGGCTCTGAAGGTCCGTTCTTCTTCGTTCGTGCCGGCTGCCAGTCCTGTGAACGTCAACATCTTCGTGGCATTCGTCTTTAGATTTCCGACGGACTGGTATTTGTCGCCCCTCAGTTTCGCGTTCGCCACCATGCTCGTGGGCATATCTGCCCACACGTCAACATAGCCGACGGTTCCTGTCGTATAGCCCAAATTCTGGACCGTCACATATGCTGTGAAATTACTGTTCATAACTGGAGCGGCCGGGCTTAGACTAACTGAGGATATCACGAAATCTGGCCGTGACGCCGGTTTATATGTCTTCGTCATCAGGTTGTTCGACAAGCTGATCTCGTCTATGCCTAGATCGCTGTTCACAAGCGCCCGGAATGTCCTTGTGACGGTGCCGGTTCCGGCATACAGCCCGGTGAACGTGAGACCGATGCTCTGATTAGTCGCTATGGTGGGTATTATAGAGCCAGCAGTCGCACCTGAATTGTTTGTAGACACAACGGCGAGATTCTCCCAGACCGCCACCGCAACATTTGTGGCCGCCGCGCTGCCGATGTTCTTTGTCACCACCGTGGCATCGAAAGTGCCGCCGCGTGATGGAATCGCAGGGGTAAGGGAAACTGACGCGATGGTCAAGTCGGGTTTGGTTATGACGGTATAGGCCAAGGCTGTCTGGTTGTTGGATTCGTCCATCTCCGCAGTGATCGCCGTCGCATCGGCATATGCCCGGAAAACTTTTGAACCATCGTGCCCTGCGCTTAAACTGTTTATCGTAATCCTCTTGCCGCCGCCCGCCGCCAGCGTTCCTATCGCGATGGACTTTGTGTATCCCGGTGCTTTTGGCGATACGGCAGAGGGCTGGTTGGTCCACACGTAAAGATTCCCGGCATTGCCGGATGCACGCCCCTGGTTTGTCACGGTAACGTACGCTGTGAAAGTTTTGCCGTAGAGCGGCTGAGGCGGATCGAGTGTTATATCGCTGATGGCGAAGTCGGGACGGGCAATCGGTTTATATGACAACTTCAACTGATTGTTTGTCTCGCATCCCTCATCAATCTGCAAGGTGCTGTCAACGAAGACTCGCATGATGTTCTGCGTGACAAATGCGCCGGCATCCAGGCCCGCGAACACGTTCGTCACGCTCTGATTGACGGCGATCACGGGGATATCGGCTCCGACTGTTTCGCCGTCGCTGTTCGTCGGCACATCGGGTTTGTCGAGCCAGAGCGAAACGTGAACATTGGTCGCTGATGCAAAACCTGCGTTTCTAATAACCACTGACGCATCGAAAGTCGTCATTGTCGAAGGTTGAGCTGGATTCGGCGTTATGGAAACCACTGAAAGATCCGACTTGTTCACAAGGATGTTGCCGCTGACATCGTAGCAGATGATTGTGGACTTCCCGCCCGAAACATCGTTGTTGCGGATATATAGCCTGCCGTTGGCAATGGTCGGCGCTGTCCATGTGTAGCCCGTGGAAAAGACGCTGTTGCTTCTATAAAGTTCAGTGTACCCATTGGTGGTCGCCGCGGCGACCACGAGGTCGCTGTTTCTGCCGCCATTGGCGCCGTTCATAATGACAAGCTGGTCCTCGGCCATAGTTACCGCCGACTCGGTGCCAAATGCGCCCGTGCTCCAGATCAGTCTGCCCGTGTTGAATTCTACACAACGGAATCCGCCTTCGGACGGACCATATACATATCCGTCATAAAGAACGCTGCAGTTCTCCTTGCTGTACATTGTGCCCGGTGTGTTGCTCGAAGAGAGTTGCCCGGCGCCAAGCTCAACGATGGCGTTGCCTTTTCCGTAGCCGCAAGACACCCAAAGTTTGCCGTTGGAAACGATTGGGTCTGCCATCCCTTGCGCCCATTGAAAATTCCATATGGTTGCTCCAGTCGATGGATCAACCCCTGTGCAATCGCTTTCGCCAAAGACAACGACGGTTCGCTGGGTACCGTTGTTGAAGGCAAATGGCGAAGCGTAGCCGGCGTCGCCGGAACTACTCCAGTTTGTGGACGCCCCGGATTTGTCTATGGCAATACCACGGCCTCCGGCATTCACTATGACATTGTTGCCTTCGACGAGAGGCGAGCTGCCATATCCCCAGCCAGGTTTCCCGACGTTTACAGTTCTGCTCCAGATGAGCACGCCGCTTGTCTTGTCGAAACAGTTCAGGAGCCCGTCACAACTGAAAGTGTAAACCTCGTTACCGTCCACAGTGGGCGTGGAGCGGGTTCCCTTATAGCTTGCGTCACCGCCGTAACCGCAGGCGTAAGAGTTCGTCCACAGCGGGGACGGGTTCGTGCCGGAAGACGATTCGTTGAAGCAGTAGACCCAATCCTTGTTGTCCGACCAGCCCATCGTGTAGACGCGACCGTCGCTCACGACGACCTCCGAATAACCCTGGCCAATCGTAGTCCTCCAGATTTCCCGTGGCGGCCACTGCACGATCCGCTCTGTGGCGATACCGTCTTTGTTCGGACCGCGATAACATGGCCAGTCATCGGCATTCAGTTCCGACACGGCGATCAGAACCAAAAAAACTAAAGGTATAGCTATGCTGTTTCTGAAAAGCATGCAAATGCCTCCAATAACTATTGTTCAGAAAGTTGTTCCTCTATGCCGTAATAATCTCATTTTTCAGTAAGATTGTCGAGTCTGGAAGAGCACGGCGTGAGAACTGAAGCCGTATCTCTGGCATCAATTCTTCGGGGTGGACTCATCCGGCGGGGCGAACCAATCTACTAGATCCTTAAATTTCAATCCGCAGACTTCAACGGGTTCCCTCTTTCCGGCGATTGGCACCTTGTGAAGGTTGTTTTCCCAACACGGACGCGGAAGTTGGCGATATGCGTCTGGTCCAACCGCGATATCGGATTCTATGCGGTCGGTGACTTTTTCGAATCGAAATGCCAGGTTCACGGAATCGCCCAGAGCGGTATAGTCGCCGCCGCGTCTTCCGCCAATCGTTCCGAATGTCGCGAGGCCGTGATTGAGCCCGGCATGGATCCTCAATTTCAGGGGAAGATCGGGGAAATCGAAATTCATTTCTTCTGTGGCCTGGTGAGCGTCGAGGGCCGCTTTGAGCGCGATCACCACGGTATTGTCAACCTCCGCCTCAGGCTCAGTGACCCATCGCAGCATCACGGCGTCGCCGATGAATTTGTCAATGACGCCTTTGTTGTTCTCTGCGACTTCGCTCATCTTCGCCAGCCAGTGGGAGACGAGTTTTCCGAGCGTGTTGAACGGGAGCAATCCGGACATTGCTGTGTAATCGTGGATGTCAATGACCAGCGCTGTGATGCTTACGGTTTCCCTGATCGTGAGCCCGTCGTCCCTGAGGGTTGCGTTGGGATTGGGCCTGTGCGCCGCCGATTCCGGCTTCTTATGGGGAGATTCGGCTTCAAGTTGGAAAACGATCGTCGAGTCCCCGATCCAGATTTCGTCGAGGTTCTTGAGTTCCCTTGGCACGAGTACGGATTTTCCATCCACTATCGTTCCGTTGGCGCTGCCCAAATCGAGCAAATAGTGCTTTCCATCTCCAAGTCGCCGGATCAATGCGTGACTCCGCGATACCTTGGTATCATCCAGCACGATCGTATTCGTCGTGTCCCGTCCAATTGTTACAAGATCGCCGCATGGGATCTGCGAATCGATTCCCTTCGTACGGATAAATAGCGTGGGTTGCAAATCACCTCCAATGGATATTGCTGACAGAGTAAGCAAGCATCGCGACATAAGTCAAGTGTCGCATACCCTTTCAGTTACTGGATGGCCTCAACGTAGCCGCGTCTGATAAGACACGATCCGCGCCGTATCCGGCGCGGCTACAAGAAAGAGGCATTTCTGAAACTGAGGCGATGCA
>Ga0181520_10007431_pt1 | contig 16156 bp, 12 predicted proteins | sample PEATcosm2014_Bin_29_FD_132451 | JGI IMG/M metagenome (GOLD analysis project Ga0181520, IMG submission 132451) | Peatland microbial communities from MTU Mesocosm Facility, Houghton, MI, USA - PEATcosm2014_Bin02_30_metaG | ecosystem: Environmental > Terrestrial > Soil > Wetlands > Peat | place...
AACACCCAGCGCTCATAGGGATCACCGCTGTACCAGGCGATGAAGAATTCCATCGCGTAGATGTAATCAATGCACAGTCCGCTGACGAGGGTGAGCTTGGCCACCTTCTCGATGTGAGCCAGGGTGATGATGCTTTCGAGATGGCAGAGTTTGCGCAATGAGATCAGCAGGAGCAGCATCATGCCAAACCCGCAAAAGACGGCGCCGATGACGAAGTACAGCGGGAAGATGGTGGCGTGCCAGCCGGCGATCTGGGCGGTGCAGAAATCCAGGCCGACAATGGAGCTGACGGTGAACACCAGCAGCGTGCAGAGGCCGCAGAGGACGACGTAGGCCTTCTCGTAATTGTGCCATTGCCAGGCCGAACCGGTCCAGCCCATGGCGAGGAAGCTGAAGATGGCGCGGCGGATGCGCGTGGTGGAGCGGTCGCGCAGCACGGCGAAATCGGGGATCATGCCCATGAACCAGAAGAGCGAGGACACCATGAGGTAGGTGTTCACGGCGAAGACGTCCCACATCAGCGGCGAGCGAAACTGCGGCCACATGCTGTTGGAGTTGGGAATGGGGAACATGAACCAGTCGAACCACGCGCGGCCGACGTGGATGGCGGGATACAGGCCGGCCATGGCCACGGCAAAGACGGTCATCGCCTCGGCCATGCGGCCGATGGTGGTGCGCCAGTGCTGGCGGGTGAGGAAGAGCATGGCGGAAATGAGGGTGCCCGCGTGGGCCACGCCGACCCACCAAATGAAATTGACGATGTCCCAGCCCCACATGACGGGGTGGTTGTTGCCCCAGACGCCAACGCCGGTGAAGACCTGGTAGAACAGGCACACGGGGAAGACGACCATCGCGGCAAACGCGGCCGGGAGGAAGGCGGCCCACCACCAGAGCGGGATGCGGCCCTCGGCGAAGGCGGACAGCTTGTCCGTAAGCGCGCCCAAGCCGGGGCTGCCCTCCACCACGGGCGCGCGGCGGAGTTCAGCGGGCGGCGCGAGCTTGCGCAGTTCTTCGAGGTTGGCGAGTTCAGGCATGCGTCAAGATTTCTCCTTGGTCAGCAGACCGTTTTCGTATTCCTCCGTGCTGAAGGGCGCATGGTAATCCGGCATGTCCGGGTTCGGATTGCGAACGCGGGCCAGATAGGTGGTGCGCGGCTTGGTGAGGAGGTCGCCCAGCACGGAATAATTCAGCGAAGACAATTTCTGGCGCGACACAGTGCTTTGCGCGTCGCTGATGTCGCCGAAGACGATGGCGCCGGCCGGGCAGGCCTGCTGGCAGGCGGTTTTGGGAATCGTGCCGGCGGCCTCGGAAAGGCGCACGTTGTCGCTGGCGCCGGCCTTGGCCTTTTGGGCGATCTTGGCCTGCTCGATGCGCTGGGTGCAATAGGTGCATTTCTCCATCACGCCGCGCATGCGCACCGTGACATCCGGATTCTTGGAGAGCTTGATCAGGTCCCATTCATCCTCCGAGCGCATGCCGCTTTCCGGGTCGCGCCACCAGCGCAGGAGATCCCATTGGCCATCCGTCTTGTGCGTGAGGGTGGTATTATACAGCGTGCCCTTAAGCTCCGTCAGCGGGCGCTTGTTGTAGTCGAGGAAATTGAACCGGCGGACCTTGTACGGGCAGTTGTTGGAGCAGTACCGCGTGCCAATGCAGCGGTTGTAGGCCATCACGTTGAGGCCTTCCTGGTCGTGCACGGTGGCGGCCACCGGACAGACGTTTTCGCACGGGGCGGCTTCGCACTGCTGGCAGAGCATCGGCTGGTTCACGGCCTGGACCTCATCAATCCATTCGGCAAACTGCTGGTTCGCGTCGGTCTGGTTTGCGTCGGAATTGAGATCAAACGGGCTCGGATTGTGTCTCCGCTGGGGATCGGCGGTGAAATAGCGGTCCACGCGCATCCAGTGCATTTCCCGGCCGCGGAGGACCTGGTCCTTGCCGACGATGGGGATGTTATTTTCGCTCTGGCAGGCCACGATGCAGGTGCCGCAGCCGACGCAGGCGTTCAAATCAATCGTCATGCCCCACTGATGGAGCGCGGTCTTTTTGGCTTCGTCGAGCGGGTTCGGGTAGAGCGACTTGATGATGGGCGGCTCGGTCGTGTGAAATTTTTCCTCCGCGATATCTTCATCCTTGCCCGTCGCTTCGACTACGTCATCCAGGTTGAATTCGCGCACGGCCGGCCGGCCCTCCATACTCCAATGATGCTGCGTGCAGGCGAGGATGTGCGTTTCGCCGGTCTTTTTGAGGGTCGCGCCCGTCTCGATGTATTTCCCGGCAAAAATCTTAAAGGCGTTGAAGCCCACGCCGGTGCCGATGCGGCCGACCTTTTCGCGTCCGTAGCCCAGCGCCAAGCCCAGCGAATAATCGGCCATGCCCGGCTGCACCCAAATGGGGCCGGTGACAGTGCGGCCATTCAGCGAGATTTCGACCAAGTCGCCGTTCTGGACGCCGAGTTCGCGCGCGGTCTTGCGGCTGAGGAGCACAGCATTGTCCCACGTCATCTTGGTGATGGGGTCGGGCAGCTCCTGCATCCAGCCGTTGTTCGCGTAACGGCCGTCGTCCATTTTGGCGTCGCGATAGAAGACGACTTCGAGATTGGCCGCCGAAGCGAGCTTGGGCGCGGCTTCCGGCAACGCCGGACTGGAGGCCGGTCTAACCTCGATCGCGGCCGGCTGGCCATCCAGAAAGCCGTTGAACAGGAATTTTTTCCAAGCGGCTTCGTCGAGCCGGGGAAAGTCCCCGCCCCCGGTTGCGAAGGTTTCGCGCACGATGTCGTAGGGACTGGTTTTGGCCTCGGCCGCCAACCGGGCGAGAAATTCGAGCTCGGTCAAGCCGCCGAACAGCGGCTGGATGAGCGGCTGGATGGGAACGATCGCGCCCCCGGCGGTGCGGGCGTCGCCCCAGGATTCCAGATAATGCGCCGCCGGGAAATTCCAGTTGGCCTTGGCGGAAGTCTCGTCTTCATGATAGCCGAGGCGGACGATGGTTTTGGCCGGGCCGGGCCAGCCGAGGTTGGCGGCGTGGTAGGCGGGGTTGCCGCCCAGCACAATGAGCGTGTCCGTGGCATTGGCCGCGAAATCCTTGAGGTCGGCGCTGTCATTGGCCGCCGCCGGGACAAAGGTGACGGTTTTGCCAAGGGCTTCGAGGGCGGAATTGAGGGCATGGGCCAGCAAATGCACTTCGACCGGCTGGCGGTGGCCGGCCACGACCAGCGCCGTGCCGCGGTGGGCGGCCAGATCGCGGGCGCATTCGGAAATCCACTTGGCATCCACGCCCGCCGGGATGGCCACGACGCTGCCCGCGATCTCGGCCGCGATGGCCGCGGCAATCGGGCCGAGCCGGCTGGCCGGGACCCGGAGGCGATGGTCCGCATTCGCGCCCGTGAGCGTGAACAGCGATTCGACGGCGTACAGCCGGCTCATCCCCTGCCCGGCCCGGCGGCCGGCCGCAAATTTGCGGATGTGATTGGGCGCGTCGTCCTCGCCGCCGATAAAATCGCAGTCGAGCGACAGAATCACCTTCGCCTGGTCAAACTGGAACACCGGCCGCAATGGCTGGCCAAAGGCCTGCGTGGCGGCGCGCTGATGAATGCCTGAATCAATCGCATCGGCGGTGAACCAACGGGATTTCGGGAATTTCTGCGCCAGGACCTTTTGCAGCCGCGCGCGCGAGGGCGAGGTGCTGCTTTCGGCAAGAAACGCGAGGCCTTCACCCTGGTTGGCGGAGAATTTCCGCGACAGCTCATCGAGAAACTTGAATGCCTCGTCGCGCGAAACCTCTTTGCCCTCATGCGTGAAATGGCGGGCGCGGTCGGGATCGTACAAGTCGAGGATGGACACCTGGGCGTAGCGGTCGGTGCCGCCATTGGCGCCGGGGAACAGGGCGTTGCCCTCGATCTTGACGGGGCGGCCTTCGTAGGATTTGACGATCAACGGCAGCGCGCCGGCGCGCAGGGGCATGGCGGTGGCGAAATATTGCGGTTCGCCATAGACATAATTTTCCGGCTGTTTGCCGTAAGGTTCGAGGTGTTCCTCGGGCCGGCGGCAGCCCGCGCCGAGCGTGGCGATGCCGGCCAGCGCGAAGGAGGCGGACATGAGCTTGAGGAAATGGCGGCGGCTCTGGCCGTCGGCGAGCTCGTCGGCGCCGCCGGGAAACTCGCGGTGCAGCCAGTCCTGGAACTCCGGCGTGTCCGCCAGTTCGTCCAGGCTGCGCCAGTAACGGCGGCCCGGGGCGGAGGCGGGGGCGGGAGTTGGCGGTTGGTCGCTCATTGCCTTGTTGATCATCGGTGACATGCGGAACAGCTTTGCAAGGACTCGACCTTCCAATCGTGGACGAATTTGGCGCCGTTGACCTGCTGCAAGCGCGCGGCCTCGAAGGCGTTGGTGCTCCATTGCCAGCCGAGCTGGGTGACCTTGTCCGGCGGGCGGATGGCGGAGGCGGGGTCGCGATGGCAATCGAGGCAAAAGCTCATGCTCAGGGGCTGGTCGTGGCGGACTTCATCCATTTGATCCACGCGGCCGTGGCATTCCACGCAACTGATGCCGCGGGTGACATGGACGGAATGGTTGAAATAGACGTAATCGGGCACATGGTGGACCTGCACCCAGGGAATGGGGGTGTTGTTGGCGGCGCTGTCGCGGACGATTTGCAGCCGCGGATCGTCCTTGAGCACCAGGGCATGGCAGTTCATGCAGGTGGAGGCGCCGGGGAGATTGGCGAACCAGGATTTTTCGACGCCGTTATGGCAATAGCGGCAGTCCAAGCCGAGCTGGCCGGCATGGACACGATGGGAAAACGGCACCGGCTGGACCGGCTGATAGCCCGCCCGGTAATATTTCGGGGTGAGATAGATGGTCACGCCCGCGGCCACGCCAGCACCCCCCAAGGCCGCCACGGCGAGCAGCACCAGAGGCAAACTGTTTGTCCACTTCGGAAAAATCACTTCTTTCTAAAAATTAAATTCCCTACCACTTAAAAGTCGTTCTGCTAACTCCTAATCGCGTGCGAGTTTTAACAACTGGCCGCCGCGTCCGCAAGAAAAGTTTGTGAAATTTTTCACGTAACCTAATTCCCCCCGCCGGGCGCCCGGTTCAGGTCGGCGGGCCGGCATACCAGGCGCAGAGGCGGGCCACGTCCTGCCGCTGCTGGAGCAGGCGCGTGCGCCAGGGCACATAGGGGGCGAAACCATATTGGTAGTCCGCCAAGGACACGGCGCGCAGGACATCCGCCTCGCTGAGGCCGGTGCGGCCGTTACCGGCGGCAAGCCAGCGGGAGAGCCATAGGATGACCGGGTACAGCAAGGCCAGGTTGCGGAAGCCTTCGATGAGCGAGCAGTCATGGAACCCCTTGCCGCAGAACTGCATGCTCTGGATTTTAACGCGAAAAAAGCGGTCCAGCAACGCCTCGGCGGCGGGCGGCAGCGGGCCAAATGGACGCTCGATATCGGCAAACGGCACGGGTTTCAATTCGTCGCGCAAAGCCGGCGTGCGGCCGGCGGCGGCGGCGAAGCGGGCGGCGGCCAGGAGCATTTTCCAGCGATGGCTGCTGCCCAGGGAGCGCTCGGCCACAGTGGGGGTGCGGCCGTGTTCCAGAACGAGCAGGCGCAGGAAGAGACGGCCGAAGCGGCTGGGCGGCTCCGGGGAAGCGGGCAAGGCGGGGATTTTTTCCGCCGAACGGCGGACGAGAGCGCGCAGAATTTCCTCGGCGGTCGGCCCCCGGATTTGGTCCAGATAGCTGCGCTCGACGCTTTCGAGCCACTGCAAGGCGCGCAAGAGCTTCAGCGCCACCGGCACGTTTTCCGCCGCGAAACCGGAGTCCAGCCAGCGGACAAAGCGCAGGAAATCCGGCCAGTCGAGCCCCGGCTTGGCCGCTATGGCCGGGGGCGGCAATTTTTCCCAACCCTCGGGCAGGACCTCGGCCGCCAGGCGGGCGGCCGGCGATGCGTAATCGGCCAGCGGCTGGCCCTGGCTGGCCGCGGCGGAGGGGCAACTGAACCGCAGGCCGAGGAAGACCTTTTTGCCGGCCGGATGGATCAGCAGCGGATAAAGGCGGCAGGCCAGCGGCTTGGCGGCTTCGCCGAATTTGAGGTGGATGCGGCAGCGACCGGAGGCATCGAGGAACACGCACGCGCCGCCGGGCTGGTGGCCGAGGCGATGCGAATGGAGGCCGGAGACGATCATGCGCCCCGGGTCCACCCCGTCGGCCGGGGTCCAGCCCTGCTGCACGATGCGTTCCTTTTCCGGGACGGAGAGGGGCACGAGGAGATGATTGCGGCAGCAGTCGGTGCAACCGTGGCAGCTCCAGTTTTGTCCCGCCGGTATTTCCAAGTGCGAGGGCGTCATGGCAGAAGCCAAGGCTAATGGGCCGGCGCGCGGTGGGCCATCTCATTTTTGCCCGAATTGGAAACCCGGGTTTTCAATATTGAAAAGCGGCTCTTGACTGACGCGGCAGGCAAGTGTTCACTCGGTCGCCCCGTTTCCGTTACATCGCAGTCATGAAATTCAAACAAACGTCATTTCCAGGCTGGTTGGCGGTCATGGCTTTCGTTCTGGCGGGCTGTGCGAGCCATCCGCCGGATACCCGCGTGGTTTACTCAAAAGCTTCCGTCAACGCACACCCGGCCCGCATCTGGTTGGACACCGGCAGCTCTTCCACGACGCTGTTTCCGATGGGGGCCAGGCGGCTGGGCCTGAAATCCCGCGATCTATCCGAGCCGACGGCCCTATCGCTCGATGGTCAAACCCTGACGGCACCGCTCCCCATTTTCCGCCTCGCGTTGGGACTGCGCCTGGTGGCCGCCATGAAGCAATCGTCTCTGCCGGACGGGGTGGTGGGTTGGCCCGATATCCGCGACAATATCCTGGTCTTCGACGCGGACCGGCGCACGATTCGCAGCGTGCCACAACTGCCGCCGGAAACCGCCGGCTGGCTCAAATTAAAAGTGGTGCCGGGCGATTGGCTGTTCCTCGAAATTCCGCTGGCGGGCGGCAAAACCGGCACGGCAGAAGTGGATACCGGATCTGATCTCGGCCTCGAAATGTCGCCAGCCCAGATGAAGGAATGGCGGGCGGCCCATCGCAAATCATCCTTGCCCACTTCGCTGGGCGGCGTCGGCTCTTTTGGCGTCTATATTTTGCACACGGGCTGGGCGGACGAAATCAATCTCGGTCCGCTCAAATTGACCGACGTCGTCGTGCAAGACATGCCCGCCACCCAGGCGGCTGCGATTCAGGGCAGCAGCCCCGGTTCCCAAGCTGCTTGGTCCCTGGGCATGTGGGCTCTGAACCGCATGGACTTGGTGGTGGATGCCAAAAGCGGGTTCGCCTACGCCCACCCCAAACCGCCGCCGGGAACGCCTTATCCGGGGGTTAAACATCTGGCGGGCCGGCATGGCATGACGAACGCGCCGGTGCCCGGCGGAAATTGGACGGTGGCGGACAATGTGCGCTTGAGCAGCGACAACCTCTTTCTCATCTCGGGCAACTATAAGCGCAACCACGGCAATTGGGCCGGCGCCCTGGCCGATTTCAACCGGGCCCTGGAAATAAACCCGGAAAATGCCAGCGCTTATTCCCGCCGCGGCGTGGCCCGGCAACTGGCGGGCGATTTTTCGGGCGCACTGTCAGACTACGACCGGTTCATCGCCTTGAAACCTGACGATTCAGAGTGGGTGCGTCTGTATCGCCAGACTTTGTTGTGGCGGCTGGGCCGGGCGCCGGAAGACTTTTCCAAGTTGTTGGCCGCCTGCAAGGAAGATCCGGAAAAAACCCTCGCCTCGTATCTGGCGGGGCAACTGGACGAAAAAACCTTGCTCACGGCGGTGGCCAAGGGTGACGGCAATCCGGCACGCGAGTGGAGAACCTTGTCCGCCTATTATGTCGGCGTCATGCATCTGAGCCAAGGCGACCCGGCGGGCGCACGGGATTTGTTTTGCCAATGCCGGGCTGCCGGCATGAAGAACGATGATGAATATCACTTCGCCCTCGCCGAGTTGGGGCGCTTGGATGAGCGGGAACGCAAACCGTGAAGCGGCTGGTTAGTTGAACCGGGTTGACTTGGTGAGTTTGAAGTCGTCCTGCAGGCGGATGTCGCGTGAGGAGGCGCCCACGAGGATCTTATAATCGCCGGGCCGGGCAACCCACGACTTCTGGTCCGGGCTGTAATAGGCAAACGCGGACGGGCCGAGCCGGAGGGAGATGAATTGCGACTCGCCGGGCTTCAGGAAGACCTTCTTGAAGGCCTTCAGTTCCTTCAACGGGCGCGCCACGCCGGGGTTGACCGGCTGCACGTAAAGCTGCGCGATTTCGGCGCCGGCCACGGCGCTGGTGTTTTTGATTCCGAATTCCACGGCGACGCCGGGGTCGCCGGAGGTCACCGTGAAAACCAGGTTCGTGTATTCAAAGCTGGCGTAGCTCAAGCCGAAGCCGAAGGGGAAGAGCGGCTCAATATTCTTGGTGTCGAACCAGCGGTAGCCCACCAGCAGACCTTCCTGATAAGTGACGACGCCGTTGGTACCGGGATAATTGCCGAGGGCGTGGGCGGGCGAATCCGCGAGGTGGCGCGGGAAGGTGGCGGGGAGCTTGCCGGAGGGGTTCACGTCGCCAAACAAGATGCCGGCGAGGGCGTTGCCGCCTTCCATGCCGGAATACCAAGCCTGCAGGACGGCCGGCACCTGATCCAGCCAGGCATCCATCTCCACCATGGTGCCGTCGAGGACCACGATGGTGTGCGGATTGGCGGCAACGATTTTCTGGATCAGCTCGTCCTGACCGTAGGGCAACTTCAGACTGGTGCGGTCGCCGCCTTCGCAATCGTTACCGAGATCATGGTTCAGGCCGCCCACATAGATGACGACGTCCGCGGCCTTGGCGGCGGCCACGGCCCGTTCGGCCAGGGCGGGATCGCCGTTTTTGCGATAGCCTTCGGAAAAGGTGAGGTTGACCTGCTTGCCAACGCGATTGACGAGGCCCTGCAAGGGGGTGATTTCATAAAAGGCCTTGATCTCGGAGCTGGCGCCGCCGTGGGTTTGGAGGCGGACGGCGTTTTCCCCGATGACCGCGATGCTCTGGATGCGGGCGGGATCAAGCGGCAGAAAATGATTTTCATTCTTCAGCAGCACAATCCCCTCCTCGGCCACCTTCCGCGAGACGGCCTGGTGGGCGGCGGTGTTGAGGGAACCGCGCTGGCGGTTGGAATCAACGGCCCGCGTGGCAAACATCACGCGCAGGTTGCGCCGGACCTTGTCATCGAGGCCGGCCACGGGGAATTCGCCGCTCTTGAGGCCTTCGAGATAGGGCTGCGCGAGATAATAATCGTGGTAGGGTTTCTCCGTGCCCATTTCCAGGTCGAGGCCGTTCAGGGCGGCTTCGCGCGTGTTGTGGGCGCCGTTCCAGTCGGACATGACGAGCCCCCGGAAGCCCCACTCGCCCTTGAGAATCTGGTTGAGGAGATAATCGTTCTCGCAGCAGTGCTGGCCGCGAAACTGGTTATACGCGCCCATGACGCACCCGACGCCGGCTTCCTGGACGGCGGCCTTGAAGGCGGGCAGATAGATTTCGCGCAAGGCGCGTTCATCCACCTCCACATTGATGCTGTCGCGCTGGAATTCCTGGTTATTGAGGGCGAAATGCTTGACGCACGAGGAGATGTTCTGCGACTGCTCGCCGCGAATGAAGCCGACGGCCAGGCGCGCGGCGAGCAAAGGATCTTCGCCCAGATACTCAAAATTGCGGCCGCCCAGGGGCGTGCGCAGGATGTTCACGCCCGGGCCGAGCATGATGTCCTTGCCGCGGGCGCGGGCTTCCTGGCCGATGGTTTCGCCCTCCTGGAAGGCGACGTCCGGATTCCAAGTGGCGGCGAGGCAGATGCCGGCGGGCATGGCGGTGGAGAAATCGTCGGTGCGGCCGGCCGGCCGCCACGAATCCCGGGCGATTTCCTCGCGCACGCCATGGGGGCCGTCGGAAAGGGTGCGGGGCGGAATTCCGAGCCGGGCGATGCCGGCGGTGGTGAACTTGGAATCGGCATGAACCAGGGATACCTTCTCTTCCAGGGTCATCTGGGAGACCAATTCGTCTATCCGCTTTTCCATTTCGTTGGTGTTTGCCCCGGTCAAGGCCAAATCGGCTTGGGCATGGCCAGCCACGGGCCACAGCACCGGCGCCAGAAACACCAACCAGAAACGCGTCAGTCTTTTAATCTTCATAAGAACATTCTGACTATCCTAATTTGCTCGCGGCAGACATTACCTTCCTACTGCGGACCGCTTGGTTATGGGAGACGCCCGAATCCTATCTTAAGCCACGCGGACGTTCCATCAATTTCCCGCCGGGCGCCCGGCTTTCAAGGCAAGATTCCATGGCTGCACACCGGCCTGGCGCGCGAGAGATGCAAATCTGTGAAAAAATCTCAACAGATTTGCCTGCAACATGTTAAAAGCCTCCATTCTGATCCGTTTTCGGCCGGTTTCGGCGCCCAAGCGGGCGGCGGCGGCGCTGGTCACGTCAATAATTTACGCGACAATCCAGGCACCGGGCCACCAACGCCTCGACCTGCGGGAGGGCGGCGGCAACAGCGGGGGAAAGCTCCAGGCTCAGGGGCCCCGGGCTGGCGACGGATACGGTGATGAGATCCACCGCGGGCAAATCGCCCAGGAGGGCGGCGGATTCCAGCAGGTCTTTCAGGCCGATGTCATGCGCGGTGAGCGAGGGCGGAAAATCGCTGGCGAAGCGCGGCTGGAGGAGCGAGACGGTGCCGGGCGCACGGCCATCGGCGGCGGCGTCTATGAGGATGAGGTGCCGCCGGCCGTGGAAAAATCCCAGCAGATGAAAGCCGCCGGTGCCGCCGTCCACGAGCTCGGCCCGGGCGGCAAAGCCCCGCTCCTCCAACCGGCGGACGGCCGCCACGCCGACGCCTTCATCGCCCAACAGCAGGTTGCCGACGCCGAGAATGAGCGACGCGGAGCCGGCGTCCACGGCATGGCCCGGCGCCGCCCGGGCGGGGGCCGGCCCCGGCGGCGGAAGGTTGCCTGCAAGGAACAGCGTGTTCAATGCATCGCGGGAGGGATTCATCGCGGGGATGGGTTTGTGTGGGGCGGAACCTGGGAGCCGTTCAAACCGGAGTCTGTTTTTTCCGGCCGTCGGGCTTTTGCGTCCGCAAGGTCGGGTGGTATTCCTTTTCGATGAATTTCCAGCCGCTGCCCATGGAGGAGAGTTCGCCACGGCCTTCCACGTAGTCGTGATAGAACACGATATAGACATGGACGAGCGCGAACAGGATGAAGAACCACATGAAGGCGTGGTGCCACTGGCGCACGGCAAAGTCGCCGCCCATCAGGGGCACGATCCACGCGAACAGTTTGGGGAACCAGGCCTTGCTCATGGCGGCGTACAGGCCGAAACCGGTGATGCACTGGAAGAGAAAGGCGAGGAAGGTCAGAAAATAGGTGAAGCCGGCCGCGGCATTGTGGCCGATGGTCTCGATGGGCTGATTGTCCGCCTGCAAAACGTCCACGGCGATGACCTGCTTGATCTCCTTCCATTGTTTTCTGCGGAAGGGGATGAAGTTTTTCCAGCTCGCGTAGCGGTTGCCCGCAAAGCCCCAGTAGATGCGAAACAGGAAGTTGAAAAAGAACAGGTAGGCGAACAGGAAGTGCAAAAACCGCACCTTGCCGAACCAGTAGGCGAAGGACGCCTCGGACGCCTGCTGGATGGCCAGCGGCGAGCCGATGAGATAGCCGGTGACGCACAGCACCACGAGGCAGAACGCGTTGACCCAGTGGTACAGGCGGACCGGGATTTCCCAGACATAGACGCGGCCGAGGGTGGCTTTTTGCATGTTTAGCCTCCGATGGTGATGCGGTTGAGCGTGCGGCCGTGGGGATCGTACAGATGCACCGCGCAGGCCAGGCAGGGATCAAACGAATGGATGGTGCGGATGATTTCCAGCGGCCTCTCGGGGTCGGCCACCGGCGTGCCCAAGAGGGACGCTTCGTAGGCCGAGCGCTGGCCCTGGGCATCGCGCGGCGAGGCGTTCCAGGTGGACGGCACCACGAGCTGGTAGTTCGCAATCTTCTGGTCCTGGATGACGATCCAGTGCGCGAGCGCGCCGCGCGGGGCCTCGCTCATGCCCACGCCCCGGGCGCTGGCAGGCCAGGTGGACGGCTCCCATTTTTCGTTGTTGAAGGTGCGCGAATCGCCGTTCTTGATGTTGGCCAGGAGGTCGCCGTAAAATTCCTGCGCCCACTGCGCCACCAGGTAGGTCTCGATGCCGCGCGCGGCGGTGCGGCCCAGCGTGGAGAACAGGGCGGCCACGGGCACGTCCAGTTTTTTGAGCACCATGTTCACGGCGTCCTGGATGTCCGTGCGGCCGGCGGCATAGCCCACAAGCATGCGCGCCAGCGGCCCCACTTCCATGGCCTGGCCGTTCCAGCGCGGCGTCTTGAGCCACGAATATTTTCCGTCCACGTTGAGCTGGTCGTACGGCGGCTGCGGGCCGGTGTAATTGAGCTTCGTCTCGCCGTCCCACGGATGCTTCGCGGCGCCGTCGCCCTCGGCGTATTCGTACCAGGAATGCGCAATAGTCTCTTTCACTTGCTGCGGGTCATGGGCGTCCACCTCGTGGATCTTCGTCAGGTCGCGGTCGAGGATGGCGCCGCGAACAAATTTGAATTTGCCGGGATCGCCGAAGCCGTTGGTGGGCAGGTCGCCGTAGCAGAGATAATTCTTCAGCCCGCCGCCGATCGCGCCCCAGTCCTTGTAAAACGACGCCACGGCGAGGAGATCGGGAATATAGACCTGCTCGACGAAGGTTTTGGCGTCGGCGAGGAGCTTGCCGACGTAAGCGAGGCGCTCGGCGTTGATGGCGTTGGCGTCGTCAATGTTAATTGCGCAGGGCACGCCGCCGACGAGGTAATTGGGATGCGGGTTTTTGCCGCCGAAAATGGTGTGAACCCGCACGATTTCCTTCTGCCAGTCGAGCGCCTCGATGTAGTGCGTGACGCCCAGGAGGTTGGCCTCCGGCGGCAGCTTCATGGCGGGATGGCCCCAATAACCGTTGGCGAAAATACCGAGCTGGCCGCTCTCCACGAACTTCGCGAGGCGCTTCTGCACGTCTGAAAAATAGCCGGGCGAGCTTCGGGGCCAGTTCGAGATGGACCGCGCCAGCTCGGAGGTCTTGGCCGGGTCGGCCTTGAGGGCGCTCACCACGTCCACCCAGTCGAGCGCATGCAGGTGATAGAAATGCACGACGTGGTCCTGCAGGTACTGGGTGCAGAACATGAGGTTGCGGATCAGCTCGGCATTGGGCGGAATCACGATGCCCAGGGCGTCCTCGACGGAGCGGACGGAGGCGAGCGCATGCACGGTGGTGCAGACGCCACAGGTGCGCTCGGCGAAGGCCCAGGCGTCGCGGGGATCGCGCCCGCGCAAAATGATTTCCAGCCCGCGCACCATGGTGCCGGAGCTGAAGGCGTCGGTGACGACGCCATCCTTCACTTCCACCTCCACGCGCAAATGGCCTTCGATGCGCGTGACCGGATCAACAACGATGCGTTTGGCTGGCATAAGAATTCTCCGTCAATCGGGGGGTGCCATGGTTTTCACGGTCAGGAACCGCCCTGTTCGGCGCGGCCGTCCTGCACGTTTTCGCCGGCGGCCAGGCCGTCCTGGATCAGATGATGTTTGCGGATGTTCGTGGAAATGGCGTGGGCGGCGATGCCCACCACCGTCACGGCGCCGACCCCCAGGCCTACCTTGTCCGCCGTGGTCTCGATGCCGAAGCCCGGGAAGGACGGCAGGTGCTGGTAGAACGGGCCGTTGTCCCAGAAGTTGCCCTCGCTGCAACCGATGCAGCCGTGGCCGGACTGGATCGGAAAGCTCACGCCGCCGTTCCAGCGCATCACGCCGCAGGCGTTGTAGGTCACCGGGCCGCGGCAGCCCATCTTGTACAGGCAATAGCCGCGCCGCGCATTTTCGTCGTCGAAGGAATTGACGAACAGGCCGGCGTCGTAATTGGGGCGGCGGTAACAGGTGTCGTGCACGCGGCGCGAATAAAACGCCTTGGGCCGCCCCAAGCCATCGAGCTGCGGAATGCGGTCGAAGGCGAGCAGGTGGACAATCGTGCCGGTCATGACCTCGGCGATGGGCGGGCAGCCGGGCACGTTCATCATGGGCACGCCGGAAATGAGCTTGTGGATGGGCGTGGCGCCGGTCGGATTGGGCTTGGCGTTTTGCACGCAGCCATTGCTGGCGCAACTGCCCCAGTTCACCACCGCCTTGGCGCCGGCGGCGGCTTCGGTGACGATGTCCAACGCGGTGCGGCCGCCGATGCAGCAATGGACGCCGCCGTTGGCCGTGGGCACGGAGCCCTCGACGAGCATCAGGTACTCGCCCTTGTATTTCTCCATGGTGGAGCGCAAGGCGTCCTCGGCCTGTTTGCCCGAGGCGGCCATCAGCGTCTCGGTGTAATCGAGGGAAATCTTGTCCAGGATCAGGTCGGCCACCAGGGGATGGGAGGAGCGGATGAAGGACTCGGAGCAGCAGGTGCATTCCTGGAAATGGAACCAGACCACGGGCAGCCGCGGCTTGGAGTCGAGCGCCCGCGTCACCTCGGCCACGGCGCTGGCCGGCAGGCCGAGCATGGCGGTCATCCACGCGCAGGCGGTGAGAAAATCGCGCCGGGAAATGCCTTGAGCCCGGGCCTGCTCCCCAATCGTGGGTCGGGAGGAATTCGACATAAGAACGATTCGTTAAAGTTTTTAATTATCGGCTTCATATCCACTTTGACGGATTCGCAATGCGTCCACTAACCGTATGCTGCGTTTTTTTTGACAATTTTTGGCGTATCACAGAATTAGGCTGGCTGTCGGCAACCGGCACGACGGCATGCGCCAAACTGATGCTACCGGCACCGAAGCCGGGTTTGCGGCGCGCCGCCGGCCCCCTGAACGCCGGAGGCGTTCTGGAACTTGGTGGCCTGATTCTTAACACGGTTTAAACCTGTCGCCATAAAAACGTCCGTGCCCGGATTTAAGAAGCGGGCCACTTGGGCCGGCGCAAAGGGTGTTGAGTCCCTGAAGCACCCACCGTCGCGCCTTGGGCCGGTAGGGTTACACCCCATGGTGACGATCTCAGGCGACCCGTAGCCTGTGGGTTGTGCCAACAAACCCGCAGCGGATGAATCGCATTTGCCGGCGGCCGGGACGCCGGCCCGCCAAAGCCAGGAATGCACCATGAATTTTCTGAAACTCCTCGGCCAGACTGTCACACAACTGTTCAAACAGTTCTGGCTGCTTCCCCTCACCCTCTCGAATGCCATCAAGCATAGACAGCAGCGGATTGTCGTTAACGAACTTGAAATTGAGCGGCTCGACCGCATCCGCCACCCGGAAAAATATCGCGGAAAGTGATTTTTCTCCGGGGCTTGGCTGCCAACGTCATTGGGCGTCAAGGTCCGCCTGCTCACCATGAGGCGCCGCGCCCGGAAGAAGCTCCGGGACCATCAAGAATGAAATCGCCGGCCCGCAGCGGTTGGTGGTGAAATCGGCCGGAGCGGTGCGGCGGTGCGGCGGTGCGGCGGTGCGGCGCGAGCTCGCCCCCACCCTGTAGTCAAAGCTCAATTGAGATCGAAACACCAGTGAACATCCTTATTGAAAACAACGAAACCCGGGAATACCTCACGCCGTCCGGGACATGGTCAAAGGATCCGCTGGCGGGAGAAGTTTTTTCCACAACCACCGCGGCGTTGAGGACTGTCGGTCAGGAAGCCATCGAGAAGTTCAACATCGTATTCCTCGACTCGCGGGCAAACCGTTTTTTGCGGTTGAATTACTGCCTGGGCACACGAACCAAGGACACCGGCAACCAACCGGCGACGGGCTAACATTCGCAGACACCAACCCGGCGCGGGCTTTCCACGCGCCAGACTCCAAGGCGCCCGCAACCCGGGCGGGCGAAGCGGTTCACCGGAGCCGCCAGGTGATGCGCGCCTTGTTCAAGTCATAGGGCGACATCTCCATTTTCACGCGGTCACCCGCGGTCAGGCGCACCCAGCGCTTGCGCATCTTGCCGCACACGGTCGCCAGCACCAGATGCTTGTTGTCCAATTCCACGCGGAACATGGTTCCGGGCAGAACGGTCGTGATGCAACCTTCCACTTC
>Ga0181520_10007432_pt1 | contig 16155 bp, 16 predicted proteins | sample PEATcosm2014_Bin_29_FD_132451 | JGI IMG/M metagenome (GOLD analysis project Ga0181520, IMG submission 132451) | Peatland microbial communities from MTU Mesocosm Facility, Houghton, MI, USA - PEATcosm2014_Bin02_30_metaG | ecosystem: Environmental > Terrestrial > Soil > Wetlands > Peat | place...
AAAACACGCTCTTAGGCAGCACGCAGGAAACGAAATACCCACCCGATCCCAGTCCCACCGCATCATCAAGGGGTCGGCACCGTGGCGCGGGTAGACCAATTCCTGCGTGCTGCCTTACGTCTATGAAAACCCCCAGGTTGCGCACGGGTTGAGCATTCCTGCAGTGGTTTGGGCATTCACCCACTTCCATTCTGCAAATTGGCATCCGCTGACCTGGATTTCCCACATGCTCGACTGCCACTTTTTCGGCCTCAACGCCCACGGCCACCACGCGACCAATGTCGTTTTGCATGCGGCAACGGCGGGCCTGCTGCTCCTCGTCCTCCGGCAGATGACCGACCGCGCGTGGCCGAGCACCCTGGCAGCGGCCCTCTTCGCCATCCATCCCTTGCGCGTGGAATCGGTGGCCTGGGTGGCGGAGCGGAAGGACGTTCTCAGCGGATTGTTCTTCATGCTGACCCTGGCGGCGTACGTGGGCTATGCGCGCAGACCTTTCTCCCTGGGCCGATACTTGCTGGCCATCGGGCTGTACGCCCTCGGACTAATGGCCAAGCCGATGCTGGTGACGCTTCCCCTGCTGATGCTCTTGCTGGATTATTGGCCGCTAGGGCGGTTCAGAGCGATCGGGTCGAACGCAACGTCGCCCCCTAGCAATGAGGGAGCTTCCGCAGGCGGGACAAACCGCCGGGAAACGCCGCTTGGTCGTCCCTCCTCGTGTTGGCGGCTGATCCTCGAAAAGCTCCCGTTCCTCGCGTTGACGGTCGTCTCGTGTCTGGTAACGGTTTGGGCCCAGGGCGAGGAGGTGTGGTCCGTCGACCGGTTGCCTCTGAGATGCCGCATCGATAACGCCCTCGTCTCGTATGTTGCCTATCTGGGGCAGTTGTTTTGGCCGCGAGGGCTGGTGGCATTCTATCCGCATCCGGGAACCACTCTGCCGGTCTGGAAAGTCGCCGGTGCGGCGGTGGTGTTAGCGGGCATCTCGGCGGCAGCGCTCGCCGGCTGGCGGCGGCGACCCTACTTGCTGGTCGGGTGGCTGTGGTGCGTGGGGATGCTCGCGCCGGTGATCGGGCTGACGCAGACGGGGCTGCAAGGCATGGCTGACCGCTTTACCTATTTGCCGCAGATCGGTTTGGATATCGCCCTGGTGTGGGGCGCGAGCGACCTGTGCCGATCGTGGCCGCACCGCCGCCGATTGCTGAGCATGGCGGCAACGCTGCTGTTGGCGGTTCTCATGGGTTGTGCCTGGCGTCAGACGTGTTTCTGGCACGACAGCGAGGCGCTTTGGCTCCACGCCCTGGCTTGCACTTCACAAAACTATGTGGCACACAACAATTATGGCTTGTCCTTGGCTGCGCGACGCCACGTTGACGAGGCACTTGCCTAGTACCAGAAGGCGCTGGCAATCCGTCCCGACTACGTCAAAGCCCGCATGAACCTTGGCAACGCGTTTGCCCGCCGCGGGCAGCTTGATTCGGCCATCGCCCAGTACTAGAAGGCGCTGGAACTCAAGCCCGACTTGGCGGGCGCCCACAATAGCCTGGGCATGGCCCTGGCTCGCCGCGGACAGGTTGATGCGGCCATCACCCATTTCCAGAGGGCGCTGGAAATCAAGTCCGATTTTGCCGCTGCGCACAATAACCTCGCCATCGCGCTGGCCGGCCGCGGGGACCTTGACTCGGCCATCGGCCATTACCGGCAGGCGCTGGACATCATGCCCGACTTCGCCGAGGCCCACTACAACCTCGGCATCGCTCTGGCCCGCAGCGGCCGGGGCGACCTGGCCATCGCCCATTACCAGAAGGCCCTGGAACTCAAACCCCGCAGCGCAGATTTTCGCCAACGGCTCGCCATCCTCCTGGCTCAGCGACAGCGAATGCGGGAAACGCTCGCTACGTGGCGTGAAGCAATACGTCGGCGGCCGAACGATGCGGCTCTGCTGAACAACACCGCCTGGGCTCTGGCAACCAACCCCGACGAATCCATCCGCGACGGCATCGAAGCCGTCGAACTGGCCGAGCAGGCGTTGAAGTTTTCCCGCGGCAACGAACCGGAAATCCTTAGCACGCTGGCCGCCGCCTACGCCGAAGCAGGGCGGTTTCCGGAAGCCCTGGCCACGGTGCGCAAAGCCCGGGAACTGGCCAGGCAAGGAAACAATTCGGCTCTGGCAGAGGCCTTGCAGGCTCGCGTCGCAGGGTACGAAGCCGGAAAGCCCTATTACGAGACGCCTTCGGTTTCCTCCGCCCCCGTTTCGAATCCGTGAGCTTTTCCAGCCATGTGACGTGCCGGAAAGAGTATTGTCGTGTCGGGTTGCGACCGCCACAGTCGGTTACTGCACCCTGTGGCACACCATGCTTGCGGAGTTGGCAGAATTAGTGTAGGATAAGCAGGCGGAACGGGGGAGTTGGTAGCGTATCCATAGCTTCGTACTCATCTGGCTATGGTCGGGGGCCCTGAATCGGATTTCTCCGAGGAGAGGAAGGACTACCATGGGTATGAACGGGCGGGCGCGGCGCGGCTTTACGTTGGTGGAATTGTTGGTTGTCATCACCATTATCGGTATCCTGATTGCCCTCCTCTTGCCGGCGGTACAGGCGGCGCGAGAAGCGGCGCGGAAGATGCAATGCCAGAACAACCTCAAGCAGCTCGCGCTCGGCTGTCTCAGCCACGAGCATGCCAACGGCAAGCTTCCCTCCGGCGGTTGGGTTTATGAGTGGATTGGCGATTCCGCCCGCGGCTTCGGGCATACGCAGCCCGGTAGCTGGATCTATTCCATTCTTCCCTATATGGATCTAACGAATGTGTGGCAAATGTCGGCCAGCGACCACAACTCAACCAATGGCGGCAATCTAATCAACGTCACGAGCGCGGAGAACATGTGCATAACCCCGCTCACCGTGATGAACTGTCCTACGCGGCGGCAAACGGTTGTTTATCCGGGAATCAGCATGACCTTTACCAATCCTCCGGGCGGCGGCACTTCCTCGATCGTGAAGGGCGATTACGCGGGGAATGGTGGGGACTCGGCCTTTGCCAGCTCCTATACGGTGTGTGATCCGGGCCCTACTACGTTGGCCATGGGAGATCTGTGGTGGAGCACAGCCACCTACGGTACTTCAGGGGGTTGGGGCGCCAACTATAGTGACGCGCACGGGGACGTCAGGAGCAAGATTCCCACCGCCTGGGGCCCGACTCCTTACAACGGCGTCATCTTTCAAAACAGCGAAGTGACGATGGGCATGATCAAGGATGGCGCGAGCAATACCTACCTGTGTGGCGAAAAATACGCCGTGCCGGACTTCTATGCCACCGGCGGCGACACGTCCGACACCGAGACCATCTATAACGGTGATGACGACGACAACGAGCGTACCGCCTGGAACACGCCGATGCAGGACAAGCCGGGCTATTACTGCGAGGGCATGGGTACCTCAACCGTGCCCAGCACCATCTCGCTGTTCGGCAGTAACCACGCGTCGGGCTTCAATATAGCTTTCTGTGACGGCTCGGTCCACATGCTCAGCTACTCGATCAATTCCTTCGTTCCGAACTGGGACGGCACTTCCGGCCCCGGCGGCTGGGACCCGAGTATGTCAGCGACTTCAACGCAGCCATCGGGGGTTCATCAACGTTTGGCCAATCGCTGTGATGGCCTGCCGTGCGAAGCGAGTAGCGTGTTTTAACGGAATCCCGGGCTCATCCGCGCTGTGCCGAATCGTGGGGATTCTCTCGCGGCAGGATGCGGTAGCGCTGGCACTCAGCCAGTGTTTTTGCCACCCGCTTGTCCAACTCGTCAAGCCGCACGAGCAAATCCTCGTGCCGGGCCTCCAAGTCGATCAAGAGATCGAGCTGTCCCGCGCAGGAATCCATGGGATGATGCTCCTTCCTCGTCGGGTAAGCGGAGGTCGGAGTCTTGTGCCTATTGGCTGCCGTCACCGTTGTTACCCCGGCATCTTCCTTCCTCATCGGCCAGGTTGAGCCCGCAGTCCCAGGTTTTTCCGAGTGGCCCGCCTATTGCGACTCGGTGCCGGAAATCTTTGCCACGGCCGCACAGCTTTCAGTCATTCGGCTCGCCGATCTGGCGCAGGTAGCCGGCGATACGGGCTTCCAGGTCGATCAGCTTTTGCCACTGCTGCTGATCGAGCGTCACCCGGTCGCTGCGGGGCTTCGAGGCGACCGATTGCAGCAGGCCGCGCAGGCGAAGGCTCATGTACAGAAGTATCTCGGCCAGTTGAGCGGTTTGACCGGGACTCAGCGCGTCGGGCAACTCGGGCGGCTCTAACGTGTGCAAGACGGCCTCGGCGCCCGGGTCGCCGCCAAAGTTCAATTCGAAATCGCGCGATGCCGCATCGGGCTCTTCCTCGAACTCGTCGATGCCCAACGTAATGCCGTCGGAGAGGTCCTTGCCCCGCAGCGCGGCCAGCCGCGCGGCGATCTCCTCGCGGGCGCCGAAAACGAGCAACGTCCGGCCCAGGGCGATCACGTCGCCGGGCCGCAGCACCCAGATCGGCACGCTCTCGCCGTTGACCTTCGTGCCGTTGGTGCTTTGCAGGTCGGTCAGCACGATCTGCTCTTGATCTTCCTGGATCTTCACGTGGAAGCGGCTGATCCGCTCGTCGTTCAGTTGAATGGGATTGCCCTCTTCGCGGCCGATCGTCAACGGCGTGGGCATATCGGCAAACACGCGGCCACGGTCGGCGCCATCCAACACCCGCAACGTAATCAGGGCCATGAAAGAACCGTTCGACGTGCTGAGAGGGGGCGGGAATATCCGACCCGTCAACCCTCCTTTTTATCGCCTGCCGCGGCGGCGGTCAAGCGGCCGCGCGGCGCGCCGCCGCCAGAGGAGCAGCGGCAGAGGGGTGAAAGCCCCATTTGCGGAGCCAGCGGACATACGCGCGGAGATGCCGCCAGGCATCGGCGGCCAGCAGGCTCTTGCTGGCACGCTGCTCCAGGTGGTAGCAGGACGTGGCCCCGTGGTACATCACCTGCCAACCGGCCCGGGCCATCCGCAGGCAGATGTCGACGTCCTCGAAATACTTGCCGTAGCCTTCGTCGAAGCCGCCGATCGCGCTGGCGGCCTGGCGGCGGACCATCAGAAAACAACCGGAAAGCCAGTCGCAGGGCCAGGTTTCCTCGGCGGCGTGCTCGGCGTAGAAATGGTACCCGATCGCCGGACGCAGTAACCGGCCCAAGCCGCATCGCCGCGCCAACACCAACGGCAACGTGGGAAATCGCCGGGCGGCGCGCGCGTCCTCGCCATCGGCATGATACAACCGGCAGCCCGCCAGCCCGCAATGTGGCCGGCTGTCCATGAAAGCCACCATCCGCGCCAGACAGTGCACGCGCGGGTCGAAGTACATGTCGGTGTTCATGAGCAACGTGTACCGCGCCGTCGAGGCGTCCAGAATACGGTTGAGATTGGCGGCATAGCTCAGCCGGCGGCCGTTGCTCAGAATCCGCGTCTGCGGGAAATACGCACACCAGGGCTCCAGGGCATCCGCCGAGGCGTTGTCGACCAGGATCAGCCGCATGCGGAGTTGCCGCCCCGAGGCCGACATGGTTTCCAGCAACCGCGGCATCAATTGGCGTTCGTGAGTGTAGATCACACCGATGTCGAGATCAAAAGCCGGCATGGGGGGCTTGCGGACGGAGTCGTAGGATGCGTGAAATGCACCACCTTCCATCCTTGTCGGTGCGTTTCACGCACCCTAAATAAAGGTCTTTTCGGGAAAATACGCGTGGTCTCCCTAGGCCGCCTTACGGTGCCCATCGGGATACTTTCCGCTCGCCACTGGCTCTTGGATAGGAGATCCCGGCCCGAAAAGCTGCTCGCTATGGACGGCGAAATGGGTGCCGAACGTCTTCAGCAGCGTCGCAAGCGCCGAAAACTCACCCTCGTCGATGATGGGCTTGGTGCTCGACGCCCGCAGTTGGCAAATCTCGCCGCCGTGATCGGGCAGCGACACCGACAGCGACCAGCAGCAATGCTCGTCCGGCGGCATGGCCGGGTCGATCCAGCGGATACGCCGCAGCCGATGGTCTTGCAGCGAACAGAACTCCACTTGATGAATGTCCCACTGCGAAACATTGCGGAGCAACAGCTCCCACAGGGCGGGGGTTGACGTGCGCGGATCGCTGGCCGGGATGCGGGCAGGAGGCAACGTCGGGGCGAGCGCAGCCGGGAGGTCTGGTCGGCTTCGCGGCAAGCCGGCCAGGCCCAGGTAACGTGCCAGGCGTGCGGCCGGTGCCGCGCAGGATCGCAACGGAGCGACGACCGCCCTTTTTACCAGCGAGAACTCCTCGTAACCGAACAAGCGGAGGCGGATCATCAGCACGATCAACGTGATGGCGGTGATCCAGGCCAGGGCGTCGCGGCGGAAGATCGTCGCCGCCGTGGCCGCCGCCCCCGTGGTCAGGCAAACCGCGCCCAAAAGACAAAGGACCTGCCAGGGGTTCCAGCCCCGGTCGAGCAGGCGATGATGAATGTGGAGCCGGTCCGGCGCATCGAAGCGCCGACCGGTGAGCTTGCGCCGTACCACGGCGGCGACGATGTCGAACATGGGCAGGGTCATGACGACGGCCGGCGCGGTGATGGCCAGGGTGGCGGAAGTCTTGAGCGTTCCTTGAATGCCCAACAGTCCCACGGTCAGGCCGATGACCATGCTCCCCGAATCGCCGAGAAAGACGCTTGCCGGGGGAAGATTGTAGAGCAGAAATCCGGTCACCGAGGCGGCCAGGACGGTGGCCATCATGGCCACGTGATCGTTGCCTTGGCTGGCGGCAATGACGCCCAGCATGGCCGCCGCGGAAAGCCCCACGATGGAAGCCAGCCCGTCCATGCCGTCCAACAGGTTCAGGGCATTGATGCAGCCCACCAGCCAGAGGACCGTCAGGGGAACGCCCAGCCAGCCCAGCTCGATGGGGCAACTGAAGGCGACCACCCGATCGACCGAGTAACCGCACAACACCAACGGCACGACGGCGACGATCTGCAACGCCAGCTTCAGCCGCGAGGGAAGGTCGAAACGGTCGTCGATGCCGCCTACGAAGCAAACAAAGCCGGCGGTGATCATCCAGGCGGTAGACAGCTCGGCCAACTCGCGGCTCATCCCGCCGGGGCCAAAGCGGAGCGCCAAGAGCCCCAACACCATCGCCCCATAGACGGCCGCCCCGCCCCACAAGGGGACGGGCCGGCCGTGCAGTTTCCGCTTGCCGTCCGGCCGGTCGAGGATGCCGCAACGGCGGGCGACCGCCCGCACGGCCGCCGTCAGCACGAGCGCCGCGACCAAAGCGACGGCGGAAATCAACGTGTATAAGCCCATGTGCAATCCATGCGGGAACTCGGGCCCGGCTTCCGTTGCCCGAGGCCCCGAACATCGGTTATCGGCAAAACTCCCCGGTCAGGCGGCGCGCCGTTGCGAGCCCTCCTCGACTTGTTGTTTGTAGGCCGCGATCACTTCCTTCGTCGGGCCGGTAAGACGCACCTTGCCGTGATCGAGCCACAGCACCTGGTCGCAAAGCAACTCCAAGGAGTGCAGGTCATGGCTGACGACAATCACCGCCCGGGCGCTGGACATCAGCGTTTGCATCCGCTCGCGGGCTTTGGACTGAAAAGCCATGTCGCCCGCCGATAGCACCTCGTCGATGATCAGAATCTCGGGTTCGATGGCCGTGGCAATGGAAAACGCCAGCCGCACCATCATGCCAGCCGAGTAGTAGCGCACGGGCATGTTGAGGAAATCGCCCAGCTCGCTGAAGTCGGCGATCGGCTGCATCTTCGCGCGGATGGAGCGGGGCGTTTCTCCCTGCAGGTAGCCGCGATACATGATGTTGTCCCAACCGCTGGCCTCTTGCTCGAAGCCCAAGGCGATGTCGAACAGCGCGCTGATGCGGCCGTGGACCTGGCGGCGCCCGGCGGTGGGCGGATAGATGCCGGCCAGCAACTTGAGCAGCGTGCTCTTGCCCGCCCCGTTATGCCCGATGATTCCCAGCCGGTCGCCTTCGGCTATGGTAAGGTCGATGTTCTCCAAAGCTTGCACCTCGAACGTGCTTTGCTTCGAGCGGCGAAAGACCCCCTGCAGGAGATATTCCTTCAGGCTGATGCGGCCGAAGCGCCGCACGCGAAACCGCAGCCCGACGTCATTCAGTTGAATCAGCGACATGGCGGCATCACAGGTAGAAAATCATGCGTTTCTCGAAATGTTTCAACGCCAGCGCGGCGGCGGCGACGGCCAAAACTCCCGTCAAAGCGCCCAGGCTGGCGGCCCGCAGCGACGGCAGCTCGCCGTACAACAGCGGCTGGCGAACCAACTCCAAGAGAACGGCGAACGGATTGAGATTGACGAACCAGGCCAGCCGCGGCCGGTCGGCCAGGCGATCGGTCTTGTAAAGGATCGGCGTCACGTAGAACAGGATTTGCATGACCACGTCGATCAGGTGCTGTGAGTCCTGAAACACCACGTTGGCCACGCCCATGCATACGGCCAGCGACCAGCCGACCAGGAACAGCAGCAGCAGCGTGGGGATAAGGCTCAACAGCGCGGGCACGTTTCCCATCCCGTTGACGATCCACACGAAGACGATGGCAATCGCCAAGCCGAGCAGGAAATGGAACCCCGCGCCCAGCGTGGTCCGCAGCGGGTAAATGGCCAGCGGCGCGGGGTGTTGCCGAATATAGGATTCGCCCTGAAAGAAGCAGTGGCAGCCCTGCGTCACCACCGCCATCACGAAGCCCCACAGCGTCAGCCCGCTGAGCAAGAACGGCGCATACTCGCGCACGGGTTGGCGGAACAAGGGGCACAGAACCGCGCACAGCACCACCGTCATGGCGATCGGGTGCAAGAGCGACCAACCAATGCCAATGATCGAACGGCGGTAGCGGCTTCGCAAATCGTTGCGGACCAGCGCCGTCCAAAAATATCGCAGCCGCCAAATCTCCGATACGTAACCGGTCACACGGAGCCTCCCTGCTCGCGTAATGATCCATCATGGGGGCCAAAGTATAACGAGCCCGGTCGCTCTGAATCAATGCCAACTTGGGGGCGAATTTCGGCCTTGCCTCATTTGCCAAAAAGGACTTATACTTCCCCATCGCCGACCCCAGGAAGGGAAAAAGGGGCAGTCCCCATTTGCCGGAACGGCCCAAAAAGTGCTTCGCACAAATGGGGACTGTCCCCTTTTTCCCGGGGGAGACGGAACGCTCAACAACGGTTTAAGGAGGAACCGCCATGCCCGAATATCGCACGGATTGCGCACCCGCCCATCGCTCGTCAACGAAAACCGCAAAGCTCAGGAAGCGGCTCGGCGTCGTTTTCGGCAGCCTGTTGCTGATCGCCCTGTGTGCCGGCATTCGCCACTATTGGGGGGCGCAGCCGGCCCGCGCCGGCACGTCCGAGGTCGCCGTAAGTTCCAGTGGGCAGGAGGCGACCGTCGCCGTGCGCGATCCCCGCCCGTCGAGCCCCGCCGCCGGTTCTTCCGCGGCGGCCACCGCTCATGTCGTGGCCGAAGACTCCGCGATCCCGGCCATCGTGGCGACGGTCAACACGCAGCGGATCACCCGCGAGGAGCTTGCCCGCGAGTGCCGCCGTCGCCACGGCAAGGAAGTGCTGGAGATGATGGTCAACAAGCACCTGATTGTCGAAGAGTGCCGGCGGCGCGGCATCAGCGTCACGCGGGCCGAAGTGGATGCCGAAATCGACCGCATGGTAAAGCAGTTCAACATTTCCGTCGAACAGTTGCTGAAGGCACTCAAGCAGGAAAAGAACATGACGCCCGCCCAGTACGCCGACGGCATCTGGACGATTCTGGCGTTGCGGAAGCTGGCCGGCGAGCGGCTGAGCATCTCGCCTGACGAACTGGCGAGAGAATACGAGACCATGTATGGCGAGTCGGTCCGCTGTCTCTTGATTGCCGTGAGCAGCCCGGAGAAGGCCCGCGATTTGCAAGCCCGGGCGGCGGCCAGGCCGGACGAATTCGGCGCGCTGGCCAAGCAGTTTTCCGAGGATGCCGCCAGCGCGAGCGTGAAGGGCGTAATCCAACCGATCCGCAAGCATGGAAGCTACAAAGAGATCGAAGACGCCGTGTTCAACATGCCCGACGGCGCCGTCTCGCCCGTGATTCATGCGGGCGGCCAATACGTGATCCTCAAACGCGAGGAATTATTGCCGGCGCGGAACGTGAATTTCGAGAAGATCGCCCCCAAGCTGGAAGAGATCATCCGCGACCGCAAAATGCGGGCCGTGGCCCAGGACGTCTTTCGCCAATTGCAGGCCAACGTCCGCGTCGAGAACGTCTGGAACGACCCGGCGAAACAGCAGCAGATGCCGGGCGTGGCCTGTACCGTCAACGGCTCGCCGATCACCATCCGCGAGTTGGACGACGAGTGTGTCACGCGGCACGGCCGCAACACGCTCGAAGGGATGATCGGCCGCAAGATTTTGGAGCTGGCCTGCCAGCGGCGGAACATTACGGTGACGGAGCAGGACCTCGACCAGGAAGTCGCCCGCCAGGCGTTGGCGGGCGTCAAGCCCCGCCCCGATGGCTCGCCCGACGTGCAAGCCTGGCTGGATCTGATCACGAAGAGGCAGGGCATCCCGCTGGATCTCTATCGCAGCGACGTCGTTTGGTCGGCGGTGGTGCTGAAAAAGCTGGCCGGTGACAAGGTGGACGTAACCGAGGAGGACCTCCGCAAAGGTTACGAGGCGAACTACGGACCGCGCGTGCGCTGCCTGGCGATCGTGTTGAGCAACCAGCGGCGCGCCCAGCAGGTGTTTGAGATGGCCCGCAAAAACAACACCAGCGACTACTTCGGCGAGCTGGCGGCCCAATATTCCGTCGAGCCCGGCAGCCAGTCGCTCCGCGGCGAGGTGCCGCCGATCAAGCGGTGGGGCGGCCAGCCGAAGCTCGAAGAAGAGGCGTTCGCCCTGAAACCCGGCGAGCTTTCCGGCATCATCCAGGTGGCCGACAAGTTCATCCTCTTGCGGTGCGAGAGCTATACCAAGCCCGCCGCGGTCGAGTTCGCTACCGTGCGGAATGAAATCGCCGAAGACTTGCGCGAAAAGAAACTCCGCCTGGCGATGACCGCCTGCTACGAAGACTTGCACGAAGCGGCCACGATTGACAATTATCTGGCCGGCACCAGCCAGTCGCCCAAACGCGGCAACGCGGCTCCCTCGGCCAACGTGCCCACGCTCCGCCAAGTGCCGGGCGGGTGATGAGTTACCCCTGGTCGCTCTTCTCTCGCTTGTCGCTGTAGAACCGCGCTAAGTTGATGCCGCCGCGAAGCTCCTCTTCGAGCAGCTTGACGCGGGTTTCCAGGCGGTCGACGTGCCGCTCGAGTGCCGGGAGGACATAACGCTCGGTGTCTTCCGGCCGCGGCCGCGGCACGCTCGGATAGCCCAAGTGTCGCTGCAACGCCGAGAACAGATAGAGCGGGTCCTTGCGGCGATTGGCCGCGGCGATGCGTCCCTCCTTCTCGCCGAAGAGCATCGGCTTCTCGGCCTTGTGCCGCGTCTTGCGATAGAGCTCGCTGCGGACGTAGATCATGTCGGCAAAGTCGATCAAGCCGATCTGGCGCCGCACCGTGAGAATCCACTCCCGCCAGTCCGCGTTGAAGATGGTGTCGGCAGCCACCGCTTCCAGCCCGCGATCGTAGCCCAGCCGGTTGCGGCAGAGGGTCTCGAACTGGTAGAGAAAAATGCCCTGCGGCGACGCCCCTTGGGCGCGATATTCGGCCTCCCGTTCGAGAATCTCCAGGGCAATGCGGAAATCGAAGCGTCCCTCGGCTTTTTCGGCCTCGCCCACCACGTAACTCTGAAAAGGCGTGAAATAGTGGGGCAGCCGGGCCATGGCCGTGGCAAAGCCCCCGGTCAGCCGCAATTCCCCCGCCATGAAGGCCACCGCGAACGGCAGCATCGTGGTCGCCAGAATCTCCTGACCGATGGACTCCAGCAGGTCCTGCGTCGACAGGGCTTGTTGCATCCGCGCCCGCAATGTCTGAAAGAAATACGCCTGCTCCACGTATTCCTCGCGGTCTAAGGGCATCGTGGCCTCCCGGGATGGCACGTTCTTCCGTATACTGAGGAGTGTCAAGGGACTGTCGCTTTTGACGCCCCAACGCAATGGCTCGCCGAAATCAAACCGACGTCATCCTGAGCGCAGCGAAGGATCTCGTCGAAAATTGGAAAGAGATTCTTCGCTGCGCTCAGAATGACTTTCGCACTCTCCATTGTAGCCCCCGGCGGTGTTGATCGTGAATCCCCCTGACGATAATCTGGCCGCGGCCCTGGCCCGGCATCAGTTCGAATTGCCGCCGGCACAAGTCGCGCTCTTGGAGCGCTACTGCGCGCTGCTCTGGGAGTGGAATACCAAGATCAATCTCACGCGGCACACCGACTACGAGAAGTTTGTCGGCCGGGACCTGGCCGACAGCCTGGCTTTCGCCCAGTTCTTATCGGCCGAGGAGAAGGTGCTGGACGTAGGCACTGGCGGCGGCGTGCCCGGCGTCGTGCTGGCCATCGTGCGTCCCGACTTGCGGATTTCGCTGTCCGACTCGGTCGGCAAGAAGGCCCGCGTCGTGGCCGACATCGTCGCGCAGCTCGGCCTATCCACGCCCGTGTTCAACGCACGGGCGGAAGACGTTCTCGGCCAGGATCGCTTCGATACGTTGCTGGTCCGTGCCGTGGCCCGGCTCAAAAAGCTACTGGAATGGTTCCGGCCGCATTGGCCGTCCTTCGACCGGCTGCTGGTCTTGAAAGGCCCGTCGTGGGTCGAAGAGCGGGGCGAGGCCCGGCACTACGGCTTGCTGCACGATTTGTCGCTGCGCAAGCTGACGTCCTATCCGCTGCCGGGGACCGAATCGGAGAGCGTGCTGTTGGAGATCCGTCCGCGCGAGACCCGGCCGGAACCAAAGCCGAGCCGACGCGGCGGCTAGTGATCCTCACCGCGTATCCATGGCCCCGCCGTTTGGCCGGCATGCTTGCGCGTCGCGAAGATGCCGTTTTCAGCCGACAGCCTCACGTCTGCCACGACATGAGCACCAAGACCGCGAAAATCAGGAACATGAAGCCGAGCGTCCACAGGGCCATTCGGCCGGCGTGAATCAAGATCGGGCCCATCCGCTCGTGCCGCGTGGCGGCGTACACCAGGCTGATGGCGATGATGGCCGGCAAGGCGTACCACAGACTGATGTTCCACAGGGAAAACTGGTCGGCCCACAACAGGTTGAACATGGCGATTGGAGTTGAAGGAGACAACACCCTCTTTAGCGGCCCACGGAACGTCGGCCCCTGGGTCCGCGTTGGGGCGGCAGTTGTACTGCCGCTCCGTCGTGACAAACAAGGGATGGCAGTACAACTGCCATCCCAACGAGCGGTTGTTCATCCGGCCATCCCAACGAGCCCTTTTCAGGCCGGCGTGCTGCCGGCCGCTTCCGGCGATTCGTCCGGCTGGTCTTCTTTCTTTGCGGGTTGGCTGACGACGACCGGCCCCGCCCAGGCATCGTAAATTGCCAATATGTTTAGTAGTCCGGCGACCGTCGTAAAGAAAGTCGCCAGATCGAAATAGTGATGCAACTGGCGGTGCAGATCGCCCAAGGTGGGCTGATCGAAATTGGGGTCCGCACGATCGCCGCTGCCATCCACCTCCAGCCGCGGGGGAGCCATGAAGCCGCCCCACCAGACTTTCCGGTGGTCACTCATCCGGCTGGCTTGCACCAGTGCCGGCAAGCTGGGCAACCCGATGCCGATCTGGCCGAGATAGGACAACCGCCAGTCGCCGTCGCGGAAGGAAAAGTACACTGCTCGGCCATAGCCGATCGTCCCCGTACCGTCGCGACACGGTTCGTTGCTGCTGCCCAGGTACACGCCGTAGCCGAACAGCCCCATGATGCTGACGAAATAGAGGACGGCCTTGGCCGTTCGCCCCTGGTACCAGTGCCCCAGCCCTGGCACCAACCACGCCAGAAACGCCGCCAGCCCCGGCTCCTTCAGGTCGATCGTCTCTTCGGCGGCCTGCCCCGCGTCTTCTTTGCTCATTTACTTATTCTACCGCTCCGATAACGTGCGAACAGGGGGGGCGTTTATGGCCGTCAACAAGCATGCATCGACAACGGCACCAACCACTGTTCGAAGAACGCGGCCACGGTTTGCAACGGCATGCACGGGTCCCACTGGCATTGGGCAATGACCCCGCCGCTGCCGAAATCGAGCGCCTTGCGGATCGTCAACACGGCCTCGCGGAACTGCTCGGGCCGGCCCGGCTCGTGTAGCCGCCGGCAGTCCATGCCGCCCCAGAACGTCACGCGACCGCGATATCGTTTGGCGAGCCGCTCCACGTCCATCAGGGCGAGCTGCACATGGATGGCGTCAATGCCCGTTTTGATCAAGTCGCCGAAAATGTCGAGAACGTTGCCGTCGCCGTGAAAGAAGACAAACTTGTCCTTGGCATGCAGAATCTTGCAATACTCGCGGTACAAGGGGCGAAACAATTCCCGCCACATTTCCGCGCTCATCAGCAGTCCTTCGGGCGTACCCCAGTCGTCACGGAACGCCACCCCGTCGACGTCGGTTTCGGCCCAGATCTCCAGTTCCTTGCAGGCGAAGTCGTGCAGCATCGCCAACAGGCCGCGCATGTCCTTCGTACCCCGGGCAAGATCCACCAGCGCCGCTTCGCCGCCGCGGAGAAACCGCAGCCGGTCAAAGGGCCGCACCTCCGAAAATGCCAGCACGAACCGGTTGGTCGCCCCGCAACTCTTGTTGACCTTGGCGAAACGCGCTTTCTCCAACAGTTCGCCCGGCGGCTGATAGCCGGCGATTTTGTCGCCTTCGCCGAGGGGCGAAACCTTCAACTCCGGCGATCCCTCTTGCTCATCCGCATGCCAGACGCAGCCCCAAGGGTCGGTATAGTCGCCGCTCTTGTTCGCTTTGCCGGTGGACTTCTTCCCCTGTGCCGCCGCTACCTCAGGCTGAACGATGTCGCTGGGATAGCGGACGTTCATCTCCGCCAACAAATCGCTGCCCAGAGCCTCCTCGCTGGAGGGCAGCCATAAGTCGCGGGCGACACGGGGAACGGCTTCGTGATTGAGGGTCTTAATGACTAGTTCGCGCGACGTCATCGGCTTGCCGTGTTGCTAACTACCAGAGTCATGGTTGTTGCCACGCCACCCGGGGAAAAAAGGGGACGGCCCCCGACCAAGCTTCGTTTGGTGCCCGCCGGAACGGCCCGAAAGGTGCTTAACACAAAAGGGGACGGCCCCCGTCTTCCCCCCGCAAAGTGTTCTAGTTACGGTGGCCAATTCGAAAATTATACTATGGCCTAGGCTGCGTCAACCGGTCTAATCCACAAATCTTTCTTACCCCCCAAATAGTAGGCTATACTTGAGTGCCTGGACAAACTGCACGCCTCCGAGGGACGCCCCATGTCGCTGTTTTCCAAGCGGCAGGATTTTGCCGTCCACAGCCTGCTGCTCAAATTGGTCAACAACCATTGCCCAAAACTGACGGCCATGCTGGAAGGTCCGCGGCAAGACAGCCGCGTGAATCTGGTTGTCGTGGCCCTGATTATCCCCGTCGAAAAGGGGCAACTCGAGTTTTCCCGGGCGTTCGCGGCCACGACCAAGGAGTTTTCGAGCGGTGGGGTGAGCCTGGTGCTCAACGAACCCATGGGGCTGGATCGGGCCATCTTGGGCTTTCGCCTGGAGGGTGAGATGGTCTTCCTCCGGGCCCAGGCAAAGCATCTGGAACCGATGGGGGGTGGGTTCTATCAGATCGGTTTCCTGCTCACCGAGGTCGTCTCGCCGGCTGACCATCCCGAACTGGCGCGGGCGGTCGTGTGATCCCGTCGCGACGGCTACCTCTTACATCACATTGCCCACCGCCACAATCCATTGCCGCACGCGCCCTTCCGGCAGACGTTGCGGCGGTAGGCACAACCCGCTAGGCTGATAGCGGAGCAAGCAATTTCCGGGCCCGTAGCTCAGCGGTCAGAGCAGGGGACTCATAATCCCTTGGTCGTAGGTTCGATCCCTACCGGGCCTACTTTTTAAGCCCGTTTCAACGGGCTTTTTTCGTACACTGAAACTACGCAACATGTTGTAGATGCGATACTTATGTAATAGCATCGACATCTCTGAACAGCGGACAGGCTTCCCTGTTGGAT
>Ga0181520_10007435_pt1 | contig 16151 bp, 16 predicted proteins | sample PEATcosm2014_Bin_29_FD_132451 | JGI IMG/M metagenome (GOLD analysis project Ga0181520, IMG submission 132451) | Peatland microbial communities from MTU Mesocosm Facility, Houghton, MI, USA - PEATcosm2014_Bin02_30_metaG | ecosystem: Environmental > Terrestrial > Soil > Wetlands > Peat | place...
CCAGCAGCTCGTCCATGCGAGTGGGGTTGTGCGCGCGGTCCACCTCTTCAAAGGGGCGCACGATCTGGCAGCCGTAATAGCAGGCCACGCGGCCGCCGCTCCACTTGCGCACCACCCGCGAGCGGATGCGCTCCACTCCGACATCGGTATAGAGGACCTCGAGCGGATGGCGCACGCGCACCCCGTCGAGAGCCGGAAGATTCGCGGCCGCCAGCGACTCCTTGACGTGGCGGCCGATGGCCGGATACCGCATGACGTAATCCTGCGTCTTGCGCAGCACCAGGTAGCACGCGCTGCACGGAGCCAGCAGATCGCGGCATTCGGCCTTGTGCGCCAGCGCCAGGTTGCGCGCCGAAAGCTGAAACGCGGATTCCTCGTCGATGGACATGTACGAGGTGGCGCCGCAGCAATTCCAGTCGCGCAGCTCCTCGAGGGGCAGATCGAGCAGGCGGAAGAGGGTCAGCAGGCTCTCTTCGTAGGCCACGCCGGTGGCCCGCAGGGAGCATCCCGGAAAATAACCGTAGGGGTTCATCGCGCCGCCTCCCGCCCCACCAGCGCGTGCAGCTCGTCCAGCCCCTTGATGCGCTCGCGCTTCAGGGAGAGCCGGCCGGTGCGGAAAAGGTCCCAGCCGGTGCGCGTCATGCCCAGCAGCACGAACGGATTGGATTTCAGGGCCATGCGCAGCACCAGCCAGAACTCCGAGCTGCGCCCGCGCCGCCGCACCATGTTGTAGAACTCCCGCGCCAGAACGGGGGCCGGCAGATGCGCGGGGTAGAGATGGCTCTGGATGGCCTCGCGCTTAAGACCGTACATGAGATCGGTGACTCGGATTTGCCGCGGGCAGTGCACGGCGCAGGAGTAACAGGACGCGCAAAGCCAGATGGTCATCGAGCTCAGCGCATCCTTACGGAAGCCTTCCCGGACGAGGGCAATGACGCGGCGCGGGGTGTAGTCCATGTAGATGGACAAGGGGCACGCCCCGGAGCAGGAGCCGCACTGGAGGCAGGAAAACAGGCCCTCGCAGCCGGGACGCTCGCTAACCTGCCGGGCCCACTCGGGCTCGGCTTCGCGCTGGAATTTTAACGTGCGTAGCATGATCTTTCGCTCTTGGTTTCTGTATGCGCCTTTGATACATGCAGTCGGCGCGGGCCACTTCCTTCACCAGGCAGCGCTTCTGAAGATAGATTCCACACTGCAGGCAGATCTCCTCCGGGTTGGCGTTGTGGGTGACGATTCCCTTGGTGAGCTGCTCGAGCAGCTCGGTGGCGCGCTTGAGGTCCCTGGGGTCGAAATCGTGGAAGACCTTGGCGAGCCTGCGGTTCTTGGCGGCCTCGTACTGGCTGAGGAGCTTTTCTCCGGCGGCGGTGAGGGTCAGCTCGCTGCTGCGGCGGTCGCCGGGCGCCTGCGTGCGCCGCGTGTACTTGCGCCGCACCAGGCGCTCCACCGATTTGCTGGCGGCGGCGTTGCTCACCCCCAGAAAAGCGGCCACGTCGCTGACGGTGCGCGCGTCGGTGACTTCCAACAGCTTGAGCACCTTGAGCTGCGAAAGGGTCAGGTTCTTGCCGGCCGTTTCCGACAACACCTTTTCTTCCATCACGCCGCTCACGGCGGAGACAAACAGATGCGCGCTGCCCAGCAGATCGCTGATCAACAGTTCGGTATCGAGTCCACTCATTTTCCTCTCCTTGCAGTGGCAGGAACCAGAACATGGTAGCGAACATACGCGTCGGCGGGCCTTAAGCCGCCGATTCGTCCCACGGACCCTATAAGGCGCCGCCCGCCGGCCGCGGGCGGCGAAAGCCGCGCGAGGCATGCTTAGCCTGGTTAACTATCAATGCACGGCGAGGGCGCCGGCGAGCTGCGCGCGCGTCACCTCGAGCCGCTCCGCCACCACCGTCAGCAGGCGCTCCAGGAAGGCGCATCCGAAATACGGGTTGCTGGCGCAGGCGGCCCGCAAATCGGCCACCTCCAACGCCAGCGCCTCCACCGGCTCCAACGCCCGCGCCTGAAACTGCTTCTTGCGGCCAAGCACGCTCGACCAGCCCAGCTCCTCGCCGGGATACAGAATCTGCACCCGCTTCTCGCGCCCGCCGGGATGCGATTCGAGGGCCACTCTCCCGGAAACGATCACGTAGAAAACCGGCGTTTCGTCGCCTTCCGGAAAAATGACCTGGTCCTTTGCGAAATGGACTTCCGAGCCCAGTTTCAGCAGCTTTTCAAGGTGCTTGGGCAGGAACTCCTGAAAAAAGGGACTGCTCCCCAGGGCTACAACGGCGTTCGTAGAAGTCATCGTCTCCGCTCCTCGCGTGGAAACCGGGGAAACGCGCGCGGAGGGAACGGGCAAATGCGGACCACCGCAGAATCCAAACTCCCGCCGCCTTGAGGAGATCCTAATACCGTTATGGGAGATTGTCAACTATTTTAATATTCAATGTAGTTAAATATATGTCTGGCTAAGCGTTTTGATTGTGGGGCAGGCGTTTCCGCCGGCCGCCGGCTTTTTAGCCGGCGTTCTTCGCGGCTGTCGGCGACACGCCGGGCAAAGCCCGGCGGCAGGCTGAAGCCTGCCCCACCTTGCGGCCCGGCTCCAATTCGGAAACAATAGCAGCTTCATGTCTTCCACTCCGTCTTCCGCCCCGGCGTACTCCTGGCGCCGCGAGCTGACCCGCTATCACTGGCTGGTGTTGAGCGTCGCCTGCATGGGCTGGATGTTCGATACCATGACCCAGCAGCTTTTCGCGCTGGCCCGCCGCCCGGCTATGCGCGACCTGCTGGGCCCCGGGGCCAGCGACGCCTCCATCACCGCCCAGGCCGGTTATGCCACGTCGATCTTCATGATCGGCTGGGCTTTGGGCGGGGTTGTTTTCGGGGTCTTGGGAGACCGCATCGGCCGGGTCAGAACCATGATCGCCACCATCCTCTTCTTCACCGTGTTCACCGGCCTGAGCGTCTTCTCGGTGGGCGTGTGGGATTTCAACCTCTATCGTTTTCTATGCGGTCTGGGCGTCGGAGGGCAGTTCGCCGTGGGCGTGGCGATGGTGGCCGAGACCATTCCGGACCGGGCGCGGCCCTACGCTTTGGGGACGGTGCAGGCCTTCTCCACCGTGGGCAATATGATGGCCGCGCTCGCCGGCATCCTGCTGGGCCGCCTGGAGCAGAGCGGCCTGATCGCGGGCGCCTGGCGCTACCTGTTTCTGGTGGGGGCTTTGCCGGCTCCCTTGGCCCTGGTGGTCTTCAGGAAATTGAAGGAGCCCGAGCAGTGGCTGAAGGCGCGGGCGGAGAAGAAGAAGCTGGGCTCGTTTCGCGAGTTGCTGCTCACTAATCCGCGCTGGCGGCGGAACGCCATCGCCGGTTTGCTGCTGGCGTTCGCCGGCGTGGTGGGACTATGGGGCATCGGCTTCTTCAGCTACGACCTGCTGCGCCCGGTGCTGGAGCGCAGTTTTCGCGCCCAGGGCTTGAGCGGAGCAGAGTTGGCCGGAAAGGTCACCATTTGGATCGGGGTCACCTCACTGCTCCAGAATTTCGGCTCGTTTTTCGGCGTCCACGCCTTCACCTGGCTCAGCCAGTACCTGAACCGCAGGAAGGCTTTCGCTATCAGTTTTGTGGCCGCCATGGGCATGACCGCTTTCACCTTCTGGAACCTCAAGACCATCGGCGACATTTTCTGGATGATCCCGCTCATGGGCTTCACCCAGTTGGCGTTGTTCGGCGGCTACGCCATCTACCTGCCGGAACTGTTCCCCACTCGGCTGCGCAGTACCGGAACCAGCTTCTGCTACAACGTAGGCCGCCTGGCGGCGGCCGCCGGACCGTTTACGCTGGGACTCTTGACCAGCAGGGTTTTCGCTGGCCACGCCGAACCCATGCGCTACGCCGGCGTAGCTATGTGCCTGGTGTTCCTGGTAGGCCTAGCGGCGTTGCCCTTCGCGCCCGAGACTAAGGGGCAGCCGCTGCCGGAGTGAGGCGGACCGCTGCCTGAGAAGCCAAAACGTGGCAGCGCGGGCGGAGAGGCCTTCCTTTCTAGCGGTCATTCTACGGAAACGCCACTTGTCAGGAACTGGCTTCGTACCCCCAGGTGTAGTTGAAATCCCCCACCCAGGGTCTTTGTTTCGGAGCGCCAGCGGGTTTCAGATTTGGGACTCCATTCAGTGGCATGCTGTGTGCTCACTGCATATATCTAAGCGTCGGCATTCTGTGCCAACTCCGTTCCTTGGTGGCGCAACGGAGATCGGCGCTTTGCTTGAGGGATCTTTTCGTGGATCGATTGGACACGCCGTCGTCTCGTACTGGTACGTCTCGAATCGACGAATTGCGCTCCGGGGAGTGCATGGAGGGAGGACATCGGGTGAAGCATTTCATCTTTGCCGTATTCTGCGCGACGGCCTCGCTGTTCGGCGCAGATGGTCTGGTTGTCACATCGGGCGTCACTTTTTCAGCGCATTTGCCAGAAAACGGAGGAATTGCGTCAGCTTTTCTGAGCGGCTTGAATGTAAGCGGCGTCGTTGCAGCGCAGAGCGTTCCGCTACCGCTTTCTCTTGCGGGTGTGACGGTGGACGTTTGCGGGGCTTCCGCGCCGCTTTATGCCATTGCGGATCTCGGCGGGTATCAGCAGATAAATTTTCAGGTCCCCTGGGAATCGCAGTTCATTTTCGACGGGACAGTGGATTACTATCGCTGCGTCGTGACCGTGCGCCAAGGCGGCTTCCAGGCGACCCAGAATGCCTACGTCTGGTTCGTCGCTGCAGACGTGTTCTTCACGCCGGATTTCGTTGGCATCATGCAGCACGGCGCTGATTACTCGCTCGTCACCCGTAGCCATCCTGCCGTTCCCGGAGAGGCCGTAGTTCTTTATGCCGCCGCCCTGCCTCAGACGAGTCCCCCTGTTCTAACCGGCGCGGCGGCCCCGTATTCCCCTTTGGCCGTTGTGCCGGAACCCAACCTATCGTTTTTGTGGATTGAAATAGATGTTGTAATCGATTCCCTTTCGGTGCATCCGTCCTTTGTGGGCCTTGTGCCGGGACAGGTGGGTCTGTATCAACTCAATTTCCGGGTTCCAGAGACGATTTCGGCCGGTGACCACTCCCTAAAGATCGTCATTGGCGAATGCAAAGCTATTAACGGCGACGGGTGCCGGGGCCCAGAAGGCCCATTTAGCTCGAGCAACTCGGTTGTGTTGCCGGTCGGAACACCATAGCTACGCTGAACGTTTCCTGTGTTGGGTTGGCGCGTTATGGCTGTTGGTAAACGGGCTTACCGTAGAAGTGGCGAGGGCCCAGGTATGCCGCGGGGCTTCGCCAGAGCGGTGACGTGGCTCCGCCTGGCCGCGGAACAGTCCCAACCCTGACCGGCGCCTCAGACTCGGCTTCGCGGACAACGCCGGCCGAAGGGGCGCCGCGGGACTACCGCCATGGATGTGGCAAACTGAAGATACCCGCGACGGACTTGGATCGCCGTGCGATGGAGGGAGACAACCGTGACCTCGGTGGAGGAAATCCTGGTACAGGAGGTTGCGCGCCTTTCTGAAGAACACGCCCAGGAGGTGCTGGACCTGGTTAGAGCAAAGAAAAAGTGCGCCGTCACGCCGGAGAGGCCGAAGCTGACACGGGAAGAGTTGATCAAACGAGCGGCAGGCCACCCCGGAATCCACGCTCCGGATCCGGACGCGCCGCCATTCGAGAAGGTCGAACCCATCGAGACCCGGGGCATTCCCGCCTCGCGGATGCTCATTGAGGATCGCCGGTAATGCTGTACTATCTCGATTCCAGCGCCTGGGTGAAGAGGTACGGAATCGAGCGGCGAGCGGGGCAGCCACCCGGCTGGCTTGGGGGCCATGCGCGATGGCAAGAGCCGCGGAGTCAATAAGCCTGGCCGCGGTTGTCGACGTCGGTCACCACGACGTTACCAGGCTGATCGAGACTGAAGAAGATGCGCCACTTGCCCACGCGCAGGCGATAGCGGCCCTTCAACGCACCCCTCAGAGCTTTGACGTCGCCAACGCCGGCGGCGGCGAATCCTTCCATCGCGCGGACGATGCGTTCCGCTTCGGAGCGGTCCATGCGATTGAGTTCGCGCTGAGCGGCGGGCCTATAAACCAGGAGGCGCTTCACAGACCCAGCCGCTGCTTCAATTGTTCGTGAGAGATATTCTCTCCCTGTTCGGCTTCGGCGGCCAGGATGCGGGCGGCGGTCTCTTCATCCACTTCTTCCTCGCCTGCCTCGGCGAGGCGGCGGGCAAAATCCTCATCGCTAATGGGTTGCGTGGGGGCCAGTAGGGTCAGGAGCGCGTGGACTTGCGGTGGCGGCAAGGAGTCAATGATGTCGTGAAGGCGGTCCAGGTCACTCATAATTCGCTCCATTCACAATGGGGCGCTACGTCTTTCAGTATACAGGGAGGCGGCGAAGACGGGTCACGCAACGGGTGTGCCAAACCAAGACGGATGTTTGCGCGATTGGCCACCGACGCGGCCGGAGCCCGACCGAATGCGCCCGCAAGACGGGCGGCCAATGCGGGGCCAGGATTTCAATCCTCCGCCGGATTCGAACCGGCTCTTCGAAGGGCCGTTGCCATATCTTGCCGAAGATCGTCCAGGTCGTATTGGGCCGCGATTTTCCGCTGCCGCACGTAATCCAGCATCTCCCACAGGGGCACGCCGGCGTCCCTGGCAGCTCGCGCCAGCGTCATGCAGCCGTCGCCGTACTGCCTGGCGTAGTACTCTCTCTTCCCGTCGTCGACCACCACGCCGCTCTCCCTCCTCAGGTTAACAAACGCGTCTCAATGTCCGCGGCCCAGCCGGATGAGCGCCACTGCTACACTCATTAGGAATGGTTGCCAACAGCCCGCTCCCGGCTATCCAGATGGGCGAACTCGTGGAGCATCGCGGGGTGCGCGAGTGCCTGCAGTGGTTCACGCGCGAGAAGCAATGGGTCAACGATATCCACCTCCAGCTTTGCCGCGTGCCGGCCCCCACCTTTTTGGAGCAGGAGCGCGCGGCGTGGTTTCTGGAGCAGTTCCGGGCAGCCGGCTGGGAAGCCTCCATTGACCGCGCCGGCAACGTCATCGCGCTGGACGGCGGGCCGCCCTACGTGGCGCTTACGGCGCACCTCGATACCGTGATCGCGCCGCGCGGGAAAGACGATATCGCGGTGGAACCGGATGGCCGGTTCACTGGTCCGGGCGTCTCCGACAACGGGGCCGGCCTAGCCGCGCTGCTGGGGGTGGCGCGCGCCTGGAAGGGCTGTTCGAGCCGGCCGGAGGTGCGGAGGGGGCTGCTGCTGGCGGCCAATACCGGCGAGGAGGGCGAAGGCAACCTTGCAGGCATGCGCCGCCTGGCGAGAGAATCCGCACTGGCCCGCCAGATTGAATCCTACGTGGTGGTGGACGGCGCCAATGTGGACCACATCACCACCCGCGCTCTGGGCAGCCGGCGCTTCGAGGTTTCCTTCGCCGGACCGGGCGGCCATAGTTGGAGCGATTACGGAACCGGCAACCCGGTGCACGCCCTGTGCCGGGCGGTGTCGCTGTTCGCCGAGATCCGGCTGGACGGCGGCCCGAAATCGGCGTTCAACGTGGGGATGATCGAAGGCGGGGCGAGCGTCAACGCAATCCCCCACGCGGCCCGAGCCAAGGTGGACATCCGCTCGGAGAGCGACGCCCAGATCGAAGAGATGGTGCGGGCGCTTTCGGCGGCGGTGGACCGCGCCCGCGAAGCCGAGAACCAGCGCGCCACCGGCGGTAAGGTGACTGGCAGATTCCGGGAGATCGGCGCCCGCCCGGCCGCGGCCCTGCCGGAAAACGCCGCCATTCTGCAGTACGTACGCGCCGTGGACGCTCACCTCGGGATCCGCTCGCACCTCGACTGCTCCTCCACGGACGCCAACATACCGCTGTCGCTGGGCGTGCCGGCGATTGCCATCGGAGGCGGCGGCTCCGGAGGCGGCGCCCACACCATCCAGGAATGGTACCGGCCGGAGGGCCGTGACCTGGGCCTCAAGCGCATCCTGCTGCTATTGCTCCTGCTGATGCGCGACCCGGATGGCGGGGCTCCGGGAGCGCGCGCTTGAGCGCGAGGAAAGCGGAAGCGGCGCTGGTCTGGAACACGGTTGTTTGGGGCTCCACTTTCGTCCTGGTCAAGGCCGCCCTGGACGATATCTCGCCGATTCTGTTCCTGGCGCTGCGCTTTTCGCTCGCCACGGCGGCGCTGGTGGGCCTGTTCGCGGCGCGGCGGCGGCTGGTTTGGAACTGGCGCACGGCGGCCGCCGGGGCGCTGGCAGGGGTTTTTCTGTTCGCCGGCTACCTCACCCAGACCCTCGGCCTGCGCCTGACCTCGGCGCCCAAGTCGGCTTTCATTACGGGATTGGCGTCGGTCATGGTGCCTTTGGTGGCGGCGCTCGTCTATCGCAGCAGACCACGGGTTTCGGAGGTGGTTGGGATTCTGGTGGCCACCGCCGGACTGGGCCTGCTGACGCTTCAGGGAAGGGGAGGACCAATCAATCCGGGGGACCTGCTGACGCTCCTGTGCGCCGTCGCGTTCGCCACGCACATCGTGGTACTGGGCCACTTTTCCGAACGCATGGATTTTGAGCTGTTGTCCGTCGCACAGGTGGGCTCGGCCGCGGTATTGTCGGGTTCGCTGTTCTGGTGGGTGGAGGTTCCTCGCGTCGCCTGGCGTCCCGCGGTATTGGGCGCCATACTGGTAACAGGGTTGCTGGCCACGGCGCTGGCGTTTACGATTCAGGCGTGGGCCCAGCGGCGCACCAGTTCGACCCGCACCGGTTTGATTTACATGCTGGAGCCTGTGTTCGCCTGGATCACGTCGTATTTGCTCGTGGGCGAGGGGTTGACGCGGCGCGCCGCCGCGGGCGCGGCCCTCATCCTGGGGGGAGTGATAATGGTGGAAGTGAAACCGTTACGGCTGCGGCGACATCCATCTTGAATAGAAGGCTCGGCCCGGAATATGATGGTCCCGAGTTCGATACCTGGAGGAGTAAGAGGTTCCATGAGTTTTCTTGACAAACTGCGCACACAGAAACTACTTTCGTTCACGCTGGTGCTGTTTACGCTGTCGGTCGGCATCGTGATCGGCACGCTGATCACCAGCTCGAGTGTGAGAGCGGCGAAAGACGCTCAGGCCGCGCCCGGAGCAACGGAGTTGAAGATCCCCAGCCCCGTTGAGCTCTCGACCGCATTCTCGCAGATTGCAAAGACGCTAGAGCCCTCGGTGGTGAACATCTCCACCACCTACTTTGCCAAGACCACGACCACCCCGCGCGGGCGCTCCCAGCGCCGCCAGGCGAGCCCGTTCGGCGACGACCAGGGCGACAGCGACAGCGGCAATGGCAACGGGATGGAGGAGTTCTTCCGGTTCTTCGGCAACCCGTTCGGCCAAGGCGCGCCGGACATGTCCAACCGCAACCGCGAAGCGCTGGGGTCGGGAGTGGTGGTGGACAAGGCCGGATACATCCTGACCAACAACCACGTGGTAGACCAGGCGGACCAGATCAAGGTGAAATTCGCCGGCGATCCGACGCAATATGACGCCAAGGTGGTCGGCGTGGACGAGCAAACCGACCTGGCCGTGATACGGGTGGTGGATAAGACCAACCTCATTCCCGCCAAAATCGGCAATTCCGACGCCGTGCAGGTGGGCGATTGGGCGGTGGCGATCGGCTCCCCGTTTGGCTTCCAGGCCACGGTCACGGCGGGCATCATCAGCGCCAAGGAGCGCGATATTCCCGGAGATACGTCCCAGTACCAGCATTTTCTGCAAACCGACGCCGCCATCAATCCGGGCAACAGCGGCGGCCCCTTGCTGAACGCGCGCGGAGAGGTGATAGGCATCAATACGGCCATAGCCTCGCACTCGGGCAGTTATGAGGGCATTGGCTTTGCGCTGCCCATCAACACGGCGGCCGAAGTCTACAACCAGATCATCAAGAACGGCAAGGTGACGCGCGGCTCCATCGGCATAACGTTCCCCGCGTCCGACCGGCCGGAAGCGCGCGCCAACCTGAAAGTGGCGGGCGTCAATGAAGGCGTGTTCGTCCAGTCGGTGGCGCCCGGCGGCCCGGCTGAGAAGGCCGGCATTGAGCCGGGCGACGTGATCGTAGCCTTGAACGGCAAGCCGGTGCGCGAGGGCAACGACCTGGTGAACCCCATCACGGCCACGCCGGTGGGAACCACGGTCACCTTGGGAGTGATGCGCGACGGCAAGCGGCAGGACTTCAAAGTGACCACCGGCGACATTGCGCAGATCTTCCCGGACCGCTTCGGCGGCGGAGGCCAGCAGGAAGCCGGAAAGCCGGAAGGGACGTCGGCCAAGTTCGGCATAGACATCGAGAATCTGACCGATCCATGGCGCCAGGCCAACGGCGTCAAGCAGGCCGGCGGCGTGCGGATCGTTTCGGTTAAGCCGGACTCCTTCGCCGAGGAGATCGGCCTGCAGCCGGGCGACATCGTGCTGGCGATCAACCGCACGCCGGTGAACTCGGTGGAGGCGGTGGGCCGCCTACAGGCGAACCTGAAAGCGGGCGACGCCGTGCAACTGCGCGTTCTGCGGCGGAATGGGCGGAATGGCGATTGGACCCCGCTGTTCGTCGCCGGCATGCTGCCCAACAGCTCGCAATAATCCACGCGAAAGCGAACGCTTCCGCACTCCAAGGCGGCCGGTGGAGTATCGCTCCGGCCGCCTTTTTTTTGCGGCTGCTAAACTAAGTCGTATGTGGGGCCAAGCCTTTGGGCTTGCCGCCGGGCTTCGGCCCGGCATTCTTATCGCCGCAGCGGAATGAGAAACATGCGAAGAATCCTGGGATGGGCCTGCATAGTGGCGTTCGGCGCGTTTTGCTGGAGCGCGCAGAGCGCCGCGCCGGCGAAGAAAAAGGGCAAGGGCTCGACCAAGAAGACGACTTCCACCAAGAAGGCCGCCTCCGCTCCGAAAAAGGCGGCCGCCACGGCGGCTTCTTCGACGGGCGGCGCGGCCAGGAAGACCAGCTCTACCAAGCGCGGCAAAAAGGGCGCTCCCAAAGTAACCTGGCGCAACCGGCAGACGACGCCAACGCCCGAGCGGTATAAGGAAATCCAGGACGTGCTGGCCGCTAAAGGCTATCTCAAGCCCGAGGACGCCAACGGGGCATGGGGTCCGGGTTCGGCGGACGCGCTCAAGAAGTTTCAGGCGGAACAGAACATCGAAGCCTCCGGCAAAATCGACTCGCTATCGTTGATTGCGTTGGGGCTGGGGCCCAAGCGGGATGCCGCGCCGCCGCCCAAGCCCGCCGATCCGCCGGTAGCGAAATAGCGCGCGCCAGCCCCACAAGGGGCGAAAGATAGTAGCCCACGGCATGAGCCGCGGCATGAGCCGTGGGAAACAGGGGCGATTCCGTCCAGCCAGGCCCAGAGGGCGCCCCGGGGCGTAAGAACGATCGAAGCGCGAAACGGGGTCGGCGGCTCTTGGCCGGATCTTTCGCCCCTGACGGGGCTTAGATGATTCCGGTCTAAACCCATGGCTGACGCCATGGGCTATTGTCTTTCACCCCTCCGGGGTTCGGATTAGTTACTTAGGCCGGGTCTGCGGCTCGCCCCACTGCCGGGTATTCGGGCTACCCCTTTGCGATTACAATCTCCAGGGCGGAGGATGCCTGCCCGTTGCCCAGCTTGACGCGCACCTGGTAGCGGCCCGGCGGAAGCTCCGGTGGTAGTTTCGAATTGGTCTGCCAGAGGGCCCCGAGGTTGGTCACGAAATCCACGGCGCAGTCGCGGCCGCCGACCTCGATGAGGACGTCGCCGCGGTCCAGATCCGGCGCCGGCAGGCGGAAGCGGCAGGACAGGTATTCGTTGCGGTAACCGCGGAACTCGGCGGTCTGGGTCATGCCATTTTCCACTTCGAGCAGCGTGGGCGCCGCGCCCGGCGGCAGGGCGGCCGTGGGCGCCGGCTCCGGCGCGGCCCCGAAGAGAATCTGAAAAGCCTCGCTGAAGCCGCTGCGCACGGTTCTGAGGCGCACGTAGTGGGGCCCGGGCGCGAGGCCCGGAGGCACGCGCAGGTTGGCCTGCCAGCGGTCGCGGCCCAGTTCCGCCACGTGCAGGACGGGCGCCCCGAGGCCATCGATTTCGACGCGCAGAGCGTCGATCGCGAGCCCCCGCTCCGGCGAGTTGAAGTAAGCGCAGATGTACTCGTCCTTGCCGGGGTGGAACAGAATGTCGTTGGTGCGGTTGTTCACCGCCGAGTTCAGCCACGGAGCGGGTTGCTCGGGCTCGGCGGGCGGAGCTTCCCAGCGGCGGCGGCATACCACTCCGGCTCGCCGGTCGAGCACATGGGTCAGCTCCACTCTGGCGAAGCCCGCCGACCGGCACAACGCCATGAGGCAGTTGGTGGTCGGCCCCACCCAGTTATCGATCTGGCCTCCCAGCTCGCCGGTTTCGTAAAACTCCATGTAGCAGCCGTTGGCCGCGCGCTCGCCGGCGGTGTTGTGCCCGTCGCATACGAACGACTCCACATACGCCGCGTCCCTGGTCAGCGCGCAGATCCTCTCCAGGCCCAGCAGCGGATGGCGCAGGTGATACAGCACGCCGAAAAAGAAAACATAGTCGAAAACGCCAAGCGTATCCGGAGTGAGTTCGTCGACGTCGAGGATGCGGTAGGCGACCTTCGAATCGAGCAACTGCCTGGCAGTCCGGAAATCCTCGAATTCCACGCAATCCACGGCGACCACTTCGGCGCCGCGCCGCTCGGCCTCGAAGCTGCACCAACCGGTGGCCGCGCCCACATCGAGGACACGTTTGCCGGACAGGTTTTCCGGTACGCCGAACGCCTCCATCCGCGCGCGGAGCGGCTCGACGCCTATGACGCCGGGAATTGCCGCGCCGTCGCGAAGCTCTATGCTGTGATACCAGGCGCCGCGCTCTATGCGCTCCACCTGCGCCTGGGTGAGCGCCTGGTAGGTGGGGTGTCCGGCGGCGCCGGCGGATTGGGCGTCCGTTGGCCGGGTCATAGAACAAGGTTACTAGATGTCGAAAGAGGCAGGCGGAACCGCCTGCCCCACCAACTCCGGCCAGGTGGGGCAGGCGGTTTCGCCTGCCAATTTCCACGGGCCGAAGACCCATACCAACAGACCACGAAGACCGATGGTCTGTCCCACATGATTACACCGTCACTCGCCGCGGCAGACATTCGCTTCGATCCGGTTGCGCTTTCTGTCGAGGCCCGGCGCGGCCTGTACGCACCAGCGGTTCACGCCGAATCCCTGGAGTTCGTTTTGCCGGATGACATTGTCCACGGCCGGATCCTTGCGCTTCGCCCCGCCGGCGAGATAGATGCCGCTGCGGAGCATGTCCGGCTGATCGAGCGCGTAGTTGCAGCGCGCCGTCTTTCCGTCGCCCGCGCAATGGGCACGGTTCAGCATCAGCAGGTGGTTGCCAGTGATGGTATTGCCGGAGCCGATAAGAAAGAGCCCGCCGTATGCCGCGCCGATAACGACGTTATCCGCAATCGTCACTCCCGTCGCTTTCACATCGGGATCGGTGTTGCCCATCACGATGCCATAGTGCGCGTTGGGGTAGCTGTCGAACGGCTTCGCGCTTTCGCAGCGGTTGGCGCGCACCTCGCCCTGGTGGAATCCGTCGAGGTTGATGCACTCGCCGTTCACGTCGCGGAAGGTGTTCTTGCGATAAACGGAGCCATCCACGTTGCCGGCGGTATCGAGCGCCACGGGCGTCCCTTCGCCCTCGGCGTCCACCGCGTCCGGCGGATAGCCGATGTCCTGTCCCTCGTTGTTCTCGACCACGACGCCGGAGGCATGGCCGACCTCGATGGCGTCGCGGCCCACATACGATATCCGATTCCCGGCAATGCGGCCGCCGGAGTTGCGGTCTCGATTCGAGTGAGTCCAGATGGCGTTGCCCAGAATGCGCCGCAGCGTGCATCCGGTGATCTCGAAGTTGCGCGAGCCTTCTTCGATGAGAATGCCGCCGGAGGTGTTGTTGCGGCCGCGCTCGTTGCGGGAACCGGAGTCCTCCACCGTGAGCTGGTCGATGTGTACGTTGGCGGAGTGTGAGACGATGACCGGAAAATCGGTTACATTGGCGATGCGCAACTGCTCCAGCGCGAGGTCCTCGCCGCCCTGTATCACGATGCCATTGCGGAGGTAGAAATCGGCGAAGGACACGTTCCACGGCGGCAGGCCGCGGGGCGACGGGCTGGCGCCTCGGTCCCCCTCGATGGCGAACCGGGCGAAACGAAGATGCGACCTGGAGCGGGCGCGGAACACCGCCGTTCCGCGGAAACCTTTGGCCATGCGGACCACCGAGCCGTTCGGGGCCCCTCGGATTTCGAGCGGGCGATCGCCGGCGGGAATGACTATCTCGTGCGTGAGGACGAGCGTCGCAGGGAGTTGGATGACGGGGGCGCCGGATCGGAGCGCACGCTCCAGGCCGGCCTGGTCGGAAACGGCGAAGATGGCCAGGAGCGCGGCGGCAAGCTGTAGCACGTTTCATTAAACCACGGAGACTCGCCGGGCTTCATGGGCGTGACTCCGGACGGGCGCGCGGCGTGGTAACTTGGCCATGGGTGGGAGACAAGAATATGGATCGGCGATATTTCCTAATGGGCTCCGCGGCGGCTCTTGGCGCCGGGCGAGGGCTGCTGGCGAGCGCCAACGATACGGTGCGCGTCTGCGTAATCGGAAGCGGGGGACGCGGCGCCTCCCACATCTCGGGCTTTGGCAGGCTGCCCAACGTGGAAGTGGCGGCCGTTTGCGATGTGGACGAGGCCCATTTGCAGAAGGGCGTCGACCAGGCGGAAAAGGCGGGGTGGAAGAAGCCGCAAGCCTTCGGCGACTTCCGCAAAATGCTGGAGGACAAGTCGATCGACGCCGTTTCCATCGCCACGCCCAATCACTGGCACACGCTGATGACTATTCTGGCCTGCCAGTCCGGCAAGGATGTGTACGTCGAGAAGCCCTGCTCGCACAATGTCTTCGAGACGCAGCAGATTGTGGCGGCGGCGCGCAAGTACGACCGCATGGTGCAGATGGGTTCCCAGATTCGCTCGTCGGCGGCGGTGCAGGAAGCCATGGCGAAGATGCGCGAGGGCGAATTCGGCGAAATCTATATGGCCCGAGGGCTGTGCTTCAAGTGGCGCGACACCATCAACCGCACGCCGCCATCACCGGTACCCGCCGGCGTCAACTACGATCTATGGACCGGCCCGGCCCCGCTGCGGCCCTTCACTAAGAACCGCTTCCACTACAACTGGCACTGGTTCTGGGACACCGGCAACGGCGATATCGGCAACCAGGGCATCCACGAAATGGATATCGCGCGCTGGGGCTTGGGAGTGAAGTACCCCACCAAGGTGAGCGCCATCGGCGGCCATTTCCTGTTCGACGACGACCAGGAAACGCCCAACACGCTCTCCTGCGCCTTCGAGTTCAACGAAGGCGGCAAGCCCCGCCTGCTGGAATTCGAAGTGCGCCATTGGCTGACCAACCCCGAAGCGGATATCACCGAGCGCACCAGCACGAACTCCATCGGCAACATCTTCTACGGATCGAAGGGATACCTGGCGGTAGATACGTACACGTCTTACAAATCGTGGGTGGGAAAGCAGCGGACGCCGGGGCCGGCGCGCAACGCGGGCGGCGATCACTTCCTCAATTTCATCGAAGCGGTGCGCAGCCGCAAGCGGGAAAACCTGAACGCCGAGATCGAGCAGGGCGCCATTTCCACGGTCCTGGTCCACCTGGCGAATATCTCCTACCGCGTGGGCCGAACCATCCACTTCGACGCCCAGACCATGACGTGCAAAGGCGACGCGGAAGCCAACCAATACCTGACGCGCGCCTACCGCAAGCCATACGTGGTGCCGGAGAAAGTGTAGGCGGCGGTTGGACGAGGACGGATTCGGTCAGGTTTGGCCGCAGGCCGATTGCGTCCCGTCCCGGTTGCGCCCCGCCAAGACACGGAAACGTCTCGTCCGTCCGGGTTGTGCCCCGCCTGACAATGTGGCCGGTAGGACGGCATAACGCCGTAAGGCGGCGGCAAGCGCGTTTCTCGTTCCTGATCTGGCCGAATCGCTCGGAACGACCTGGATAATCGGGAGTTCCGCTCTTTCTTAGGATCACAATGGCGGAATGCGCGTCAGACGTCAAGTTGAACGTGCCGCG
>Ga0181520_10007437_pt1 | contig 16147 bp, 12 predicted proteins | sample PEATcosm2014_Bin_29_FD_132451 | JGI IMG/M metagenome (GOLD analysis project Ga0181520, IMG submission 132451) | Peatland microbial communities from MTU Mesocosm Facility, Houghton, MI, USA - PEATcosm2014_Bin02_30_metaG | ecosystem: Environmental > Terrestrial > Soil > Wetlands > Peat | place...
CCCTTGACACCGGCCTTCCCAAACAAACGACCCTCTATGCTCTTTTTGCGGACGAACACCCCAAAAAAGAGCCTTGACAAAGCCGACGCTGTCATACATGGCGCTACAGAGCGTCCATCTGGCCGTGAGAAATGCAGGCTAACACCAACGTCCTTTGATTCTGCTGGAGCAACTGGAGGGCTACTCGTTCGCTGGCTGGATGGGACTCCATCCAGCGCTGCCGCCAAGACCATCGCAACTTGAAGACCCCAGTCTCACCGGCTGAGAAGATCGGCCAAGGCGTCCATAACCGTTCCCGCGATCCTCCTGTCTAATGCCAGCACTCCCCATTGGATGGGAGAGTAAACTCCCAAAGAGGAAAACTCCATGCGCAGGGTGCCCAGGATCTTTTTCGCTCTTTTTCTTTGCCTGCCGGTTCTCTTGCCCGGGCAGCAAGCTTCGGCTCCAGTGAGTCCCGCTACGCAGGATCAGGCCGCGCCGTCTCCTGCGCCAAGGGACCCGGTGCTCGTCCACCGGCCTCCGCCCAAGCCCCAGAGTGCGAAGAGCCCGGAAGGGCGGATCAAACTGGACGTAGTGGTCAGCGATGCCGGCGGCAAAGCGGTTGCGGGCCTTGAACCAGGGGACTTCAAGATTCTTGACAACAACCAGCCGCGCAAGATTCTCTCCTTTCGGACCTTCGACGGCGTCGCCGTCAAGCCTGCCCCACCGGTCGATGTTTTCCTGCTGATCGACACACTCAACTTGCCCTTCCAGCAAGTGGCCTTCGTGCGCCACGAAATTGAGCGTTTCCTGAAGGAGAACGGCGGACATCTTGCGCAGCCGGTCTCGATCATTCTGCTTAACGACGCCGGCATCCGCGTGCAACCGCGGCCCTCGGTGGATGGCAATGCGCTGGTAGGGATCGTCGGGCAGATCAAGGGCAGCATCAGCTCGATCAATCCTGCTATGGGGGCGGAGGGCGACCTGATGCGCTTCCAGAAATCCGTCCATCAACTGGCCAGCATCGCCGAGAACGAGGCGAAAAGGCCGGGCCGAAAGCTGCTGGTCTGGGTCGGCCCCGGCTGGCCGATCCTGCAAGGTCCGAACTTCATCTTCTCCGAGAAAGATCAGCGCGGCTACTTCGATACCATCGTCGAACTCTCCACCAAACTGCGCGAGGCGCGCATGGCGGTATACAGTGTCTCTCCGGCCACTTCGGCAATGGACAGCGGGACGTTCAGGTTCGCCTACCGGGATTTCCTGAAGGGCGTGAAGACGCCCCGGCAGACGGACACGGGCAACCTTGCCTTGAAGGTTCTCGTGACGCAAAGCGGGGGGCGCATCCTGGACCCGAGCAACGATCTCGCAGCCCAAATCGATAGTTGTGTTGCCGATGCGAACGCCTTTTACATGCTCTCGTTCGACCCGCCCCACGCGGAACAAGCGGACGAATATCACAATTTGAATGTGCAGGTTGACCATCCTGAACTCACCGTACGCACCAACACCGGCTATTACAACCAGCCGTAGCGTCCATTGCTCGTCGAATGGCGCGCGCACCCGGGAGAGGGCGGATGGGAGAGTAGACTTCCACAGAGGCAAATCGCAGGACATCTTGGAAAGGTAAGCCCGATGCGCAGGTTGTATCCCGCCTTTTTCGTTCTCTTTCTCACTCCCCCGTTCATCGCGTCTGCGCAGCAGACTGCTGCTCCCCCGGTTGCAACTCCGTCTCTGGTTTCGCCATCCTCGGCCTCCGGCGCGCAAAGCCGCATCAGTCTGGATGTGCTGGTGACGGACAAGGCGGGAAAACCCATCGCCGGCCTGGAACCGCCGGACTTCACCCTTCTCGACAACGGACAGCCGCGCAAGATTCTTGGCTTTCGACGCACCGATGGAACTGTGGGCAACAAATTGGACCCGCCTGTCGAGGTCATCATTGTGGTGGACGCCGTCAACCTTTCCTACCAGGCGATTACCCAACAGCGGCTCAGGATCGGCGACTTTCTGCACCGCAACGGCGGACATCTGGCCCAGCCGGTCTCCATTTTCCTGTTCACTAACCAGGGACTGCGGGTTCAACCCCAACCGTCCAGGGACGGAAATGCACTGGTGGCGGTACTCGGTCAGTTTGGTCCGGTTCGCTCCATGGGCTCGGAGTCGGGCGTCTTCGGCGACGTTGAGAGGCTCGATACATCCGTGCAAACCATGGCCACAATCGCCGATAACGAGGCCCGAAAGCCGGGCAGAAAGATGCTCATCTGGATCGGTCCCGGATGGCCGTGGCTCGTGGGGTCGCGCTACGTGCAATCCAACGAATCCCGGCAAAGTTACTTCCGCTCGATTGTTCAGCTTTCAAAGAAGCTGCGGGAAGCGCGCATCTCGCTCTACAGCATTTACACGCTGTTGGGAACCGGCGTAGTCGCCCATGCGGCCTATGCGAAGCCCGTGAGAGATCCACGAAAGGCAGACCCCGCTAACCTGGGCTTGCAGGTGTTGGCCACCCAGACCGGTGGACGTGTGCTGGACCCAAGCAACGATCTGGCAGGCCAGATAGAGAACTGCATTGCCGACATCGGCACCTACTACACGCTCTCGTTCGCTCCTCCACCCGCGGCTCAAGTGGACGAGTACCATGACTTGAAGGTGCAGGCCAGCCAGCCTGGATCGAGCGTCAGGACCTACACCGGGTATTACGACCAGCCATAGGGGAGTAGCCCCAGTGCGAAGAAACCGGAGGGATTCGGGGGATGGACCGCATGAGTATGTGCCGGCGAGTTTGTTTTGCCGTTATTCTTTGCTCGCCTATTCTCGCCCCTGCCCAGCAAACCGCCGTACCGGAGGCTGCTGTGCCTGTGCCGGTCGCGGCGGAGGGCCAATTCAAGCTCGATGTGGTGGTGACCGATCCTTCGGGAAAGCCGGTAACCGGCCTAGACGCAAGAGACTTTTCCTTGCTCGACAATGGACAGCCGAGCAAGATTCTCTCGTTGGCGGCATTCGACGGAATCTCTGCCAAGCCAAATCCGCCGGTAGAAGTGATTCTGCTGATCGATACAATCAGCCTTCCGTTCAACCTGGCTTTACACGAACGGGAGGAAGTTGAAAGGTTCTTGCGGCAGAACGGCGGGCATCTGGCCCTGCCGGTCACGATTTTCTCGCTCTCCGACACCGGTTTGTCGACTCTGGCCCTGCCTTCCAGCGACGGCAACGCCCTTTCCGCGGAACTGGCTCATCACCGGGAGCTGGAGACGATTCCCCGCACCTCGGGGAGCAGCCTTAGGGGAGAATCCCTCACCGCGTTAACCTTCGAGGACCCTCCCGGCCTTTCGGCATTGAAGGCGCTCCGCTACATCGCGACAACGGAAAGACGAAAACCGGGAAGAAAGCTTCTGATCTGGGTCGGGCCAGGTTGGGGTGTGGGAAGCGGAAAGCCATTTGAGAGCCTTCTCGACCGCGAACATCTTTTCAATTCGATTCACTGGTACTCCGCGCTGCTTCGGGAGGGGCGGATCGCACTCTACACCTTGTCGGTAGGAGAGAAGGTATCAAAGGCCGGTCCCATTGAGAGCCCGATGCTTTACCGGCAGTTCCTGGGCGGGGTCAAGTCTGCCAAAGAAGCAGATGGCGGCTATCTCGATCGAAGAGTGCTGGCGGTGGAAAGCGGCGGAAGCGTGCTGGACCCCCATCGTGACCAGGCAACCTCCCTCGCGTACAACGCGAACTCCATGGAGTGGGGCGCATCTCCCGGCCGGGCAACCGAGGCCACGGCCCTGCTCGCGGATTTCGATCTGGTGGGCCAGATCAATCGCTGTGTTGGGGAAGCCAACGCGTTCTATACGCTGGCGTTCAATCCGTCCCGGACGGAGGTATCCGACGAGTATCACAGCCTGGAGGTGAAGATCGGCAATCCGGAGCTGACGGCCCGCACCAATACCGGATATTACGATGAGCCGTACTTTTACGATCAGTCCCTTCCCGTGGTGCGACGGGTCACGGTCGAGCAGTTGGAAGAGGAGATACGAGCCGCTCGTGGTAAGACGGCTACAGAGGTGGCCAGACAAATCAGCGGGCTTGAACTCACCGAACGACTGAGCGAAGCAAAACTCTCAGCCTTGAAGGCCAGCTTGCGTGGTGCAAAGGCTACCGCCGCACTTGTCGCCTTGGCCGACGCGTCGGCCTTTTTGGCCCCTCCACCTGGGGAAACCCCGGGCGGAGCGCCGCCCGACGCCGCTTTGCGAAGCCGCATGATCGCGCTGGCCATCGACTACCTAAGAGATACGCTCCCAAAGTTACCGAACTTCATTGCGGCCAGGACCACGGTTCGCTACGAGGAAACTCCGGAGCATTATGACCAATCGGGGCGCGCCAAGATTGCCTATCAGCCGCTGCATCAGGCCGACAGTTCCAAGGTCACCGTGCTCTACCGCGACGGGGACGAAGCAGTGGACTTCGGAACCGCAAAACGCAAGCAGCCCAAACCGCAGGAGTTAGGTTTGGTTACCAAGGGCTCGTTCGGACCAATCCTCAGTACTGTGGTTCTGGATGCGATCGCAGCTCGCAGCCACTTGACATGGAGCAGATGGGAACAGGGCCCAGACGGGTCTCGCGCGGTCTTCCGCTATTCGATTCCTGAGAAAGCGTCTCACTTTGAAGTGAAGTACTGCTGCCTTCCAGACGGGGACGGAACGAGCGTATTTCAGAAGCTGACCGGGTATCACGGCGAGATCGGGATCGATCCCGCAAGCGGCGCCATCCTTCGCCTGGTGGTAGAGTCGGACCTGAATCCTTCCCTGCCGCTCGCGCACTCCGACGTTGTAGTCGAGTACCGCCCTGTGACAATCGGGGAGAAGACCTACATCTGCCCGGTGAAAAGCGTCTCGATCACCAGAGGCCGGATCGTGATGCAATTGACGGACGGAAGCGACAGTTTTAGAACCTTCGGTCCTTATGCCACATGGTTGAACGATGAAGTCTTTAGCGACTATCACATGTTTCGCGCAGAGTCGCGCGTGCTGCCTGTCTACGACCCCGAGCCGCAAGGGCAGCCGGGCGGCGCTGGCGAAACCGGCGCGCCGGCCGGCAAGCCAAAGACAAAGCCATGAGCACGAGCGGTTTGCCGATGGCCGTGTTGACAGCGACGATCTCCGCTCCCTAGAATTAAACAGGACTACTCCACTCATTTTACGGTGTAAGTGTTAGATAGAAGAGTGGTTAGCAGGCGTCAAACAGGTTCGCGAGCGGCCAAGAGCCGTGTATGAGCAGAACAGCGGACCAGGGAGAACAGAAGAGATGCCGGATGCGCGCGTCAGTCCGCGGGAGCGGCTGGTGCTTACCGCCATCATCGAGCTGTACATCGCGACCGGCGAGCCGGTGGCGTCGCAGGCGCTTGCCCGGTTTTTCGCAAACAAGGAAGGCCTGAGTTCGGCCACGCTGCGCAATGTGATGGCCACGCTGGGCGAGGCCGGGCTGCTGGAGCAGCCGCACACCTCGGCTGGCCGGGTTCCCACCGCGGCCGCCTTCCGCTACTACGTGGAACAAATCACCCAGTCCGGCCGACTGATTTCGTCGGCTCAACCGTCGAGTCCTGGCTCCCTGCAGCCGGGCCCGTCGACTCTCAGCGAGCAGCGGCGCGGCCAGATCGAAGAGAGCTTTACCGGCGTGGCCAGCACCAACGATTACCTGGAACGCACCTCTCATGTGCTGGCGCTCATCTCCAGTGGGTTGGGCGTGGCCCTGGCCAGTTCCACCGTGGGCCAAATCCTGGAGCATATCCATTTTTCCCGCCTGTCCACCGGTCGTGTTCTGGCCGTGCTGGTGACCCAAGCGGGCGCGGTGCAGGACCGGGTGCTCATCTTGGACCGCGAACTGAACCACATCGAGCTGGAAACCGCCTCCCGCTACTTGAACGAGAACTTCCGCGGATGGCCCATCGATCGCATTCGGGCGGAAGTTGCCCGCCGGGTGGACCTGGAGCGCCAGGCCTACCACCAGATGCTGAACTCAGTTGAGGAACTCTGCCGCAAGGGAGCGCTGGCCGGCGGCGATACCGGCCCGGCCCTCTTTGTGGATGGAATGGCCAACCTGATCACCGCCGAGCTGGACCGCGAGCGTCTGCGCCAGATGCTGCTGGCCCTGGAAGCCAAGCAGCGCCTGGTGGAACTGCTCACCGCCTACGTGGACGGCCGCCAGCAGGAGGTGCGCGTGGTGGTGGGGCTCGACCAGGCTTCACCGGCCATGCAGGACCTGGTGCTGATCGGTGCACCCGCGCGGCTGGGCGGCGCCAACCTGGGGACGGTCGCGGTGATTGCTCCCACCCGTATTCAGTATCAGGAGATGATTCAGGCGGTTCGCTATATTGCTGGGCTGTCGGAGCGGCTCCTGGAAGTTCCGGTGGATTAGCGCCTGCACGTGTGGGCAGTTCTTGAACGGAGCGCGAGGCGCTCCCGATGAATTCCAAGATATGCCGGCTGCCGCCGTGGAAATTATCATTGAAACAAGCAGATTCGTTTTTTCGGAGAATTCGTAGAACTATGCCAAAACAAGAGGGTGAAATGGTTGTGGTCGATACGCACGAGGGTGAGTCCGCACTGGGGCCGGAACCGGTAGCTGCTCGGTCCGGCGAAGCGGCAGAGATCGACCAGGCCGCCGCGCAGGTTAGCCAAGTGGAGTTCGACCAATTGAAGGGTGAGCGCGACCAGTTGCTCGACCGCCTGGCCCGCCTGCAAGCCGAGTTTGAAAACGCCCGCAAGCGCGCCGAGCGGGAGCGGGTTTCCGACCGCGAATATGCCACTGGCAGCGTGGTGGAGCAGTTCCTTCCGGTACTGGACAACTTCGAGCTGGCGCTCAAGTCCACCAGCTCTGCCGAGCAGTTGCGCTCCGGCGTCGAGCTGATCGTGAAGCAGATGGAAGATGTCCTGCGCCAGATGCAGGTCAATCCGATTCCTGCTGTGGGCGAGCCCTTCGATCCTCGCGTCCACGAGGCGCTCGGTACGGTCGAGCGCGCCGATCTGCCCGACCAGCACGTGGCCGAGGAGATTCGGCGCGGCTACAAGCTGCGCGAGCGGCTGTTGCGCCCGGCCATGGTGCGCGTGGTTTCAAACCCTAAACAGATAAGCGAATGAGTCAAAATACAAAAGTGAGCAAAGCCGACTATTACGAGGTTCTGGGCGTCGCGCGCGAGGCCAGCGACGCGGAATTGAAGAGCGCCTACCGCAAGCAGGCGCTGAAGTACCATCCTGACCGCAACCCCGGCAACAGCGAGGCCGAGGAGAGGTTCAAAGAAGCCAGCGAGGCCTACCAGGTGCTGAGCGATGCCGACAAGCGCGCCGCCTACGACCGCTACGGCCATGCCGGCCTGAATGGGCAAGCCTCCGGCTTCGGAGGACCATTTGCAGGCGGGGTGGACATCGGCGACCTGTTCGGCGATCTCTTCGGCGAGATGTTCAGCGTGGGCGGCAGCCCGCAGCGCGGCGCGCGTCAGCACCGCGGAGACGACCTGCGCTTCGACTTGACCGTCGACTTCGAAGCCGCCATCTTTGGCTACGAGACCGAAGCCAAGATTCGCCGCCTTGAGACCTGCGGCGCCTGCCACGGACGCGGCAGCGCTTCAGGACGCGGCCCCACCACCTGTCAGCAATGCCAGGGCCGGGGCCAGATTCGCTACCAGCAGGGCTTCTTCTCCGTGGCTCGCACCTGTGGCGCCTGCGGAGGAACCGGCTCGGTGATCGGCGACCCTTGCACCACCTGCCGCGGCGAAACCCGCGTGGCCAAGGAACTCAAACTCAACGTCAAGGTGCCGCCCGGCGTGGAGAATGGAACCCGCATCCGCTACGCCGGCGAAGGTGACGCAGGCCGCTCGAGCGGCCCCAAGGGCGACCTCTACGTTGTCCTCGCAATTCGCCCGCACGACTTCTTCGAGCGCGACGGCCAGGACCTGCGGTGCGTGATCCCCATCAGCTTTCCGCAGGCGGCACTGGGCGCCGAAATCGACATCCCAGCCATCGGCGGCAACGTCACCATCAAGATTCCCGAGGGCACGCAAAACGGCAAGCAGTTGCGGATACGGGGCAAGGGAGTTCCCTTCCTCAACAACAGTGGGCGCGGCGACTTGATCGTGCAGGTGCTGGTGCAGGTGCCCCGGAAGCTCAGCCGCAGCCAGCGCGACTTGGTCAGCAAGCTGGCCGAATCGCTCACCGTGGACAACAAGCCGGCCTCTCCCAGCCTGATAGAGAAGATGAAGGACCTGTTCAACTAGAGATTCGAAGAATACCCGTCGTTCAGCTCTCCCAGGGGTTGGCGACGGGCACACGGGTGACAACCAGTCACCGGTGTTGCATAATCAACCTGCGACCAACGCACTGAGAATCCACCGTCCAATGGCGAAAGCAGCATGAGCTACCATTCAGTGCGCAGGTTGTCGCGCCAACCAATATGGTTCCCAATCGCCCAACGTAACTCTTCTTCAAGATGCCTAATCCCCAAAACATCCAACATGCCCTGCCACGAACCGACGACAATCAAACCTGAGTTCCGAGCAAGATTTCCCCGATACAGGCTGCCAACTTTCACAACAAAAATGCGTCCGGCAGCCACCGCCATCAGATCCAGTTTGATCGACAAGGATTCGTCCTGCGAGGAACATGTAGAAAACCGGCTTATGTCGAGCACCACATTGAATTCCCGGAGTGCGTTTGAAACAAGTTCCTTCAATCTCCGGGTTATGGACGGGTTATAGATCCCGCCATTGACCCACACAATCTTCACGCCCCGAAAATCCAGGGTATCCAGATCTACGCGATCTCGGTAGAATACAGCCTTTACGCCTCTGGGCGGATCAGACTGAAAGGTATCGGCTAATTCTTCAACCAACAAGAGGCCCCGTCCCCTAAGGCTCCTTGGATTGTTGGCAATTAGCTCCCTTTGCCGCCTCACCAAGCGATCAAGGTCCAATTCAAGTCCGCGACTGTTTTCGGTTATCACGGAAACATAGACAGAAGAAACATCAACGGTTATCTCGATTTCGCCCTTCGCCCCACACCCGTATTCGAAAGCATTTCTCGTCAATTCCAGGTACGATGTCTGAAAAGCTTCAATGGTTTGACCATTGAAGTGAAGGTTCTTCATCTTGGTTGCAGCAAGACCAGCAAGCAAAGCGGCATGTTCATCATGCTTGAACTCGATTTTCGCCTGCAACACGCAGATGTCTCGCTCCCACTCAGGGGATCGCCTGATCAGGTCGACAATTGCAGAAGCGCTCTTTCTGGCGTCCTCCGAAAGGGCTAGTTTTGTCGCATTCAAGAGAATATCGATCATTTTGGAGAGCCCGCCAGCTAAAGCACTACTCTTCTGTGGTTAGAATCTATCACACGCCATTTCCGGCGCGGACAAATGGATCCAGTTCCAGGGGCAATCTCTCGTCCAACTAGAGCGCCAGCCAGGCAATCGTCGCCACCGCCGCGCCGATCAGCAGGCTCATCCTGTCGGTGATGGCAAAGATCACCGGGTCTTCGCTGAGTTCGCCGCGCGAGGCCAGCAACCAGACGCGGCAGAGCCACAAGACCATCAAGGGCATGATCAACCAAAGGCGTCCTGGCTCGTGGTAGAGCCCCACCACGTCGCGCCCGCTGATGTAGTTGGCAAAGACCACCACTGCGGCAAAGGCGCTGGCGGTACCGAAGCTGCGCAACTGCTGCAAGTCGGCGACCAGGTAGCCACGGCCGTTCCTGGGCTTGGAACCGCTGGCGCTCAGGTTCTCCAACTCCGCAAAGCGCTTGACGAAGGCCAGCGACAAAAACAGGAAGATCGAAAAGCCCGCCAGCCAGTGGGAGATGACAGTATGGGTTGCTGCGGCGCCAGCCAGCAGGCGCAGGGTGTAGAGGCCCGAGAGCACCAGCACGTCCACCAGCGCAATGCGCTTCAGATAGAGCGTATAAGCCAGAGTCGACGCCAGGTAGATCAACAGCCAGCCGTAGTACTGCGCGGGAAGCAAACGCGCGCCCGCAAGCGAGAGCAGCAGAAACGCGACCACGATCACCATCCCCGCAAAAGCGGAGAGATCGCCCGCGGCAAAGGGCCGAAGCCGCTTGCGCGCGTGCCGGCGGTCGGCCTCGATATCCAGAAGGTCGTTGACGATATAGGTGGCCGAAGCCGCCAGGCTGAAGCACAGGAAGGCCAGCAGCGCGGTCAGCAATCGGCTCAGGCTCAGCGCGTGAGAGAGCAGCAGCGGCACAAAAATCAGCAGGTTTTTGGCCCACTGGTGCATGCGCGCCGCCTTCGGCAGCGAGTTCAAGGTGTTGCCACGTTCAGTGAACTCCCTCACAGGGCGGATGCCGCGCGCCCGGAGCCCCAGGCGCAACCCCAGCGAGGGATTGGCCACCATGGGCTCGGTGGCATGCGCCAGCAGAGGCAAGTCGGGACGGGCATTGCCGATGTACGCGAACGGCTCCGAGTTCAGCCGGCTGCGCAGGCTGTCCAGCTTCTTGCTTCCGGTCAAGTTGGTGGCGCCGTCCGAGCCCAGCACCCCGGCAAAAATGCCCAGATGCTCCGCAACACGGCTGGCAATCGAGAGATCCGCGCCGGTAGCCAGGTAGATTGGCCTGCCTTGAGCATGCTCCCCTTGCAAAAACTGCAACAGCTCCCGGTTGTAAGGCAGATGGGCAACATCCAGGGTAATGGATGCCGAGACAAAAGCCTTGAACGCCGCCTTGCCTCCCAGAAGCGCGCCGGGCAGCTTGAAAACCAGCGCTGGCCGCCTGCGCATCAGGACCAGCAAGGAATCCACGAGGGTATCCGACTTGACCAGCGTGCCATCCAGATCGACGCACAGCGGAATGCGCTGCGCGCCTGGCAGAAGCAGCTGATTGTTGTCCTCTGGCAAACGTTCACCTCGTTCCGGGTTGGCAGTTGGTGGCAATCCCAGGCACAGCTTGAGCCGGCCCAGGGATGCCGAAGTGAGGCTCCGTGCCGCCGGCAGGCACGTCAGACGGAACGAATCAAGTATACAGTTGGCCCCGAATTCAGCGGCTCCGGCCGCAATGGGAGGCCTTCGCCGGCCTGTACCTGGAGATACTGATCCGGCCCATAAATCCTTCGATTGGGCGCACCATCTTTCCGCGCTCTCCGCGGAAAGGATGGCAAAGCTCAACACTGTTCAGGGTCCCGATCAATCATCCCTGTGTGCCCCATCCCGGCCCGCGGCGCGCAAGGGCTCTCCCCAGCGCAATCGAATTTCTATCTCTTTGGGAGCCGGCGTTGTCCGAGCACGGAACCGCCATCAGGTGTGCATTGATTCGCAGCCGAAGGTTGAACAACCATCCGCCCAGAACTCGCGAGAAACGGCGAATCCAATCTCCGAGAGCAACGGGCTGGCTGCGCCAGTCGATGCCCTTCGCCTCGCCTCAGCAGCGCCTCTGCCAGATTCTGCTTGACAACGATCTTTATACCTGTTTACTCTATGCCTGTTTGGAACAGGCCTATGACTGACACGATTTCACGCGATTTATTTCCCGGCGCACTCGAAATGATGATCCTCGAGTCGCTTCGCCGCCAGCCGGCCCACGGGTACGCACTGGTCCAGCACATCCAGCAACGCTCCAACAACCTGCTCCAGGTGGAGGAAGGCTCGCTCTATCCGGCGCTGCAAAGGCTGCTGAAGGCCAAGCTGGTGAAGGCCGAGTGGGGCGTTTCCTCCACAAACCGCAAGGTGCGGACCTACCAGATCACCGCTTCGGGTCTTCACCGCCTGGAACAGCAGATTTCCAGCTTTGAGCGCATGTTCGAAGGCATCGCGCTCGTTCTCAGCCCAGGTAAATCCGCGGCCAACTAGGAGGAATCTCCGATGAACTGGATACCCGACATCTTCCGCAGCCGCAAGTTCCACGACGATCTCTCCGAGGAGATGCGCCTGCATATTGAAGAGCGCACAGAGCAACTGCTCAGTGAGGGGATGAGCCTGGCGGAAGCGAAGCGGCAAGCGCGTGTTGGCTTCGGCAATTGCACACTAGTTGAAGAGCGCAGCCGCGAGGTCTGGCAGTGGAATACGCTTGAATCCATCTGGGCCGATGTGCGATTCGCTCTGCGCCAGTTGCGCCGTTCTCCGGGATTCACCATCGCCGCTGTCTTGACGCTGGCCCTTGCAATCGGCGCGAACGCGGTGGTGTTCAGCGTGATGAATGCCTTCATCCTCCGTCCGTTGAATGTGCCTCAGCCGCAGAGCCTCTACGCGCTGCAGCACGGAGGCGAAACGGATGGCACCGAGTCCTACCCGGACTATCTCGATCTGCGCAACCGCAACCGCAGCTTTGAAGATCTGGTGGCGTACAACGTGGTTCAAGCGGGACTGGACGCCGGCACGGATCCGTCCAGTGTGTGGGTTGAGGAAGCCAGCGGGAATTACTTCGACGCATTAGGTCTTCAGCCGTACCTCGGCCGAGTCTTCCATGCCGCCGACGAGCATGGACCCAGCAGCGCTCCGTTCATTGTGCTCACCTACGCCTATTGGCACGCGCATTTTCAGGGCGATCCAGGGGTGGTGGGCCGTGTCGTTCGGCTGAATAAACACCCGTTTACCATCCTCGGCGTGGCGCCGCAGGACTTCCACGGAACGCTGCTGTTTTTCAACCCGGATTTCTTCATTCCGATGGAGAGCCCGCTGGTAGCGGCGAATGACCTGACGGCGCGCGGGAACCGTTGGGTCTTTGAGACGATGGGACATCTCAAGCCGGGCGTGACGCCGGCGCAGGCCGTTGCCGATCTGAATTCGATTGGGTCGCAGTTGGAAAAGACCTACCCCAAGGACGAGGGCAAGATGACCTTCGCCCTGGTTCGTCCCAATCTCTATGGCGATTTTCTTGGCCGCCCGGTGCGGGCATTCATGGCGGGTTTGATGTTGCTGGCAGGATTGATTCTGCTGGCCGCGTGCGCCAACCTGGGCAGCTTGTTTGCCGCCCGCGCCGCGGATCGGTCGCGCGAAGTAGCATTGCGGCTGGCGCTTGGGGCTAGCCGCAAGCGCATCCTGCGCGGGCTGTTCACTGAGGCGGTGCTGATTTCACTGGCCGGGGGCGGTGTGGGATTGACGGGCAGCGTGGCGCTGTTGCGAGCGATGAGCGCGTGGCAGCCCTTTCCCAGGTGGCCCATTCATATCGGCGTGAACCCCGATGCAAAGGTGTACGGGGTTGCCGTGCTGTTGGCGTTGGTCAGCGGGCTTCTGTTTGGCGCGGTTCCCGTGCGGCAGGTGCTGCATACGAATCCGTACGAGGTCGTCAAGGCGGGATCTGCAAGCAGGATGGGGAGGCGAATGACCGCGCGCGATCTCCTGCTTGTGGTCCAGATTGCGATCTGCGCTGTCTTGGTTACCTCTTCGATGGTTGCGGTGCGTGGGCTGGCGCGTTCGCTGCACGCCGATTTCGGCTTCGAGGTGCAGAACATCCTACTGGCGGAAACAGACCTGGGCATGGCCGGTTACAGCCCCGACCGGGTGCCCGCAATGCAAAAGCGCATGATTGAAGCGGTCGCTGCGCTTCCTGGAGTCGAGTCCGTTGGATTGGCCGACGGTTTGCCGTTGGGAGATGGCGCCGGGGACGCGCTTGTCTTCAAAGACGATACGTCCGACTTGCGACCGTCAAACGCCATCGCCAAACCCCCGGTATTCAGCATTTCGCCCGATTACTTCCGCGCCGCGGGCACAGCGCTGCTGTCGGGACGAGCTTTCACGTGGCAGGACGACAAGAACTCGCCGCGCGTAGCAGTGGTGAACCGGGAGTTTGCGCGCCGGCTTTTTGGCTCCGCTGCCGGTGCAATCGGCCGCTACTACAAGATTCGGGATGGAGTGCGCATTCAGGTGGTGGGTATTGCCGAGGACGGGAAGTACGGGAGCCTCACCGAAGATCCGCAGCCGGCGGTGTTTCTTCCCATCTTGCAATCGCCCTCCAACTCGACACAACTAGTGGTGCGCTCGAGCCGCGATCCGCAACTGCTGGCGGCAGCGATGAGGAGCGCGTTGCGGCAACTGGATGCGGGATTGCCTGTTCTCATCGAAGCGCGCGACAAACCCATGGACGTGTTGATGTTTGGACCACGCATGGCAACCGTGTCGCTGGGTGTGCTGGGCTTGATGGGCGCAATGCTGTCGATTACCGGCATCTTTGGAATGGCGGCCTACTCGGTAAGCAAGCGCCTGCGCGAGTTGGGAATCCGCATCGCCCTGGGCGCACAACGCAGAGAAGTGCTGCAAGCAGCGCTGGGGCGTGCCGTCAAATTGCTGGCTGTTGGCTCGGTGGCAGGACTGCTGCTGGGCGTTCTCGCCAGCCGGGTCCTGGCCTTCGTCGTGTACCAGGCCACGCCCCGCGATCCACTGGTATTGGCTGGAGTGGTTTTGGCCATGTTGCTTCTGGGCCTGGTGGCGACGTGGATTCCGGCGCAACGCGCACTTTCGGTCGATCCCTTGATCCTGCTGCGCGAGGAGTGAGGCTGTGAATTCGCTTCATTCAAGAGTGGCAGCTGGATGGGCTGGGGAAGGCACGAGTCCATTCTCGCTTGCCGTGGAATTCGACGCTCCCAGCGAGCACGCAAGTGTTGTGTCTGATCGATTCCGTTCGCTGTCAGAGCTTCGCGCCGAGAGCAAACGTGTTGCAAAGCCCCGATCATTGGCTGGCTCACATGGAAACCAACACACGAAAGCCCGCCAAAGGCGGGCCTTTCTACAAATCGAAAGGGTTTTGGTGGGCGCTGCAGGATTCGAACCTGCGACTTCCACCGTGTGAAGGTGGTTTCGATTTGGCGTTTTGTTGACGGTAAAGGGCTTATAAGTCGGCTGAGTCGGCAAAACCGGCTTAATCGGCGCTATTTGCCACAAAAATGCCACAAACTTTTCAATCAGGCAAGCGGCGCGTGTGGGTTGACCCGTGGGGGGATCAGCCCAAGACTTTTTCCATAGTCCTGCTCTTGAATATTTCTCAGAAAATGCCTCACGCACATTCCGGCTCGATCACTTAGCCACACATGTTGATCGGGAATGAGTTCCTCTACGTTCCAAGAAGTTCTTCATCGCAGGCAATAAAACAGGTGCGCAGGCGATCAATCTTCAAGGCGGTGAATCTATTGTTTACACACAACTCCTCCCAGCTTGCTTTCACAATCTTTTGCATTTTCTGAGCATGGAGATGCCCTCACTCCTGGACAATCCGAAACTTACAATGTTGCTGAGCGCGTTTTCAACGGTGGCTCTGCGCTCACTGCGGCCGACAACGGTAACGAGATCACGCTCGGTTCCCATCTGGGGAAACGAGACGATATCGTAGCCAGGGGACAATCGCCAACCACGGCCGTTCCAAAGAAATCCATGGTTGGGCAAGTGATCGTCGTTGTTGCTGCAGAGGATGTTGAACACCATTCTGCAGCAGAGTTGCGGCAGATCTTGAGTCTGCTCCGACCCAGAGCGCCGCAGCTGATCGGCTAGGCCTCCATAGCTTTGCCGCGACGACTCGCTCTCATGGGCACCGAGAATTGTCAGTCCTAAGATAAAAGGGAGGCGACAATATCCCTTCTCGTTCCCGAGCCGATCAAAGCGTTCAATGAGATAAACGTCTTGGTACAACACCCTTTCGAGCCGAACAGAAGGCACAACAATACTCGCGAGTTCTGCCAGTTCCATCGTCACGTACTCAATTCGACAGACTGAACTACGATATTGAGGGTATTTGCAATGTAAATATCCTCAATAATGGATTTTCGATCAATCATGGTACTCGCACCTGTTTGAAGACAGAGCCGCGAGGATTATTCTGCTGAGTTTGTGTTGCCTGTGCGTGTCAGGTCGAAGTACGGGGTTCGCTTTTGTTGCACGCATTCAACCGCGTACAGGTACATGGCTGCCGACCATGTCTGCCAATCCCTGCCGCTGGGCTTCCCGGTTTGAGCGTGAATCCATTCGTTGAATCCCCACTCCGCCGCGTCTTCATGCCAGGGCTTGACTAGATCAGTCAATGCCAACAATTTGCGCTCTGCCAGATCCATTTGGCCTGCCGCTACGCACGCCGCGACATAGAAGCCACAAATAAATGGCCACACGCCTCCGTTGTGATAATCTCCAGGCCGGTTGTAGCGCTCGTATCTTGGCAGCCAATCCGCGTGATGGGGCAGAATGTAAGGAAACAAACAGGGTGGCAGATCCACA
>Ga0181520_10007438_pt1 | contig 16147 bp, 11 predicted proteins | sample PEATcosm2014_Bin_29_FD_132451 | JGI IMG/M metagenome (GOLD analysis project Ga0181520, IMG submission 132451) | Peatland microbial communities from MTU Mesocosm Facility, Houghton, MI, USA - PEATcosm2014_Bin02_30_metaG | ecosystem: Environmental > Terrestrial > Soil > Wetlands > Peat | place...
CGGCTGAGCGAGACCAACGACCAGGTCGACGCGCTGTTCAACATGGCCGTATCCCGCCATCAGCAGGGGAAACTCGACGAGGCGCGCCGGACCTATCGGCTTATCCTCGCGGCCAGGCCCAACCAGCCGGTGGTGCTCAATCATCTCGGTGCGCTGGAGGAGCAGGCTGGCGCCCCGGTATTGGCGGTGCGCCTGCTGCGGCGTGCTTTGGCGGTGACGCCGCGCTCCAGCGAAGCGTGGAGCAATCTTGGCATCGCGCACCATGCCGATGGGCGGTTCGATCCGTCGGTCGACTGCTTCACGCGGGCCATCGTGTTGACCCCCGACCTCGGCGAGGCCTACGCCAATCTTGCCCGCGTCGAGAAGGAGGCGGGCAACCTCGATGCGGCGATCCGGATTTACCGGCGGGGTGTCGCCATCTGCCCCCAACACGCCGAGATCCATTGCAATCTCGGCGCCGCGTTGTTGACGCGCGGCGCGCTTCGCGAGGGGTTTCGCGAGCATGAATGGCGCCTGAAGGGCGGCGTGCGGACTCTGATTCCCCGCCAGTTCGACAAACCGGCGTGGGATGGCGGGCGCCTGGACGGCAAGACCATCCTCCTCTACGGCGAACAGGGTTTCGGCGACGTCTTGCAGTTCGCCCGCTATGCCCCGTTGCTCGCCGAACGGGGCGGGCGGGTGGTGCTGGAAACGTACCCGGCGCTGCACCGGCTGTTGACCAGCCTGGCCGGCATCGAACGAGTCGTCGCCGCCGGCGGGGTCCTGCCGGATTTCGATGTTCACCTTTCCTTGCTGAGCGCCCCCTTCATCCTCGGCACCGAACTGGCCAGTGTTCCCGCCACGATACCCTACCTGTCCGCCCCGCCGGCCGCCAGGGCGAGCTGGGCGGGCCGACTTGCCGCGCTGCCGGGGTTGAAGGTCGGCCTGGTGTGGGCCGGCGACCCCCGGCCGCACGATCCCGCCACCCACGCCGTGGACAAGCGCCGCAGCCTGGCGCTCTCCCGCCTCGCGCCTATTCTCGACACGCCCGGCATCACCTTCATCAGCCTGCAAAAGGGCGACGCCGCCGGCCAGCTCGCCACCATCGCGCCCGGACGCCGACCGCTCGATCCGACGCCGGACCTGGAAGATTTTGCCGATACCGCCGCGCTCATCGACAATCTCGATCTGGTGGTCACCGTCGATACCGCCGTGGCCCACCTGGCAGGCGCGTTGGGCAAACCGGTCTGGATCCTGTCACGGCATGACGGGTGCTGGCGCTGGCTCACCGACCGCGAGGACAGCCCGTGGTACCCGACGGCGCGGCTCTTCCGCCAGACCGCGCCAGGAGACTGGAGCGAGGTCATCGACCGGTTGCGGGCGGCGCTCCGCCAATGGGCGATTGCCCATTCGCCGGTCCTGCTCAACAATTTCGCCATCACCTGCAATGAGCGGGGCGACAACGACCTGGCGGCGGCTCTCTACCGGCAGGTCATCGCCTTGTCGCCGGGATATGCCAAGGCGTTCAGCAATCTCGGGAAATGTCTGGCCGACGCCAACCAGCCGGAGCAAGCGATCCCCTGCTACCGCCGCGCCTTGCGCATCGAGCCGGAATTCGATTTGGCCCGCAACAATCTGGCGGCGGCCTTGGTCGAGACCCGGCATTTCGACGCGGCCGCCGCCTGTTGCCGCGCCGCCTTGTGTGGCGACCCGGCTTTGACCTTCGCCCTCAACAATCTGGCACTGGCGGTGTTGGCCGAGGGACGGGCCGAGCACGCCGTCGCCGCGGCCCAACGGGCTCTCCGACTGGATCCGGCGCATGCGCCCGCGCGGGCCACCCTCGACATGGCGTTGCATTCCGTCCGCTGCCGGATGCCCCCGCCACGTGCAGCAAAAAGGCGCAACACCCGCCGGGGGAAAAGTTCCCCCGGCCCTGCCGACAAACGCACCGGGGCCGCCGCTTGAAGCGATCCGGACGAAAATCGGCGCCGCCCGAGATCGGCTGGCAACCGCGCCGGCGGCGGGAGGCCGCGCTCAAGGACGTCAATGAACGCCTGGCGAAAGCGCCGCAGGACATCGAGGGGCGATTCGACCGCGCCCGACTGCTGACCGAGCTTGGCCAGGCGGCGGAGGCGAAGCAGGCCTATCTCGATCTCCTGGCATTGGCGCCGACCCATTTCGGCGCCCTGAACAATCTGGGGGCGTTGCTCCACGCGACCGGATTCCGAACCGGCGCCCGCACCTGCTACGCCGAGGCGGTCGCCCGCCACCCGCACAACCCATCCGGCCACGTGAATTTCGCCAACGCCCTGTTCGCCGACAACCAGGGAGCATCGGCCCGTTTGCAGTATCAGACGGCTCTGAGCCTGGCTCCCGAACAGCCGGAGGCGCACCAGGGTTTGGCCAATCTCCTCCATGACCAGGGCGACTTCGCGGCGGCCGATCGACACCGGCGGCGCGGGTTCCAGGATCGGGCGGTCACCACGCTGGCCTATCGCGGTCGGAACAAACCGATTTCAGTGCTTTTGCTGGTGTCGGCGGCCGGCGGCAACATTCCGATCCGCCCCTATCTGGACGATCGCACCTTTCAGGTCACGGTGATCGTCGCCGAGTTTTTCGACCCGGCCGATCCTCTGCCGCCGCATCAACTGGTGGTCAATTCGATCGGCGACGCCGATCTTTGCCGCGCGGCGCTCGACGTCGCCGCCGACCTGGTCGCCCGCAGCGACGCGCCCGTGATCAATCCCCCGCGGGCGGTGATGGCGACAAGCCGGATCGCCAACGCTCTCCGCCTGCGAACCGTACCGGGCGTCGTCACACCGGTCATGGCCAGCCTGCGGCGTGAGGTGCTGGCGGCGCCCGACGCATTCGACGTGCTCGCGGCCCACGGCATAGCGGCGCCGTTCCTGCTGCGCACCCCCGGTTATCACAATGGCCGGAATTTCTTCCGGGTCGACGACACCGCCGGCCTGACGGCGGCACTGGCGGCCCTGCCGGGCGATGAGATCACCGCCATCCAATTCCTCGACGCCCGGCGCGCCGACGGCACGATTGCCAAATTCCGGGTCATGATCATCGACGGCCGGATTTTTCCTTTGCATGCGGCGATTTCCCACCACTGGAAAATCCATTATGCGAGCGCCGAAATGGCGGACCATCCCGACCATCAGGCGGAGGATTCAGCCTTTCTCGACAACATGCCCGCCGTGCTTGGCCCGACCGCCATCAAGGCTCTGGCGCACGTCCGGGACAGTCTCGGACTCGACTATGCGGGTGTCGATTTCAGTCTCAATGCGGCGGGGGACGTTCTCTTGTTCGAGGCCAACGCGACCATGGTTGTGCCGGGAGCGGAACCGCATGACCATGCCGCCTACCGCCGCGCTCCGGTCGAACGGATTGCCGAGGCCATACGGCGAATGCTGATCGAGCGGGCGACGAGGTGATGCCCAATGTCGGGAGCGCTCCCCGACAACGATCAGGGAGCGTTCGTTCCGCGACAAGCCGCGCTGGTCCTGTCTCTTGGCCAGGACCAGACCATCCCAAACCGAGGACGGTCTTCAATGATGGCGCGAAAGACCAATCGGCCCGCGCGACAAGAACACCGATCGTCCTTGTCGCGGCGCCGCAATCACCATCATGACCCTCAGTGCGACCGCACCGGCATGCCGCAAATTTCGGCCCAGGCATTGCGGGTCGAACGAATCGCGGTGATCAGGCGGTCACACGCCTCGCCGGCCTGTTCCTTGCCGATCGAGCGCAGCAGAACGCGGCTGACCGACTCGTACATGTCGCGCAGATTGAGCGCGACCTGTCCGCCACGATCCATGTCGAGGTGACGGTTGAGGCCGTCGACGATGCGCGTCGCATTCATCACTTCGTCGAACTGCTTCTGATAGTCGCCATGACGGGCGGCATCGGCCGCACGACCGACATGCAGAAGAATGGTGTCGTAAAGCTGAACCACGGCAATCGGCGAAGACTCCGTGGCGATCGCCTGGGAAGACTGGATATGAGACATCGCGAAACACTCCCAAATTTCCAACCGCGCGTCGATCCGCGAGCTAGCGCCGAACGACCGCATTGGTTCACATGATGCCTCCATACTATTAACCAACCGTTACTTGTTCAAGTTTTTTATTTGAGTAATACTGTGCCTATATTGGGCATTTACTTCCTACCGTCGGCAATTATTTCCTATTCGCCCGGCAAAAGATTCCCACGCTTAACAATCCTTTCACCCTTTCGCGCGATAAACGGCTTTGGGAAGGTGAGGATTCATGCACCAGCCGACCGAAGGCGCGCTGCGCCGCATATTGGTTCAAGACCCGAGCGATTTCGCCGCGCTCAACAATTCCGGCGCCGTTCTGTTGTCGCGCGGCGCGGTGACGGATGCCGCCCTGCTGCTGAGTCGCGCCGTCGCCGTCGCCCCGCTGCGAGCGGAACCTTGGGCATGCCTGGCCAATGTCGCGGCGCGGGTTTCCAACTGGTCTGGCGCCGTCGCGGCGGCGCGGCGGGCGGCTATCCTGCTACCGGCCGACCCCGACGTCCACGCCCTGCTCGGCGAGGCGTGGGCGGCGATCGAACGGTTTGGCGACGCGGCGCGAACGTTGCGCCACGCCGTTGCGCTCGCCCCCGATAACGACACCGTACGCTGGCGTCTCGGCCTCGCCCTGCTGGAAGAAAACCGCCTCGCCGAAGCGATGGCGCAACTGGTCCCCACGCTGGTCAGCGGCGCCGCCTCGAGCACCTTGCTCGAACAGGCGGGGATCGCCTTCTACAACAAGGGCTTGATGCAGCAGGCCCAGGACTTCTTCGATCTGGCGCTCGGCACCGATCCCACCCACGTCACCGCCGCCTGGTACAAGATGACCAGCCTGCTGCCGCAGGTCGCGCGCTCGCAGGACGAAATCGACCGCCAACGCGCCGCCTATGGCGCGGCACTCGGCGACATGGAGCGGCTGTGCGCCGAAAATCCCGACGTCGCGGCCACATTGGCGCGCGCCCCGCTGCCGCTGCCCTTCTACCTGCCCTATCAGGGACAGCTCGACCGCGACTTGCAACAGCGCCTCGGCCGACTCTGGTGCCGGGTGATGGCCAGCCATCCGGCGGCGCCGACCTATCTCAAGCCGCGGCCGCGCCGCCACAGGAAAACGCGCATCGGCATCGTCAGCGGCTTTTTCCGACTGCACTCCAACTGGAAAATCCCGATCAAGGGCTGGCTCGACGGCCTTGATCGCCAACGCTTCGCCCTGTTCGGCTACTACACCGACGGACGGATCGACGACCACACCGGCGCCGCCGCCAAACAATTTGACCGCTTCGTGCAAGGCCCGCTCGATCTGTCGGAGTGGATCGCCCGAATCGTCGCCGACCGCCTGGATCTTTTGCTGTTTCCGGAAATCGGCATGGACCCGACCACCGGACGTCTGGCCGGATTGCGTCTGGCCCCGGTGCAATGCGCGTCGTGGGGTCACCCGCAAACCTCGGGCATGCCGACGATCGACTATTTTCTGTCCAGCGATCTGATGGAGGGCGACAACGCCCAGGCCCATTACAGCGAGGAGTTGGTGCGGCTGCCGAATTTGTCGCTGTGCTATCACCCGGATCACCTCGCCGAGATTGAATCCGTCGAACGCGGCGACCTCGGGCTGGCCGACGACGCCGTTCTGTATTGGTGCTGCCAGAACCTGTCCAAATACCTTCCCCGCCATGACGACGTCTTCCCCCGCATCGCCCAACAGGTTCCCGAGGCCAAGTTCCTCTTCCTCGACGATCCGGCGAAACGGGAAGGCAATGGGGTATTCCGCGCCCGTCTGCATGACGCGTTCGCCCGCCACGGGCTCGACTGGCGGCGCCATTGCCTGTTTCTGCCACGCTTGTCGCAACCGCGGTTTCTCGGCGTGACGCGATTGGCGGACGTCTTTCTCGACGCCATCGGCTGGTCGGGGTGCAATTCGGTGCTCGATGCCCTGGCGTTCGGCCTGCCCGTCGTCACCTTGCCCGGCGCTTTCATGCGCGGCCGCCACGCCGCGGCGATCCTGCGGCAGCTCGGCTTCACCGACGGCATCGCCATGGACGAGCCCGACTATGTCGACCGCGCCGTGCGCCTGGGGCAATCTCCGGCGCTTCGCCGTGACTGGCGGGACCACATCGCCCAGCGGCGCGAACGCCTGTTTGGCGATGCCGCCCCGGTTCGGGCGCTGGCCGACTTTTTCGAGCATGCGGTGACGCTGGCGCGGCAAGACTGGCTGGCCGATGCCGGATGACGTTCCCCAATCGTTGAAACAACGGTTCGAGCGGGCGGGAACGCTCGCCAGTCGCGGCCATCTCGACGACGCCATCGTCACCTTGGCGGAGGGCGCCCGTCTCTTTCCCGGCAACCCGCAATTGGCTGCTCAGTTCGGCCGCCTGCTGTCCAATCATCATCGCCATGCCGAAGCGCTCGACGTTCTTCGCGCCGGCGTGCGCGCCGCGCCGGCGGATTTGCCTTTGCGCGGCCTGCTCGCCGCCGAGCTGGCCGGCGCGATGAATTTCACCGAAGCGCTGGGTCAGTTGCGTCTGTTCGCGGTATTGGCGCCCGGCGAAAGCGAGATCGAAACCAATATCGGCGTGCTCAATCAATCGCTGGGGCGGTGGGAGCGGGCGATCACCCACTACCGGCGCGCCATCGCCACCGATCCGAACAACGGATTGGCCCACCTCAACCTGGCCACCGCCCTGCTCGTCCGCGGCGACTTCAGGAACGGCTTCGCCGAGTTCGAATGGCGCACCACCTTGCCGTCCGTGCGGCGGCGCCCTGTCGATCTGCCGCCGTGGCGGGGCGAGCCGCTGGCCGGGCGCCGTTTGCTGCTGACCGCCGAGCAGGGGCTGGGCGACATGATCCAGTTCGCCCGGTTCATCCCGAATCTGGCGTCGCTGGGCGGCACCGTGCTGCTGGAATGCCCACCTCCGCTGGTGCGGTTGCTGACCGGCCTGCCGGGGCTGGACCGCTGCTGTCCGATGGATGAGCCATTGCCCGTGGCCGACATCACCGCGTCGCTGCTGTCGCTGCCGCATCTGTTGGACCTCGAGGATGCCGGCCGCGCCCGCTATCTGACGGCCCCGCCGCCGGTCGACGAGTCGCCATTGCCGTCGGTCGGCCTGATCTGGAGCGGCAAGCCGGCAACCGGCGAAGTATTCGTCCGCCGATCGCTGAATCGGCGCGCCTGCCAGGCAACCGATCTGGCGCCCTTGCTCGACGTCGCGGGGATCCGCCTGTTCAGCCTGCAGCTCGACCAGCCGGCGGCACCTTTCGTCGATCTCACCCAAGGTATCGCGGATTTTCGCGACACCGCCCAGCGCATGGCCGGCCTTGACCTGGTGATCGCCGTCGATACCGCCGGAGCGCATCTGGCCGGCGCCCTGGGCGTGCCCTTGTGGGTTCTGCTCGCCCCGGGTCAGGCCGATTACCGCTGGGGTGTGGGCGCGCTCTCGCCCTGGTATCCGGACGCGCGACTATACCGCGCCGACCACCGCGGCTGGCCGCCGCTGGTCCGTGCGCTCGCCGACGACCTGGTCAATTGGGCAGCGACATGTACTCGTCGTAGGGCGGATCGAGTTCCATCGCCAGGGCGATGATCTGATCCGAAAAGCAGGCGGGCGCCAGCGGCCCCATTTCCTGCAACAAGACGCGGAGCAACTTGGCCTGGGCGATGATCGCCTTGGCTTCGGCACAAATATCGATCAGTTCGCGGGCCTCGGCGCGGTAATCGGCCGGCCAGCCCGCCGGGTCTTCGCCGAACCGATCGACGATATCTTGCAGCTGCTGAGGCGACAATGGCGGCATTCTCGGGTCTCTGGTCGGGTCAATCAATGGCGCAAAAAAACGCCAATGTCCATAACCCCTATGTTCATCCAACAGCGATCGACATGGGCTCGGTCGGTTCTTCGACCTTCGCCTTGTCAAGACCACCGATCTCCGCCCAGGCATCACGCAATTCGCGCACGGCGACGATCAGCCGGTCGCACGCTTCCGCGGCGGATTGTTTGCCGACCGAACGGAACAGGGCGCGCGCCACGGCTTCGTAGGTTTCTCGCAATCGCACCGCCACGTCGCCACCGCGTTCCATGTCGAGGTGACGATTGAGGCCGTCGATGATGCGCGTCGCGCTCATGACCATCTCGAACTGTTTCTGGAATTCGCCGGCGCGGGCATGTTCGGCCGCCTTGGTGATGCGGATCAAAATGCCGTCGTACAACATGACCACGATCTTCAGCGGCGGCATGGTGCGCTGAGCGGCCTGGTACGCGGATATGGCATAGCGGCTGTGGTTCATCGCGTTACTCCTTGCACGCTATCCGTTGCTGTTGTTGCCGGCGTTCATCAGCTGGGTCAGGACATAGTTGGTCTCGCCCGCACTTTGAATTTGAGTCGTCAGTTGGCTGTATTGATTAAGCAGAAATGTCGTTAAGTTGTTTGCATCGGTGACATCCGTATTGTAATTGGCCGTCATTGTTGTGTCTTCCGTCTGCAGGCCACCGATGACGTTCTCGACGGATCCGGTCAATGAGTTGGCGAAATTATCGCACGTCGTATAGATCTGGTTGGCAATGCCCTGCGTTCCGGTGACCGTGACCGTCGCGTCGCTGTTGCCCGAGTAATCCAGCACGATGCCCGAATAGGCACCGCCATCAACGCCGGAGATCACATTGCCGCTGAAGGTAAAGTCGCTGGTGGAGGCGCCATTGACGGTCAGGCCGGTGATGGTCCCATTGGACGTCGAAATTCCCAGTGAAAAGGACCCGGCGAAACTTCCGTAATCGCTGCCGAACTGGCTGAGAAGCGGCGAAGAGGTGGTGACCTTCGCGTCGAACATGCTGACCACGCTGGAAAAACTCTGCGACAGCGCAGAGGCCAGGGTTGAGCTGTCGACTTCGAGATCGTTGTTGGAATCGAGCGTAATGCCGATATCGGCCAGCGTCAGGTTATTGACCATCGCCGCGACCGCGTCGCCCACCTGGGTGCTGGCGTCGCGCAGGCTTGAATCGCCAAACAAGATGGCGGTAGACGCGGCGCTGCCATTGCTGTCGGTCGCCTCGTTGGTCGTCACGAACGACACCCAGCTGTTGTAGGCGGTGACAAAACTTTGGATGGCGCTCGTCGCGCTCGTCGTATCGGGGGTGACCTGCAGCGTCACCGTCGTATTCGGGTCGGCTTGCGTAAGGTCCAGGGTGACACCGGTCAGCACATCGGAAACCGAGTTTGTGCTTCGGGTGATGCCGGCCACGCCGTCGATGCTGAAGACCGCCGCTTGTGGCGCGTAGACCTGGGTCGCCGCGCCGCTGGCGGCAAGACCCAGCCCCGAAATCACGTTACCCGAGACGCCGGAGAAGGTTATCGGGCCACCGCTATAGGAGAGGGTGAGTTGCGATCCGTTGGCGCCCGTCTTTTCCGATGCCGTCAGGGCGCTGTTGCCGGCGCCGTTGATCGCACTGACGATATCGGCGAGCGACATGTCGGTGGTCACCGTAATCGTGGTGCCGCCCACACTGAACGATCCGGCGAGATCCAGCGCGCTGGTGTCGGTGGCTTCCACCGCGGTGCCGGTCAGCGTCCCGGAATTCAGAATTCCGAGGCCTTGCAGCACGCTGCCGCTCGTGTCGGAAAGATTGAGTTGCGTGTCGGTGTCTTCGCCTGACAGCACGATCACCGACTGGGTGGAGGAAACCGAGACGACCGAGGCCGAAACGCCGCTATTGGTCGAGTTGCCGTTGATCGCCGCCGCGATGTCGGTCAGCGACATGTCGGTGGTCACGTTGATGGTGGCGGCGGTCTTGCCGGTCTCGCCAATGCTGAACGTGCCGGCCACGCCGAGCGCCGTGGTGCTGGAGACGGACTGCGTCGCGCTGGTATCCACCTCGGCGGTGGCAAGCTGGCTGACGGAAACGGTGTGCGTGCCGGCCTGGGTCCCGGCGCTGACGGATGCCGAGAGGATGGTGCTGGCCGCGGTCGAACTGTCGGAGGACAAATTGGCCACACGGCCGTCGAAGACATTGCTGCCGCTCGTCGCCTCTTCGGTCAGATTGGCCACCGAGCTTTGCAACGCCTGCAACAGGCTTTGCATATTCTGGTAAGCGGCGATCTGCGTCTGGTTGGTGTTGATCGAGGTGGCGATCGAGTCCGCGCGGTCAAGATAGGGCTGGACCTGGGAGGTCACCGCCTCGGCGAGGGACAACGTCACACTGCCGGTAAACAGGCTGGAAACGTCCTGCGCGTTGCCGGTACTGGTCGTCGTGGATGTGGAAACACTTGAAACGGTCATCGACTGGTCTGCTCCTTCCGCCGCGGATGGGATCGCCGGGATGCGGGAGCACTTCTGCTCCCGCACCCCTGGCTATCCTCTCCTTGGCCGACGGCCTGGCCTCCGATGCCGCCGGCTTGCGTCGATCCGTTTTTTCTTGGCGGATCTTGCATGCCCTGCGTTTAGACCGAAGGCCTAGGACTGAATAAGCCGCAACAATTCGGTCGGCAACTGCGCCGCCTGGGTCAAAGCGGCAACCGCGGCCTGGGTCTTCACGTCGGTCGAGGACAGCATCGCCTTCACGGAGGCGACGTCGGCGTCCATCACGACGGAAGCGGCGGCGGTGGTGCTCTGAATGTTGGTGGCGATGTCCTGACCGCTGAAATTGAACTGCGATTCATAAGCGCCGACCTTGGCGCGGTCTTCGGTGATCGTGTTGATCGCCGAGCTGATCGCGTTGATCGAGGCAAGGGCCGTCGTCGCCGAACTGACGGTGGAACCGGACTGCAGAAGTCCGCCGGCGCCCGTCAAGGCGATCGAAACGCTGTTCACCGAAATCGTCAGCACGTTGGCGGACGCGGTGCCCACCAGGAACTTGACGTTCGACAAGAACGACCCCGACAACAGCTTCTGGCCGGCATAGGTCGTGCTGTTGGCGATGCTCGACAATTCGGTCTTGAGCTGCGAGTACTCCGTGTTGATGTCCTGCGTACGCTGGTTGTTGGTCACCTGGCCGGAAGCGGCCTCGGTGGCCAGCGCCATCATGCGCTGCAACACATTGCTGATCTGGGCGAGCGCGCCGTCAGCCGTCTGCAGGATGGCCGTACCCTGTTGGATATTGGTCTGGTCCTGGGTAAAGACGGTGGCTTGCGCGTCGAGCTGGGTACCGATGGCCAACCCCGCGGCGTCGTCCGAAGCCTGGACGATGCGCGAGCCGCTGGCCAACTGAGACAGCAACTCGGTTTCTTTTCCGGAGTTGTTGTTCAGATAATTCAACGAGGCATTGGCCGCGTTGTTGGTCGAAATCACGGGCATGCTGACCTCCTACTGGTCCTGGTCGCTAACATCCTCGGAGGAGGATGGAACAGGTTGTCATCATTTCCTGTTCACCGTTACTACGAGCGCCCAATGAAAACCGGGCGAAAATTTTGTCCAACCAACTACAGGTCACCAAAGCCAACACGAATATCATTCTCAGAGCGCCGCAGCAGATCGCGCAGCCGCTTGCGGCCGCGCTTCAGCAACGACTCGATGGCGCTGACCGTCGTGCCCATGACGTCCGCCACCTCGATATTGCTCATTTCCTCATAGTAGCTGAGCACGATGGCGATGCGTTGCTGGGTGGGCAGGCGTTGCAGAGCGTCCTCCAGACGGTCATGAATACGGCGCCGGTGGATGGTGGTCACCGCGTCGGCCACATCGGCCGCCGGTTCCTCGACATCCTCCAACCATTCGTTTTTCGGCAAGCGCTGCAGATCGATGCAGCGATTGACGATGACGCGATAAAGCCACGTCGAAAACTTTGCCCGTCCGGCGTCCCAGCGATGCCGGTTGATCCAGGTCTTGACGAAAGCGTCCTGGGTCACGTCCTCCGCATCGGCGGAATTCCTCAGGATTCGCATGGCCACGGCATAGGCGTGGTCGATGTGACGCTCAACCAACGTCCGGTATGCCTCGACATCGTCGAGACGCATCCGTTCGAGCAGATCCTCGTCGCCCCCCGGAGGAAAGCCGACGACGACCGCCGCCTCGCTGGCCACTGCAACCATCTTGTTCATGGCGTCGTCCGTCCAAAATCCCGCAGTCTTGACCTGCGAGTACGGAACAATAATTGACCCCAGAACAAACAAATATCAAGTATTTTTTACTAGGAATTATTTGCCTAGTTAGTATTCATTGGTAGGCAAATTTTGCCTATCCGATATTTAACCATCAATTAACTAAGTTATATAAGAATAACACAAATATACGTTCATTTGTTACTTAGTTTCTAATCTAGAATATGCACATAGACAGTCGAATTTGACTTTAGTTGTGACAAACAACAGTAAATATACTTGAATTATGCTGACACATATCACGGTTTACTTGAACATGCCTGTCGTCGGATGAGGGCCCAAGACGGTGGCATGCGCCGGATCAATGATCGAGCAATGGCGTCACCAACAGCGTCACGACGGAGACGGCGCGGCGAAACGCGGGAACCGGCAACAGCAGAAAGGCATCCGCCTCGACGGCGCGGAAAAAATTGCCGTCCAGCGTCGCGCGCAAGGCCTGGATCTTGCCGCGCGATTGCCGCTCGCCGTTGCGGGTTGTGGTGGCGTCGGCAATGTCGGCGCCGCCCTGCAGCATGAATGAGCGGATCAGCCCGCGACTCAACGGCCCTTTCAGCGGCACGGCGATGATCGATGCGCCGTCCTTCTTGAGAACCGGAATGCGCAGCCGCAGATCGCCGAACGGGGTGACCGCCGCGGCGGCGGGGACCGGAATCGCCTGGTCGTCCTTGAGAATGGCGACATCGATGCCGTCGATTTCGACATCCTTCAGGATGTTGTCGGTCGGCAGGGCATAGCCGGTCATGGCGTAAACGAATCCGGCGACCGGCGCGTGCGCGGTCAGACTGCCCCCCAGCCACACCGGCGGGTGATGGATCGAGCACACCGCCGGGAAGGGCAGCATCCCCATCAAATTGCGGATGTCGGCCGTGGTGATGGTGGCGATCAGCCCGCGCGAGCCCAGACTGACATCGTGCAAGAGCGGCCCGAAGGTTTGGCATTCAAGCGGCGTCGGCATCATGACGAAGCGCGACAGGATCGCCGCCGTCCAGGCGCGGTAGGTCTCGAAATCGGCCAACGGGTCGATGCCGTGACGCCGGCACTCGGCGCGAAACGCATCATGAAAGCGCACGCATTCGTCCTGCATTTCCAGGCAGAAGGCGATCTCGTGGGGCAGGCGGACTTCCGGTTCGCGCACCTCCTTGACGCCGTCATAGCCGCGCGCCGAACCGACCGGAGCGCAGCAGAATTCCTCGAGCAGCGGCGCGTCGCGCATCACCGCCCGCTTGACCGCCGGGGTCATCACGGTGTCGTCGAAATAGCCGCTGACCGTATCCTCGCCCGGCAGTTCGGCGAAGCTTTCCCCCTGCGGCATCAGATAGAGCCCATGCAGGCGAATTTTCAGGCCGGCGACATCGAAGACGCGGCGCAGCCCCTTTTGGATATTGCCGGTATAGCCGATGTCGACGAGCACCATGTCGGTACAACCGGCCAGACCGCCCAGCTTGGCGTCGAGATAAACCAGGAGCTGATCGCGCAGGGACTTGGAGAGCTTGCCGAGTGTCTTGCGGCCGAGCAGTTTGGGCATCGCCGCGGCAAAGTCCGCTCCGGTCGCCAAGCCATCGTCGCAATCGGCGAAGAAGGCGCGGACCTTCTTCGTCAGCTTGATCTTGAAAAAATCCTCGATCGACTCGGCGCGCACATGCGCCATGCCGCCGATCAGGCCCTGGACCGTCTCGAACCCGCCGGCGCCCTCCGATCCGGCGATCATGGCGATGCGGCGGTTGATCTCGACATAATCCGCCGAGCCCCCGGCGGCGGCCTGCCAAACGCGCAGCGGCAAATAGCCGTCGCGCGCCAGAAACAGAACTCTGACCTGGCGGCCGGGCTGGGTGAGTTCGGCGACCCGGCGTTCGACATGGTGCTGGAATCCGATCATCGCCGGCCCCATCACGTTGGCGCCGACCAGATGGTGCGTCTGGCTGAGGTTGAGCCGGTCCAGCGCCCGGCGGCGGATCAATTGCAAGCCGCCATCCTGCCGCCAGTTCAAGCCGCGGTCGGTAATCGACAGCATCCGCACGGCGATTTCCTCGCGCTTGTACAGATCGCCCCAGGCGTCGCCCGGCTGGCGCAACTCGGCGAGCGCGATGCCGGCGGTCGGTTGGCGGATGGTGTCTTCGTCGATGCCGATATGCAGCGCCTCGCTCGGCTTCACATCCTGTTGGGCCAAATAGGTGCGAAACAGATCGCCGCCGTCCGCCGAACTGACGACGAAATCGAAGATCAGGTTCGGCGCCACCTTGCCGAGAAGACGGCCGATCTGCGCCGCTGACCAATGGGATTCGGCGACGATGCCGACTCGCCGTCCCAACCTGCGCGCTTCCTCGATCAACGGCAGGACATCGGGATTGACCATGGCCAGATCCTGCTCGGCCAGAAGTTCGGCTTCAACAAGGCGCGGCCGCACCGCGCGTGGCAGGTTGAGCGCATGGACGGCGAACTGGTCATAGATGGCGGCGATGGTGACGCCGGACAATTGGGCGATACCGTCGTCCATGCGGGCGCCGAGAGGATTGATGCGCAGCTTGTTCTGCGCGAGAACACGGTGCTGAATGAAGCTTTCCGCCATATCCTTGATGCGTTGCGGCAGCTTGGCGTGCGCCAGCGCCCGTTCATAGACGCCTTCCACGCCGACGCACCGGCGCAACAAGACGGTGCCGAACAAGGCGAAGGACACGGATCGTACCGTCTTGCGGCCGATCAGGCCAAGGAGCGTGTCGGACATGCGAATTCCTCTTCAGCCGCCCCATGTCGCCGCCACCCGGCGGAGACCGAAAGGGGGCGGCCGTGGCGCGTCGGGCGCCTGGGGGGATTTGCCAACAACGGCACCGACTATCCGTCGGTCCGGCTGAAGGTTTGGTTAATCAAGGAAGACGGGCGCGCAGTCCGTGCACGAGATCGAGATAGTCGGGCTGGTTCTCCGGTGTCAGCCGGCCATGGCGAATGAGAAAATCGATGATGATCAGAGCGACATTGAATTTGTAGTCGAAGCCGGAGCGTACTTGCGCGGCCACCGCATCGATATCCATCAACATGAAATCGACGATCTCGCCATCGGTGTTGCGCGGCGTCAGACCCGCCGGCAATGCCAGGTCAAAGACGAACATCGTGTCGCATTTCAGGCCGAGAACGTCGTCGAAGCAGTAGGTGATGGCGCCGGCCGCCTTTGCCTTGCCGGCAATCGTGGCGGGGAGGTCGGCTTCCTCCGCCGCTTCCTTGATCACATTTTCCAGCACCCCGATACCGACCGGCAATCCCCCCGCCACCATGTTGTCGAGCTTGCCGGGCTCGACCAGCTTGTCGGCGGCGCGCCGTCCGATCCACAGGCTCTGGCGATCGCCGTCCTCGACATATCCGTTCACATGGACGCCATAGGCGCGCACCCCGAAGGCCGGGACCACGTGCCGGTCGAGATGCAGCAAAGGCGGTTCGCCCCAGCGCGCGGCGATGGCGAAGTCCTCGTCGTGCAATCGGGGGAGCAGGCCATCCGCCACCATGCCGCGGCAGAAATCGTGCAGGGCGGCGGTGCGCGACTCCAGCGTCGCCAGCCGATCGGCGAGGACGACGGACTCGGCGTTGACGGTGAACAGACCGGGAAATCGGGTCAGGTAGGCGACAAAGTCGTCACGCACCCACCCCAGCGGCGTTCCCGCCACGACGAAACGGCGGAAAATGTCGGGGCGCCAGGTGTTGCAGCGCCGCAGATGATCGATGAAATCCATCGCCGCAAAGTGGCGGAGAGCCGGCCATCGGTCAATGACGGCTTGGCGGGAATTCGTTATAGTGCGCCGAAAAAACGAACGGCGGGCGCAAAATGGCTGAATTTGAGGAAAAGACCGTGGCCGCGTGGCGGGAACTGGCCGCCTCCGAGATGAAGGGCAAATCGCCCGATCAGTTGGTGTGGACGACGCCGGAAGGCATCGCGGTGAAACCCCTCTACACCGCCGACGATATCGAAGGGCTGGAAGCGTTGTCGAGCTTGCCCGGCTTTCCGCCCTATCTGCGCGGTCCGCGCGCCACCATGTACAGCAACCGTCCGTGGACCATCCGTCA
>Ga0181520_10007439_pt1 | contig 16144 bp, 13 predicted proteins | sample PEATcosm2014_Bin_29_FD_132451 | JGI IMG/M metagenome (GOLD analysis project Ga0181520, IMG submission 132451) | Peatland microbial communities from MTU Mesocosm Facility, Houghton, MI, USA - PEATcosm2014_Bin02_30_metaG | ecosystem: Environmental > Terrestrial > Soil > Wetlands > Peat | place...
GCGAGATTCCTTCCGGTTCCTACCACGCGTCGCGCTCCCAGCTCTTTGGCGATCTTCACCGCGAGCAGGCCCGAAACGCTCGTGGCGCCGTTGACCAGCACGGTCTCGCCTGCCTGGAGTTTAGCCGTGTACTTCAGAGGAAGGAGCGAACTCTGGGCCGCCGAGGGGATCACCGCGGCCAGGACAGGATCGATCCCCGCAGGAATCGGCGTCACGGCGGACTCGGGCACGACGGCCTTCTCCGCCAGGGCGCCGTAGGGGGCTTGGGTTACTTGGAACATGACCGGCGTTCCATCCGCCAGGGAGCCGACTCCGCCGCGTCCGACGATGGACGGGAAGACCGGGAAAAACTGCTTGCTTCCGAAGTGGCGGCCGCTTGCGAGCGCCTTGATCGCATAATCCACGATGACAGCCTCGACCGTGATGCCGAGTTCTCCGTCCTTCGCTACCGGATCGGGGAAATCTTCATAACGTGGAACGGCGCCGAATTCATGTATAACTGCTGCTTTCATGTCGTACCTCCTAGCTACACTAACCATACTCAGCGCATGCTTGGACGATCAATGCTTGTTTCTCCATTTTAGATGCTGTATCGTCTACACTATGGAAATCGATCTCCTGTCCTCCATCTTTATGCACCTGAGGCTGAAGGCCTCCATCCAGAACGTCTTCGACGCCGGAGGCCGTTGGGCCATCGAGGTGCCCATCCACCACGGCATCAAGATCCACAGCATCCTGAAAGGGCGCTGTTGGATCTCGCTCGCCGACGATCCGATTCCCCGGGAATTGGCGGAAGGCGACTGCTACCTCCTGCCGCGGGGTAACGCCTTTCTCATGGCCAGCGATCCTGCGGGCTCGGCCGTGGAACTCGCGCCGGCGATGCTGCTTCGCAAGAGCGAGGGAATCACCCAGCTCAATGGGGGAGGCGATTTTCTGGGGCAAGGCTTATTCTTTGATTTCGAGAGTCCCTTCGCGGATATCCTCTTCCAGTCCTTGCCATCGCTCATCGTCGTGTCCGGGGCGACGAGTCAGGCTTCGGAGCTCCAGGTCAACATCAGGCGCTTTGCCTCGGAATTCCGCAGTACGCAGATGGGAAGGTCCCTGATCCTGAATCAGTTGGCGCCGGTCATTCTCGTGGACCTTCTGAGGACCTACTTCACCGAAACACCCGGCAATCCCTCATGGTTCGGCGCCGCGTCGGAGAGCGAGCTCTCGCGGGTCTTGAGTCTCATGCACACCGACTACGCGCGCCGGTGGACGCTCGATGAGCTGGCGTCGGAGATCGGAATGTCCCGCTCCAAACTCGCCGCCCGGTTCAAGATCGCGGTTGGCATCGCACCCATGGAGTATCTGTGCCGCTGGCGCATGGAGATAGCGCGCGATCTGCTCAGGGACGAGGGAAAGAGCCTATCTGAAGTCTCCCACCTGGTCGGCTACGACTCGGAGAGCGCATTCAGCTCGGCCTTCCTACGGGTCCTTAAGTGCCGACCGGGAAGTTTTCAAAAGAAGCCTCAAGGAAGGGGCCTGGATATTCATCTGACTTACGGAGCTTGACTTGCATGAATATTAAAGGTATAATGCATGCATAGAGGTTTCATATGCCAACCTTACAAGTTCGGGATCTACCCCAGGAGCTCTACAATAAACTGAGCTACCTTGCGGAAAAAGAACACAGAAGCCTTGCTCAACAAACGATTGTCCTCTTAAAAGAAGGAGTTGAGAATAGGCTCGATAACCAAGGCCGAAGGAAAAAGTTGCTTGAATCATTTACGGGACTTGGCATCGATACAACGGGTCTGCCTTCCCCTGCGGAAATGATCAGGGAAGACAGGGACAATAGATGACGGTCATTCTTGACGCCAGTGGCGCAGTCGAGATCGCTCTTGAAAATAAGAACTCGTCACTATTTTTAAGTCATTTAAAAAAGGCAGACATCATAATCGCCCCGGATATATTCGTATCGGAAGTAACAAATGTATTTTGGAAGTACCGAAAATTCTCACAATTCACGGATGACGCTTGCTTGAAAGGGATCGAGTTCTGTTTAAATTTAATTGATGACTTCATTGATTCTAAAGAACTTTGGAGAGAGGCATATTCGGAAGGTCTAAGAAATAAATCGTCCACGTATGACATGTTTTATTTGATTTCCGCAAGAAGGAATAGCGGAGTATTATTATCGATGGACAAAAAACTGAACCTTTTAGCAAAAAAAGAGGGACGTGGAATATGAAAGGAATGGGCATCATTCGACCATCGCCTGGGGAGAGTCTATGAGACAGGTTGTTTTTGCGATCAATATAACCGCGTGTTCGACTCGCTCGACAAGGTCGTATTCTCTACGACATTGAAAAACGTGGGTGGAAACGACACGAGAATCGTGCGCGAAAACCTTGCAGAAGAAGTGCTCGCGCCTCGAATAGAATATCCATTTCCCCGTTGACTGGGTGTTTTTACGGGATGCGATGAGGACCATGGTGCTCGCGATCGGGTGCATCCGCAAGCATAGTATGAAGCACAGGATACGGGAGCCGAAGCTATTTCTGAGGGGATTAACCAGCTATGCATCGCCATGTCCGCTTCGGGCAGGAAGAAAGACGGCGGGAAGAAGCGGAAGAAGACGCTCCGAACGATGCTCACCGTGGGTACCATCGTGAAGGCGCATGCCGAGCGCTACCGCCGGCTGCTCGAGCAACAGTGGCAGACCAAAACGGATTTCTCCAAAGCAGAGGCAGGACAGGTGATCAAGCGTCTTGACGACGTTCTGGCTCTGCTCCCTGCGGCCATGGAGCAAGCGCGAAAGCGCATATTTGGCGGCCCCATGCCAATGGTTCACGTCGGCTGGGTTCTGGACTACAGCTTCTGTATGGAGCTCGCGAGCTGAGTTCCTCTATTTTTGATAGTATCCGCGCCTCCTAGTAAAGAGGAGAATCTGAAGTTGAAACCATCCTTTAAAAAAGGCGGAGACAAGAAAAATAGGTAGCCACTGGTATTCGCATCTTCATGGGCAGTAAAATATTTCTTGCAAGAGTCGAGCTAGATATCAGTTTCCGAAAGCGGAGGGAAACAGAGGAAGAGCCTCGCTTTAATCGGGGAAACCAAGCCGTGAGGTAATGGAGTAAAGTGGTATGGAAGATATGCCATCAGAAAGCGAGCGAATGTTCCATCTAATCTTAGAGAATTCGCCTCTTGGGCTGGTGTCCTTCGATGGGAAAGGGGTAATCACCGCCTGCAATAACCGTTGTGTGGAAGTTGTGGGAGCACAGCGAAAAGAGCTACTTGGCCTTTGCCTGCTCGATCTTCCCGACGAGAAATTGGTTTTGGAAGTCAAGGCCGCCTTGAATGGCAGCCATGGGCTCTACGAGGGTGACTCTCATTGGGTGTCGTCCGAGAAGGCGACGCCCGTCAGAATCCTTTTCGCCCCGATGGCTCATATTGAGGGAAACGGTGGCGGATTGGGAATCGTCGAAGATATCACCACGAGAAGGCGGCTCGAAGCGGACTTGGCCAGAGCACATGAGATTATCGATCAGACCAGTGCGAGTTTCAGTGTGCTTGCCGAAAACTTGCCAATACCCATCTCGTATTTCGATGTTGACAGCCTCAGATTGCAATATGTGAACAAAGCCTTCCAGGACGCGGTTGGGTTATCCAAGGAGAAGATCATCGGAACCCATCTCCGGGACCAAGGGGGGGAGGAGAATTTTCATTTTGTCTTAACCAGTGTCGAGAAAGCGCGCGCCGGCAATTCCGTTTCGTACGAGAATTATTTTAATACTGCCACTGGGAAGCGGTGGGTACAGGTGACCTACATTCCAGTCCGGGATAGGCAGGGGAAAATCGTATCAGTTCTCGTCTTTAACATCGACATGAACGAACATAAGCAGGCTGAAGAAAGAATTAAAGCGCTGCTCGAAGAAAAGGAGCTCATTCTCAAGGAAGTCCATCATAGGATCAAAAACAACATGAATACCATTAATAGCATTCTTGCCCTTCAGGCTGGGACTCTCTGCGACCCTGCGGCAATCGCGGCGTTAGAGGATGCTCAAAGCCGCATCCAGAGCATGGTCTTACTGTACGATAAACTCTATCGGTCCACGAGTTTTACGGATATCTCCTCGATTGATTATATCTATCCTCTCGTGGACGACATTGTGGCAAATTTCCCGAACAGCCCATCGGTGCATATCGAGAAAACCATTGAGGAATTCGCCCTCAGTGTAACAAAGATTCAGCCGCTAGGTATCCTAATGAACGAGCTCCTTACCAATATTATGAAGTATGCGTTTGTCGGCCGTACCACAGGGCTTATCCGGGTGTCCGCCTCGCTGAAGAGCGGCATCGTTTCCATCTCGATTCAAGACAATGGCATTGGCATGCCAGAATCGATCGATTTTGAAAACTCCCCCGGCTTTGGCCTTTTGCTTGTGGACACGCTCACCAAACAATTAAATGGAACGATACGCATCGAACGGGGAAATGGGACGAGAATTACTTTGGAATTTGGGGAATAGGCCGCCTTGATAACAGCTACTACAATACACCTGCTATCTTCCCCTTTTCCCTTCAGTACTAAAGGCGATCTAGGATTCATAACGAAACCTTCGGTGTGATCTAATGTTCCCTAGATCGCCGTGGGGGAGGGCTAGCGTCTCTTCTACTCTGCGATATCATAAACGATGGCCATGATTGCGGCTTACCTTGCCATACGATCGACATAGCGTTTACTTCTACCGGCAAGATGGTTCCGTTCCTAAACCGCCGAGTTGCGGTGAATCTATATCGCCCGGACCCTATGATGCCTTCGGCCAGCTCATTGAGTCGACTAGGATCGGCGAGACCGGGATCGATTTGGCGCATCGAAGTGGCTAGCAGCTCTTCCTTCGAATATTCGAACATCTTGATGGACATTTTATTGACATCAAGTATCCTGAGATCCCTATCGTACACGAGGATACTAACGCCAGCCTCTTCAAAAAGCATGCGATAACGCTCCTCGCTTTCACGAAGCTCAATTTCGATACCCTTGCTCGCGGAGATGTCTCTCATGCTACTGATGATGCAATCTTTCCCGTCGATCGATATCAGGTCGGCGCTGGTCGAGGTCATAATGACGCTGCCGTCTTTACGACTAAAGTCCATCTCGAATGAAATGCCGTCAGGGTTTTCAGCGAGTTTTCGCGCGAGTTTTTCGCGTTCTTCCTGGTGTAACCAGATGCCCAATTCGTCTGCGAAGCACGAATGTCCGAGGGCCTCTTCCCGAGTATATCCGAAGAGGCGGCTGAAGCTCTGATTTGCTTCAATATAGACGCCATCGGCTACTCTGGTGATGCAAATGGCGTCCGGAATGAGACGGAAGAATTTTTCCTGCATGGTCTTTCGCTGGGCGAGGTCATCATAGGCATTTTGTAGCTTCGTGAGGCTCTTTCGCAGCTCCTCATTGGTCGATTCGATTTCCATGCTATCGAGATCAAGCTGTTTCATCGCCCGAAATAGCTTGAATGCCATCTTCATTGAAGCATCGAGAACCGTGAAGCTCGATGATTTCACGACGTAACCATAATTTGTTATTTCCTCGGTCTTCTTTACGATCTCCGGCTCGATGTGGGATGAAAGGAAAAGGACCGGGATATTGTGGATCCTCAGAATTTCTTGGGCCGCTTGCGTCCCATCCATACCTGGGCCAAGATCGACATCCATAAGGATCAGATCGACGACGGCGGGATTCTCGTTGACGATATCGATAGCCAATTCACCTGTCCCCGCACGAATTACTTTGTAGCCGGCATACTCGAGCTTTCGGGTTTCAGAGAGAGCGATAATAGCTTCATCCTCAACTAGGAGAATAGTTTTGGCTGCCGTTTCCATAACGCCTCCGATTTCACCGCTAGAAGCCTTCACGCGAACTCTTTAGCCGGGGAAGTATCAGGAATCACAGCTTCTTTAACCTTAGTAGAAATCAAATCCGTCTCTGCCTCCATTACCCGATCGATGTCAAGCACAATCATGAACCCGTCGTCGTTCTTCCCGACACCTCTGATGTAATCAACAGCAAGACCAGAGCCGAAGCGCGGGGGCGGCTCTATGGACGACTCAGGCAACTCCACCACTTCATGCACCGTATCGGCAAGTGCCCCGACGACGGTGGTTGCGCCGTCGTTCTCGAGCTCCATAACGATTATTGCGGTGTCCTTGCCGATGGGCGTCTCCGACATGCCGAACCTAATCCTGAGATCGATGACGGGAACACCGACTCCTCGGATATTGACGATACCCTTCATGAAAGCGTCCATCCCAGGGAGCGGGGTAATGTGAATGTATTCAAGGACCTCATGGACTTTTTCGATGCTAACGGCATACTTTTCGGTATCGAGGGAGAAACTGAGATATTGACAATTCGCCGACTGCTCCATAACAACCTCCATGCCATATCTTTCTAGAATTCTTCGAATTCGCTGTCCGAGAAAATTGGTTTTTCCAATGATTTTAGCCTTTCGACTGCCATCGACGAACGATCTTTTTTCGTCATAGCTTTCGGGCCCGGAAGTATGGCTGTAGTTTCAAGCCGCTTTTTTTGTTGAAGACTTTCCTTGAACGTTCTGTCTGCATTTACTATTGTGTCTGTGCTACCGTCGTCGTGGGTATTCGTGCATCCATCCGAAATCTTGAAAAAACCTATGGTGGTCGATAAATTCGCTGATTGGCCAGACAGCTCTTCTGCCGTAGCCGCCAATTCTTCCGAACGTGATGCGTTCTGCTGCACCACAATGTCCATCTGCGTGATGCCCTTTGCAATCTCCTCAGCACCGCTCGATTGCTCATCGCTTGCCGCGGTAATCTCCTGGAAGAGATTGGCCGTCTTCTTTATATCCGGCACCAGCTCCTCGAGGCAAATCCCGGCTTCTCCCGCCACCTTAACGCTTCTCGCCGACAGCTCGTTGATTTCAGCGGCTGCCATCGCCGACCGCTCCGCCAGCTTGCGCACCTCCGACGCGACCACCGCGAAGCCCTTTCCAGCCTCGCCGGCTCGTGCCGCCTCGATGGCCGCGTTGAGGGCCAAGAGGTTCGTTTGTCTCGCGATCTCCTCGATGATTCCAATCTTCGAGGCGATCTGCTTCATGCTCGCAGCGGTATCGCTCACTGAACGTCCCGATTCCTCCGCGTTCTCCCTCACCCTTCGCGCGAGGCTGTCCACCTGCTTCGTGTTGTCCGCATTCTGCCGAATCGTCGAGGCGAGTTCCTCGATCGAGGCTGACAGCTCTTCGATGCTCGCGGCTTGCTCGCTCGCTCCCTGGGACAGCCCCTGGGCCATCCTGGATAGCTGCTCCGACCCGCTCGAAACTTGCCGTGCCGAATTTTGTATATCTTGTGCTACGTTCGTCTGCTTCTCCTTCAAGTTGAGAATTGCCCTACCGAGCGCCCCCAGTTCGTCGCGCCGAGCCACGCCCCGATCGGCAGCGGTTTTATCGATGTCCGCAAACTCCAAATCGCCGACGGACATACGTTCCATCACTTTTACGGCTAGATTAATTGGACTTACGATATATTCAGCGAGGAGTATAGCCGCGAAAACCGCAAGGCCAATCGAAACAAGTGCCAGGATCAGCAGCACGCTGGTCAGGGACTTTGCGGTTTCCTTGAGCTCGCTTGTCGGAGTGTTCAGCCCGAGCACCCAACCGGGCGTGTTGGGGACATGGACGGAGAATAAAGCAATCTCCAAACCGGTCGGATCAATGAAAGTCCCATGCAAAGTTTCCTCGCCCAAGGCTTTCTTCGCGATCGAGTCCGCCCCGCGGAAACCATCCTTGTCGACATCGGTGGCGTTCATCGCCATTATATACTTGGCGTTGGGATGGGCGATCATGAGACCGGTGTTATCTACGATCCAGCCAAAGCCCGTCTTGCCCACTTTGATGTTGCTAGCGATCGACGACAGCGTGTCGAGCTTGAATTGGAAAGCCAAAAGACCGCGTGTCGCTCCGTCGGCCCCCTTGACCGCGACCGCATCGATTACGACAGGTATATTGAGGTTCCTCGAAATTACCGCTCTTCCGATGAAACTATCCGCGCCCTTGTTTACGATCGCGTCGTAGTAGTCGCGGTCGATCGCGCTTGCCGAAGGCCCCTGAGCCGTAAAGGTATCGCCGCCGCGCCAAACGAAAACGGGACTGACGATTTCGGGAGAGGTCTTGCCTTCGAGGCCGGTCAACGCGCTTGCGACCGCCTTTCGATCTCCCAGTCTCATGACATCGCTCTGCGCGATTATCTTCTCCTGCCAAGCCAGCTTGGCCATCAATTCACCGAGCTGGAAGGCCCGCGCGGTCGCGATCTGCTGATAGTCCGCCAACGCCATGGTATTGACAGCGAAGTTTACCCTCAAGCTGGTTATTAAAGTGATGCCGCCGATAATGACGGCCACCAACAGTGCGAATAGCAGCGCGATTCTCGTCCTTAGCGACCTTCGCTTTTCCATCTTCAACTCCTTCTCACTTGTATGATGCCGGCTGTTGCGGTCAAGGCTTTGTCTGCCTCGAGGATGAAGAAGCCGATGCTCGACACCAGATTCCTGGCCTGGTCGGCTAACTCGCGGGAGGTTGCGGCCAGCTCGTCGGAGCTCGACGCGTTTTTCTGCACTACCCTATCCATCTGCGTGACGCCTGTGGCGATCTGGTCGGTCCCGTTAGACTGCTCGGCTGAGGCGGCGGTAATCTCCTGTATCAGCTCGGCGGTGCGCTTGATGTCGGGCACGAGCTCGCCGATCTTGCGCCCCGCGAGAGATGCCACCTCGGTGCTGCGCCGTGAGAGCTCGTTGATCTCAGCGGCGGCCTTCGCCGACCGTTCGGCGAGCTTGCGGACCTCGCTCGCTACCACCGCGAAGCCCTTGCCCGCGTCGCCCGCACGGGCGGCCTCGATGGCCGCGTTGAGGGCCAGGAGATTGGTCTGCCTGGCTATCTCCTCGATGATGGATATCCTCGAGGCTATGTCCGACATGACGCCCACCATTTGATTGACCGAGTCGCCCGATTCCGCGGCGCTGGCGGCCACTCGTCTCGAGAGGGCGTCGGCCTGGCTCGTATTGTCGGCGTTCTGCCTGACCGTCGCCGCGAGTTGCTCGAGTGAGGCGGAAAGTTCCTCGATGCTCGCCGCTTGCGCGCTCGCGCCTTGGGAAATGCCCTTTGCCGTCTCCGAGAGATGGATAGAGCCTTGGGACACTAGGTCCGAGGAGACGCGAATCTCCCCGACCACCTTTCCCAGACTCTCGCGAAGCTTAGCTATGGACTGGCCTAGGACCCCGAGCTCGTCCTGTCGGGAGGTCACGCGCTCGGCTTCGGCGCCCTCCTCGCTCGAGAGCAGGAGCTTCCCTGCGGCCAGTCTGCCCATGGCCCCGACCACCGATTTGATCGGCCGCACCAGAGAGCGTGCCAAGAGGAGGGAAACGATGACGGCGAGGGCGATGAAGGCCGCGGCCGAGAGACCGAGCTCGCCGAGGAGGAGGGAAAGGCGGTCGCGATACTCGGCCACTGGAACCGCGGCGACGAGAGTGGAACCGTCCTTCTCGCGGAAGGAGGCATAGATTTCGGTGCCCTTGTAGCGATACTCGAGGTTCCCTGTTTTGCGCAATAGCATTGTCTTGACAAAGGCCTCGCCCGAAATATCCGTATCCACCTGATTGGACTGCGAATGAGCGATCACTTTGCCCTCGGGACTGAGTACGAAATAGTATCCGGACCTACCTACGGCCTCGCCCTCGATGAGACTTTGCACGCTGGCGCTCTTCATGAGATCCTCGAGTTCCTTCGGCGCAACCCCGATCTGCACGATACCGGGCCTGTCCCTACGGGCCACGCCAATATACTGGAAGAGGACCTTGTCGGCTCCTCTCGGCTGAGGATCCTGGGCTAGCTCGAAGCTCGGGTCGGAAAGAATCCTAAGAAAGGGCTTAGTCTGATCGCTCGTGGTGAAGTCAAATCCGTAAAAGCCGGCCACATTGCCCCAGCGCAGTACGCCCTTTGCGTCGGTTACGTGGATCTCGTCGATTCCGATGTTCTTAGCCAGGGCCGTCATCCGCGCAGGCTCGAGGACGGCGGGATTGGCCGCTATTGTCTGAACGACCGTCCTGGCTAATCGCAGATAATTAGCGGCCAATGATGTCTTCAAGGTCTGAGCGGTCTCGGCTATTCGATCTATCCTCTGCGAAAACTCCGACAGCTTCGCATCGGTCGTCGATTTCATGAGTTCATTGAGAATTTTGGCCTGGAGCGCGTAGGCTATCGCGCCAAGGGCGAGGATAGTCGCGGACAGGAGAATGACCATTGGTAGCACTATTTTGGCGCGGATGCTGAATCGCATATTTCCCTCCTCGGAATACTGCACTTCTACCTTCTCATTTTATTTGGGCTTAGCGTCCAGCGATTTCCTGCTCGCGGCGACCTGCATCTTTGTCCTCCTCCCGCTACCGTGATTCGTTGAGTACCGCAAGTACGACTCCGACGAGCCGCTCTCGATCGACAGGTTTAGTTAGGTAAGCCACGACATCGGATGTGAGGCGCATGACGGAATCCTGAGGCGGAAGACTGCCCGTAACAATAATGAAAGGTGGTCGACTGGTCAGTTCAGCAGCCTTTCCCAAAATGTCGTATCCCGATAAGCTGGGCATATTGAGGTCCAGCAGTACAAGGCTGAATGCCTCAAGGTTAAGCATGGTCGGCACGGCAGTACTGGTGGAGACTGTTCGGATATTTGTGACACCGGCTGTGCGCAGGGTGGTCGCAAAGGCTAGAAGAGACTCCTCATCGTCATCGACGACGAGTATCGGGAGCGATGGGAAGACCTTTTGAAGTACTGCCATACTACCCTTACGCATTAAGCATGCCAAGAATTTATTGCGCCTAATTTGTTTCCTTATAATCTGATCCTGCTTGCGGTTGCTTTGGATTCCTTGGGACAAAATGGAAGATCTGGGATTGGCGGTATGGGCTATCGCTATTAACTGAAAGGAAATTCTGCGGTGTTCGTCCCGAGTTGACGTGCAAATTGTCCTAGGGGTTTAGATTGAGCTTCTTGCTTAGCGCCGAGCGGCTTGGTCCTACCGTCCTTATAGCCGCTTCTTGTCTCTCTTTGGATGGCTTAGGCGACTCCGCGTGTGACCCAGGAGAGAATCGGCGATGACTACCACTATCTTCTTGCAACGGTAAGGAAGATCTTGACCAATTCTCCATCTAAAGCGGCCCAACTTTGAGACTCGATTTGCGATAAAGCCTGCTCGATCATGAGCCCTTTCCGATACGGGCGATCGCTCGTCATCGCGTCGAATACGTCCGTGATGGCGATTATCCTAGCGTGGAGAGGGATCTCCTCCCCCGAAATCCCGTGTGGATAGCCATTGCCATCCCAGCGCTCATGGTGATGCAAGATTGCTAAGCGGATGCTTTTGTATCCAGGGACGTTCTCGACGATCATCGCCCCTCGCTCAGGATGTTGCTTCATGATATTCATTTCATCTTCACTCAGTCGCGAGGGCTTGTCGATGATCGACTCTGGGATTGCGATCTTTCCGACATCATGGAGCAAAGCGGACACTTGCAGATTCGCCAACTCGCTATCCTCCATCAATAGCTTCTTCCCGATAGCGTTCGCAAGCCCGGCCACTCGTTCTGAGTGGCCGTTAGTCCAAGATGATTTCGCGTCTACCGCCTTCGAGAGGGAAGTCATAATCGAGATCCAGTTGTCATCCCTTTCGATGGTCGCTTCTATATACTTTGCAGAGCTGATGACACCGCCTGCGAGCGGCATGAGATTTTCCAGAGACGGGCCACGTTTGCTTCGAACGAGTACCAGGGACCCTATGTATTGCCCTTCGTTCTCAACGGGCATGTTTATGAAAGTCCGGCTGGACTCGGATGAACTGCCGAAATGGCTATTCACCCAGGAAATGGCCTGCTCATCCAAATCATCGAAAGGTATTTCAAAGGCATCGAGGAAGCGGATTAGCAATCTCTCCGGGACAAGGTCATCCAAGATTATGCCGCCAACATTGATCATTTTGTCATTGCCATCAGCCATTTGGTAAGAGACGACGGAGAAGCCTCCGCCATCGGGGTCTCTTCGAACCAGCATCGCCGCATCCGCATTCGCGTGTCTGATGAGGACCGATAGGAGCTTCTTGATGGTCGCAAGGCTCGGTTCATGGGCTAGAGTGATCACCCTCATTTCGTTCAACGACCGATGGGTATCCCGATCGATCTGGATCAAGTTTCTTTCGTTTTCAAGTACCGTCCGCATTTCTTGCATCGATCTCGCTAAGTGTCCCAATTCGTCCGAACGATTGAACACTTCTTCCGGAATACTTTGCCTTTCGCCCCTTGTCCACTGGTCGAGGATGAGAATAGGCTTTGTCAGGAACTTCGCTCCGAAATGAGCGAAAAGGATAATCGATGCGCTGCCCAATATGAGCGTCGCCAGCGGGAGCTTCACCCTGTTGCCCCAGAAATCCCCAATGTCTATTTCAAGCGCTTTGCCCACAAGCAACAATATGACGATTGAGACAGCGATGAAGAGAATGAGGAATATCGTCATCTGCCCGATCAAGGGTGATGAGTGGTTCTTCTTCATGCCCGCCCCTGATGGATGATACCAGTGAAACCTGAGCCTATGTTGTTTAGAGTGGGTCTTGTGTCAAGGCGTTTATTCACTGCTGACATTTCAGGAGACTCCATCTAATGATACTCCTTCATGCAAAATGTCCTACGGGTTGCGATTGAGTCTCTTGCTCAGTGCCGAGCGACTGAGGCCCACTATCCTCGCAGCCGCGTCTTGGTTCCCTTCGGAGCGGCGAAGCGCGTCCTCGATCAGGAAACCGGCGGCCTGCTTAAGAGTAGGCAGCGTTTCCATGGCTTCGAAGGGGTTCTCTCCGCCTGCGGTCTCATTCGCACCCTCATCGTCCTCTTGGGCCGGACTGCCCATGGCCATCCTGAAGCTTTCCAATGACAGGGTGCGGGACTTATGGCGCACCACGGCATCGAATATCATCCCCTCCAGCTCGCGGATATTCCCTGGGTAGCTGTAGCTTCTGAGGAGCGTCAGAAGCTCCTTGGGAACCGCAGGACGCTTCTTATCGAGTGTCCGGCAGGCTTTATCGAAGAAGTGATCCACCAGTACTGGCAAGTCGTCCATTCGTTCGCGCAAGGGCGGGACGCGGATGGTATGGGATTGCAGCCGATACAGAATGTCCTTTCGGAACGCGCCATGACCAGCGCCTTTGGACAGGTCGGCATTGCTGGCGAATATGAACCGGGCACTAGTTGGCCGCGAAGCGTCGCTCCCCAATACGTAGTACTCCCGCTCCTGGAGCAATCGCAGGATCTTGATCTGGGAATTTGCGGCCAAGTCGCCTATCTCGTCCAGGAAGAGCGTACCGTCCTCCGCCTTGGCCACCACCCCTTCCCGCGATGAATCCGCGCCGGTGTAGGCTCCCTTCACATGACCGAATAGCGTATCGGCGAAAAGCGCATCATCGAGTCCCGCGATGTTGACCGTAACGAAACTGCCCTTACGCCTGCTGAGCGCATGGATCGCTCGCGCAACGAGCTCTTTGCCGACCCCAGTCTCTCCGGTGATGAGCACTGGAAGCGCGGTCGGAGCGATCGCTTCCACATAGCGGAAAATCTGGAGCATTTGCCGATCTGCAGTAACGATATCCCCAAAGGCTTCGGGAAACTCGATCCTAGTAGACAGGAGGCTGCGCTCCAGCGACGTCATCTCCCGTGCGGTTTCCCATCGCTCGATGGCATGCCCTAGAGAGGTAAGGAGTCTAGTTCGATCTACGGGCTTGGTAAGATAGTCGAAAGCGCCGGCTTGCATGCAGCGCACCGCGGTCTCGAGGTCGCTGGTCGCTGTGACTACGATCACTGGCGTCTCCGGCCGCTCCTCCAAGAGGAGCTTGAGCAGCTCTTCTCCGGACAGGCCTGGCATCGCGAGGTCGAGAAAGACCGCGGCGTAGGATTTCGATGTCGCCAGCTCTAGGGCTTCCGGGCCATCCCCGCACTCTTCGACATTCGAGATGCCATCCATGAGGAGCGCCGCCCTCACGGAACGCCTGGTGAGCTCCTCGTCGTCTACCACGAGCACAGGACCGGAAGGGTCCGGGCGCCTCATGATTTTCTCCTCATTTCGGGGAGAAGAATCGTTACCGTCGTACCCGAGCCGACTACTGAGGCGAAATGCATAGTACCGCCATGGTTGTGTACAATGCGCGACGTCACGGCCAAGCCGAGCCCCGAACCGCCTCGTTCCCGCCTTGTCGTGAAGAATGGATCCGTCATGTGCCGGAGGTTCTCGGCCGGAATGCCGATGCCCTCGTCCTTCACGACGAGGGCGACATATCCATCGGCATCGGTTCGCGTTTCCACGCCGACCATCTTTTCAGGGGAATCGAGAGCGTGGCAGGCATTGTTAACAAGGTTGATCACGACTTGCTCCAATTGATAATAATTACCTTGAACGCGTGGCAACTCGGGCTCTCCGATGAACGAGAAGTGATGGGTCGAATTGCGCACGAAATCCCCGATAATCGCGATCGCGGACCTTACCGTCACATTTAGGTCCACGGGTTGATCCAAGACGCCTTCATCGCCGCGGGCGAAGTCCCGTAGATCGATCAGCAGCTTCTCGATCCTCCGGGAACCGTCTACCACCCCATTCAAGAGCTCCTCTACCATGCCTGCCGCCGTCTCATAAGGTATGCCCTGGAACTCTAGATCGGTACGCGCCTTGGCTATGGAGTCCAACGCCGCTCGCATGTCCTTCCATAATGCAATGAGGTTCTGCGAGTTTAGGCGAATGTAGTTGTTCGGGTTATTGATTTCGTGGCCGATTTCGGACATCAGCGTGCCTAGGGTAGCCAGGCGCGAAGCGTGGAAAAGCTGCTGATCGTGCTCCCGTTCACGGGCTTGGGCCTCGATGCGCTCGGTGATATCTCGGGAAGCGACCTGAATTTCGGTCGTTCCTGTCGTCTCGTCGCGGACTGCGCGGCTGATGCTCTCGAACCAGACGAAGTTTCCATTATTACGGCGTATCCGATAGCGAATCGTCCGCGGAGTATGGGTTTTAAGCAATTCATCCAGGATCGTTCGGACGGCTGCTAAATCCTCCGGGTGAATTAAGTCGAAAGCGGAAGATCCTTTGAGTTGCTCCGGTAAAAAGCCTAGAAGCGGAATACAAGCCGGGGAAGCGTAGAGATAGACGCCCTGCACATCATGGCGGGAAATCATGTCCGTCGAATTTTCCGCCAGCAAACGAAATCGCGACTCGCTATCGCGCAACGCCGTCTCGGCTGCCTTCGTCTCAGTGAGATCTTCGGTCAAGACGACGAACATGCGCAAATGCTCGGAGCTATCCAAGACCGGGTACATCATGCCCCTAATCCAACGGCAATTGCCTTTCCCGCCTGCATACGGTTCGCGTGAAATGTCCAGTTTCATTTCCGGAATGGCAACGGCTTTCCCGCTCCAGATCTGTTCAAGGAGACTGGGCAGCAAGCCAGTGGCTTTGAGTTCTAGGCTTTCCAGAAGGTTGCTACCGATCGCCAACTCCTTCGGAAGCCCCCAAAAACGTGACCAGGTATCGTTGACCATAAGACACGTCCCATCCTCTTTATACAGCCCATAGGCAAATGGAGATTGTTCGACGAGATCGGACAATCGTTGTTCGCTCTGAATCAGTTTCGTCTCGGCTCTTTTTCGTTCGGTAATGTCCTGGAGCTCAAGCACAAAATGAATCGGTTGACCATCAGCGTCTCGAATCGCCGTCGCATTGACAAGGCACCATAGCTCCTGACCGTCTCGGCGTACTAGACGAGCCTCTAGTACATCGGATATCAGCATCCCGTTTGCGATATCTGCAACTCGATCTGCGGTTGATCCCGTCTCTTCAACGTGGCCGTACTGCTGCCAAGGCTTGCCAACGAGATCATCGGCGCCGAAGCCAATAAGCCTGCAGAGAGCATCGTTAACCTCCATGATGAGGTCATCCAGGCCGACCAAGGCTTTAGGCATGCCGGATTCCCTGAAGGCGCTTCGAAAACGCGATTCGCTCACTTCGAGGAGACTGACCTTGTTCCTTAGTTCTGCCGTGGCTGCGGCAATCC
>Ga0181520_10007443_pt1 | contig 16137 bp, 8 predicted proteins | sample PEATcosm2014_Bin_29_FD_132451 | JGI IMG/M metagenome (GOLD analysis project Ga0181520, IMG submission 132451) | Peatland microbial communities from MTU Mesocosm Facility, Houghton, MI, USA - PEATcosm2014_Bin02_30_metaG | ecosystem: Environmental > Terrestrial > Soil > Wetlands > Peat | place...
CCAGTAGCCGCGGGCGACGCCGTCTCCGCCAATGAAGAGCTCACCGATTTCGCCGACCGGCACAGGTTGGAGGGCCTCGTCGAGCAGATAGATCTGGGTGTTGGCGATGGGACGGCCGATGGAGACGCTGGAGCCGACCTCCTGAATCCGGTAAGAGGTGGACCAGACGGTGGTCTCGGTGGGGCCATACATGTTGTAGATGTCGCCGTTGAAGACCTTGCGGAGCAGATGGATGAGCGACGCGGGAACAGCCTCGCCTCCAAGAAGCATGGTGCGCAGGGAGGCAAGCGCGGCGTAAGCACGCGAATCGAGCGTGAGCATCATGGCAAGCGACGGGGTCATCTGCAGGTGAGTGACACCGTGGCGGACAATCTGTTCTCCGATAAAGCCCGGACCGCGGCCCGCATCGAGAACGACGGTGAAGCCGCGGGTGAGGGTCCAGAGCAGCTCGAGAACGGAGATATCGAAAGACACGCTGGTGACGGCAAGAAAGACACCGGGGGCGACCCCGGTGCCTTGGCCGATGGCGAGGTCCATACCGGTGAAGAAGTTGACGACGTTGCGGTGCTCGAGCATGACACCCTTGGGCTTGCCCGTGGAGCCCGAGGTGTAGAGAACGTAGGCGAGATGATGACTGGCGGCAGTAGACGGAACCGGCGCGGAGCTGAGCGAGGCGATGGAAAAATCTTCGGCGTTGACGAGGGCGAGATCGCTGAGATCGAAGGGAAGATGGGGGCGCGACTCCTCGGTGGTGACGACGATTCGCATGCGGGAGTCGCCGATGACAAGGGTGAGGCGTTCCTTGGGATAGGTGGGGTCGAGTGGAACGTAGGCGCCGCCGGCCTTGAGAATGGCGAGCAGCGTGATGACGAGAGATTCGGTGCGGGCCATGGCTACGCCGACCAGCGTGTCCGGACCGACTCCGAGGGACTGAAGATGGCGGGCGAGGCGATTGGAGCTCTGGTCGAGCTGGCGATAGGTCAACTGGCGCGACCCCGCGATCAGCGCGATATGGCCCGGCGTACGAGCAGCCTGGAGCGCAAACAGCTCAGCAATGGTGCTGGAGCGCGGATAGTCCACTGCGGTCTGGTTCCAGGCAAGCAATGGGTCAGGCAACTGCGCGGGTAACATGGAAGTTCTCCAGGAACAAAAACTCAATGCCAGTGCCCAGAAATGTCTCAATCGCCTCATCAGGCGTGTTGACGATGGGCTGGCCCTTTACGTTGAAGCTGGTGTTGAGGACCATCTGGCGGCCAGTGGTTTTTCCTACTGCGAGAAGCAGTGCGTGGAAGTCGGGATTGTCCTGGGCCGACACGGTCTGCAGGCGGGCCGAACCATTGACGTGGGTGATGGCTGGGAGCAGGGCCTGAACCTCAGGACGGACGTCAACTACGCTGATCATATAGGGGAACTGCTCACCGGGTTCAACACAAAACCAGCGAGAAGCCTCTTCGGCGGTGCAGGCCGGAGCGAAGGGGCGGAAGGCCTCACGCTTTTTGACCATGGCGTTGATGCGGTCGCGCATTTCGGGGTGGCCGGGATCGGCGAGGATGCTGCGATTGCCAAGCGCGCGCGGGCCATATTCCATGCGGCCGCGATCCCAGGCGATGACGCGGCCGTCGGCGATGAGCAGGGCTGCGGAGGCACAGGTCTCAGCAAGTGAGTCAAAGCGCCGCCACGTGATTTTGCCGTCGAAGCGTTGGAGTGCCGCTTCAATCTGGCCGGCTGAGTAGTGCGGGCCGAAGAGCGGCGCAGGCAGACGGAGATTGGGAAACTGCCCAGCCAGGGATTCACGGTAAATTGCTGCGCCGAGGGCCACGCCATCGTCGCCGGCGACGGGCTGGACGTAAACCTCGTCGAAGAGGCCGGAGCGTGTGAGTTTGCCGTTGGCAGTGCAGTTGAGGGCGACGCCGCCGGCCATGGCGATGCGGCGGAGGCCGGTCTCGGAACCGAAGTGGCCGCAGACATGAAAGATGACCCGGTCGAGGCAGGCCTGGAGGGCGGCGGCGACGTCTTCATGGACCGAGGTGACGGGATCATTCGGGTGGCGGCGCGGGACCAGGTGCTCATCGAGATATGCGCGCGAGGCGATGTAGGTTTCGCGCTCTTCGCGGGTGCGGTTGAGCTTGAGGATGGGAATGCGGATGGTGCCGTCGTCTCGGAGCTCGACGGCCTGATCGAAGAAGGGGCGGAAGCGGGCCGGATTGCCGTAGGGAGCGAGGCCCATGATCTTGTATTCGTCGGAGTTGAAGTCGAAGCCCAGGTGGAGAGTGACGAGCGAGTACAGTATTCCGATTGAGTCGTTGGCGCCGACGGTGCGGATCTTCTCCATCTGGCCGTCGTGGAAGTCGTAGACGCTGAGGCTTTCGACCTCGCCCATGGCGTCGTTGACGACGACGAGGCACTCGTCCCAGCCCGAGGTGTATGCCGCGCTGGCGGCATGGGCCAGATGGTGGCCGACGGAGAGGACTTTGCTTTCGGGAAAGCCGGGGAGATCGCGCTCGACCTGAGCAAGCAGGGCCTCGCGGGAGAAGACCTCGCGATACAGCCGGGCGGAGACTTCGTCGGCGGAGTAGAGGTTACGGAGCGGTGTGTAGTCGAAGCCGTGGGCGATCTCATCGATTTCGCCGATGGAGATTCCGGCTTCAGCCAGGCAGAAATTGATGGCATTGATGGGAAAGTCGCCGGTGTGTTTCCTGCCGATGAAGCGTTCCTCTTCTGCGGCGGCGATGAGCTTGCCGTCGATGACAAGAGCCGCGGCGGAGTCCATGCCTTGCGCGATGCGGTATTCCCGCTCTTCAAGGCCGGGGAAGGTACCCCGCTTGAAAGGCATGGAGTTTTCCAGTCCGCTGATTCCCAGGACCTTCATTCGTTGCCTCGTGTGGATCGGGAAGCTCGGCAATGCGGAGGGAGCATTCAAGGCCTTACAGACCCGCAGAGATGGTGAGGCTTTGATTAATTCTCGCACTAAATCGAATCAGGTCTATACCTTACAACTGGCTAATTTGTGGGAGGGGGTTGGCCTGAACGGAATTGAGTTTTTCTAATATTGGTAACCAGGAGTAACCAGAGTGACTGAAATCGAGACAAATGGACAGGGTGGAAGACCTGAGCAGCATCAATCCTCGCGCAGCAGCACGAGAGGATTCACGGAGAGCGCCCGTTGCGCCGGAATCCATGTAGCGACGAGCCCGAGCAGCGCCATGGCGACGACAACACCGGCCAGCACGAGCGGATCGCGCGGCGTGGCCGTGTACACGATGTAGGAGAGGACCCGGCTGGCCAGCACTCCGAGGAGCAGGCCTGCGGCCGAGCCGACAGCGAGGAGTTTGATTGAGCGTCCCAGCGCGGCGCGCAATACTTCTTTCCGCTGTGCACCCAGCGCCATGCGAATGCCAAGCTCCTTAAGCCGCTTGCTGACCGAATACGCGGCCATGCCGAAGATGCCGGTGATCGACAGCATGCCGCCGAGCAGACCCAGCACTCCGAGCGCAATCGTGGCCATACGCGGGCCAAACAGGAGGGTGGCCATAGGCCCATCCCTCGGTTCGATCAGAACAGGTAATCCCGGGTCGAGTTGCCGCAGTGCGCCGCGGATCGCCGCTGTCAAGAGCTGGGGATCGCCGGATGAACGCACGACCAACTGAGTGGACCGCGATGGCGATTGCAGAGTCGGCAGGAACATCACCGGCTGCGGAGCTTCGGTCAGGCTCGCATACTTGCCGTCCTCGGCAACGCCGACGATTTGGATACGCGTCCCGTCCTTCATTTTGAAGAAGCGGCCCATTGCGGCGCCTGTCGATCCGAAGACTTTACGCGCGAATTCGCCATTCACCACGCCAACGCGCGGCGAGTCTTTGTCATCCTGCCACGTGAAGGCTCTGCCGGAGAGCAGTGCGGTGCCGGCAGCCTGGAAGTACTCGGGAGAAATGTTGAACACCGGAGCGTTGAATAATGCATTGGTCGGCTTCAGATCTGTTGTATTGTCGGCGAACACATTGGAGTCGCCTGCGCCATCTCCCAGTGGCAGGCCATCGGCCAGGCCCACCGAGTCGACGCCCGGAAGCGCCTGGAGGGTCCGGATCATCTGCTTTTGCATAGCGGGCACTCGCTCCGGGCTGTAGTCGGCCATGCCCAGGTCAGTCTCCGCCAGCAGGGTATTCCGCACTTCGAATCCGAAGTTGGCATGCAGCGAGCGTGACAGCCCGCGCACCGCGACGATGGAAGAAGTGACCAATACTGCGCAGATGGCAATCTGCACCACCAGCAAAACGTCACGGAGGAGCAGACGCCGTCCAGCTCTTGAGTTCGATCCAGCTTTGACGACCTCGTATGGGTTGGTGGCAAGGACCTGCCTGACCGGAACCGCGCCAAACAGCAGCCCGCTGACGAGGGCAAGCAACAGTGCGACCGCATAGACCGATGCATCGGGATTCACGCCGATATGGATGGGCCAGCGGGGAAAGGGCCGCCATGCGCTCATTGCGCGCAGCAGCACCACGCTGGCGCCGAGCCCCGCGGCGCCTCCGGCGAGGGAAATCAGCAGAGCCTCAGAAAACAGTCCGCGCAGAATGCGCCTGCGGCTCGATCCCAGGGCCAGGCGCAATGCAACCTCGCGCGAGCGGTCGGCCGCGCGCGCTGAAAACAGAGTACCGAGGTCGGCGCAAGCGGCCAGCAGAATCAAGCCCGCCAGCAGCATGAGCCCGGCCATGAATGCCCGCACAGGGCGACCGAGGTAGTCTCCATAGAGATTGGGCCGCACCAGGACGAACGTCATTTTGCGCTCAGCCTTCGGATAGGCCTTTTCCAACTGTGCTCCGATCGAGTTCAGATCGTCGACGGCTCGCGCAGGAGTAATACCCGTTTTCAAGTGTCCCATCAGCTCAAACACCCAGTGGGCATCCCGCGCACTCAGGTCATCCGCACCGCCTCCCAACAGCGGATGCTCCACGATAGGGATGAAGATCTCGGGGTTGAAGAACAACAAAGTGCCGTTGAAGTCCCGCGGCGCCACACCAAGGACGGTGAAGGGATGTTTATTGAGCCGGACAGCGCGGCCCACCACGCCGGAGTCGTCGTGGAAATGTGTGTGCCAAAAATCGTAACTCAGGACAATATACGGAGCGCTGTTCGGCCCATGCTCATCCGAGGCATGGAAGAATTGGCCCAGGTGCGGTCGAAGGCCCAACGCATCGAAGTAGTTTCCGCTGGTCTCCAAGCCCCAGACGCTTCTCGGATCCTGGCCGGCATCGAGTCCGGTCTGTATCGCGTTATAAGCGATCAGCGACTCGAAGCTGTGGTTGCGGTCGCGTAGATCGACATAATCGGCGTACGACTCGTACCCGGAGACCTCGTTTCCATGCTGGAGCGCGTAAAGGCTCTGTGCATGAGGAACATTCAGGGGCCGCAGCACGAACGCATTCATGACGCTGAACACCACGGAGTTGGCCGCGATTGCTAAAGCCAGCGTGAAAACGGCGGCAATGGTGAAGCCGGGAGACTTGCGCAGCACGCGGAGGCTGACGCGCAAATCCTGCCAAATGGTCGAGAGAAGATTCCCGGCCAGCGATTCGTGAATCTCTTCTTTGTACTTCTCGCGGCCGCCGAACTCGACGCGGGCGCGGCGTTCGGCTTCGGGGCGAGAAAGGCCGGAGCGTTCGAGGTCGTCGGCGCGGAGTTGGATGTGGCTGAGCTGCTCGTCGTCCAGGTCGGCGTTCATGTTGGCGTGGACCTGCGAGCGCTGGAAGAGCGCGGCGAGGCGGAAACGGAGTGAGTGGAGCAGTTTCATACGTTTACTCCTCGCGCAGAAGCACAAGTGGGTTCACCGAGAGCGCCCGTTGTGCCGGAATCCATGTAGCGACGAGTCCGAGCAACGCCATGGCAACGACAACACCAGTCAAGACGAGCGGATCGCGGGGATTGGCCTGATAGACGAGGAAAGCAAGGACGCGGCCGGCGAGAACGCCCAGAAGTAATCCTGCGACTGAACCAACGACCAGCAGTTTGATGGAGCGCCCAAGCGCCGCGCCGAGAACTTCTCTGCGCTGCGCGCCCAGCGCCATGCGAATGCCGATTTCACGCAGCCGCCTGCTGACAGAGCACGCGGCGAGGCCAAAGATTCCCGTGATGGCCAGAATGGAGCCCATGATGCCAAGCACCCCCAACGCCACAGTCGCCACACGGGATGGAACCAGGGCCCATCCCAGTTGGTCGGGCCAGGTGAGGAGTTCGAACGGCAAGCCTCGATCCTGTTCGCGGAGGACGGTGCGCATGTCGGCGGCCAGTTGCTGGGGATCGCGATTGGAGCGCAGCACGATGGATGAAGCGTTGGCTGGCGATTGGAGGTAGGAGGTAAATATCGCCGGTTTCTGATTTTCAGTCATTTGCCAGTATTTTCCGTTTTCGACGACACCGACGACCTGCAGGCGGGTTCCGATCTCCGGCTTGAAGAACCTGCCGATGGCGTTGTCGACGGAACCGAACATTTTGCGCGCAAACTCTTCGTTGACTAGAGCCACGGCGGGTGAGTTTTTGTCGTCATGCCAGGTGATATCTCTGCCCCGCAACAGGGTGGTTCCTGCCGCGTGGAAGTAATCGGGAGAGATCTTATAGTTCACGGTGTGAGCCGCGGCTTTGGCAGGAACCAGATCTGTTGTTTCGTCGGTAAAGACATCCTCGTTGGGCGCGCCTCCGTCGAGGGGAAGTTCATCGATCAAACCGACGGACGTTACGCCGGGGATTGCGCGGAGACTGTCGATCATGCGTCGCTGCATGGCTGGCACGTTTTCGCCGGTGTATCCACCCCAGCTGAGATCGGAATCGAGGATCATTGCGTTTCGGGGATTGAAGCCCCAGTTGCTGTGCATCGACTGCAGCAGACCGCGCACTGCAACGAGGGAAGATGTGACGAGGACGGCGCAGATGGCAATTTGCAGGACGAGCAGCACGTCGCGGAGGGTGATGCGGTGGCCGGCACCGCCGGCGACGACGCCAGTGGATCCGGCCTTAACCACCTCATAGGCGTTGGTGCGCAAGATCTGGCGCACTGGGACCACGCCGAAGAGGAAGCCGCTGGCCAGGGCAAGCAGCAATGCGGCCCAGTAGACGGATGCATCGGGAGCAACAGGCACGATGATGGGATAGCGGGGACTGGGATGCCAGACGCTGAGCGCGCGGAGCAAGGCGATGCTGCCGAGGAGGCCAAGCGTACCGCCGGCAAGTGAAACAAGCAAGGCTTCGGTAAAGACGGCGCGCAGGATACGCCGGCGGCTGGAGCCGAGCGCAAGCCGCAAGGCGATTTCGCGGGACCGGTCGGCTGCGCGGGCGGCAAAGAGACTTCCGAGGTTGGCACAGGCGGCCAGCAGAATCAGCGCGGAAAGCAGCGTGAGCGCGGCCACGAATCCTTTCACGGGCGGCCCGAGCAGATCGCCGGCGAGGCTCGGGCGCGCCAGCGTAAAGGTCATGTGCGCGTCGGTTTTGGGATAGGTCTTTTCGAGCCATGCGCCCACGCTGTTCAGATCGGCAATGGCCTGGGCGGGCGTGACACCTGGCTTCAAATGGCCGAAAGCCATGATGAATTCCTGCTCGTTGCGGATATTGAGGACGTTTCCGCCGCCGAACTGCTCATGATTGACGACCGGAGCCCAAAAATCCGGGAAGAAGAAGAGCAAAGTTCCATTGAACGAGGGCGGCGCGACTCCGATGACGGTGAACGGATGCTTGTCGACCTGGATGACACGGCCCACGATGCCGCGGTCATCGTGAAAGCGGGTGTGCCAATTGGGGTAGCTGAGAACGATGTACGGTGCGCTGTTGGGCCCGTGCTCGTCAGCACCATGGAAGAAGCGGCCGAGCCAGGGATGAATGCCGAGCGCGTCGAAGTAGTTTCCGCTCACCTCGTAGCCCATCGAACGGGAGGGACTCGCGCCCGCATCGAATCCGACTTCAATGATGTTGTAGAGGATCATCGATTCGAAGGTGCGGTTACGATCGCGCAGGTCGAGATAGTCGAGATAGGACTCGCTCTGGCTTTTGTCGGGCCCATGCTCAATGGTGTAGAGGGTTTGGGGATTGGGCAGGTTGAGGGGGCGCAGGATGAGTGCGTCGAGCAAGCCGAATACGACCGAGTTGGCACCGATGGCCAATGCCAGCGTGAGAACAGCCGCGATTGTGAATCCCGGAGACTTGCGCAGCACGCGGAGGCTGAGCCGGACGTCCTGCCAGAGCGTCGCGAGAAGGTTTCCGCTCAGCGATTCATGAATCGCTTCCTTGTATTTCTCGCGGCCGCCGAACTCGATGCGTGCGCGGCGCTCGGCTTCGGCGCGAGGAAGACCAGAGCGCTCAAGGTCGTCGGCTCGGAGCTCGATGTGGCTGCGCTGCTCTTCGTCGAGGTCGGCGTTCATGTCGGCGTGGACCTGCGAGAGCTCGAAGAGCGCGGCGATGCGGAAACGAAGCGAGGGGAAGAGGTTCATACTTCCTCCGGATGTGGACCGAGGGCCGACGCAATGGCGCCTGCAAGCAGGTTCCAGCTCTTTGTTTCCTCGCGCAGGCGCTTGCGGCCAGCGGCGGTGAGCTCGTAAAACTTGGCGCGGCGATTGTTCTCCGAGGTGCCCCAGTCTGCTTTCAGCAGCCCCTGACGGACGAGGCGGAAGAGTCCGGGATAGAGCGCGCCCTGTTCGATGAGCAGTGCATTGCCGGAGATTTGCCCGATGCGCAGCAGGATGCCATATCCATGGAGCGGGCCAAGCGAGACCGCCCGCAGGATGAGCAGGTCGAGAGTGCCGGGAAGGAGCTGGGCCTGGTCGTTCACGCGTCCCCCTAAGGTAATTAGGAGAGTAGACCGACTCTCCTAAGCTGTCAAGCGGAAAGATCTCGGCGCACGGGGATGGCAGCAGGTGAAGGCGATTGCGGCGGAAAGGGGGCCGGGCGATGGCGCAGTTTCGAGTTTGGCGGAAATATGACCAGAACTTGCTCTCGCGGGCTTCTCGGCTTGCCCCCGCAAACATCAGTGAAGATTCTGTCGATGCTAAATCTCTGCCAGGGCGCCATGTACAAGATGGATCGAGATTGCGCCTTCGCCGACCGCCGACGCAACTCGCTTCACGTTTCCGGCGCGGATGTCGCCAACTGCGAAAACGGCCGGCAAGCTCGTTTCAAGCATCTGCGGGGCCCGGGCCAGAGGCCACTTTTGTGGCGCGTCCGCCAGAACCGGGTCCAGGTCCCGTCCTGTAAGAACGAAGCCCTGCTGATTGAGGGCGACACAGCCACGCAACCAGTCGCTATGCGGTGAAGCACCCGCCATGACGAAAACGTGCCGGATATCGTGCGTCGATCTCTCCCCTGACGACCGGTCGAGCCAGGTGACGCGTTCGAGGTGCGACTCGCCCTCTAATGCCACAAGCTCGGTTTCCAGATGCAACTCGATCACAGGATGTTTCGTAATTCTCTGGATCAGATAGCGCGACATGCTCTCCGAAAGGGTCTTTCCGCGAACCAACATATAGACCTTGTGGGCAGTCTCTGCAAGAAAAGCTGCTGCCTGCCCGGCCGAATTGCCGCCTCCGATGACGACGACCTCATTTCCTCCGCAGAGTTGCGACTCCATGAAAGTAGCCGCGTAATAAACTCCATTGCCTTCGAACTGCTTGAGATTGGCGACGTTCGGTGTGTTGTATTGTGCTCCTGCGGCGATGACGATGCTGCGAGCCTGCAGAACGGTCCCATTCTCGAGCCAGAGCCGGTATGGCCTCTGATCGCATTGGAACTTGACCACTCGTTGTCCCACCATCATCTGAGCGCCGAATTTTTCTGCCTGCACAACGGCGCGGCGCGTAAGCTCCAGACCGGAGACGCCCGTGGGAAAACCGAGGTAATTCTCAATCTTCGAGCTCGATCCCGCCTGACCGCCGGGAAAGTCGGCTTCGATCACGACAGCGTCCAGGCCTTCGGAAGCAGCGTAAACCGCCGCTGCCAGCCCGGCCGGACCACCACCGACGATGGCGACATCCCGAATGCGCGATTCATCCACCGTGCCCGCGAATCCGAGGCACTGAGCCAACTGCTGCGTGGTGGGATTGCGCAGCACCGCCTTTCCGCTACAAATTGCAACGGGTATTTCGTCAATTGTCAGGCTAAAACGATCGAGCAGTTCTTGTGCGGTTGTGTCACTGTCAAGGTCGATATATGAGTGCGGATGCCCATTGCGGGTGAGGAACTCGCGCAACCGCAGCGTGTCAGCTGAGTAACGCGATCCCAGGATGACCACATTGCCCATACCTTCCGTAACAAGCGCGAGACGGCGCTGGATGAAAGCGCGCATGAAGATATCGCTGAGTTCGGCATCTCTTGCGATGAGCGAGTGCAAGGCATCCGCGCTGACTTCAAGGAATTCTCCCGGCTCGGCAGCGCGCGCGCTCGATAGCGAGCGGGCTCCGGAAATCATGACCATTTCCCCGGAGAAACCTCCCGGACCATAGGTCACAAATACGTGCTGGCCGGAGAGCTGCGTCATGACGATCTCGAGCTTTCCAGAGAGCACAACAAAGCAGGCCATTCCCAGCGCACCCGATTCGTACAGAACCTCTCCGGCGCGAACTTTTCTCGCGGTGCCGTACGGCCGAATTCGGTCAATCTGGGCGGGGGTCAGCACAGGGAAGGCCTCGGCCTGCCGATCCGGTGTGCTTATCGATGGCAGCATTGAGTCGTTCACCTATATCTCCTTTTCTGCCAATGGCCGATTCCGATTCCACCATTATCCTGATCCTCTCACGTGGAACGCCCCAGCAACGCTGGTCGCACCTGCGTGGAGAGGACACGATACGCCGTCGTCTCCATTATCGGGCGCGCGTCTCCACCCCGACTCGGCAACGTTTTGTGATCTCGGGCGGATTGAGGCCACTCGGAGATTGCACCACGCAGGATAGCCGAGAACACGGCCCGAACGTGATTGAATGGGATCGATGAGCGCGAAGACGTTAGTTGTGCTGGCGGCGGGGATGGGCAGCCGCTATGGCGGGCTGAAACAGATGGACCCGGTGGGTCCGAGCGGGGAGACGATTCTCGAGTATTCGGTCTTCGATGCGGTGCGCGCGGGCTTCGGCAAGGTCGTCTTTGTGATTCGCATGGAGTTCGAAGAGCCGTTCCGGGAGATGGCTGCCGGATGGTCTCGGGGGCGGACTGCGGTCGAATTCGCTTTCCAGGATTTGGAGGATCTGCCCGAGGGATTTACTGTGCCGGAGGGGCGAACGAAGCCGTGGGGCACCACGCAGGCGGTGCTGGCGGCGGAGGAAGCGGTGACTACGCCGTTTGCAGTGATCAATGCGGACGACTTCTATGGAGCGGAGAGCTATGCGGTGCTGGCGCGGCATCTGGAGGCTGGTAGCGGCGAGTACGCAATGGTCGGGTTTCGCCTGCGGGAGACGCTTTCGGATTCAGGCGCTGTAGCGCGCGGGGTATGCCAGGTGAACGAGGGCGGGTTGCTCGAAAGCATTGTTGAGATGTTCAACGTGGAGCGATGCGGGGCGGGGGCGAAGAGTGCCGACGCGATGGGGATGGTCAAGATGCTGACCGGAGATGAGACGGTTTCGATGAATGTGTGGGGATTCACGCCTGCGGTGTTTGGGCAGTTGCGCGAGCAGTTCGAAGGATTCCTTGAAAGGCATGGCGGGGACCAGAAAGCGGAGTGCTACCTGCCGAATACGGTGAGTGAGGTGATTCGAGCGGGGCAGGCGTCAGCGCGGAAGGCGGCGCGGGTGAGAGTGCTGAAGACGAGCGCACGGTGGTTTGGGGTGACCTATCGTAAGGATCGGGCCAAAGTGGTTGAGGAGATTCGGCGGCTGGTTGCGAACGGGGTGTATCCGGCGAGGCTTTGGGCATAATGGCGAGCGACAATGCAGGCCGGGCGGCGCAGGAGTTTGCTGTTGAGGGAACCCTGGTCAGCCTTGCGCCCAATGGAAGCGGCCACATTAACGATTCGTACTGCGCCGTATTCGAGCAGGGCGGAAGGCACCGGCGGTTCCTGCTGCAGCGCGTCAATACCCATGTCTTTCACGATGCATTGGCGCTGATGGAGAACATTGAGCGAGTGACTACGCACCTTGCCGGGAAGGGGCCGGAGGAGAGCAGGCGCGTGCTGACACTGGTGCGAGCACGCGGTGGGGGCCCCGGGCTGATGGATCCGGAAGGAAATTTCTGGCGGATGTACGGGTTTATTGAGGGAGCACGCAGCTACGACGTGGTTGAAACCGCGGCCCAGGCATACGAGGCGGCACGAGCCTTTGGAGAGTTTCAGCGGATGTTGGCGGACCTGCCTCCGCCGCGGCTGCACGAGACGATTCCCGACTTTCACAACACGCCGAAGCGGCTCGCGGCGCTGAAGCACGCAGTGGAGGAGGATATGCTGGGCCGGGCCGAGGGAGCGGAGCGCGAGATTGCTTTCGCTCTGGAGCGGGAGAGCGTGACGTGCTTGCTGGTGGAAGCCGGGTTGCCGGAACGGGTGACGCACAACGATACGAAGATCAACAACGTGCTGCTGGATGAGCGGACGGGCGAGGGGATTTGCGTCATTGACCTCGAAACCGTGATGCCGGGCCTCGCGCCCTTTGACTTTGGCGACATGGTGCGGACGATGAGCTGCCGTGCGGCGGAGGATGAGCGGGACCTCTCCCTTGTGAAGATGGAGATGGAGATGTTTGAGGCGCTGGCGCGGGGGTATCTGAGCGTGGCCGGGGCTTTTCTGTTGGATTTGGAAAAGAGAATGCTCGTGCAGGCGGGCCGCGTGATCACGCTGGAGCAGGGAATTCGCTTTCTGGCGGACTATTTGGAAGGCGACCAATACTTCAAGGTGCATCGGGCGGGACAGAATCTGGACCGGGCGCGGGCGCAGTTCCGGCTGGTGGAGTCGCTAGAGGAGCAGGCGGCGGCGATGGAGCGTGTTGTGGAAGCGGAGGGATAGCAGGTGTGGGAGTGAGCATTTGCACCCGTTCGACATGCATTGACCGCCTTTGACGCATCTTGTCGCTCCCATTTTCTTCAGCACGAGCTTACTCTTTGATTCACGGTCCGCTTTCCTCCTCCGTTCACTCGGCGAGGATTGGGGAGGGAGCCCTTTGGCTGGCGAGTTTCAGGTCAGCGGCGGGGGAAGCGAGACGCGGCGATTTCCGCCGGTGTTTCTTAGCCTCCCGGGGATTCAACCCAAGAATGACCAATTGAGGGGCGTCCTGCTTGCTCAGCATGGCGAAGCCTTGCCCTTCAGAAAAGCAGAAGGCAGAGGGCCAGCCGAAAACGCGAGTCTGGAACCCGACGTCAGCCTGTACTTACTCCTCCCTAAGTTGACCCCATCGCTTCATCTACCTTCCTAACGCCTTCTGCTCTATTCACCTGCATTTGTCTCCGGCTTCGACCTCAGTGTTTTTGAGAGTTGGCGCGCGGGGCGCTCTTCGCAGGTTCCGACCCAACCGGCTCGACCAAACTCGGCGCGGCCGCCAAGCTCTCCACCGACTAGAGGGAGTGCTCGAATGCAACTGTCAACCAAAAACTCCGCCACGTCCGAAAAGATTGTCCTGTCGGCGGCGCAACTGTTTGCGCGCCAGGGTTACCACGGCACCAGCACGCGGGATATCGCTCGGCTGGCGGGGGTAAGCGAGAACACGCTGTTCCGGCACTTCGATCGCAAGGAGGACCTGTTCTGGTCGGCGTTGCGGTGGCACTCCTCTGCCCTGAAGATGCGCCGGGACCTGGTGGAAGGCATTGCCCAGGGCCAGGCCCCCGAGGTGGTCCTGCCCAAGATCCTGGAGATGATGGCCGACCTGGTGAGCTACCGGCCGGAGCTGCTGCGGCTGATCGCGGTGGCGTTTGTGGAGCTTGAGTGGAAGGCCGAAGCCTTCTGCCAGGATCATCTGGCGCAGGACCTTTCGGCGATCAATCACTACTTGAAGAGGAACATGAAAAGCGGCAGGATCCGCGAACTGGACCCGACCATGCTGACCGCGGCGCTGATGACGACGGCGCTGATGCATCCGGGGATTTCGAAGCTGATCGAGGGCAACAATCCTGCGTATTCGAACAGCCAGGAGGCGGGGCGCGCGCAGGCGCGCTTCTGGCTGGAGCTGCTGACGCCGAAGGCCGCGCCGTACCCCTGGCCGAATTTAGAGAAATCAGGGGAAAGATCGGGCAGCGCGACCAGCTGACAAGACCTATCAAAACATGAAACGGAAATCTGACAGGGCCATGACCAACAAGCTTGCACTCCTTCTCCTGCTGCCGTGCGGACTCACTTACGGACAGCAGACTCCAGCCGCCCCGGAGCCGGCTGCTGCCGGCATGCCGTTTGCGGATCTGGCATCGTACTGCCTGAAATATCCGACAACGCCCGGATGCCCCCCGGCGACTGCAATTCAGCCCGTCGCAGGCGAGGGGGCTGAACCGGGTGCTTTGAGGCCTAACCAGCCCGCCGCGCAGAGGCCGAAGCCGGCCCTGGTTCCCTCAGAATTTGAGCTCTTTGCCGAGGATGCCGCCGGCCGGCCGCTCCCTGTCTATGGAAGACAGCTCTTCGCCGAGGCGCCGACGACCTTTGCGCCGCTCGACCAGGTTCCGGTGCCCGAGGACTATGTGGTGGGGCCCGGCGACCAGCTCGAAATCAGGGTATGGGGCAAGGTGGAGATCAACGCACGCACGACGGTGGACCGCAACGGGCAGATCGCGGTGCCCAGGGTGGGCACGCTGAACGTGGCGGGACTCAGGTCGAGCGAGCTGGAAGGCTACCTGAAGGCGGCGGTCGGGAACCTCTTCAAGGACTTCGAGCTGAATGTAACGCTGGGCCAGCTCCGCTCGATCCAGGTGTTTGTGCTGGGCAGCGCCCGCCAGCCCGGCGCCTGCACAGTGAGTTCGCTGAGCACGCTGGTCAATGCGCTGTTTGCCTGCGGAGGCCCGTCGGCAACCGGGAGCATGCGCAGGATTGAGCTGCGCCGCGACGGGATGCTGCTAACAGAGTTGGACCTGTATGAACTTCTGCGCAGGGGCGACAAGTCAGGCGACCGGCACCTGATGCCCGGAGATGTGATCTTCATTCCGCCGGCGGGGCCGGAGGTGGCGCTCCTGGGCAGCGTAAACGATGCGGGCATCTACGAGTTGAAGGGCGAGACCAGGCTGGCTTCGGCCCTGGCCAATGCGGGCGGGCTGGCCAGCCTGGCGGGAACCGACCGGGTGCTGCTGGAACGGATCGAGAACCACCGGCGGCGCCGTGTGGACGAGTTTTCGCTCGATGCGGCGGGGCTGAGCCGGGTGTTGTGCGACGGAGACCTGGTGCGCATCTTTCCCATCTCGCCAAGGTTTGAGAATGCCGTGACCCTGCGCGGCAATGTAGCCATGCCGGGCCGGTTTGCCTGGCATGCGGGGATGCGCGTCGCCGACCTGATCCCCTCGCGCCAGAGCCTGCTGACGCGCGACTACTGGAACCGGCAGAACCATCTGACGCCGGCGGGCGCGGAACGAGCGTTTCAAAAGCCGGCCGAGGGGGCGGGCCAGTATCCGGACCCGATGATCGGCATCGGGGAGACGAGCGCCGAGATCAACTGGGAGTATGCCGTGATCGAGCGGCCCGACCCGCGCGACCTGAGCACGCGGCTGATCGCCTTCAACCTGGGGGAGGCAATCGACCGGCCCGCCGGGGAGGACAACCAGGCGCTCGAGCCGGGCGACGTGATGACCATCTTTGCGCGCAAGGATCTGGAGCTGCCGCTCGACAAACACGCCAGCTTTGTCCGCGTGGGCGGCGAGGTAAACGCCCCGGGGCTCTACCGGGTGAAACCGGGCGAGACGCTGCGCAAGGTGGTGGAACAGGCCGGCGGGCTGACCCCGCACTCGTATCTGTTTGCCATGCAGCTGACCCGCGTCTCGGCCCGCGAGGCCGAGGAAGAACAGGTGAAGCTTTCGATCCGCAGGCTGGAGAGCGATATGGCCGGGCGAATGGCGTCGTCAGGGTTCGCCGCGCTCGGCCCGCAGCAGACCGCCGCCCAGCAGGCCATGATCACCGCACTCTCCGCTTACGCGCCAACCGGCCGCGTGGTGCTGAAGATCGCGCGCGATGCCGGGACGGTGGCCGAGCTTCCGGACTTTCCGCTCGAGGATGGCGACACGCTC
>Ga0181520_10007444_pt1 | contig 16135 bp, 10 predicted proteins | sample PEATcosm2014_Bin_29_FD_132451 | JGI IMG/M metagenome (GOLD analysis project Ga0181520, IMG submission 132451) | Peatland microbial communities from MTU Mesocosm Facility, Houghton, MI, USA - PEATcosm2014_Bin02_30_metaG | ecosystem: Environmental > Terrestrial > Soil > Wetlands > Peat | place...
CTGTGACCGCCGTGCCGTATGCAACGGGCCGCAAGCCCGTAGGGTTGGCATCTCTATAGCTCCACGACCCGGCTGTAGCGGCGGTCTGTGACCGCCGTCCCGTTTCCCTTCGGGCTGAAAGCCCGCCATATGACAGCCTTGTAGCGTCGAGGCTGTGCCTCGATTCGTCACCCCGTAATCCGAAAGGTAGGGCAGGGCAGGGGCGCAGGCATGTTCCAGGACGCTGCGAGCGTTTCACCCTCTCCTTGGGGGAGTGGTGCCAGGCCGAGGTTCGGCCCGGGGTGAGGGCGAGCTTCCGGCTCATGTGGAGGTGAGTCGTTACACCACCATTGCTTTTCCAAGTTGCATCGTTGGCGTAAAACCAATGAATCCCGTGCAAATGAGTCCAAACTATATAGTTTGAGAATTAGAATTAGCCAATTGATGGTAAATTCAACAATTCAAACAATTGAAACTCAAAGGTCATTGAACAGTTCGCTAACATCTATTTCGCCCGACGAATACGGCTCGGGGCGGGAGCCATCGTAATCAGGTTCGCCGGGCAACCTTTCTTGGAGCGTCCTTGCTTCTAATTCGAAGTGATAAGATATTGATGCAAACGATTTACCGTCTTCAGTCGTGACATTTGAAAGTTCTGATAGCCCCGCAAACAATTCGCTCAATTGTGTATAACCTGCCGAGATATTTTCTATCTCATCGGGTGCAGCTTTATGGCTATAGTAAGTGTAGACTTCGTTTTCGCCCTTGTCACGGAAGAATTGAACGACATTATTAAATGATGTTTTAACTTGCGCGTCTTCTAAAAACGATGGTTCGTAAAGTTCAATTAGCTTAATAGTTTTTAAAAAGTTATCCAGGCCGCTCCCACAATCCCAAACCCCTGTGCTTTCTGTAAAGTCTTCTTTTGATTCATCTACGCAGCTTTGCCAAATTTGAGTCAACTCGATGGCGACATTCGCATTCAATTCTTTCCTTATCAAAAAAAAGTATCGAGGCACCTTATGTAGGAATTGGGCGTTCTGTTCGACAATAGGTCTGCTGTGGCCGGCATAATATCATTTTTGATCAAATTTCTTAAAGCAGCAGCAGCAGGAATGAGTGCAGCCATACTTTTTGTTTTAGCGTCAATTAACTTAAGATTGGCCCACAAATTACTCAGCACGCTTCCTGGCTTGCGAGCCAACTCAATGCAACGCATTTTGAAAATTTCCCAATCTTTTGGATTTTGAAGTAGCGGCAACATGCGGTCGCCCTTTTCACCACCGCCAACCGAGGTCGCAAGGTGGATTCCAGTTTCAGAACAGAATTCCAGAAACCGCAACCGATCCAATTTGTTATCGCCTAATTCTTCAATTGTTAAATCGCGGCAACTTGGGTGTATCCAAGTCATCCGATTCCCATAAATCGTTTCGCCAGTCTGCATGACGAAAGCTTCAGACAATTCCCTCGAAACAGAATCAAATGGTCGGTAATCCCCTGGCGGGCATAATGCCTCATAACTTTGTTGCAACGTAGTAGTGGCAATTCCGCCTACCCATATGGTTCGCGACTTATCTTCTGATTCAAGTAACGCGTAAAGCAACCAGCGATGACAAGTTGGTAACGCGTGGAAGCTAACCCTCATGTCCTTTGTTGGGTTGCTGATGGCCTCGGCAACTAATTCCTCGACCTGTTTCTGTTCTAGTTTCGGGTTTCCAGACAGGGTCGGAACCACATTGATCACGAGACGCCGAATGCGTTCGGGTGTGAAATGCTTGTGTAAGACTATGTCTTTGGCTTGATGCTTGATGATGCCCTTGGCTTCGTCGGACAATTGAGCGGCCTTCGCGTGCCGGTAAAGAATTCGTGCTTTTTCGTCGTTGGTCAGCTTGCCGGCATTCACGATAACTTCACCCAAAATCGGAAATTGATCGTTTAGCCCAGCCACATCCAGATTCGCTTTCGCCATCTCAAGCAAGTGCGCCCGACTCGTCAGAATTAACCAATGTTGGGAGTCAAGGCGATGAAGAATGTGCGGGAGGTCGGCCTGCCATATACTGACGCGAGACGGGTCATATTCCGTTCGGCCAAAGAAATCGTCCACGACAAACACCTGCCTTCGGTCTTTGTGAAACGTCTTTAGTAAATCTTGAGGACTACGACACTCGATGGCTTCCCAATCGCGACTTAACTGTGCGAGGGCGATCACTCTTCCGATTGTTGTTTTGCCCATTTCTGGCGGTCCTTCCAACACGACGAAGAAATGTTTTTGGAGGCGTTGCAGTGCTTCGTAATATGGCCCGGTCGGAATAAAAACTTTCGCTTGAGATTGCGCCATCGCAATCGCTGTTTCGCTGCGCGCGATAATGTCTGCATTTACACACTCGCGGAGAAATTCGTTAAGATCTCGGATTGACATTAGTTGCGGAAATCGTCTCACAATATCGTGCGCCGTGTTCAGCCATTGGCAGACGTCATTCCCATCATGCAAATGAACCCGGCACCCTGCAATGGCAGCTTCAAATAGCAATCGAATTTTTGTTCGCGTGTCGGGTTTGATCGGAGCATTTGTGAATAGCGCGTAATTGGCAGGACTTTGCTTCCATTTTCCGCCTTGCTTCAATCGTCCTACGATCATCTCACATTCTTTGTTGGCAGCCTTGATGACCAGCGCCTCGGGCTTCGCACCTGCCGCATTGGCCGACTCCACAAACTTGCACTGGAAGACAAATGGGCCGGGCGAGGGTTCCGGGGTCGGATATTTGAGCGTATCAGGAAAATATGCATCGCACCCCCAATCTCCTCGACCACCCCACGCCTCAACACCAAGACCTAGGCGAATCTTGAGCAAAGTTTGAATTAATTGTTCAAATTCATACCAACCCAAATCATCCAGTGAATATTGCATATACTTTTAAGCAATGTATTGTACTGCCTTGGCCACGTCACTCCACGGCACGTCGGGATCAGTTGGCACCATAAAATATTTCATCCTGATGTTTCACGGCGGTGCCAGTATAACAGGCGATTGAGGTGCCTCCAAGTATCCATCCGTAACCGTTGCGCGACCCATTTTCATCCTGAGCCGGGCCAACGGGACGGAAAATCTTTTAGACGAGTGTGAATCAGTAGGATTTTGTCAAGACTCAGGCGAAGACATGCGGCAAGACAGATTTTTAGGTGCCATGCTCACAGAATCTAATTACCGCACCGTGCGGTAATTACTCCCTTGTGGCCGCGCCCCGTGAGGGCGCGGCTGACGACAGCCCGATTTGCCACGCTCTCACGAGGCGCAGCCACCGCGACACTGTCTGCATGGCTAAACCCTTGGCCGCACGGACGATACCGCCGCCCCCTACCTCGCTGGCGGCGTCTTTACACATTCTTATGCCGCACCGCTCAAAAATAATGAAACCCTTGCATCCGGCATGACGTCTGCTACTTTCACCACCTTGTGCGGCTCATAATACGGCATTTCAAACAGCCTGGCCGGGCGGTTATCGCCTCGTTGCTGACTGGTCTGGTCTTGCTGCTCAATGCCATGTCCGCATCCCCGTCGCTGCACGAATGGTTCCATTCGGACGCGGGCGAGTCCGGCCACCAATGCGCCGTCACCCTCTTTGCCCACGGCCAGGTGGATTCCGCCGCCGTGGATGTTTTCGTTGCCGCGCCGCCGGTTTTTGTCGCGGACCTTCCCGCCCTCGAAATTTCCGCTTTCAGTCCGGCCATTGAGCATCTTCCCGCCGGACGCGCTCCACCGGTTTCTTCTTCCAATTCCTAAAAGTCGTCCAGCCGTCGCCGGTTGGAGTCTGTCCGTTTGGTAACCCATAAACTTTTTTGGCGCATCGTCATGGACCTGCGCCCTGGGGAGAATTGAAAAGTGAATAATTCGAGAAATATCAGCGCAACCATATTGGTGACCGTGCCGGCTCATTCAGCCTGCGGGCTTCAGGATGAGAATTCGCAGAACAATTCGCGCATTGAACCCCTGAACCGCCGGACGTCCGATTTTGCCAAGACGCTGGGAGCGTTTCACCCTCTCCTGGGGGAGAGGGCTGGGGTGAGGGCGAGCTTCCATTCAACTCTAACTTGTCTTCCGGTTCATGGGGAGGGCGAGCTTCCATCCAACTCCAACTTGTCCCCAAAGTTCATGATGAGGGCGGGCTTCCGTCCTACTTCAACTTGTCTTCCGGTCCATGGAAAGGTCGCATGAGCAAATTAACCAAAGTCCAGTTCCAACGCCTTCTGCCTTTCACCGCAGCCCTGGCCGTGTTGCTGGGCGGATGCGCGGTAGGCCCCAATTTCAAGCGCCCGGCGGCTCCGGCCGTCAGCGATTACACCGCCAGCCCGCTGGCCACCACCGTTGCCAGCACGAACGTCGCCGGTGGCGACGCCCAACGCTTTGCCAAAGGCGCCGACATTGCCGGCGACTGGTGGATCTTGTTTCATTCCCAGCCGCTCAATGAGCTGATCGAGCAATCGCTCACCAACAATCCCGACCTCAAGGCGGCGCAGGCGGCCTTGTTGGTGGCCCGGGAAAATGTCCTGGCCCAGCGGGGCACTTTCTTTCCCAATATCTCAGCCGGCTTTTCGGCCAACCGCCAGAAACAGTCGGAAGCGCTCGCGCCCACGCCCAATTTCCCGATTGTTCCCAACGAGTATCTCTACAATCTTTTCACCCCGCAGGTCAGCGTTTCCTATTCGCCGGATGTTTTTGGCGGCAACCGCCGGGCGATGGAATCATTGAAAGCGCAGGAACAGGGCGCGCGGTTCCAAATGATCGCCACCTATACCACGCTCACCGCCAATGTCGTCGTCACGGCCATTCAGGAGGGATCAGTGGAACAGCAGATTGACGCCACCCGCCAGCTCATTGGCCTCAGCTCCAACATGGTTCAAATCCTGCAATACCAGTTTTCCAAAGGCTATGCCAGCCGGCTGGACCTGGTCTCGCAGGAATCGCAACTCGCGCAGGTCATTGCCACCTTGCCGCCGCTGCTCAAGCAGGCCGCCCAATTGCGCGACCAACTGGCGGTTCTGGCCGGACGCTTTCCGAGTCAGGCGCCGGCGGATAAATTCGAACTTTCCAGCCTGCAATTGCCTGCCGACCTGCCGGTGAGCCTGCCTTCAAAACTCGTGGGGCAACGTCCCGACGTATTGCAGGCCGAGGCCAACCTGCACGCCGCCAGCGCGCAAATTGGCGTCGCCATCGCGAGCCGCCTGCCAGACATCACGCTCACCGCCAATGCCGGCAGCACAGCCTTGGCCTTGGATAAATTGTTTACGTCGGGCACGGGCTTTTGGGGCTTGGGCGCAGCCGCGACCGCTCCGCTGTTTCAGGGCGGCACCCTGTTGCATCAGGAGCGCGCTGCCAAAGCCGCCTACGTGCAGGCGGCGGAACAATATCGCAGCACCGTCCTAAGCGCCTTTCAGAATGTGGCTGACACCCTGACGGCGCTGGAACAGGACGCCGAGGGCTTGAAAGCCGCCGCCGCCGCCGCCGATGACGCCAAAATCACGCTCGATTTGTCCCAGCGCCAATGGCACGACGGCTACATCAGCTATCTGGCGTTATTGAGCGCCGAACAGGCCTATCATCAAGCCCGGATCAACCTCGTATTGGCCCAGGCCAGTCGTTATGCCGATACGGCGGCATTGTTTCAGGCGCTCGGCGGTGGCTGGTGGCAGCGTGCGGATTTAACCAAGGATAAACCATGAATGACGAATTGTTTTGCCGGATACCGCCTGCGAATTCGGGCCTTGAACCCTTGAACCATCAAACGTCCAATTTTGCCAAGACGCAGCGAGCGTTTCTCCCTCTCCGCTCCATCGGATGGAGGGGAGAGGGCCGGGGTGAGGTGAGTCGTTACACCAAAATGTTTTTTCCAGCCCCATCTCCCACACAACTTCTGCGATCAAAACGCATCGCTGCTGCGCTACACCGGGGTGAGGTGTCCCCGAATAATTCACACCTTGAACCCTTGAACCAACCGAACGTCCGATTTCGCCAGAACGCAGCGAGCGTTTCTCCCTCTCCGCGTTTTGCGAAGTCAGCGGAGCAAAATGGGGAGAGGGCCGGGGTGAGGTGCCTCGTTTCACCATCTTCCACACATATCCCGAACTCCCCATCTCCCACACAATTTCTGCGATCAAAACGCATCGCTGCTGCGCTACACCGGGGTGAGGTGTCCCCGAATAATTCACGCCTTGAACCCTTGAACCGCCCGAACGTCCGATTTCGCCAGAACGCAGCGAGCGTTTTTCCCTCTCCGCGTTTTGCGAAGTCAGCGGAGCAAAATGGGGAGAGGGCCGGGGTGAGGTGCCTCGTTTCACCATCTTCCACACAACTCCTGCGCGCCTTCGCCCTCACCCTCATCGCCGCAGCCATGATCGCCTCCTTCACCGGCTGTTCATCCAAAGCTGACAACAGCTCTCAAGCTGCATCCGTGACCGTCAGCAACGTGACCTTGACCGCCGCCCAGCGACAGAACATTCACCTCTACACCGTCGCGCCATCCAAATTTCACAAGACGATTGACACCACCGGCGCAGTTGATTTCGACAACGATCAGGCCACCAGCGTGCTGGCGCCCTTCGGCGGACCGGTGTCGCGGCTGCTCGTTTCCCCCGGCGACCAGGTCAGGGCAGGGGACCCGTTGGCCGAGGTGGATTCACCCGACTTTGCCACGGCCATCAGCGCCTACCGCAAAGCTCTCAGCACCGCCCAAACCCTCCGCCGCGTCGCGGATCTGGACAAGGATTTGATGCAGCACGATGGCGTGGCCCAGCGTGAAGAAGAGCAGGCCCAAACCGACGCCGCCAACGCCGAAGCCGACCGCGACGCCGCCCTGCAAACCCTCGTCTCACTGAATGTTGACCCCCAGGTCATCAAAGATCTCCAGGCTGGCAAGCCGGTTTCACGCCCCGGCGGCGCCATTCGCTCGCCCATCGCGGGCACCGTGGTGGAAAAACTCGTTACGCCCGGCGAACTGCTCTCGGCAGGTGCCACCCCGTGTTTTACTGTGGCCGATCTTTCACGCGTCTGGGTCATGGCGCAACTTTTTGGTTCCGATCTGGCCGCGATCAAGGTCGGTGATCCAGCCGAAGTCGAGGCTGGCATCGCCACCAATGTATTTCCAGGGACGGTGGACAACATTTCGGCCTTGGTAAACCCCGACACCCGTTCGGTCATGGTGCGGGTGGTCGTCGAGAATCCCGGCGATTTCCTGAAAAAACAGATGTACGTCCGCGTGCGGATTCAGGCGCGCGAAGAAAGCACCGGTTTGTTGATCCCGGTTTCGGCCATTTTGCGCGACGACGAGAACCTGCCGTTCGTTTATGTCGCCCAGCCCGATGGCAGCTTCGCGCGGCAGCACGTGACTTTGGGTTATCGCGCCGGCGACCAGTATGATATTCCCGCCGGCCTTCAAGCGGGCGACCAAATTGTGGTGGATGGCGGTCTCTTCATCCAATTCATGCAAAATCAATGAACGCCCAACAGCCACCATCCGGCTCCCCGCCGCAAACGGCTTCCATGATGAACCGGGTCGTCGCCTCTTCATTGCGGCAGCGCTTCCTGATTGTTCTCCTGACGCTCGTGCTGGTCGGTGCGGGATCGCGCTCGCTGGAGCGCCTCCCGGTGGACGCCTACCCCGATCTCTCGCCCCCTATCGTCGAGATTATCACCCAATGGCCCGGCCACGCCGCCGAGGAGGTGGAACGCCTGATTACCGTACCCGTCGAAGTCGGGATGAACGGCGTCCCGCAGATGACCACGCAACGCTCCATTTCGCTCTACGGCTTGTCCGACGTCATCCTCACCTATAAGGATGGCACGGATAACAACTTCGCCCGCCAGGAAGTTTTCAACCGTCTGTCCGGTCTTACGCTGCCAACCGGCGTGAGCCCTTCAGTGTCGCCGCTCTCCTCACCTTCAGGCCTGATCTATCGTTATGTGCTGCAAAGTGCCGACCGGTCGCCGATGGAACTCAAGACTTTCGAGGACTGGGTCATCGAACCCGCCTACAAATCCCTTGCCGGGGTGGCGGACGATTCGGGATTTGGCGGTGGTACCATGCAATATCAGGTGCTGCTCGATCCGACCAAGATCGCCGGCGTCGGCCTGTCCGTGCTGCAGGTGGAGAGCGCCCTGACGGCCAACAACGGCAATTCCGGCGGCGGCTTCTACACGCAAGGCGGAGAATTCTATTATGTGCGCGGCCTGGGACGAATAGAGACAATAGAGGACATCGGCAACGTGGTCCTCGCCGTCCACGACGGCACCCCCGTCCTCCTCAAGGATGTCGGCCGCGTGGTCATTGGCATCGCCCAGCGCCTGGGTGAATTCGGCTACGAGAAACAGGACGATGCCGTGGAGGGCGTCATTCTGCTGCGCACGGGCGAAAAAACTCAGGATGTCCTGAAGCGGGTGGAGGCCAAGACCAGGGAACTGAACGATCAAATCCTGCCCAAAGATGTCAAAGTCCTTCCGTTCTATGACCGGACCGATTTGATCACGCTGACGACGCAGGTGGTGGAGCGTAATTTGTTGCGCGGCATGTTGCTGGTGATCGTGATTCTCGTGTTTTTCCTCTATGATTTTAGGGCGGGATTGATCGTCGCCATCACCATCCCGCTGGCGCTGCTGTTCGCGTTTATTTGTCTCGATTTCCAAAATGCCTCGGCCAACCTGCTCTCCATCGGCGCAGTGGATTTTGGGATACTGGTGGACGGCGCGGTGGTGATGGTGGAAAACATTTTCCGTCAGATCGCCTTGCGCAAGGGAACACCGCTCAACGTCATGGTAATCATCAGGGAGGCGGCGGCAGAAGTGGATCGCCCTTTATTCTACGCGGTGGCCGTGATCGTGGCCGGTTTTCTGCCTATCTATGTCCTGGCCGGGCCTTCCGGCACGCTGTTCCGGCCAATGGCGGACACGATGGTTTTTGCGCTGATCGGTTCCCTGGTGGTTACGTTGACTTTGCTGCCGGTGCTATGTTCGTGGTTCATGCGCAAGGGCGTAAAGGAGCGGCGCAACGCGGCTTTTGAAGCCATCAAATCGGTCTATATTCGGGGCCTTGATTTTTGTCTGGCTCACCCCTGGGGAACGACCTTCGCCTCGGCGCTGCTGCTGGCCGGTTCGCTGCTGCTCATCCCCCGCATCGGCGCCGAGTTCATGCCGCAACTGGATGAAGGCGCGCTGTGGGTGCGCGCCACCATGCCTTACACCATTTCGTTCGACGAATCGGCCAAAATCACGCCCAAGATCCGGGAAATTTTAAAATCCTTTCCCGAAGTGACCACGGTTGCCTCCGAACTGGGACGGCCAGATGACGGCACGGATTCAACCGGTTTTTTCAACGTCGAATTTTACGTTGGGCTTAAACCCTACTCGGAATGGACCGGCGCCTATCGCACCAAAACCGCGCTGATTGAAGCCATTAACCAGAAACTTCTGTCCTTTCCCGGAATCATTTTCAATTATACCCAGCCGGCGGAGGATGCGGTGGACGAGGCGGAATCGGGCTTGAAAAGCGCCCTGGCGGTCAAAGTCTTCGGCTCCGATTTGGATACGCTCGAACAAAAGGGCAAAGCCATCAAACAGATCCTGGAGCGTGTGCGCGGAATTCGTGATGTGACGCTGGTGAAAGAACTTGGCCAGCCCAGCCTGAACATCAAAATCAACCGGGCCATGATCGCCCGTTACGGTGTGAACGTCGCCGACATCAATGGCTTGATCACGACCGCCATCGGCGGAGATGTGGCCACCCAGGTGATGCAGGGCGAAAAACAGTTCGATCTGATCGTCCGCCTCGAACATCAATACCGGGACAACCCCGAGGAAATCGGAAACATCTTGGTGCCCACGCCTGGCGGACAACAGATTCCGCTCAAGGAATTTGCGGACATCCAGGTGGCCAACGGCGCCTCGTTCATTTACCGCCAGGACAATTCGCGCTACATCGGCGTCCAGTTCTCCGTGGCGGGACGTGATCTGGCGGGGGCCGTGGAAGATGCCATGCAGCAGATCAACGGAAAGATTGCCCTGCCGGCGGGCTATCATTTGGATTGGGGCGGTGAATACACCGAATACACGGCTTCCCGCCGGCAACTGAATGTCATTCTGCCGCTAACCCTGTGCCTGATTTTCCTACTGCTGTTCGCGCTCTACAGCAACTTGAAATTTCCGTTTATCACCGTGCTCGGCGTGGTGTTGTCCGCGCCGGTGGGCGGCCTGGTGGCGCTCTGGATCACCGGCACGCCATTTTCAGTTTCCTCGGGCATTGGCTTTCTGGCCTTGTTTGGCGTCTCGGTGCAGACGGCCGTCGTTTATATCTCCTATGTCAACGAACTTCGCGCCAACGGCACCGCGCTCGCCGAGTCCATCCGTGAAGGCGCGATCCTGCGGCTGCGGCCCATCATGATGACCGCGCTGGTGGCGGCCTTGGGGCTGTTGCCGGCGGCGCTGGCCACGGGCGTTGGCACGGATACCCAGCGGCCCTTTGCCCTCGTCATTGTCAGCGGCCTGTTTACGCGGCTGTTGATCAGCATTTTCTTGATGCCGGCGCTCTATGTCCTTGTGGCGCGTCCGGGCGACCGGTTGGAAGTATGATGCCGTTTAGTGGGACAAATTAATTCGCGGTCGCCAGCCGGCCGGTTTGGAAAATACTGTTAGCGGCTACGTGGTCTTTTGGCGGAAGGGGTGTAGAATCTCGGATGAATGCGACTACGTGTATCGCAAACGAATTGGCCGGCGGTGGGGCAAAACGACGGCCCGCCCACAGAGACGCCGCTACCGGTAATTGCGATGGTGGCCGTCCGCAGCCAGGGCCAAAGGCCCGCAATATGACAGCTTGGGTCGAAGCGAGTTCGACGAGCGCAGGCCCAGGTGAACCGTCCCACCCAGTCCCCAAGGCTTGAAGGGCCGCCCCGTTTAAAGTAGGGCAGGCGTCTCGCCTGCCACGTCGGCAAAGCTGACGCATTGGCTCGCGCTGGCGCTCTTGCGAACAGGCAGGCGCCTGTCCTTGCTTTGGGCCCGCCCCAATCAAGGCCAGTCACAGTAAATCAAGGTGAATCAAGCCTGCTCAAGGTGAAAAAAAGGCAAAAAATGGCCGAATGGCAATAGCCCTCGCGTGCGCGCAGCGTCGTGGAGTGCGGCGGCCCTCCGCCGCTTTGGCCAACCGCACGAGATCAACCCTGCTCAGGCAAGCCCACCAGGTGCAGTTTATCCGACTAAATCCCACCAAATCCGACTAAAAAAATCAAAATGACCCAGAATATAAAAACCGACAGCTCGTAAAACCTGCCGCCGCCGTCGTCAGACTCCAGCCGTCTTGTAGTGCATGACGTAAGGGTGCTGCTCTTTGTAGCGCACGACGTCAGGAGTGCTTCACACTGTTTTAGCAGAACCAGCTCACCGCCCTAATTTGAGCCGCACCCGCCAACCGGCAAAAACGACAAAACATTTCGCCAAGCGTGAAATATTTCGCTAATCTCCAAAGCTGGTCACCATGCAAATAGTCGCAGATTCTGTCACCGTAGCCGCCCCGCTTCTTTCACCGGCGTGGCTGCTGTTTGTTTATTGTGTGCTGGTGCTGCTGGCGTCGCTGGCCGGTGGCTGGCTGCTGCTGCTGATTCATCTGAACCACACCCGGCTGCAAATGGCCGTCAGCTTTGTGGCCGGCCTGATGCTCGGAATCGCGCTGCTTCATTTTTTACCGGATGCCAACGAGCAATTGCATTCCCTGGACAAAACCGTGGAATGGATGCTGGGCGGGTTTCTGGCGATGTTCTTTGTGCAGCGTTTTTTCCATTTCCACCATCACGATTTGCCTGACGGTGATCCGGAAGATTGTTGCGGCCATGACCACGAGCACGACCATGCCCACCATGCTCACACGCTGGCGGACAAGTCGGCCCAACAGCTTTCCTGGGTGGGCACCGCGCTTGGATTGACGCTGCACTCGCTGCTGGACGGACTCGCGCTGGCCGCCGCCGTCACCGCTGGCGCGCAGGGCAAAGAGCAACTGGCCGGCCTGGGCGTCGCGCTGGTCGTGATTTTACACAAGCCCTTTGATGCGATGGCCGTTTCTACGTTGATGGCGGCGGGGGGGAGCTCACGGGCCTCGCGACATGTCCTAAATGGTCTTTTTGCGTTGGCCAGTCCGCTGGGCGCGCTGTTGTTTTATTTTGGCGCCAGCCATCTGGCCGGTGGCAGCGGCCCGGTGTTGGGCTGGGCGCTGGGTTTTTGCGCCGGGTCGTTCCTGTGCATTGCCAGCAGCGATCTGCTGCCGGAACTGCAATTTCATTCGCACGACCGGTTTAAGCTTTCCGTGATGCTGCTGGCGGGCCTGGCCATAGCCATCCTCATCAAGCAGTGTGAAGCCGGCCAGTGACCGCAAATGGCGTCGCCCTGCAACCGCAGGCAAGTGGACTGAAGGCCGCCGGTTGCAAATTTGGCTGCCGCCGGACGCGCAATTTTCTTGAATCCAATACCATTAAGGTAAACTGGTGAATCATGTCATCTGAGTCCGCATTGAGAACGTCTGCTTCGTCGCGTCCGCCGCTCGATCTCGCCGCGCTGGTCAAGGAATATGCGGGCAAAAATTATGAATTGCACACCGCGCACATCAACCCCGCGAATGTTCGCACGCTGAAAACCATCGGTTTCGACCGCTGCTACACGCGGGCCGAGGGCGCGTATCTCTGGGACGTGGAGGACCAAAAATATCTGGATCTGCTTTCCGGTTACGGTGTGTTTGGCCTGGGACGCAACCATCCCGTGGTCCGCCGCATCCTCAAAGACTTTCTCGATGCGGACTACCCGAGCCTGGTGAAAATGGAGGCGCCGCTGCTTTCCGGCTTGCTTGCCGCCGAGTTGAAGAAACGGATGCCCAACGAGCTGGACATGGTGTTCTTTACCAATTCCGGCGCGGAAGGCGTGGAGACGGCCATCAAATACGCCAAGTGCGCCACGGGAAAACCGGCCATCATCCATTGCCAAAAATCCTTTCACGGCTTGAGCTCGGGCGCGCTGTCGGTCAATGGCGACGACAGTTTTCGCGAGGGTTTCGGGCCGTTTCTGCCGGATTGCCGCGCGGTGGCGTTCAACGACCTGGGCCTGTTGGAAAAAGAATTGAAGAAAGGCGACGTGGCCGCCCTGATCATTGAACCGGTTCAGGGCAAGGGCGTGAACCTGCCGGCGCCGGGGTATTTGCTTGAGGCGCAAAAGCTGTGCCGCAAGCACGGCGCGCTGTTCATTGATGATGAAGTGCAGACCGGCATGGGCCGCACCGGCAAATTTCTGGCCATTGAACACGACGGCGCGGTGGATCCGGACATCGTGGTGCTGGCGAAATCGCTTTCCGGCGGGTTTGTGCCGGTTGGCGCGGTGCTGTGCAAAAAATGGATCCACGAAAAAGTTTTTTCTTCCATGCAGCGTTCGGTGGTTCATAGTTCGACGTTCAGCCAGGGCAGCTTTGCCATGGCGGCCGGGCTCGCCGCGCTGGACGTGCTGGACCGGGAAGACCTGATGGCCAATGCCGCCAAAATGGGCGATCTCATTGGCCAGGGGGTGGCGGCAATGGTTCCGCGTTTTGAATTTCTTAAAGAGGTCCGCTGGCGCGGGCTGATGATCGGCATCGAACTGGGGTCGCCGAAATCCATCTCGCTCAAACTCGCCTGGACGACGTGTCACGCGCTCGACAAAAGCCTGTTTCCGCAGGCGGCAGTGATTCCGCTGATGGACAAGCATCATATCATCACCCAGGTCGCGGGCCACGGGGTGGACGTGGTGAAGCTCCTGCCGCCGCTCATTATTACCGAAGCGGATGTGAAGTGGTTCCTGACTGCGTTTGAGGACGTGATGGTGCAGATGCATAAGTTTCCCGGTCCGGCCTGGGACGTGTTGACCGACATCGGTAAAATGGCGCTCACGCAGCGGGCGCGGTGATTTCGGTTTTCAACTGGCCAGCATTTCGTATCCGTTTGACGGAGCATTTCTGGTTTCTGCCGGCAATTTGTGAAACAGCAGCGGCATGGATTTGGGCGCAGCTCGGCCCCCGCGCCGTTGTAGCGTCAGGTATCCCTGCCTGATGTTAAGGGCGTGCTTCCCAGCCGCCCGGAAGAAATGACTCTTTTCCTAGAAACACGCGAGGATGGCAATGGACGCCGCCACGGTGCGGGCGCCGGGCTGCGCCCGACGGCTGCCGGGCCTCAAGTATTATGAGGTGCGTTTGGGCGCAAATTCCCGAATCAATGCCCTGGCTGCCTGGCGGGTTTTCCAGATGGCGATGTCCAGGCCGCGGTTGCAGGCGACGAGCACGGCAAAGTCAATTTCGGGAGCGATGAACGCGACGGAGAGCCACTGTCCGCTGCTTCCGCCAGCCCAGAAACGTCGGCCGGTGTCTCCAGGCCGGGCGCCTTTTGCCCAACCGGCCGGGCTGACAAACCAGCCGGCACAGTAAGTTACGGCGGGAGCGGCATCACCCGTACACAAGGAGGTTGTCCCGCGCATTACCCACCCCTTGGAAGTTGTGGCGGGTGCGAGCGCGTGCAATTCCGCAAAGGTATCCAGCTTGAGCAGCGCGGCCTGGCGATGCGGATTGGCCGGATCTCCGCGCAAATGGAGGCCGATAAATTTTGCATAATCGGTAATGGTCATGTGTGCGAGGCCGGCGGGGCCGTAGTACGACGGGAATTGCGCGGCCGGGCTGCCCGGGTTAATCGGTTTGCCAACAATCGAGGAGTGGCCCCAGGGTTGATCGGTTTTACCATCGGCGCCCGGCGGCCCGAATCCGCCCGTGCTGATGCCCAGTGGCTGAAACAGCCGTTCGCGCATCAGATCCTCCCACGCACGACCGGTGACGTGTTCCAGCACTGTTCCCGCGAGAATGTAGCCGACATTGGAATACCAGTATTTGGCGCCCGGAGGGATTTTCGGCGGGCGCGAAAGGGCCAGCCTCGCAATTTCCAGGCGTTGCTGCGGCACAGCTTCCCCGGAAGAACGCGTCGCCCCGGAAAGGCTGCGCAAGCTGGCGTAGGGTGCGAGAAAAAAGAGGTCAAACACCCGGGCCAGACCGTCCGGGTCCAAGGGCAAGCCGGAGCGGTGTGCGAGCACCTGCCGCAAGGTCACTTTCTCCCACCCCGGATGCATGGGCTTCAGCGTGTCGGCAAAAAGATCGCCCAAGGTGGTGGTCCAATTCAGCCTGCCTTCCTCGACCAGCATCGCGACGAGCGTTGCGGTCATGGCTTTGGTGCAGGAACCAAGGTGGAAGCGATCATCGAGCGTGATGCGTTCTGCGGTCCCTCGCTTGCGAACCCCGGCGACACCTTGGGCGATGATGCGCCCGCCCCGCAGAACGGCGGCGGCCATGCCGAAATGTTCGGCTCCTCTGCCGAGTATCGCTTGCAGGATGGCATCAACCTTGACCGGGGCGTTGGCCTCCTCGGATGAACCCGGAGGTCTCAATAGAACGGATTTTGACGCTTCAATCATATTTTATCGCGGTCGAATCGGTCTCAGAACCCCGACAGGCTCCGGCAGGGCATAAGAGAGGTCGCTCACGGCGCCAACTCGCCGCGATAGAACCAATTCGCTCGCGGGCCAAACTTGTTGGTGAAATAGACGAGCCCGCCGCCACCACCGACAGGCTGGCATTGCTTCCCGCCGGCACGGTCTGACTCTGGGGCGACGTGGTCATCGCCGGATCTATCACCGTGAGAGTGGCGATGGGACTGGAAAGGCTGCCGACGACGTTGGTCACGATGACACTGTAAGCAGCCGCATCGCCAGATTCAAATGGTTCGTGCCCGGCATTCGTGCCACGGGCTGCAGGTTCAATTTCGCCACGACCGCTGGAATGTGGCCATGCAAAAACTGCGTGTCCGCCGCCAGCGCCGGCGCTGGAGCCAGCAATGGGAACAGGGAGGACGCCGTCCACAAAAGAAACATTGCCGGTTTCACAGAGAATTTAATTTTGGATACCAGAAAACTCTCTGCTTCCGGCGCGCGGATTGCAAGCCAATCTCATCACCGTGTCGTGTAGTTTTCAAAAGGAGACTTTTCTGTGCGGTCAAAAGGAGACAGGGTTAAAAGACCGGACAATGGAGCAAGATGATGGGTTTAGCTTTTGGATCTGGGGCATGTTGAAGGAAA
>Ga0181520_10007445_pt1 | contig 16134 bp, 18 predicted proteins | sample PEATcosm2014_Bin_29_FD_132451 | JGI IMG/M metagenome (GOLD analysis project Ga0181520, IMG submission 132451) | Peatland microbial communities from MTU Mesocosm Facility, Houghton, MI, USA - PEATcosm2014_Bin02_30_metaG | ecosystem: Environmental > Terrestrial > Soil > Wetlands > Peat | place...
ATATTCAAAACTGATTGATAAATTCAAAGGCAAAAAAATCCTTGTCCTGGGCGATTTTATCCTTGATGAATATGTTTACGGCGAAACAGAGCGGATTTCAAGGGAAGCTCCAGTACTTATACTGAAATACAACAAATCCACATATCTCGCAGGCGGGGGCGCCAACCCCGTCATGAATATAGTGGACATGGGCGGCACGGCAGTGCCTGTATCAATAGCGGGTAAAGAGGAATATTCGGACATACTTATAGACATGATGACGGCGAAAGGCGTGGACACTTCACATATTGTGAGGACCGAAAAATATTCAATCCCGGTAAAAACGCGGGTAATGGCCGGCTCAGTGCATACTGTAAAACAGCAGATAGTCAGGATAGACAGGTATAATGAGGACAGGCTGGAAAGCGGGGCCGAGGCGGCCCTTATTTTCAATATTAATTCCGCGGCAAAAAGCACGGAGGTAATACTTGTTTCCGATTACGGCAGCGGCATGATAACCGACGGCGTGATAAGGGCGGTAAACGCCCTGGCAAAATCAGGCAAAAAAGTGGTTGTTGATTCGCGTTACGGCCTTAAAAAATATAAATATGTCACGGCTGCCACGCCTAACGAGACCGAGGCGGGGCCCGCGGTCGGACACGAGAAATACGGGGAACAGGATGTTGAACTTATCGTAAAAAAGCTGTGGCGAATGATGAAGGCGAAAGGGATGATTGTCACGCGCGGCAGCAGGGGAATGATAGCCGTCGAAAAGGGAAAAGTCTCCAGGATTGCCCCGTTCGGCGATGATGAAATTGTGGACGTTTCCGGGGCCGGCGATACGGTATCCTCGATCGTCTGCATGGCAATCGCGTGCGGCGCCTCATTAAGAGACGCGGCATACCTGGCCAATATCGGGGGGGGGCTCGTGGTCATGAAGCGCGGCGTCGCAACTGTAACCGTAAATGAGATTAAAGGGGCGCTGAAAAATGCAAAAGCTTAAAAAAAGGGAAGCGCTCGCTAAAATCATTGCGAAATTAAAAAAATCGGGTAAAACCGCGGCCTTTGCAAACGGATGCTTTGACATAATGCATGTGGGCCACGTAAGGTTCCTTGAGTCGGCGAAGGCAAAAGCCGATGTGCTTGTGCTGGGGCTTAATTCCGACGCCTCGGTCAGGAAGTTAAAGGGAAAAGGAAGGCCGCTTGTCAATGAAGGCGAGCGGGCCGAAATATTATCCGCCTTCACATGCATTGATTATATTGTTGTTTTTAACGAGCTTACCGTCGACAAAACCCTTGAGGTTTTAAGGCCGACCTACCACTGTAAAGGCACCGATTACACCGTGGATACGGTTCCGGAAAAAGAAATAGCGAAAAAACTGGGAATAAAAATAGCCATAACAGGCGACCCCAAGGATCATTCCACCAGAGACATCATAAAGACAATTGTGGAGAAATACAGTTAAAGAGAGCCCGGAATATAAAAACACAGGGGTTAAATGAATAAAATTCTTGTTTCCCGCACTGATGGAATCGGCGACCTGCTGCTTACCACCCCGCTTTTCAGCGAGTTAAAACGCGCTTTTCCAAGGGCCCGCATAACGGCCCTTGTAAGCGCCTACGCCGCGCCGCTTCTTATAAACAACCCTTCGGTTGACGCTGTCATCATATATGACAAAAAGGAAAAGGGGCTGGCACAAAAATTAAAAAAAGAGTCTTTTGACGCCGTCTTCGCCGTATATCCGCGGCCGGCACTTGCCTGGGCCTTCTTTTCGGCAGGCATCCCCCTGCGTTATGGAACCTCGTCAAGATGGTATTCATTTTTATTTAACAAAAGGGTAAAACTTTCCAGGAAAAGTTCGGAAAAACACGAAGCTGATTATAACCTCGCGGTCGCCGGGGAATTCACCGAAGGGGCGCGCGCGCAGAAGGAATATTTTTTTATAACGGAAGTAGAATCGCGCAAAGCCGTGGAACTGATGGAAAAAAAGGGGATAAAAAAAGGATTTATTGCCCTGCATCCCGGCTCGAAGGGGTCGGCGTGGAACTTAAGCGCGGTAAAATACACCCGGCTGGCGGCAATGACGGCCGGTGCGGGTTATTGCGTCCTGCTGACCGGCAGCGGGGCGGAAAAAGGGGATATAAAGGTTATTGCGCAGAATGCCGGGGCAAAAAGCGGGATATTTGTCCTGGATGAGGAATTATCCTTAAGGGATTTTGCGGCTGTACTTTCGCTTGCCGGGCTCGTAATAAGCTGCAGCACCGGCCCCATGCACATAGCCGCCGCGCTGGGAATAAAAACTTTGAGTTTTTTTCCGCCTGACAATATAAGGGCCATGAGGCCGAAAAGATGGGGGCCGCTGGGAAACGACCACGTAATTATACAACCGCCGGAAGGCAATGAAAAGGAAGCTGCAATGGATTTAATTGACATAAAGGGTGTTATGGAAAAAATAAAAGATATGGCCGTGAAATAGCTTGAAAAAAACAGCCGCGATACTTGCAATGGCCCTCTTTTTATCATCATGCGCTTCCCTGGTAAAAAAAGTTTCTGTTGTTGAAGTGGCCGTCGACGAGGCAAAAATGAGACAGGCTGCCGCCGGGGTTGCGTCGGAGCAAAGCGGGCCACGGGATATTTATGTTGTTAAAGCGGGGGATACTCTTTCGGGAATAGCCGTGTATATGTACGGAAGTTATTCCGCCTGGAGAAGAATAGCTTCCGACAATAATCTGAAACCGCCTTATATACTGCGGGCCGGAGGAAAACTTAAGGTAACTGATGAATGCAAAGATATGGAGCAGGCCCCTGTTAAGGCTGAGGACGGCCCTTTTCAATACCGGGTGGTGCCAAATACGGCTTTTGGAGTGGGCGAGAAGCTGACCTTTTCGGTTAAATATTTCGGCGTCACCGCGGGCAAGGCCACCCTTGAGGTAAAAGGGCTTGAGGATATCAACGGCAGGAAAGCGTATCATATAGAAGCGACCGCCAGGACAGCCCCGTTTTTTGAGACTTTTTACAGGGTTAAAGACGTAATCACTTCCTATATGGATGTGATGGGAATTTTTTCATGGAAATATACAAAACACCTTGAAGAAGGCGGCTACAGGAACGATACGGCCATGATATTTGAACAGGAAAAGGGATTTGCTCAAAGAAATAAGGACCAGAAATGCGGTATCCCGCCTTTTGTGCAGGATGTCCTTTCGGAGTTTTATTATTACCGCAGCGTTTTTAAGGGTGAGGATGAAACAAGGATAGACGTGGCCTCGGATGAATGTAAAACATACCAGATAGTGGTGAAAAAATTAAGGAAGGAAAAAGTTACCATAGACGCCGGACAATTTAACTGTGTCGTGGTCCAGCCCTTCCTGAAATATGAGGGGATATTCAGGCAAAAGGGAAATGTCTGGATATGGCTCACCGATGACGGCAACCTGACGCCGGTGCTGATAAAAAGCGAGATAGCCATCGGCACCATAGATGTGGAGCTCCAGGAAGCGACTGTCGTGAAAGCGCAATAGCCCTTCATTTTACCGTTGACTAATGGCGCATATACTTATAAAATTATGTATCCCAGGATATTAGGAGAGCATATGGCAGATTATTTTGGAAAATCGATAAAAGAAAGCTGCTCGGTAAAACAAAAAAGCTACAGGGCATTAAAATCAAAACTCCTCATGACCGCGGAATCCCTATATTCGGCCCTTAAAACGGGGCGCAAACTGCTTTTGTGCGGCAACGGCGGCTCGGCCGCTGACGCACAGCATATTGCGGCGGAATTTGTCGTGCGGCTTAAAATGGAGAGGCGCGGCTATCCGGCAATAGCGCTTACAACGGATTCATCGATTCTTACCGCGTGCGGCAATGATTACGGCTTTGACAGGATATTTGAGCGGCAGGTCGAGGCACTGGGAAGCTTTGGCGACTGTCTCATAGCAATCTCAACTTCCGGCAATTCCAAAAACGTCATACTGGCAATAAAAGAGGCCAAAGCCAAGGGGATGGCGGTAATCGGCTTTACGGGCATGGGAGGCGGTAAAATGGCCCGGCTATGCGACATTCTCATAGACGTAAGATCCAAAAACACAATGCGCATCCAGGAAGCCCACATAACTTTTTTCCATATTATCTGCGATCTGGTGGAGAAAAAGCTCGCCGGAGAAAAAATTTGAAGAAAAACAAAGCCTCCGGGTATAAAAAAATAATAAAAAAATTCAGGGGAAAAAAAGTCCTTGTTGTCGGCGACCTGATGCTGGACCAGTACATATGGGGAAGCGTCTCAAGGATATCGCCTGAGGCCCCAATTCCCGTGGTTGATGTAACGCGCGAAGACGCCAAACCCGGCGGAGCCGCAAATGTTATATTAAACCTCATATCCCTGGGCGCCAGGGTTTATGCCGCGGGAGTAATCGGCAGCGATGACAACGCCGCAAAACTTATGGCCTGCCTGAAAAAGGACTCTGTGGACACGTCAGCCGTGCTGGTCGACGGGACAAGGCCGACGACAGTAAAGACAAGGGTGATCGCGCATAATCAGCAGGTGGTAAGGATAGACAAGGAACATAAGACCGACATTTCGCCGGCAATGGCCCGGGCCATAATACTTAAAATAAAAAAAGAACTGAAAAAGATTGACGCCGTAATATTTTCTGATTATGACAAGGGGCTGCTTACAAAGGAGCTGGTGGAGGGGATAATGGGGGCGGCGCGCGGAAAGATAGTGACCGTGGACCCGAAGCCTTCCAATGTGGAAATATTCAGGGATGTAACGTTAATTTCGCCGAATAAAAAAGAGGCATCGGAAGCCTCGGGCATGGCAATTGAAACCGAGGATGATGTTCTTGAAGCCTCGAAAATATTAAAGGACATAACCAACGCCGAAGCCATTCTTATTACGCGCGGGGAAGAGGGCATGTCCCTTTATAAAAATGACGGCATTCATACAATACCTACCGTCGCCCGTGAGGTTTTTGACGTGACCGGGGCCGGGGATACGGTTATCAGCGTTGTCACGCTGGCGCTGGCATCGGGGGCCACATTTGAGGAAGCTTGTTGGCTCTCAAACATTGCCGCCGGAGAGGTTGTAGCCGAGGTCGGGGTTGTAACGCTCACGCCGAAGGAACTTGAGGCGGCGGTCAATGATAAATAACCCGAAGATAATAGGAAACAGGAAAAACCTTGTTGCGGCCGTAAAAAAGCTGAAACGCTCGGGGAAGAAAGTGGTTTTTACCAACGGCTGCTATGACCTTCTTCATGTGGGGCATGTCAGGTTTTTAAAAACCGCAAAAAAAATGGGGGATGTTCTTTTACTGGCCCTTAATAGCGACTCTTCTGTAAAAAGGATAAAAGGGCCAAAAAGGCCGGTTACCGGGCAAAACGAGCGCGCCGAGCTTATGGCGGCGCTGGATTGCGTGGATATGGTGACATTTTTTGAAGAGGATGATCCGTACGCCATAATTAAAGATGTTATTCCGGATGTTCTGGTCAAGGGCGGGGATTGGGCAATTGACAGGATAATCGGGGCCGATGTTGTAAAGGCGGCCGGCGGAAAAGTCAGGAACATTAAATATATAAAGGGAAAGTCAACCACAAACGTTATCGCAAAGGTATTAAAATATTATAAGTAGAGGGGCGTCATGAACATAATTGGAATAATACCGGCGAGGCTCAAATCAACGCGCCTGCCGGAAAAAATGCTCGCGAAAGTCAAAGGAAAAACACTCATAGAGCACGTCTATCTAAACGCAAGAAAAGCCTCGTGCCTGAAGGAACTTTATGTAGCCACAGACAATGTCAGGATAAAGAAAGTGATTGAAGCTGCGGGATGGAAGGCCATAATGACCCCTGCGTCGTGCAAGTCGGGAACGGAGCGCATCAGGGAAGCCTTAAAGACCATCAGGGTCAACATGAACGACATAGTGGTAAATATCCAGGGAGACGAGCCGCTTCTTGAGCACACTCTGATAGATAAGACAGTACGGGCGCTTATTAATGACAAGTCATATGACGCGGCAACACTTGCGACGCCTATTGCGGATAAGGAAGAAATTTTAGACACATCAGTTGTAAAGGTGGTCGTGGGCAGAAGCGGCAGTGCGATGTATTTTTCCAGGGCGCCCATACCATTTAACCGCGACGGCGTCAAAACCGGAAATGGGTCCTATCTCAAACACGTCGGCCTTTATGCCTACAGGAAAAGTGTCCTGGACAGGTGGCTGAAGCTGGAGAGTTCGTATGAGGGGATAGAAAAACTGGAACAGCTGCGGATGCTTGAGAACGGCTGCAGGATTAAGGTAATAATAGCAAAAAGTAAAAGCATCGGAATAGACACGAAAGCGGACCTGAACAGGCTCGTTAAGATAATAAAGTAAAGCTGCGCGTTAAAAAATTCAAACTTACTGCGAGGTGGAACATGGCTGATAAAAAATATATTTTTGTGACCGGCGGGGTCGTATCATCCCTGGGAAAAGGAATCGCGGCTTCATCAATCGCGGCGCTGCTCGAGGCGCGCGGAATAAAAATCACCATGCAGAAATTCGACCCTTATCTCAACGTCGACCCGGGTACAATGAGCCCTTTCCAGCACGGGGAGGTTTACGTGACCGAGGACGGCGCGGAAACAGACCTTGACCTGGGCCATTATGAAAGGTTTACCAACGCGCGGCTCACCAGGGACAATAACGTAACAACGGGAAAGATTTATTCGCATATTATCGAAAGGGAAAGAAAAGGGGCGTACCTCGGAAAGACCGTCCAGGTGGTCCCGCATGTCACCAACGAGATCAAGGACAGGATGAAAATATTCACCAAATCAAAGGACGTTGATGTCGTTGTCATAGAAATCGGCGGCACAGTGGGCGACATAGAATCGCAGCCATTTCTTGAGGCAATAAGGCAGATGCAGCTTGATGTCGGCAGGGAAAATGTGCTTTACGTCCACCTGACCCTTGTACCCTATATCAAGGTTGCGGGCGAAATAAAAACAAAGCCGACCCAGCATTCGGTGGCGAGCCTGCGCTCGATCGGCATCCAGCCCGACATTCTGCTATGCAGGACGGAAATAAAGATATCAAAAAATGAAAGGGAAAAAATAGCCCTTTTCTGCAATGTCAGGGAAGAGGCCGTAATACAGGCCCTTGATGTACCCACCATTTATGAGGTCCCCAGGATGTACCACCAGCAGGGGCTCGACGATCTTATCCTGAAAAAGCTGGGGCTGCGCGCGAAAAAAGCGGAACTTGGCGTATGGGACGGCATAGTCAAGAAAATACTCCACCCGAAAAAAAGCGTGACCATAGGAGTTGTCGGAAAATATGTGGATGTCCAGGACGCCTATAAATCAATAAAGGAAGGCATACTGCACGGCGGTATAGCCAATAATACCCGCGTAAATATAAAATGGATCGATTCCGAAAAGGATGTTGAGCCGCTTGTAAAAAAGAAGGCTGTCTCGAAAATTCTCGGGGATTGCGACGGCATACTTGTGCCGGGAGGCTTCGGCGACCGCGGTATCGAGGGAAAAATATCGGCAATACAGTACGCAAGGGAGAAAAAAATACCCTTTTTCGGCATATGCCTTGGGATGCAGATGGCGTCCGTTGAATTCGCCAGGCACATGCTCGGCATGAAGAACGCAAATTCCACGGAATTTGACGAAAGCACAGCGTATCCTGTAATATCCAAACTTGAGGAACAGAAGCATATAGAGTACATGGGGGCGTCAATGCGGCTGGGGGCCTACCCGTGCAAGATAAAGCAGGGGACAAAAGCATTTGCCGCTTATAAGGAAAAAATAATATTCGAGCGCCACAGGCACAGGTATGAATTTAACAGCCTTTACAGGGACAAGTTCGAGGAAAAGGGGTTTGAAATCACCGGAACATCCCCTGACGGCTTCCTTGTGGAAATGGTGGAGTACACAAAGCACCCGTGGTTCGTGGCGGTGCAGTTCCATCCTGAATTCAAGTCAAGGCCGCGCGCGCCGCACCCGCTTTTCAGGGATTTTGTGAAGGCCTCGCTGGCAAAAAAGGGGAAATAAATGGCCGATGCAGAAAAACCCTCCAGGGAAATGCAGGAGGACCTTTTAAAGTTCGCGCAGGCGAAATACAAGTCGGCGCAGGATAAATACAACGCGATACAGGCGCTGGCTAAAAAATACAATATGCCACTGGAAAAGATGATAAAAAATATAATAATGGAGTGGATGATAGATGACAAGAACCAAAAATTCACGGACGCCGGCAAAAAAGCCCCTTTCAAAAAGATACTCTGAACTTACACGGGGCGGCCTTTTTCTTATAGCCGGGCCGTGCGTCATTGAGAACGAAAAGATGGCGTATGCCGCGGCGGGTAAGCTGAAGGAAATAACAGCCGCGCTGCGCATGCCCTTTGTATTCAAGGCCTCTTATGACAAGGCCAACCGCACTTCCATCAAAAGTTTCCGCGGGGTCGGCATTGATAAAGGACTGAAAATATTATCCGGCATAGCAAGGGAATTTGATCTCCCTGTTATAACCGATGTGCACACGGCCGAAGAGGTGAAAAAGGCTGCGCAGTCCGTTGACATACTCCAGATACCCGCTTTTTTATGCAGGCAGACCGACCTTATAGTGGCCGCGGCAAAATCAGGCAGGATAGTTAACATCAAAAAAGGGCAGTTCCTTTCACCGCAGGAGATGGCAACATTACAAAAAAAGCAGAGGCTGCCGGCAATACAAATTTGATGCTCACCGAAAGGGGATTTTCTTTCGGATACAATAATCTTGTCGTGGATATGAAATCCATAGCCTATATGAAAACACTAGGATACCCGGTTGTAATTGACGCGACGCACGCGGTACAGAGGCCGGGCGGTGCGGGAGATAAAAGCGGCGGGGAGAGGGAATATATAGACGCGATAGCAAAGGCGTCGGTCGCGGCCGGCGCTGACGGCGTCTTCCTTGAGGTCCACCCGGATCCGGATAAGGCGTTATCGGATAAAGATACCCAGTACAGGCTTGATAAGGTGGAAATTCTGCTCGAAAATCTGCAGGATATATACAACACGGTGAATAAATAATAATAGAGCCGCTGCTTGCCGAGGCTAAAACCGGGAAAACGTGAGCGGCAGCAAGCAGTCACTATATAAATGCTATGTTTTTAAGGCGTTTTATTGATTTTGTTGTTTTAAAATCCTTTTTTTCCATGTTGCCTTAACGGCCTTTATCTGTTATATTCTTTAGGTACTAAAAACCCATTAAAAATAGGAGTAATCATGTCTGACACAGCAAAATATACTGCTTTCGTTGACGGCGCTTCGAGCGGAAATCCCGGCCATGCCGGCATCGGCGTTGTCATTTATAAGGGCAAGGACCAGATTCTTATGGAATCCAAATATATCGGGATGACGACAAATAATGTCGCCGAATATTCGGCTTTGCTTCACCTGCTTGACATGGCGCAAAAACACAAGATCAAGGAACTTGATATATTTTCCGACAGCGAACTGATGGTGAAACAGCTCTGCGGTGAGTACAAGGTGCGCGATGAGAAATTAAAGGAGCTTGTCCAGCGGGCCGTCGCCGCCAGAAAGCATATCAAATACACCCTGACGCACGTGCCGCGGGAAAAAAATAAGGAAGCCGACAAGCTTTCGAAGGAAGGCAGCAAAAGAGGAGGCGACATCAGGAATGTATGAGTTCCTCGCGGGCCTCTTTTCTATAGTTTCCGGCCTTTCGGTTTATGGAATGATAAGGTACGGATTCAATGTCATATTTCTTTACATACTTGTTTTTTCCCTTGTGCTGGTTGCCTGGCTCCTTGCGGCCATACTGGAAGAAAGGAAGAGAAAGGGCAATGCCGGATAAAAAAGAAGCAGCATCCCTCCTTGGCTCATCGGGTTTTTCCATCTGGGATATCTATGAGGAATCATCCGCTGTTGCCGCAATAACATTTGAGGATAACCGCGTTGAGAAATATTCCACGGGCGTGGATTACGGCATAGGCGTCCGCGGCGTTAAGGACGGCAAAACATCCTATGGCTACACAAACGACCCTTCCACTTTAAAAAAAATAGCAACCGCTATTTCCGCCGGCGCGCCCGGCAAAGAACTTTCTTTCATGGAACCGGAACTGCGCAATAAAAATATCATAAAATTAATGCCGGACTCTGTCCTTCCTGAAAAAAAGGCGGAATTGCTGCGTGCCATGAACGACGCGGCAAGGTCGTTTTCCCCATATATAAGCCAGGTGACGATCAATTACACCGAAAAAATACAGGACGTTGAAATATTAAACGACAGGCTTGAGTTTGTGAAGGAACGCAGGGTATACACGGGCTGCTCGATAATGGCCGTGGCGAAAAAATCAGGCAGGATAGAAACCGGATATTCGGTAATTGCCGGACATGCCGGCTTTGAGATATTTGACAACGGCATCGCCGTAAAAAAGGCCCTGGAAGCCGCCGGCCTCGCGGCAAGGCTGCTCGACGCGGATAAAAAACTTACCGGCGAGATGACTGCTGTTATTTCATCAAGCGCGGGCGGCACCATGATACACGAAGCCGTCGGCCATTCGCTTGAGGCGGACCTTGTCCAGAAAGGGCTCTCCCAGTACGCGGGAAAAAAAGGGGTGAAAGTAGCCTCTGATATAATCACGGTAATTGACGACGCCACAATACCCGGAAAGCGCGGCTCGTTTTCGTTCGATGATGAGGGGACACCGTCGCAGAAAACAATACTTATAGACAGGGGAGTTCTTGTAAATTATATGTACGACAGGGAAACGGCGGAAAAGGACAACGCGCTTCCCACGGGCAATGGCAGGAGGGAATCCTATAAATTCAGGCCTATTCCCAGAATGAGAAACACAATGATAGCGCCCGGCGCAGGCAGCGCAGAAAGCTTGATTAAAGATACAAAAAGAGGTATATTTGTTATCAGGATGGGCGGGGGACAGGTTAATACCGTAACCGGAGAATTCGTATTTGAGGTGAAGGAAGGTTATATGATAGAGGCCGGAAAGACGGCTTATCCGGTCAGGGGCGCCACCCTTATGGGAACCGGCGTTGAAGTTCTTAATTCAATTGACGCTGTATGTTCTGATATCGGCTTTGACGCGGGGACGTGCGGCAAGGACTCACAGGGAGTGCCGGTGGGAGACGCCCAGCCGACATTAAGGATCCCGAAAATACTGGTAGGCAGCAAGTAATTATAAAAGGAACTTTTGAATTTATCATTACAATGTGGAGGCAATGATGAAAAAATTATTCGTCACGGCATTTATTCTCATTATACCGGCGTTGATGCCGGCGGCGCCTGCGCCTGACGCTGTGGCTCTTTCCGCGCAAGCCGTCTCCCCGACAGCCGAAGTTATTTCCGCGCCAGCAGGTATCACTCCTGCGCCGGCAGCGATTGTTACGGCTGTTTCGCCCGCGCCGCTGACAACTACGGCCGTCTCAGCGCCTGTTTCCAAAACGGCCGACGCTGAATCAAATACGAACCCGGCTGATATAGAGGGGCTCGCCCCGCCTTCGGTCGACGCGGGAGCCTATGAGGAACCAGGTGAGCCGGCGCCTGTGGCGGATGAAACTTCGCAGGAAAAAAACACACATAAAGAAAACAGAAAAATGAAACATTTTTCAATAGAGCAGACCCTGTTTACACCTTCTTCTATAGGCACCAAGCTGGGGTATTTTATAAATGAAAACTGGAAAATAGCGGCGGAATACTCCACAATCGCGTCGCTGATCGCAAACTCATCAAAGGAAAGAAACGACACCTACGCCGCGAATATATGTTTCTCGCCGGCCGACGAGGACTGGTCGCCTTTTTACGGCGCGGGATTCACCAGGCTTGATATGGTCATGAACGCGACCAATTCGACAACCAACGACAGCCTGCATGTGAAGCGGAATATAACCGGCGGCTATGTAACGGCCGGCATGAACTGGATAACTGATTCAATATTTATGTTCTCTGTTGAGTTTGACCTGCTGGGCGGGTATTTAAGGGAGAGCGACATAGATATCACAAATCCGGGCGGGACAACGCAGACAAATCAGCCGAACATCTGGGCCAATTTCGGGTTTACGGCGGGAATATGTTTCTAAGATAAACACCAAGGATTTTATAATTTTATAAAACCGGCGGCAGCCGGCGAATTTGAAGCTCAAAATACGGAGGAGCGGTGAAAAAACATACCTGGTTTTTAGCGTTTGTTCTGTTGATATGCTTCTCAAACTTTTTAAAGGCGGCCGGCGGACAGAAGAATCCGGAAAATGCCGTATCCGCGGCGGCTGTTACGGCCGAAACGGCTGATGAGTCCCTGCTTTATTATCCGGCCCATGTGGGGGATACGCTTTATCTTAACGCGTGGAAGAAAGCCGCTCCGGACAAAGAAGTTTTTGTAAAAGCGGAAGTAATAAGGACCGAAAAAAAGGCTGACGGAGAATTTTATTATTTTTACGGGCCCCAGGTTGATGTGCGTTATCTCATCGGCATAGACCCCAAAGAAGGGGTTTCCATGCGCGTTATAAAATATCCTTTTCCGTTTTTTGATCTTTCGGTGGAAGTGACCCTTAAACCTAAAATGAACATTATAAAATTTCCGTTAAAAGCCGGGGAAAAGTGGCACTACGAGGGAAAAGGCGAGGCTGTCATACTTTTTATACCATTTACAAGGGACCTGAAGGCGGATTTTGAGGTGGTTGAAAGGGTTACAATGAAAACACCGGCCGGGGATATCGACACTTATCATATAAAGGTGCTGCTTGACCAGGGCGACGGCAAAGGAATGACAAACGAGAATTACTGGTACGGAAGGAACATTGGTTATAGTGCCGCCGATACTAGCAGCCATAAGGCCGAGCCCGCGCGATACAGGATATATAACAACAAGACCGGACAATGGATTGAAAAGCTTCCCGATGACTCCGCAAAATATAAATAAGAGGGGTAATAAATGAAAAGGGCATATCTTCTGCTGGCAATGGCGGCGGCCGCGCTGTTTTTTTCAGGATGTTCGCTTAAAAGGACGGTAATAAATTCCACCGCGCTTTTTATGGACGATGTGGTGGATGAATTCATGGCGGAACCCGACGCGATATTCGCGGAACAGGCGGGGCCCGCGAATTTAAAGCTCCTTGACGGCCTGATAAAAGGGTCCAATTATGAAAATGAAAGCCTCCTTATCAAGGGATGCAAACTTTACGGCATGTACGCGCTCGCGTTTTTTGAGGACGCGGCGACGGATAAAAAACAGGACAAAGAAAATCTGGCGCGCGCCTCGGTTTTTTATAAAAGAGCGGCTGATTACGGGATGATGGCTCTTAAAAAGAACAATGATTTTAAGTCTGCCGCGGACGGAAGCCTTGATGATTTTATAAAGGTCATGCCGGCTTTCAACAAAAGCGACGAGGAAGCGCTCTTCTGGACTGCTTTTGCCTGGGGAAGCTATATTAACCTCAACAGGAACTCAGCCGCCGACGTGGCAAACCTGCCTAGGGTAAAGGCCATGGTTGACAGGGTCATAGAACTGGATCCGTCATATTTTTACGGCCTGCCCGACCTGTTCCTGATAGTTTATTATTCAATGCCGAAAATGTTCGGCGGCGATACAGATAAGGCAAAGGCTGCTTTTGACGCGGCTGCCGCGTTGTCGGGCGGGAAATTTGTCATGACTGATTTTTACACGGCAAAATTTTACGCTGTGCAGACCCAGGATAAGGCGCTTTTTGAAAAGCTGCTTGATAATATAAATTCCGCCGCGCCGGACGCGATACCCGAGGAGCTCTTTACGGCCGTGGCAAAGAAAAAAGCGGCAGTGCTTAAGGCAAAAGAAGATGATCTTTTTTAAAAAATAACAGTCTAAAATACCGGGAGGTTTTTTCATGAGGAGATTTTTAACGGCGGTTTTAATATCGGCGGCAGTGGCGTCTTATTCTCTGGCCGCCGCAAAGTATGAGATAAAATTCGCGACTGTGGCGCCGGACGGCTCCACATGGATGAACGAAATGCAGAACCTTAACGACGAGATTATGGAAAAGACTAACGGCGATGTAAAGTTCAAATTTTATCCGGGCGGCATAATGGGGGATGAAAAGGACGTTTTGAGGAAAATGAAAGTCAACCAGGTGCAGGCCGCGGGATTTACTTCCCAGGGGCTCGGCGAAGTTGTGCCGGAAGTAAGGATTCTGAACCTTCCGCTCCTGTTCAAGTCGTATAAGGATATAGATAATGTGATGCTTGAAATGTCGCCGGCCATTGAGGCTATGTTCCTTAAGAAAGGCTTCGTTGTGCTGGGCTGGCCGGAAGTGGGGTTTGTATATGTGTTCACGAAAAACAGGGTGGAGGCGATTTCCGACCTGCAGAAAACAAAGATGTGGATATGGGGCGACGACACGCTGGTGGGTACGCTCTTTAAGAACCTGAAGATAGTGCCGATCCCGCTTTCCCTGACTGATGTCATGCAGTCCCTGCAGACCGGTATGATCGAGGGGGTTTACTGTTCGCCGCTTTCCTGCATCGCCATGCAGTGGAACACGAAGGTCAAATATATGCTTGCCATCAAGATAGCCAATGTGCCTGGCGGTGTGCTTATAAACAAGAAGAGCTGGGATTTAATACCGGACAACTACAAAGTTATCGTCAGAGCCGCGTGCAAAAAATATTTTGACAAACTCACGCAGGCCTCAAGAAAAGAAAATGAGGACGCCTTAAGCGTCCTGAAAAAGCAGGGTGTAACATTCACGGACATCAAGGCTCCGGCCGACCTGAAGACCTTTGACGACGTCAGCATGAAGACCAGCAATGACCTTATAGGAAAATATTACGACAAACCCATGCTGGAGAGCATGCTCAAAATTCTGGCAGGCGCGGGAAAGGAAAAAAATTAATTGAAATTTCTGCGGCGGCTAAATTACAGCCTTTATCAGGCGCAGAAAGTTGCGGTTGTTGTTTTCTTTCTGGCGCTGCTTGCGCTTTCCGCCCTGCAGGTGATACTGAGGCTTTTGTTCCATTCGGGCATACCCAACGCCGAAACCCTGATGCAATACCTTGTAATGTGGGTGGCTTTTCTCGGCGCGTCGCTTGCCGCTTACAAAGGCAGGCACATAAACCTTGATGTGGTATCGCGGTCGCTGAAAAAGCTGAACAAAAATCTTGTAAAACTTATAGTGGGGTTTGTCTCCACTGTTATTCTTATATTTCTCTTAAAGGCTTCCATAGAATTTGTGCTCAACGAAATGTCCGACAGCCAGGCGGTCTTTTTTGTGCCGGTATGGATGCTTGAGTCAATAATACCCATCATGTTTCTCTTTATGCTTCTTGTTTATCTTCAGAATTTTATTTGCGCGGCGGCTGTCATGATGAAAGAGAGAAAGAAAAAATGATATCCATCATCATAGGCCTGGTACTGATATCGCTGGCGCTTGTGGGCACGCCTTTATTCATTGTTTTCGGCGGGCTTGCTGTGATACTTTTTGCGATAGCCGGCATTGACACTTCCACGGTTATAATTGAGATCAGCAGGATGGGGACTAATTCCGTGCTTATAGCCATACCGCTGTTTACTTTTGCCGGCTATATGCTTGCGGAATCGGGAATGCCGGGAAGGCTGATCGCGCTATCCCGCGCGCTTGTGGGCTGGTTCAAGGGAGGCACGGCTATTGTGACACTTTTGGCCTGCGCCTTTTTTACATCTTTTACCGGTGTGTCAGGGGTTACAATTATCGCCCTGGGCGGCCTTCTGCTTCCTATGCTGTTAAAGGACAAATACACGGAAAAATTTTCCCTGGGGGTCTTTACCAGATCAGGGAGCATAGGGCTTTTATTCCCGCCCAGCCTGCTGCTTATTCTTTACGGAGTGCTGGCGAAGGTTTCCATATCAAAATTATTTATTGCCGGTATAATACCCGGAATAATCCTTATTCTCCTCTTTTCAATTTTCTGCATAAAAGAAGGCATGGTAACATCCGAAATAGAGCCGTTTTCTTTTAAAAAGCTTTTCAGCGCCCTGAAAGGCGTCATATGGGAGCTGCCCCTGCCTTTTGTAATACTGGGAGGAATTTACAGCGGCACATTCACAACCTCGGAGGCCGCGATTATTACGGCAGTATACGCATTTATCGCGGAAGTATTCATTTATAAGCACCTGAACATAAGGCACGATGTGCCGCG
>Ga0181520_10007446_pt1 | contig 16134 bp, 18 predicted proteins | sample PEATcosm2014_Bin_29_FD_132451 | JGI IMG/M metagenome (GOLD analysis project Ga0181520, IMG submission 132451) | Peatland microbial communities from MTU Mesocosm Facility, Houghton, MI, USA - PEATcosm2014_Bin02_30_metaG | ecosystem: Environmental > Terrestrial > Soil > Wetlands > Peat | place...
AAGATTCTCGTCGGCGAAATCCGCGACCAGGAGACGGCGCAGATCGCCATCAACTCCGCGCTCACCGGCCACCTTGTTTTTACTACCGTGCACGCCAACAACGTTGTGGACGTGCTGGGCCGCTTTCTGAACATGGGAGTGGAGGCTTACAACTTTGTCTCCGCGCTCAACTGCATTCTGGCGCAGCGGCTGGTGCGCACCATCTGCGAGTACTGCGCCCGCCCCGTTCATCACAGCGACGAGGAACTAACGGCCAGCGGCATGAACCCGGCCGAGTGGCGCGGCTTTGAATTCCGCGAGGGCCCCGGCTGCATGGAGTGCGGCGGCACCGGCTATCGCGGCCGCACGGCGATTCACGAGCTGCTCGACCTGACCGACCCCATTCGCGAAATCATTTTGGCCAAGAAGCCCACCTCCGAAATTCGTAAGCTGGCGCAAAAGGAGGGCATGACCTTCCTGCGCGAGTCGGCGCTGGATCGCGTGCGCCGCGGAATCACCACGCTCAAAGAGATCAACAAAGTTACCTTCATCGAGGCGTCACGATGATGCATATCTGCGACATATTCATCGGTGCGGTAGGTCAGGGCATCATCCCTGACAATAAACCATCCAAAACAGTCGGGGCTTTAGCCCCTGAGGGATGCTTTTACGGAATTACGTTATCAAATTCTAATTGCATCGGAGAGATTCGATGAAGACTTTGATTTGGCATCTATCGTTCGCGCTACTCGTTGGCTTTACCCTGACAAGTTCAATTTTGATATGCGCTTATGGGCAACAACCCCCAACGGGGCAGAGCAGATCAGGCGTAGGGGGCGCTGCCGCCTGTGATAACCCACCGTGTGCAGCGGTCACAGCTGTCTGTGGGAACCCGCCGTGTGGCCCGGGACTTAGTACCGGCCAGAAGCGACCAATGCCGCCACCATTAACACCAGAACAGAAAGCACGTATGGAAGAAGAGAATAGGTATTCAGGTCTCTTCGCTCACCTGGAAGGGCAGGAGCGGCTGGCACAGCGATTAGAGGCGGCAGGCGACACTGCGAACGCCGCATCTTGGCGGGCCTATTTCGCCCGGAAGTCCGGCTTAACGTCCGAAGAAGCTGAAATTGTGAAGAAGATTGCGGCGCAGTCTCGACAGGACCAAATCTCTTTGAATGCGGCTTGTCAAGCGGACCAATTAGCGGCGCGACACACATATGGGGCACATGCCGGACCCGGATTCCTGGAGATCCCAGCCTGCCAACAACTTATGAATCTCCTTCCGAAAGCAATAGCTGACCTGGTTTCAGCCCTGGGGTCGAGATCGTTCACCCAATTGGATGGTTACACGCTTCATATGCATGACAATGCGAGAACGTTTGCGAAACCGTCCCAAGGAGTCACGCCGCAGTGAATTCGGTCTTCAACAAACTCGGCTCCAACTCCGGCGCGCGTCCGCCGGCGGCGGTGGAGCTATCGCCGCAGGGCGTGCTGGCAGCCGTATCGCCGGGCCTGGGCCAGCCGCCCGTCTATGCTTTTGAGCCGCTGCCCAATGGCGCGCTTTTTCCCGGCATCGGCGAGCAGAACTTGCGCGCGCCGGAGCAGGTGGCCAACGCCATACGCGTCGCGCTCGGCCAGGTTTCGCCGCGCACCCGTGCTGTCACTGTCGTCGTACCCGACACCGTGGTTCGCGTCTTCTTTCTGGATTTTGATTCGCTGCCCGCCAAGGCCGCCGAGGCCATCCCCGTTCTTCGCTTCCGCTTGCGCAAAATGGTTCCCTTCGAGGTGGAGCACGCCGGGGTGAGTTACCAGGTGCTGCTCGATAACAAGACCGAATGTCGAGTGCTGGCCGCGGTGATTCCCGGCCCAGTTCTGGCGGAGTATGAGGCCGTGGTGCGCCAGGCAGGGTACGAGCCCGGTGTCGTGCTGCCCTCCAGCCTGGCGGCCTTGGGGGCCATCGATTCGCCGGAGCCGGTGCTTTGCGCCAATCTGAGCGCTGTGGCGCTCACCACCTCCATCACCACCGGCGACGATCTGCTGCTCTATCGCACGCTCGACCTGCCCGAAGACCCTGAGCAGCGCTTGCAGGAGGTGCAGCGCGGCGTTAGCGTGGCCGCCGCCTACTTTGAAGACAAGCTCGGCGCGCGTCCCCGGTTCTTGTACTATGCGGGAATCGGCGGGGGCAGCAACAGCGCCGCGGCAGATTTTGCCGGCTGGATATTCTCATCGGACACGTCCAGCGATTCCGGACTTACGGTCGTTGATCTGGCGCCAAGGCCGGAGACTGGAGCGGCGACATCGCTCAGCAATTTCGTAAGCATGGCGGGCGTGACCGGCGCGCTGGCGGGAGCAAGCTCATGAGAATCATTCTCAATCTTGCCACTCGCCCTTACGCCGATATCGGACCGGCGATCAAGCTTCTGCGCATCGCCATGGCGGTGCTGGCGGTGATCGGCATCGGTCTCGGAATTGGTTTGTACGCTGTCCATCATCAGGCCGAAGAGGCTCGCAAAACTGAACAACAGGTGCAGAGCAAAATCGACGCACTCAACAGCGAGCGGCAGGGCTATCAAGATTTGATGCGGCAGCCGGCCAACGACGCGCTGCTCAAGCAGGCTGTGGCGCTCAACCAGCTCATCGACGAAAAAACTTTTTCATGGACGCTGGCCATGGAAGATCTGGAAACTGTTCTTCCCGGCGGCGTGCAGGCGATGAGCCTTGATCCGGGGCGCGACTCGAAGACCGGCATCATCACCCTCAAGCTGCGCGTGGTCGGGCCTCGTGACCGCGCCGTCGATCTGGTGGAGAACCTGGAACACTCCAAACATTTTCTGCTGCCCAAAATCGTGGCCGAAAGCATGGAGTCCAGCGGAGGGGCGCAAGAGAGAGTGGAGCCGCCCAGCGCCTCTACGCGTGTCAACTTTGAGTTGCAGGCCGAGTACAACCCGGTCGTGACCCTGGATCACAAGGCGCAACAAAAGTCGGAGAAGTCCGCCGAGCCGCCCTCGAGCAGCGCTGTGCGGAACAAAGCGAAGCCTCTGAATCCGAAACCGAAGTCAGGAGGGTCGCGATGATCAGCAGCCGCATCCCATCCCTGTGGCGCGAGCGCCTGGCCTCTCCGCTTACCTGGCACTATGCCGCATTTGCCGTGCTGCTGGCGGCGGTCATCTTCCTTTCCATCCGCTTCGCCCTGGACTGGTCCGCCACTGACAGTAGCTCCACTGGCGCGCTGGCTGCCAAGGAGATGAAGTTGAAGGTCCTCGAAAAGGAAGTCGCCCCTTTACGCGGCCTGGATAAGCGCGTCGAGGATGCCCGCGCCGAGATGCGCGTCTTCCACTCCAAACGCATTCCGCCCAGCTACTCCTCCATCGCCACGCGCATCGGCGAACTGGCGCTGAAAGGCCCGGTTCGGCTTACTCGCGTGCAGTATACGCAGGGAGCAGCCGGATCCGATCTCACAGAGATCATCATGGACGCGGGCATCACCGGCGAGTATCCGCAGATTATGCGTTTTGTGAACAGCCTGGAGCGCGACCAGACCTTCTTTGTCATTCGCGGCATGTCGTTGACCGGCCAGCAGGGCGGCTTGGTGAACCTGCGGCTGCGGGTTTCCACATGGCTCAGGCCTGCCGACGTGCCCAGCGGATTGCCGTCCAATCCGCAATCCGGCGATGCCTCCGCACCGCCCGCCAAATCCGCAAAGGAGGGTGAATAAATATGGCCATTCCTCTGGGAGCGGAAAACAAGCGCCAAGTCCGCATCCTCATCGCGCTCGCCGTGGTGATCGTCTGCGTGGGCGGTTACGAAATCAAAGATAACTTTTTTTCGAGTGCGTCAGCCCCCGCGCGTCCTGTGCCGGCGGCATCCCTTCCTGCTAGTACACAATCTGCTCAGTCAGCTAGCCGCGCGACCGCGGCAACTCCCTCCGCGACCAACGGACCGGAGGCTCTCAAGCTCACCAACGCCGGCATTGATCCCGCACTGCACCTCGATAAGCTGGCGCTCAGCGAGCAGGTGGAATACAAGGGCACAGGCAGGAACATCTTCTCCGCCCAGTCGGCGCCTGTGAAGATTGAAACTCCATTAACCGGCGCGAGGCCTGGTGGGCCAGTTGTGAAAGCGGCCCCGGCTGTGCAGGAAAGGCCCAAGCCTCCGGCCATCGATCTGAAGTACTTCGGCTACACCCAGGCGAAGGATAAATCCTTGCAAGCGTTTTTGAGTCACGGTGACGACATTTACGTCGCCCGTTCCGGTGACATTGTGGACCATCGCTATAAAGTAGGCGCCATCATGCCGGGCAGCGTCCAGGTTACCGACATGGGCTACAACAATACGCAGGTTCTGAATTTCCAGGCGAACTGAAAGCAGTGAAGAAGTGAAAAAGTGAAGAAGTGAAAAAGTGGGCGAGAAACAACGAATCTCAACCAGGCGTTTGTTTATGACGCAACCAACCCCAATCCGCAGCGTCCGCCCCTCCAAGTCAGAGGAGGGCTACATCCTGGTTGCGGTCATCTTTTTGCTGGCGCTGTTCACTATAGCGCTGGCCGTCGCATTGCCCAAGGTCATCAAGGAGATTCAGCGCGACCGCGAATTGGAGACCATGCACCGCGGCAAGCAGTATATCCGCGGGGTCAGGATGTACTACAAGAAATTCAACGCCTATCCGCCCAACATCGATGCCCTGGTCAAGCCCACCAACAACATCAAATTCATGCGCAAGAAATATGCGGACCCCACCACTGGCAAAGAGGAGTGGAAGCCGGTCCGCTTTGGCCAGAACAAGGCCCCCACGGTCATGGGCTTCTTCGGACAGCCGATAGGCGGGATTGGAGGCTGCCCCCCAGCCAACCCATTAAGCACAACTACAACGCAAGGAGGCTTGTCCAGCGGAGGCATCGGCGGCACGAGCAGTTCCACGACCGGTTCCTCGACCAGCAGCAGTTCAAACTGCGCGCCAGCCAGCTCGAGCACCAGCAGTGATACTTCAACTTCCACCAGTGGAACGACTCCCACTGATCCCAACGCCACCAATACAAACACCACCACTAGCACGACCACCGGACCAGCTGCGGGGTCAACCACCGGCATGAACGGTCAGACCTTCGGCGGAGCCGGCATTATCGGCTTCTCGCCCAACAGCCCTAAAGAGTCGATCATGGTCTACAAAACGAAACATCATTACAACGAGTGGGAGTTTGTCTACGATCCGATAGTAGAGCAGATGATGCAAGGCGGCAATGCCGGCAACAATGCCGGGTTACAGCAAAACCCGGCGCAGAACCCGACACAGAACCCGAACCCAAGTCCGAATTCGAACATCAATCCGAATCCAAATCCAAGCCCAAGTCCGGGGCCTGGTTCTACGCAGTAGTTCCTGATAATCCCAAACGCAACAATGCCCGTCCCCGCAAAGGGACGGGCATTGTGCATCAGCGAACCAATTCGGGATGCTGCGCCGTTACGTGCTGAAGGAAGAGCCGCAGCCGCAGGTGCTTTTCACATTAGGGTTGTCGAACTTGAAGCCGGCGGCTTCGACGGTCTCGACGAAATCCACCTTGCAGCCGTTCAGGTACATCAGCGAGGTGGCGTCCACATAGACCTTGAGGTCGTCAAAGCTGAAGACCTTATCCATCATGCCGGGCTGGGTTTCAAAGGCCATGGAGTACTGGAATCCTGAGCAGCCGCCGCCCTGGACGCCGATACGCAGTCCTGCGGGCAGGGGGTCCTGGGTGGCCATGATCTCGCGCACCTTGGCAATGGCCTGGGGGGTTAGGGTGAGAGGCGCTTGCTTGACGGTTTCCTGCGTGGGTGCGGAGGTAGCTGTGGCCATGGAATCTCCCTGTTAATGATTTGCTTGCCGTAACGTAACTGTACTGCTCCGCCAGCGGGAAAACAAGGCCCCATAGCGGTTTTTGGCAGGTTTCAACGTATTGGATGCAACGGCGGAGGAAAAAGTCGCAGAAGCAGCGCTTGTTTCGACCCTGAAAAGTCAATGATTTCCAGAAAAACCCCGTAATTTTGTTGGTCAGTTCGGCCATTTCAGGGGTATCATGGTCACCGGGACGGCTCCTCTGCTCGACGTGCCCTGAAATTCGATTCTGGGTCCACCGATCTTTGGAGCTGTAAGGTATTTACGAGGTGGTGCAGGATGCATTTTATTACTGTGATGATGATTTGCTGGTTAGCGCTGGCGGTGATTACCGGCGCTCTACTCCTTTATCGCGCCATGCTGCAAGGCCACGAAACGGATGTGGTCTCTCTGGACGAAACCTTCGCGAGAGAGAGGGACGAGAATGAGGCCATCGCCGCCAAGGTCAACAAGATACAGCCGGCGATTCGCTTCCTGAGCTGGGTGCTTGCGGTCGTGACAGTGATCGTGATCGGGTGCTGGATCTGGGACTTTTTTGCCCAGTTTAAATAACCGCTATTTCACCACACCGGCTGGCGACGCCCAATGCGGCTTCGCCAGCCGGTGTGCGTCTGCGTCTTTCCAATATCTATTGATCCAGCCCAAAAAATTTAGCCAAGTAGTCGCTCAGTAGCCGTTGGCCACCAGCCAGGCCTCGGTCAACTCCAACTCAGGCTTCTTCTGAGCGGCCAATTGCGCGTGAGCCAGCTTCACCAGCACATCGGCCTCCACGTTCACCGGAGCGCCCACGGCCAGCGTATGTAGATTTGTCCGCCAATAGGTCAGCGGCAAAATCGCGATGGTAATCGTTTCGCCGTCGAAATCGGCAATGGTCAGGCTGATGCCCTCCACGGCCACCGAGCCTTTATGCACCATCCAGGGGCGCACATTTTCCGGAACGCGAACCTTGAGGGTCCAGTCGGTGGTCTGTTTGTCGAACTGGGGGCTAGTCTCCGGTATCACCGGGTCTAAAGCCGTCATCATCCCGCAGCCGTCCACGTGCCCTTGCACAATATGCCCGCCCAGTGGACTTCCCGCGGCGGTGGGCAGCTCCAGGTTGACCTTCGCGCCCGGAGCCAGCGCGCCCAGAGAGGTGCAGTCCAGTGTCTCCTGCGCCAGATCAGCGTGGAAGAGCGTGGGATGCACGTCCAGCGCCGTCAGGCAGACCCCGGAAACGCCCAGGGAATCGCCCTCGCGCAGCCGCCCGGCCAGGCCCGGAGCCTCGACGGTAATGCGCCGCACCCCGCCCCGGCTCTCCAAGCCAACCAGTGTGCCCGTCTGTTCGATGATGCCGGTGAACATGGTTCTATTCTATTTGCTGTTCCCTGTTTTTTCAGGCCAGGGATCGCGCAGTAGCGAGCATAACCCCAGATCATTCCCATACCATTCGACCTCAACTTCGGCCATGCGGATGGTGTTGGCCATTTCCTTGAAGGCGGGAACGGCGTCGGAGCCCATGATCTGCGGAGAGACAAAGAGGTGAATGCGATCCACCAATCCGGCAGCCAGCAGCGCCGTGTTCAGCCGCGTGCCGGTCTCGGTGAGCAGCGTCAAGATTCCTTCTTCGCCCAACTTATCCAACACTTTGCCGAGCGGGACGCGGCCGGACTCAGCAGGCAGCACTTCGACGCGCACTCCGCGTGATTGCAATTCGTGAATGCGAGCTTCGTCGGTGGAGATGGTGAAAATGACCAGATCGTTCTTGGCCGTGGCCACCATCTTGGAGTCCAGCGGCATGCGCAGCGCCGAATCGAGTACCACGCGCAGCAGCGGACGGCGGCGGCGCAGCCCGCTGCGATCCGTGAGCAGCGGGTCGTCGATTATCACCGTCTCAATGCCGGTCAGAGCAGCATCGGCCTGATGGCGTAGCGGCTGCACAGCGGCGCGGGCTTGCTCGCTGGTGATCCAGTAAGGCTCGCGCAGAGTGTGCACTCCCGGCGGCGGAGCAATACACCCGTCCAGCGTCATGGCCACCTTCATCAGGACAAAAGGACGATGATGCTGGCTCCAGCGCGCAAAACCCTCATTCAGCCGGCGCGCTTCGGCTTGGCAGACTCCCAGAAGAACTTCTTGGCCTGCTGCATGCAATGCGTCCATTCCGTGTCCGGCGACGGCGGGATTGGGATCGATGGTGGCGGCTACCACGCGCTTGATTCCAGCCGCAATCAGCGCTTCCGTGCACGGCCCAGTACGTCCGGTGTGGTTGCAAGGCTCCAGCGTGACGTATGCCGTGCCCCCGCGCGCGCGATTGCCGGCAGCCTTGAGCGCAACGACTTCAGCATGGTCCAGCAGGTCGTATTCGTGCCAACCCTCGCCGGCTACCTGACCTGCGCGGTCCAGAATCACGCAGCCCACTGCGGGGTTGGGCGAACTGACGGCGATGCCGCGCCGCGCCAACTCCAGCGCGCGCTGCATCCAATGCCGATCTTGGTCGAAAGTGTTCATAATCATCCCAGCAACGAATCCACAAACTCCGCCGGCGAAAACTCCAGCAGGTCGGTCATCTGCTCGCCGACGCCGACGAAGCGCACGGGCAGATTGAGTTCCTGGGCGATGGCCACGCAGATGCCGCCCTTGGCTGTGCCGTCGAGCTTGGTGAGCACGATGCCGGTGACGCCCGCCGATTGCGTGAACTGCCGCGCCTGGTTGAGGCCGTTCTGGCCGGTGGTCGCGTCCATTACCAACAGCACCTCGTGGGGTGCGCCGGGAACCAGCTTGGCCGCCGTGCGGCGCATCTTGTCCAGCTCGTCCATGAGGCCGGATTTGGTGTGCAGGCGGCCGGCGGTGTCCACAATCAGCTCGTCGATCTTGTGCGCTTTGGCGGCGGCCATGGCGTCATAAAGAACCGCAGCCGGATCGCCGCCCTGCTTGGTTTTGATCATCTCTACGCCACTGCGCGCAGCCCAGATTTCAAGCTGCTCAATGGCCGCGGCGCGAAAAGTATCGGCGGCGCACAGAAGCACGGTGCGATTCTGTGCGCGATGCCAAGCGGCCAGCTTGCCGGCGGAGGTGGTTTTTCCGGTGCCATTGACGCCCACAAGAAACGTGACGAAGGGGCTTTCGTGCGGCGGCAATGTCTTGGAATGGCTGGCGATGGGAGCTTCCAAAATTGTACGAATCTGGGCCTTGAGCAACTCCCGCAATTCGTCGCCGCCTTCAATGGCCTGACGGCGGGCGCGGTCACGCAGAGCGGTCAGGATCACGGTGGTGGTTTGCACTCCCAGATCGCTGGTAAGCAGCGCCGATTCAAGGCTTTCCAGGGTTTGCTCATCGACCGTGCGGGTCAGCGCCACGACCGTCTCAATGCGCGCGGAAAGCGACTCGCGAGTACGCGAGACAGCCTGCTTCATGCGGCTGAAGAGGCCGGATTTGGGGCTCTTGTCCGAACCGGATACGGGCGCGGTCGAGGGGGTGTCGTCATTGCCGCCAAAAAGCTTCATCGTGTATGGTTCCAGATTTGAGTTTAGAGCATCGAAGCTCACGGCGGCAGCAGTGAAGAGGACGGCTTTTGTTTCCGCGCGCCGCAAAAGTCAGAAGGCCGTCCCAAAAAAAAGCTGGCCCACCGCGCGCGCGATGGGCCATGTAGGAGAGAACAGCTTTTACTGCGGAGGGATACTCGGTTGTGTGGCCTCGGCGGTCACGTCCTTATCCGCCTGGTCGGCCTGCCCGGCTTGCTGATCAATCTCCGCGGGCGCGTGGAGATCGGGCGAAGGAGCGACGGCAGCATAAGGCGCCTGGGTTGGCTGTTCCGGGACAGTGGATGGGATTGCAGGCAACCCGTCCTTGCCCTGTTTGTTTTGCAATTCCTGCAGACCCTGGTCGATCATCACCCGCATATGGTTCTGCATCTCCTGCAAGTCGGCCAGCGGAACCGAAACCGTGGCTTGCTTCTGGCATTCCTTTCCGCCCTTGCTGGCCAGCACAACCAGATCGGCTGCCGCAGCGTCGGCGGCAGGCGCCGCCTGCAACTGCAGCACATCGCCATCGCTCAGCGAGCACTCGGTTTGCGTCTTATCCACAACATCCAGCGATGATCCCACCACCAAGATATGCGGCTTGCCCTTGCTGGCATCGTAGAACAGGCGATCAAGCCCGCTGGAGCCGGGATCTAAATCCTGCTGCTTCGTTGTGAGGTTTGTCTCGCTGTACTCCAGCGACAGCTCTTTCTTCACTTCGTCGGCGATCATCTGCTTCACTTCGGGCGTCAGCAGCGGCGGGCCAGCAACCGCTGGAGCCTCACCGTCGGTTTCGCCGCCCTCGATGTGGGCATTGTAACCAGCTTGCAAATCCTCAGAGATCATGTAGTCGGTCAGCCAGTAGGAGGCCGAGGGGTAGGAATCAAACGGAGAGAAGTAATAGCCGTAGTATCCGTACCAGGGACTGCCGGGAAATCCCCAGCCATACACAACTGGCTCACCCCAGGGGTAATATGCCCAGCCGTAATAGTATGGCGAATAAAAGTAGCCTGGCGCGTAGATGTTCAGATAGACACCGTGATAGGGATAGCCCATGTAGCTGCGGTCGTAAACGTGACCGTGGAATGCATAGGTGCGATGGGCAAAGTCATGGCCGTGGTAGCTGTAGGGATGCTGCACATATCCCGCACGGCCTTTCTGATACACGGTGCGGTTGTTGTTGTGGTCCTCCGCGGAAACGCGGCGTCCGCCGTTCAGGCCGTGATGTACATCCATGCCTCGCTTGGCGTCATGAATATCGCTGGGCTTGCCGTCGGCGCGCGTACGAACGGTGCTGCCGCTGATGGTATGGCGCTCATTGGTTCCCTTGGCAAGGGTTGGCTTGGGGGCAGCGGGATGTGAGACCGGCGTGATCGGGTGATTGGCCGACGGCCCAGGCCGGTTAAACGACGGTCCTGGCCTGTTGACGTTTGGATGAGAAGAAGAAGGCCTGCTGTTGACGTGTGGCGCGGCATGGGAAGCAGGCGGATGATAGGATGGCGCCGACCTGGGCGCTGAATAGGACCTGGTGCCGGCGTTGGCCATGAGGGCCATGCCCAGAAACCCGGCAAGCATCAATACGGCTGTACCTAGTCTCGCGGCTTTACGAAGAATGCTATTCATCATGGAATTATTTTCCTCTCTCGAAATTCGGGTTCCACACTTCTTTTGGATCTGCGAAGCCTAGTTAATGCTGCTCACTTTTCCGTCGATGAAGGTGACCTTCATCTTCTTATCCGTGTAGAAGTATGTTTCCTTTGTTCCGTTTGCTGCTTTCTTCTGCGGCTGGCCGAAGTCGGTGATCACCTGAGTCCTGCTTTCACCGACGGTAACAACTGGCGGCGGCGGTGGCGGCGTTGGCAGCGGCGGAGGCGGTGGCGGCTCAAGCTCTTCATACGGGTGTTGCGGCTGGAAGGGTAGGATCACTGCTACCTGAACCGGTTCCGCCGGCGCTTTCGTCAGCACCTCGGCAATTGTCGACAGCATGGCTTCCGGGGTTGGCGCCTGCTTTTTGTTGGGAAAAGGAAACCTCAGATCCCCGTGATAACGTATTCCATTCAGGTCGGGGTCCGTCAGGAACTTAAACTGAACCGCGTCTTTCTGAACTGCAATCGCCAGAATCCAGCACCGTTCACCGGCTTTTAAAATGCGCGGCGGAGGACCGATAGCCACACTTGCCATCGCCGAGGGGTCCCCCCCCATGGATGCCATGCTCAGCATCATTACGGTTCCAAACGTACCCCACGCTCTCTTTCCTCCTCCGCCTCCGATCTTTCCATCCTTGTAGATGTTCAAGTCCGTCAGTACGGTGGTCACGGCGGACACCCTCAACCCATCCTTATGCAGTTCGACTATATCGCCGGGTACGGCAATGTTCGAGGTTTTGGGCGTCAATGTCGTGATTTTGAACGAAGAGTTTAGTTTATGTTGCAGGTCTGCCGGTTCTTTGGCCTGGCCATGCGACCCAGAGGCAGCCAGCGTGGGTGTAAGCGGAGAAGCCGGCGATTCAGGAGCCGCAGTTGGAGACGCCGGCGCTGTCGAGGCCTTGAGATGAATGGCCGCGATCACCTTATCACTAACCTTCGCATTCTTCAGGGCAACCATGCCGTTGTCGCTTATGTCATAGTTTCCCGGCTTCAAGTTGATGGTGGTGATAATCAGATCGTCCGACACGCCTGCCGTCACCAGCTTGATGATGGCATCATTGTTGAGCGCCTGCTGGGCAAAGAGCAGTGGACTGATTGCCAGAAATACGAATGCGAAAATGTGTTTACGCACGTATCTTCTCCTTATTAGTTCGATAAATTACCGGTTCTGTGATGCAGAAATACACGGCAGCCGCCACAGTTGGGGTCAAAATTCGCATAGCAACATGCCCGACTCTCTGTTATTCCGGCACTACGCAGCATCTCGGCTGTGAGCCAAAACCAACTTACACGCAGAACTGACATTCTTGATTGTCTGTCAAATGGATAGTCGAGGCGGCTGACATGCGGAAGCGAAAAGAAGACGTACGCCAAGAAAACCCATAGCAGACCTAACCAATAAAAGTCTGGTAGCGCAGAGGCACAAATTACAGCAGCAGAAAATGCTCAATGAAAATTTGCAAGTATATTCGTATGTCCGGCGTGGCTTTGTCAAGCGGATTTTCCGCTATTGATTCCGCGGCTGTATTCGATCCTTTTATTCCACCAGCTTGCGCAGCTTCCCTTGGGGAAGCAACTCGTAAAGATCGCCGCGATTGCGCAGTTTGCGCGAAGAGAAATAACTTCTGACCCAGAAGCAGAAACCCATAAAGTCGCGCAGAGGATAGAGCCACGCCTTTCGGAATGCGGCGCGGTCGTGAACCACACAGCCCGCAACCAGCATGCAAAGCAGCACGCGGTCGAGGAGGGTGAAGGTCAGCAACGCAAGGCCCGGAGCCAGGTGGCCGGCGGCGCCGAAGACCGCAGCAGCCAGCAGGCCGAATGGAACGGCGAAGGTCAACACCTCGCCGAAGTGGCCCATGGGCCGCGAAAAGCGCGTGCTGGTGGACCAGCCCTGTTGATGCGCGATACTCTTTTTGAACTTATCGTTCAGGATGTGATGCTCGATGATGTAGGTGGAGAGAACAACCGTTTCTCCGGCCGCGGCGGTCCTGTTGCCCAGCACAAAGTCCTCCGCGTAGTAATGGGCGACCGGCTCGAAGCCGCCGATTTTTTCAATCGTGCTTTTGCGCATGACCATGGAAGGGCCAAGCGCGAAGTGCATTCCCTCGAGCATCTCGGCCACCAATACGCCGGAGGTCATCTCCACGCTCATGCCCATGGCCTCCAGTTGCGCCCAGAGTCCATGGCGGGTGACGCCGCGATAAAGGCAGGTGACCATGCCGACATTGGGGTCGATAAGCGGAGCGACCACGGAGGTCAGGTAATCGGGCGCGACGCTTACATCGCTGTCAGAGGCCACCAGAATGGGATAGCGAGCCTCGCGGCGCATGGTCTCCATCGAGAAAGTACGCGCATTCGGCCATTGAGGCTCGCCGCAGGTGAGGATGCGCGCGGGGACATGCGGAAATCGCGAGGCGGCGCGGCGAGCTGCAGCAAGGCCGAGGTCGTCCGCATGGCGCGCGCAAAAAAGAATCTCATACTCCGGATAATCCTGCTGGAAGAAACTGGTGAGGTGCTCTTCGAGATCAGGCTCATCGCCATGCACTGCCTTTATCACGCTCACCGGGGGTTGGAAATCGCGCGTACCAGCGGAGGCCGCGCGTCGGCGAAAGCGGAGGACAGCCCAGGCCACCATCAGGCTGTATACGGTCGAAGTGATCACTCCAAATACGGCAAGAACTTCCAGCGCGACGGAAAAAATGTGACCCAATGTCATGGTTGCGTTGTCGATCTCAAAGCCCCGATCTGCACCTTATCCACTATCCCCGGAGCTTTGGGCGGAGATAGAAGTAACGAGACGAGCAGTGTACCAATTTGAAATTTTACTCTAGCGGCGTACACAGAGCGCCCGTTTAGCGCGACCGGTGTGGCTGATTGGGATGGCGTAACGCTGCCCATCAACGAAGTTAAAGCGCCACGCCTCCTCGGAGTTTTTCTGGGTGCTGCTCCAGGGCACACCGTCGATTTTCAGATTGCCCTTCACGTGGTTGCCGCCCACATTGGCGCTTGCGTCGTAGATGCTCTGCAACTCGTCGATGGTGGGCAGGCGCCAGTCTGTATACCCGCCCAGGCGCAGATTAGTGCAGTAGGTGGTTGCCTGGTTCCAATCCACGGGCGATCCGTTATCCTCCGTTGTCCATGTCAGCCCGGTGGCCGGGTCGGTCCATTCTCCTACGGATGTGACGGGTGCGACGGGGGCAATGTTCGCAGGTGTCTGATTTTGCGCACGGGCCTGTTGGCCAACCATGCACAGAACCAATAGAAGCAAGGGTCCAATGAAACTATTGATCATCAATCGTAATCTCATCGTGTTCCTTTTATTGTTTGGAACGGCGCACACAGAGCGCATGCAAGCCCATGGTGTGAGTCATTTTGTACGACAACTGCATATTCCGGTCAAAGGCGAAATACCAGGCTTGATCGGAGGATTTTCCCACCGTATTGCTCCATATAGCCGAATAGCTTGAGAGTTGGATTTGTCCTTTTATGTGATAGGCGATTCTCATTCCCAAGCCACGGTAATATCCGGTGGATCCCGCGTCGTAGAGCGAAGCTAACTCCTGGATTTCCGGTAGCCGCCAGTCCGCATGGTTGTCCAAGCGGAGATTGCTGCAATAACTTGTGGCCTGGCTCCATTCAATCCCTTTGCCGCGATCGTCTTTTCTGGTCCACATCAGCCCGGTCGCCGGGTCATGCCATACATCGTCTGTGTCAACATCCGGCGGAGGCGCTGGCATATTCGCGGGCGTCTGATTTTGCGCGCGGGCCTGCGCGGCAGCCATGGCAAGTACGACCAGAAGAAAAAGAGCCGCGCCTCTGGCAAAGATCATCGAGCATCTCATCTAGAAGGCATCCTTTCCGCCGCCGCAGAGTTCAACGGCATGAACCATGGCTTTGGCCACGCGGTTGGCCATCGTTTCATCGGAGAATAGAAAGACATTGACCATGCCCTTGGGGCGGCGGGCGATGAGCGTAAAGAGGCTGGGCGCGATGCGCGAATTCCAGTCGGGATGGCCGTTGCGGCTGTCCACTTGATTCTGGTTCTGATCCTGGGAGAGGACCACAATCTCCTTCACGTCCTTGAACGCCAGAGAGTAATCCGCGTCGTCCACGACTTTCCCATTTTCCTCGGCGCGCCAGTGATAGGTGAGGCGGCATGCTCCGGCATCGGTTGCCAGGTTGCTCGTCTCCACCGTGAATTTGTTCCTCCACTCCACGCCCTGCTGCGATGTGTCGGAGACGATTGCCGTGAAGTTCAGCTTGCCTTCAGCGGCGTTCTCCTGAATGAACTGCATGGTTGCTTCGAGCGATGGACCGCTGTCGGCTGGCCTGGGCGGGGGCGGGACGGTTTGCTGGGCGTGAAGCGCGCCGACGGCCGCGAGCGCGAAGGCCAGGATGAATGCGGCATGGTATCTCGTGTTTCTCATGAGCTTGCTCCTGGGTTACTGATATAGCCCTAGAGGCGCCTGTGGGTCAAGATGCGGGCGGCGAGGTAGTTCATGCCTGCTGCCCGTATCAAGCTACGGCAGCGGCCTATCCGTCCATAGCGCCTTGTCGGCGATGGTCTGCACGAGGATAAGCCGGCCAGCCAGCACGTGCTCCGCTTTGAGCTGATTCAGATCCTGTGCGAAGAGCCATTTGCGCTCGCCCGTGCCCCAGATGCTGGAGAGTTTTTCCGTGCTCAGAAAAATATCCGGCGCGTCGGGGTAGCAGGAGCCCCACAGCAGCGGCGAGCCCTCGCCGTGCTGGCCGCAGCGCGGATAGACAAACTTCGCGGGCTTGCCGAAGAAGTGGTGCGTGTAAAAGATGATCGACGAACCTTCCGACTGCTCGCCGTAGATGATGATCGAATCGGCGGGTGAGGCTTTGGCGAGAATGGTGTCGGCCATACGCTTTGAGCCGAGCATGGGATCGAAGCGCGCAAAGGCGATGTGCGCGGCGATCAGGAAAACGACCATGGTGAGAGCCACGCTGATAGTCGAGGCCAGATGCTTTCCCTTGATCCTCAGCAACCAGCCCAGTGCCGGTCCGATGAGCAAAGCGATGCCGGCCAGTATAGCGGGCAGCCGCAACGCGGCAAACGCGGCGAAGGTCAGGTCGAACAAGTGGGACATGGCAAGCGTGTAGTCGCCCACTCTGCGAT
>Ga0181520_10007447_pt1 | contig 16132 bp, 11 predicted proteins | sample PEATcosm2014_Bin_29_FD_132451 | JGI IMG/M metagenome (GOLD analysis project Ga0181520, IMG submission 132451) | Peatland microbial communities from MTU Mesocosm Facility, Houghton, MI, USA - PEATcosm2014_Bin02_30_metaG | ecosystem: Environmental > Terrestrial > Soil > Wetlands > Peat | place...
CACATCTCGGTGCGCGGGGCGCGCCAGCACAATCTGAAAGACATCAGCGTGCGCATCCCCCGCAACACCCTCACGGTGGTCACTGGCCTCTCCGGCTCGGGCAAGAGCTCTCTTGCCTTCGACACCATCTATGCCGAGGGCCAGCGCCGTTACGTTGAAACCCTCTCGGCATACGCCCGCCAGTTCCTCGACCAGATCGAGCGGCCCGACGTAGACTCCATCGAGGGGCTCAGCCCGGCCATTTCGATCGAGCAGAAGACCACCAGCCGCAGCCCCCGCTCCACCGTCGGAACCATCACCGAGATCTACGACTACCTGCGCCTCCTTTACGCCTCTGTCGGCACGCCCCACTGCCCCCAATGCGGCCGGCCCATCGCGCGCCAAACCGCTGAGCAGATCGTCCAGCGCATTCTGCAACTCGGCACGGGTGAACGGGTCACCATCATGGCCCCCATCGTGCGCGGCCGCAAGGGTGAGTTCAAAGACCTGCTCGACCAGCTCGATCAGCAGGGCTTTCGCGCCCGGGTAGACGGCGAGTTGCAGGATCTGTCAGAGCCGCTCAACCTCGACCGGCGCAAGAACCACACCATCGAAGCGGTTATCGACCGCATTCTGCTCAAGCCCACCCCAACCGCGGGTGCCCCCGAGCCTGCCCTGAGCCTGTCGAAGGGTCCCTTGCATTTGGGGACCGGGGAGGGAACTCAACCTTCCACGACATCTCCCGGCAAGCCTTCGGTGGAGAAGCGCCTCGACGCCGCCGTGGCCAAGGCGCTGCAACTCGCCAACGGGCTGGTGGTGGTAGCCGTCGCTGGCGGTGAGGAGCAACTGTTTTCCTCCTCCATGGCCTGCCCCGATTGTGGCCTCGACGTGCCCAAGCTGGAACCGCGCAGCTTTAGCTTCAATTCAACATTTGGCGCTTGCCCGGAGTGCCACGGCCTCGGCTCGCTCTACGATTTCGATCCCGCTAAGGTCATCACCGACTGGTCCAAACCTCTGCTCGACGGCGGGCTCGGGCCCGGTTCCTCTTCGCAGTACCTGCTCAAGCTCGTCCACCTGGCGGCGGAGAAATACAAGATCGATCTCAAGCTGCCCTTCGAGGACCTGCCCGTCAAGCATCAGCACATTCTGGTTTACGGTCCGCCCAAAAACGAAGCGCCGCGCACCGGCTTTCACGGCGTCCTGGCCTTCTTGCGCGACAGCGTGGAAGAGGCGCATAGCGACGGCTACCGCGAGTACATGATGGCCTACATGTCCGCGACTCCCTGCCCCACCTGCCGCGGCAAGCGCCTGCGCCCGGAGTCGCTTGCGGTCAAGATCGGCGGCCTGTCCATCGCCGATTTCACCGCCTTGCCGCTCAACCGCGCTCTCTCCGCCGCCATCAATCTCGACTTCACGGCGCGCGAGGCTCTAGTGGCCGAGCGCATCCGCCACGAGGTGGTCGAGCGCCTCGAATTTCTCTGCGCCGTCGGCCTCAACTACCTTTCCCTCAACCGCAATGCCGCCACGCTTTCAGGCGGAGAGGGTCAGCGCATTCGCCTGGCTACCCAGATCGGCTCACGCCTGCGCGGCGTGCTCTACGTCCTCGACGAACCCTCCATTGGACTGCACCAGCGCGACAACAACCGTCTCATTCAGGCTCTCGAGAGACTCCGCGACCTGGGCAACACGGTTCTGGTTGTCGAGCACGACGAGGAAACCATCCGCCACGCCGATTACGTCCTCGACCTCGGTCCCGGCGCCGGACGCCTGGGAGGATGCGTTGTCGCCCAGGGCACACCCGCCGAGATCATGGCCTGTCCCGAGTCGCTCACCGGACGCTATCTCTCCGGAGCTACGCCCATGCTGCAGCGCGACAAGCCGCGCGCCCTCACCGGCAAGTGGGTCACCGTCGCCGGGGCGCGTGAGCACAATCTCCAGGATGTCACCATCCGCATCCCGCTGAGCGTCATGACCGTGGTCACCGGCGTCAGCGGTTCGGGCAAGAGCACGCTCATCAACGACATTCTGTACCGCTCGCTGGCGCAAACCATCTACGGCTCGCGTGAGGAGCCGGGCGCGCACGAGTCGCTCACCGGCGCCGAGCAGATCGATAAAGTCGTCCGCATCGATCAGTCGCCCATTGGCCGCACCCCACGTTCCAATCCAGCTACCTATACCCAGGTCTTCTCGCCCATCCGCGATCTCTTCGCCATGCTGCCAGAGGCCCGTGAGCGCGGCTACAAGCCCGGCCGCTTCAGCTTCAACGTCGGCGGGGGCCGCTGCGAGACCTGCCAGGGCGACGGCCAGCGGCGCATCGAAATGAACTTCATGCCGGATGTCTATGTGCAATGCGAAGTCTGCAACGGACGCCGCTATAACCAGGAGACGCTAGCCGTGAAGTTTCACGGCCACTCCATCGCCGATATCCTCGACCTGACCATTGAAGACGCGCTCCAGGTACTCGCTGACGTGCCCCTGGTCCGGCAGAAGCTGCAAACCCTGGTCGATGTCGGCTTGGGCTATGTCCACCTTGGACAGAGCGCCACTACACTCTCCGGCGGCGAGGCGCAGCGCATGAAACTGGCGCGCGAGCTTTCGAAGCGGCAGACCGGCCGCACACTCTACCTTCTCGACGAACCCACCACGGGCCTGCATTTCGACGACGTGCGCAAGCTGCTCGAAGTCCTCCACCGGCTCGCCGATCTGGGCAACTCGGTCATTATCATCGAGCACAATCTCGATGTGATCCGCAACGCCGACTGGATCATCGACCTCGGCCCGGAAGGCGGCGAGGACGGCGGACACGTGGTTGCCCAGGGCCGTCCCGCGAAGATCGCCTCAACTCCTGCCTCTTACACCGGTCAGTTCCTGGCGCGTTACTATGCCGCCAGCAACGGACACCTCGAAGCGCTTGACCTCGACAGCGAATCCGGCAATGGGTATCATCCTGAGCAAGCAGAGGAAGTCCAGGAACCTGCGGGCTTGGGTGCCTTGGATACGGATCTCGCCAAGCAGAGTTCCAAGCCGAAGAAGGCTGCAGCAAAAACGTACACACCGCGCAAAAAGAAGACGGGGCTCCCATGAGCGAAGTGCCGGATAACAACGCCCTTGAGTCAAAAGACTCCGGAACAGACCCAGGAATGGATTCATCCGACCGCGAGCTGCGCCCGACATGGCAACCGGACACAACTCCATTGGTGTCGTCGCTTGCTGTGTTCGACAATCCGTTTGCCGCGGCGGAAGATGGCCCGCCTCCCAGCGATCAGTCTCTGTTTCCCACTTGGACTCGGCCCGAAATCATTCCTCAGCCGCGCATTCCCCATCTTGGACACGTGGCGCTCTTAGCGTTGCTGGTCTTTGTTGGACTGATGGGCTCCGGCATTCTTACCCAGGTTGCACTTCACTTTCATCTCTTCGGCATCTCCACAGTCAAGCAGGCGCTCACCGACATTCACTACACACTCGGCAGCATGGCGGCACTCTATCTGATTTCACTCGGCGGCGGCATGCTCTTGTACCCGCTCTTATGGCATAAGAGTCTTTTCGCCGGCCTGCAATGGCGCGCCTCAACGGCTCTGCGACTGCGTTCGCGCCTTTTCACCGCGGCCTTTGTCTGCTTTCTGCTGGCTTTTATCGACGGTTGGCTGCTGCCTGGCCCAGCCAACACTCCCATCGACAAACTCTTCCGCACCCCTGCGGCGGCTTGGATGATGTTTGTCTTCGGCGTCACCTTCGCTCCATTCTTTGAGGAGATCGTCTTTCGCGGATTTCTGCTGCCGGCACTGTGCACGGCCTTCGATTGGACCGGCGAGAAGATCGGCAAACGGCCCGCCCCTCCGCTCGACCAAAACGGACATCCGCAATGGTCAATCCCCTCAATGGTCGTTGCTTCCATCGTCGTCAGCATCCCTTTCGCGCTGATGCACGCCGAGCAGACGAGCTGGGCTCTGGGACCGTTCCTCTTGCTGGTTTGCGTCAGCCTGGTTCTCTGCTGGACCCGCCTCACCACCCGCTCGGTGGCCGCCAGCGTCCTGGTTCACGCCTGCTATAACTTTCTGCTTTTCACCCTCATGATCCTGGGCACTGCCGGCTTCCGCCATATGGACAAGATGTAATCGATCGGAACCCAGACGTATCCAGCAGCAGAATCCTGAGTATCGCCAAATCGACCCGGTGAATCGGAACGGCCCTGCCTCCACTCCGCGGACAGGCAAAGAACCTGTCGCGAATACCTCTTGACGTACACCGTGCCACGGGTTAGATTAACCGAACACGGGAAAGGAGGTTGATCCAGACGATGCAGACTGATTCTCGAAGATGTTTGGTACGTGAGGTGACTGAGGCCTAGGGCATCGCGCCCCAGACCCCAGGGTTGCTCCAGCGAAGACCTCTTCGCAAGGACGCCATGGCACTCGCGGCAGCGCGATGGCCTTAGTCCAATTCCCACAGATCACCGGCGACGGCCTGGACACTGCGTTCAGGCCGCCGTTGTTTAGAACCTGTTTCACAGCAGCCGTTGTGCCTGGAGGAACGATGAACCGGGACTGGCACATGCTACACAAGATGCCCACCCCTGCCACAGAGCAGCAGCGCTTGAAATGGCACCTCGAACACGCCAGGAATTGCTCTTGCAGACCTTTTCCCAAGGGCCTGCTGGCAATGTTGGGCGAAACGGAAAAGCTGGAGGTGGAGGAAGTTGCTCGACCTCTCCGGGCGAAGAACCACCAATAGCGTCGGTCACCCAGGAGCCCAGCCATGGATTTGAACCTCGCCATTCAGAAACATGCAGAATGGAAATACAAGTTTCGCGCCGCCATGACGGCGAACGAACCGATGGATGTGGCCACGATCTCCAAAGACAACTGCTGCGAGATCGGCAAGTGGCTTCACGGCGCGGCAAAGGACCAACACGGACACCTAGCCAGCCACGGGAGATGCGTTGCAGCCCATGCTGCCTTTCATTCCGAGGCGGGCAAGATCGCGACCCTGATCAATGCAAAGAAGCACGACGAAGCCGAGCACATGTTAGGCACCGGGACGGCATACGCCGAGGCCTCAAGAAAAGTCGGCGTGGCCATCATCGAATTGAAAAACGAGATCGAGCATTGACCCCCTAGTGCATGCCCACGCTCGCCGTGCCGGGGTCGTTGCGGTTAGGGTGGGAAGGGACGAAGCGCGACAGGTGTATGCGCAACAAGAGCCTCGCTTGTCTCGACCGCGCCGAGGAGTCCCACCGGGGGGTTCCTGCCCGCGCTTGGGTGGGTTACACTCAGGCCAATGCGAGTTTTTGGAATCGATTGCGGCACTGAGATCACCGGCTTTGGCGTGGTCGAGTCGGACGACACAGCGCGCCAACCGCGTCTCATTTGCAAGGCCAAGGGCGCCATCCGCCTGCCCAAGACCAAGACCACGCCGCAGCGCCTGGAACAGGTCTATCGCGAATTGACTGCCGAATTGGAACGCTGGCAGCCGGAAGTTGTGGCCATCGAGGAGGTCTTCTACTCGGTGAACGCCAAATCCGCGTTGAAATTGGGCCAGGTGCGGGGGGTCGCTCTGCTGGCAGCGGCCTGCCAGGGGTTGCCGGTCGCCGAATACGCGCCCCTGCGCATTAAGCAAAGCGTGGTGGGCTATGGGCTGGCGAAAAAGGAGCAGGTTCAGTTCATGGTGGCTCGCCTCCTTGAACTTGAAGAGTTGCCCGAGCCTCCCGACGTGGCCGACGCCCTGGCCATCGCCATCTGCCACATCCACACCGCGCAAACGATGACGCTTCAGGGGGCAAGATGAGGCGTATTGCCCTGATTCTGGCTGCGATTTCGTTCGCTCTGCCATTATGTGCCGAGAGCGGTTCGGTGCTTCAGATGGACTTCTCCAATCCCGGGCTTCATCCTCCTCACTGGACCCTGATCATTCGCCAGGACGGGAGCGGCCATTTTCACTCCGAACGCGCCAACACAACCACTGCGGATCCGGAGGGAATCGACGCTCCCGGTGTCGATCGCGATATCCGGTTGAGCGCGAGATTTGTTGAGCGCGTCTTTCAAACAGCGCATTACCGCGCACTGACGAGCGGCCCGTGCGAAAGCCACATGAAGGTAGCCTTCCAGGGTTGGAAGACACTCACCTATAGCGGCCCGGAAGGCAAAGCGGTTTGCCAATTCAATTACGCGAAAGACAGGGAGATTCAAAGTCTCGGAGATTCACTGGTATCGGTGGCTGCGACAATTCTGGAGGGCGCCAGGCTGGAGTTCCTGCTTCAATACGACCGTCTTGGCCTGGACAAGGAGACGGAGTATCTGTTTGAAGCCGCAAGAGATGGACGCCTCCAGCAAGTCTGCGTCATTCGCGGCATCCTGGAGCGATTATCCGAGGACCAAGTGGTGATGGAGCGGGTGAGGAGAAGGGCGCGACAAATTCTCACCATGGCAGAGAAATAATATTCATTCGCCGCCCCATTTGCACGTAACTTTCTAGGCCCATTGGGGTCTTATGGGGGTTGGACTGCGATCGAATGCGAGTCCAGGCCGAGCCAGGTAGGCGCAATAAGGGGGAGTTCCATGACGAGCGGATCGATGAGTGGGTTCAGGATTCGGGCCGTCTTGCTGGGGTTCGCGGCTTTTGCATTGGGTACTGTGCTGCTCAGGCCGTCGCTGCCTGCTGAAGACTCCGGAACGCCGGCGCGCGCGGTGCGACTTGCCCTCGTTGAAGGAGAAGTATCGGTCTCGCAGGACGGGCAAGTGCTTGCGGACCCCGCAATAGCCAATACTCCGCTCTTCGAAGGCGCCCAGGTGGCGACCGCAGAGGACGGAAGGGCAGAGATTCAGTTTGAAGATGGAAGCGTGGCCCGGCTCTCGCCCAACAGTTCCCTCACCCTGAAGGTTCTTCGTCCGCAATCCGGCGGCAATGGAACAGAAATCGTGCTGGAAAGCGGGCTAGCCTACTTCGAATTCCAGTCAGGCGCCGCCGACCAAATGCGGATTCGCTTTGGTCAAATCGTTGCCTCGGCCAGCGGTTTCACCGTCCTCCGCATCAACGTGGATGTCCCGCCTGGAGATGTTGCAGTGTTTTCCGGCAATGTTCATGTGGAACGCGGCAATGCCCTGCCGCTCGACCTGCATGGCGGTGAAAGCGCGATCCTGAAGACCGCCGATTCCTCTGGCTCCGATCTGTCGGAGTCCATCGAACCGGACTCATGGGACTCATGGAACGCGGACCGGGATCATGCGCTTCAGGCAGAAAACGGGGCCAGAACCCCAGCAACCAGGAGCTTTGCCGATGGCAGCAATCCAGCCTGGGCCGACATGGACGCCTATGGCAATTGGTACGACGTTCCCGATCAGGGATATGTGTGGTCGCCCTCTGACGCCACAGGCGCGGATTGGGACCCATACGGAAACGGAAACTGGATGTGGACGCCGCGTTTCGGCTACATCTGGGTCTCAGGCGATCCCTGGGGTTACCTACCCTTCCAATGTGGATACTGGAACTACTACGACTCATTTGGCTGGGGTTGGACCCCGGGAATGGGGATTTGCCAGCCATGGTGGGCAGGCGGCACAGGGTGGGCCTTCAACATCCGTCTGGCGCCAGGCGGCTATCGGTTCCCGCAGCGGCCGCATCCGCGCCCAGGCCCGCCACGCGGCCCCATTCGGGGTGGGCCAAATGGGGGCAGCAAGATAAGCCCCTACCCCTTGATTGCTGTCAATCGCCGCCCTGCCAGCGGGACTGCGGGATTGCAGCTTCGCGGCAGAAACACCCCTGTCACCATCGCCGGTCATACGGTTCAACCGCTTCGCCCGGTTTCGCCCCGCCCGCAGTATGATCGTCCGGCAACTAGAACTCCGAATCAGGCGCAGCCCGGTTACCAGGGAGCCAGGCCATTTGGCACGCCGCCACGGCCAACCGGGACTCCTTCTGGTGGCAGCCGCCAGGGGAGCGCGCCAGTGCGAAAGTCCTCCGGCGCGAGCAGCCCCCGCACCTCCACCACCAGCCATGCTTCATCCAGCAGCGGAACGTCGGGAGCCGGCCATTCCTCGGCCAGCGGTGGCGGCGGCTCTCACGGCGGCGGTGGAAGCAGCGGTGGAGGCTCGCACCACTGAGCCCGGGCACCAATGGCGTACGGGACGCCCCTCGTCCATGAGCAGTGTCTTCGGTGACAGGCGCAACTGACACGGCGGAGGTAATCGCCTCTTCCGCGAGCAAATCAACGGCACCGTTCTCCGCACACGCTCGGGCGCGGACAAACACCCGATCGCAATAGCCTGGCATAGCGACAAGTGGGTTTTGGGTCCGGTCCGACGAGACTCAACAAGCCGATTCGATGCTACAATCAGAGAGAAACATGGCGGCTATAGTTCAGCGGCAGAACGCCTGACTGTGGCTCAGGATGTCGTGGGTTCGATCCCCACTAGCCGCCCCATATTGAAATCAATAGCTTACAAGATTGTCCCCCTTTCAGTGTCCAATCAGGTTCCTTGTCGCTCCCCGCTTCGGGTGCGATCCGTCGCGCTGTAGAAATGCTGTTCTCAAAGCGAGGAAGACCGGAGAGGGTTGAAGCGCTGCAGATTCACGTTTCGGGCGCCATCGCTGGCAGATTGATGGGGTTTAAAGCATGCCCGATGATCGGGACGGGCATTGGCCATCTCATCCGATCAAGTTTGTCAGTAGCCATCCAGGCAACTACACGGTTGACGGTCTGGGAGGTGAGCTGAGAGGTTATTTCGCCACTCTGGCGGCGTAGGCGGTTGGGGTTAACTCAGCGAGGGATTGGATTGAGCCGGATTGAAGCTGTGCGGCTCCGGCGTCATCGAATTTGTGGTGATTGGATTGGATGCGCCGCCTGCGGTAAGCGAGGCCACCCGCGTCTTCATCTGCTGCGGGGTCCTGCTACAGGGTTCGTAATTCTGTGGTAGTGTAGTTTTTGTAACTTACTGACGGCAAAGGTGGATTAAGAGATCTATCTCCACGAGGCGCGTCAATCTCGCACTGGCCGCATGGGCCCCCAGCGTTTGCCCCAGGAACGATCGGCAGAGGTTCCGTGATCCCGAATATCACTGAAAAAAAATCCCCGGGCGAGCCTGCCCCCAGCTTGCCCGAGTGGAGAACACCCTTTGAGCCGCGCCGCGGCTTGGCAAACGGCCACTTGCAGACCATCGTTGGCAATTTTCTTCCCCGGCCCCTTTTCCGGCTCTCTTCTATCGCAGAAACAGTCGAGGTTGACTCAAGAGATGGCAGCCGGGTACTTTGCCATTGCCATTGGCAGCCGGAATCGGCGCGCGCAGACCGGTTGACTCTGGTAATGGTCCACGGCCTCGAAGGCTCATCCGACTCCCGCTATATCCAAGGCATTGCGGCGCGCGCCTGGGAGGCCGGCTGCAACGTTGTTCGCATGAATATGCGCAACTGCGGCGAGACTGAAGCGCTGACTCCCACGCTCTACCACTCTGGGCTTTCCGGCGACGTGGGCGTGGTAGTTCGCCATTATTCCCAACGATTCGCTCTGCAACGCGTGGCCCTGGTGGGATACTCAATGGGCGGCAACCTGGTGCTGAAGCTGGCCGGCGAATGGGGCCACCAGTCCCCCCTTTGCGCGGTGGCTGCGGTCTGCCCGGCCATCGATCTGGCGCCCGGTTCCGACGCCCTGCACGAGCCCCTTAACCGCGCCTACGAATGGCGCTTCCTGCTGGGGCTAAAGGCGCGTTACGTCCGCAAGGCAAAGCTCTTTCCCGGCATCTACGTACCCCTCAAAGAGATCGGACCCGTGCGTTCGATCCGCGACTTCGACGACAAGATCCTGGCCCGTTACTGGGCATTCCGCAACGCAGACGACTACTACGATCGCGCCGCTGCCGCCCGTGTTGTGGACAAAATTGCAGTCCCAACGTTGATCCTCCACTCCCAGGACGATCCCTTCATCCGGTTACTGCCTGGAACTCGCGCCAAGCTGCTCGCCAACCCGCACATAGACTTTGTCGAAACTCGCCACGGAGGACACTGCGCCTACCTTTCCAACGACCCCGGCAATGAGATTCACTGGGCCGAGGCGGTAGTGATTCGTTACCTGCAAGCGGTAACAGGTCAGGCTCATGGAAGCTGACTGGGAGGTGAAGATTGGCGGAGGAGCGCCGGTCATCGACGCGCTCTGGGCTGGGTTTGTCGATCTACGCCGCAGCCCGGAACGCATCGGCGAAATTGCAGAAGCTGTGGCTTTCCCGGCGCTCGCCCGCCTTCTCCTGGCGCTGAATGCTGCCGGCTCCCCGCTGTGGACTGCGAAATGCGACCTATGGAAGCCGATTGGAAAGGAATCTGCCGAAGCGGGAGTTGTTCTGGCAGACCGGACTCCGCCCGCGGCACTGGCGTGCTACGTCGATCTGCTTCCGGTGGAGGGCGTGGTCTTTGGTAGTTGGCAGGCGGCGGAGACATTTTGCCGCGCGTGGGTTGCCGGACTGACCCCGATTCCACTCCCCGAATGCACTGCGGAACTGCTTGTTCGCCAGGCGATTGCGGACACTGCTGAGGGCTTCGGGGTGACTGCGTACCTGAGCGCCGCAGGTACGGATGATCTTCTGGCAGGAAACGCTCTTGAAGCCGCGATGACTGCCTTTGCGGGTGCAATTCCGATTACCGCACCTCCCATAATGGACGGTTCAAAGCTACAATTGAAAAGCGTGGGCGAGTAGCTCAACTGGACAGAGCACCGGCCTTCTAAGCCGGGGGTTGAAGGTTCGAGCCCTTCCTCGCCTACCACTTTAAAACCAGCACCTTATGGGTCGGTCTAAGCACTTGCATCGCAATTGATCGCAAATGGACCTCCGAGCACTCTGGGGGAATTCTGCAGGACCTCGACTAAGACGGACCGAAAAACACGGCTGCCAGCAGCATTGGTTGCTTGGCAAACAGCTATGTGTGCACATTACCAAGATTCTCTCTGCCATCCGACCCACCAAGAAGTGCGGCTCGCCAGATATTCTGCGGTCCCTCAGTCCGCCAACCCTCAATCGATGGCCAGATTGAAGTTCCAGATGCTTGTAAGTTCCACATTCGAGAACCTCAAAGAGGAGCGCGTCGCCGATTATCATCGAGCACTCTCCGCCCGGCTACAAACGTGCCTTCAAAATGAAAATCTCCGATATCGAGATGGCTCGTGACCTCGACATGGACCCAAGGCTCTACCTCATCTAGTTGTTGATCGACGTGCCAACCCTGCGCATCAGCCGACTGCCCTACGGTGCACGATCAACTGAAGATCAATCACGCCGCCCGCCTCAGCAGCCAGCTGAATCCAGTCCCGTGGACCAAACAGGACATGGCGTTCGTGTAGCTCTCACAGTACATCTGGGACGCCACGCTCGTGTCGTGTCTCCAAAGTCGCTTGCAAGACTGCGCCTGTCACGCTGTGCGAACGGGGCCCCGAACGCATTTCAGCTCGGGGCGGTGAGGGAAGAATCTGCTCTTTCCCGCCCTGATTTGTGACGCGAACTTCAGACACAGGACGCTAGAAGTGAAGCGTAATGCCCGCGCCCAAACGCAGGTTGTTCTGCCAGTTGTTGACGTTGTTCGGCAGCTCTGTCCGCATGTAGTCGGCCTGCAAAAAACGCAAGGAGATGCGCTTGTTCATGGAGTAGTCGCCCCCCGCGCCGAGATCGAAAGCGACAGAGTTTGCCGAGGCGACCAGACCATTGTTCTGCGGAAACTGTGAGCCGGAGCCGTGCGCCAGGCCGACGAGACCCTGCGCGAAGAGACGCACCTTGCCGACTGGCGCAAAAACGAGTCGCGGACCCCAAGTGGCAGTCGTCAGACTCAGACCGTAGCCAGCGCCATTGACGTTGCCGGTGTGTTCGTATCCGATGTCTGTCACCACACCCACTGCCGCCTGTTTACCTTCGCGAAAGTGCTTGATGTTGAGGTAGAAATCGCCGGCAGCGCCAAACATGCCGAAGCATCCGCAGGTGCCAGTAGGACCATTGGATACCTGCTCGCTGTAGCGGAGATTCGCTTCCGCACCGACCCTTTGCGACTGTGCGGTTGAGGCCGGTATCAGGCACAGAAACGCGACGAAACCGATCCAGAGTTTTTGCATGCGTTCTCCTATTGCACGGTCAGGGTGACAACTGCGGTGTGTGTCTCTGGTCCGCTTACAGCCGTAATGGTCACGGTGTAACTGGTCGTTTCATGGCTGAAGAACCCGCCTCCGCCGCACCCCGTCACCGCACCTACAGCCGCGAGCGCCAGAAGCGCTATCAGCATCTTTCCTGCGCGCGAGAACCGTGCGGCAACCTTGCGAGCCCGCTTGCCAAACAGAAGCGGCAGCATCAGCAGCGCCAGCGCCGAGTAAGGGGGAATGCCAGAGACCGGCCGGGGAGCCCTTTGCAATCTCGCCTGAGCACTTGCGTCAAGCGTCAGGGTACTGGTCGATACACCCGCTCCTGTCGCAACCGATGCCGGCGCGAACGTTGCAGTTACGCCCGACGGCAATCCGCTGGCCGACAAGCTGACGGGATAAACGAAGGTAGGATTGACCGGCGTCAATGTGACGGTGAAATTGACTGACTGGTTGGGGATCACCGTTTGCACTGCCGGCGAGGCTGCGATGGTGAAGTCCGGGGAGAGCACAGTCTCAGCCAACACGGGGGAAATGCTGGTAATGAAATCGACGTTCCCGCTGTATACGGCGGTGATGCTCTCAGCGCCTACTGTTGTCGGACTGATGGCCAATGCCGCCTTGCCGCCGCTCAGTGTGACCGGCGTGGAATTCAAGAGCGTCGAACTGTTGTAGAAGTTGACCGTGCCGCCAGGGGTTCCGGTGGTGGTCGAAGCCACGGTCGCCGTGAGGGTGACGGAGGTGCCGGAAACTGGCGTCGCGTTGCTGGTGATCAACGTAGTCGTGCTTGGCGCCTGGGCAATCGCCACAGAGCCCGATCCGCTGCCAAGTACAACGGTGTAGTTCCCTGCCGCTGTGCCGGTAAGATTCACCGCGATTGGATATGCCCCCGGATCGGATGTGATGGTCGCGGCCGAAGAGAAGACTGCGGTCACGTTTCCTGTGTCCTGTGCCAACACTCCGGTAAGTGAGCCGGACAATATGGGAACAGACTGGCCGTAGAGCAAATTCACCGAACTGGCCACCGCGGTCAACTGTACCGGGGTGACGACCAACACGTACACGCCGCTGGTGATCGCTGGGTCCTTTGAATCCCCCCCAAAGTAGGCCACAATGTCATGCGTGCCTGCGGAGAGCAGGCTTGTGCTGATGGAGGCGGAGTTGCCGGAAAGCGACGCCGTGCCAATCAGAGCGGGGCTCGATCCCAGACCGTCGTAGAATGTCACCTGCCCGGTAGCGGTGTTGCCGCCATTGGAGAAGGTCGCCGTCAATGAGCCCGTGCCGTAGACCACGGTCAGTGCGCTGCCAACCACCAGGGATTCGGTATGCGCCGGAGCGAGTCCGGCAATCGTATCTACGGTCTGGCTGCTCACCTCGCGGATTCGATCGTTCTCGGTATCGGCGAATGCAATCGTGGACCCGTTCAAGGCCACCGCGTGAGGAGAGTCCAACGATGCGCTGTCGGATACGCCGGTATCGCCTGAGAAGCCTTCGATGCCGTTGCCGGCCACCGTGGTCACATTTCCGCCGTGAATCTCGCGGATGCGGTTGTCCTGTGTATCGGCGAAATAGACGTTTCCCGAGCCATCCAACGCCACTCCGTTCGGCCACGCCAACTGAGTGGCGTGCGCCGGGCCATCCCCGTTGAAGCCTTTCACTCCGGTCCCTGCGATTGTGCTGATGACACCCGTGGCAAAGGTGACCATGCGCACCCGGTTGTTATGTGTGTCGCCGATGTAAATATTGAATGCCGCATCCACGGCGATCCCGCCGGGCGTATCGAGGCTTGCAGACGTAGCCTGCCCCCCGTCGCCGGAATACCCCTGCGTGCCGTTGCCCACGACCGTATGGATGGTAGTGCCTGTAATCTCGCGAATGCGATTGTTGCCCGCGTCGGAGAAGTAGACGTTGCCGTTCGAATCCACCGCGATGACATCGGGGCTGCTCAGAGTGGCCGATGTGGCCGCGCCGCCGTCGCCGGAGAATCCCGGCATGCCTGTGCCGGCAATTGTCGCGATCGCGCCCCCGCTAACCTCGCGGATGCGATTGTTGTTTGTATCCGCGATATAGATGTTGCCTGAGGAATCCACTGCCACCCCGGCAGGCGAATCAAGCAGGGCGTTGGTAGCGGAGCCGCCATCGCCGCCAAACCCCTGCGCTCCGGTACCGGCTACGGTGCTGATAAGGCCGGCCAGATTCACTTCGCGAATGAGATTGTTGTCGGTATCGGCGATATACAGGTCGCCGGCCGCGTCAAAGGCCAATCCGCGAGGCTGACCGAGAGGAACGCTGGTCGCCTCAACGCCGGAGCTGACGTTGGGCCTGGCCTGGCCTTGAGCTCGGCTCAGGCGCGCCAATGCCGCCTGCTGCGCAGCATTCTGCGCAAAGCCACACGGCAACGCCAGCGTCAGGAGGAGTCCCGCGCCCGCGGCAATCGCTGCGCGGGTGCGCGATGTGCGCGTTCGCTTGGTGGTCTGCATTGGATTCATCGTTCCTCCGTTTGCCTCGCTCGTTCCGTTGCCGGCCGCACCGCGTTCGCCCCAACATGCCGAACCGGAGAGGTTTCAGGGCTTGTGGTGAAAGTCTGGTTTTGAAAGGGCACGACTTTAGTCGTGCCGTAAAGCCCAAGGAATCAGCGCTGCTTTAACCGCTGAGGGACGGTTTTCTTCGAATTCTCACTTTTACCAAAGCCTCCTAAAGCAACTGCTCTCGGTCGCCGACGCTCTGTCCGTTTGTCACTCCGCATACTGCGGTGCCGCTAGCAGCCTGTGGTGAAGGTCGAAAGGGCCCCAAAAAAACGTCCCTCAGAGGCTAAAGCCCGGTATTTCTCACTCGCATTTGCGGCACGACTGAAGTCGTGCCCTTTCAAGACCCATTCGTCTGCGCGCGAGAACTTCATGCGACTGCCCTGGGAAAACAGGTGAGAGCCGAATTCATCGATTCCTCTGTCGATCTCAATCTGGAAAAAACGCTCCACAGTACATTACTGCGTGTTCTTGAATCAGGTTTGTCTGCCGCGGGCCGGAGCTGTTCATTCCGGCCCGGGTTGTGAATGCCGGTCAAATCCGCTCCTGGCCTTATTGGCAGGAGAATGCCTGCGTCCATACGACCGGGGTTCCCGTGTTACTCGGGACAATATTCAGGAACGTGCCTGCCGTGACTGTGCCCCCATTGATGGTGCAACTGTAGTTGTTGCCCGAGTTGGCGGTGCAGCTTGCGATAACCGTCTGGGTCCCGCTAATCGCTGTACTGCTTTCGAGGTTGAAGGTCTGGGTCCCTGACGCAACAACCGACCAATAAGCGTGGCAGGTCGTCGGCATCAATGTCTGGCCGACGTCCTCTACTGTACTGCATGCGCCCGACCCCAACGGAGGGCAAGAGAGCGTCGTAGCGGAGGCTTGGCTCATCCTTCCAACCGTGTACGGGATACCATCGCTCAAGCCCGATGAAGCGCTCATGCTGGCCCCCGCCGGGCCGGTCGGGCCGGTTGCGCCGGTCGCGCCATTGCTGCCGTTGAGGCCGTTGCTGCCGTTGAGACCGGCCGCGGCAATCTGCTGCCAGTCGGTGCCGCTGGTCGAATACGGATCGTTACCCGTGTTGTTGTTGACCAGGGAAACCCAACTGGAACCCTGGGCATTCGTATTGCACGCGCCGCTGGCCTGACAGTAGACCACCGATCCAAAGAAGTAGGTGGTGGAGGTGGAGTAATCGGCAACCGCGCCGATGGTGCCCGTGGTTCCGGTCGCGCCTGTTGCGCCCGTGGCTCCGGTCGACCCGTTGGTACCGTTCACGCCGGTAGCCCCTGTTGCTCCGGTATTTCCTGTAGCGCCGGTGACGCCTGTTGCGCCGGTATTGCCAGTGGCTCCCGTGTTGCCGGTGACGCCGGTGGCGCCCGTGGATCCTGTATTACCAGTGATGCCCGTCGCGCCAGTCACACCTGTTGCGCCGGTATTGCCACTAGCTCCTGTGTTGCCAGTGACGCCAGTGGCTCCTGTCGATCCGGTATTGCCAGTGTTGCCCGTCGCGCCAGTCACACCCGTTGCGCCAGTATTGCCA
>Ga0181520_10007449_pt1 | contig 16127 bp, 11 predicted proteins | sample PEATcosm2014_Bin_29_FD_132451 | JGI IMG/M metagenome (GOLD analysis project Ga0181520, IMG submission 132451) | Peatland microbial communities from MTU Mesocosm Facility, Houghton, MI, USA - PEATcosm2014_Bin02_30_metaG | ecosystem: Environmental > Terrestrial > Soil > Wetlands > Peat | place...
CTTCGCTCACGATGTCGAAGTCGATCTGATGTTCGGAGAGCAATCTTTCCGTCGAAACAAATTGCGTATCGGCGGTGCCATCGCTCAACCACAGGGAACTCGATGGAAGGTAAAGCGCCACCGGTGCCGCCGGCTTTCCCATCGACATCAAATAACTCAATCTACCCACATAGCGCATGAATGCGGGGAACTCGGGGTGCTCCGTGAGCGTTGTTCGGGGCCGTCCGCCGGGATTCGACGAGGGAAAGTACATCAATTCCGCCAGGTTGACGCCACGCACGAACTGCTCGTTCAGGATATAGCGTATCTGGGCCATATCCGGCATTGGATTAGCGGAGGCAAAACTCTCGGTGAAGGCTCTGGGCTTGCCGTAGACGTGAGATACCGACGATGCCAGGCGCGGATAGTCGGAGATGGTATCTGTCCATATTTGATGGCGCGTCATGTCGATCCCGGGAACCTCAACAAAGCGCATGTCGCGGAAGAAATCTCCTTCGCTGTGCACCAGTTCCAGTTCAGCCTCTTCATGATTCAGGTGCACCTGATACTCGAGATGATTGGCCGCGCACCAGTCACCCTGGATTTTGAAGAAGCTCTCCGCAAACAGGATCGAAAAAACATCCCAGTAATCCGCCTTCGCCCGTGCTTGCTCATCGGTGATCCTGGTTCCCCTGGGGAGTAGAAATGTGGCAAGAAAGGGCCTGATGTCATACCCCTTCAATTGCTGGAAACGATCGAAGAAAGACTGCGTCCACGGCAACCCACTCACGGTATAGTCGGGTTCGTCTCCGCGAAAGCCCAGGATCGTCTTGCCGAATTCTTCGCCGAGGTACTTCTTATACTGCTCATGCGTGAACGCAAGAAACTGCCTGGTTGCGTCAGGATTCAGATAATCTTCAAGCGATTGCGACCGGTCTTTGGCCTGCACGTTATTTGTATTGGGGCGAGGCTCCGTTGCCAATTTCAGGTTTGTCTCAGAGCGTGTGGGCGAGGTTTCAAAGCGATGCTCGATGATTAGGACTTGCCATTTTCCGGCAGGCGCTGTCCATTCAATTGAACCATTGGCTGGAGGCACCTGGATCGTAGCCCCATCTGCCCCGATAGCCGTCACGGCAACTGTTTCCCGGGGGACCGCCCGACGCAGCGTTGCGCCGCCTTTTACGGCAATCGACTCGGCGACGCCCAAAGTCTGCATGCGCAATTCCGGCTTTTCACGCGTAAACCTGCCACCGGCAAACCCGCTCGGGTAACCAATGTCGTCCACAATCCAGACTCGCATGCCACGCTCTTTTGCTTCAGCCACGAACATCTGAAAAAACTTGAAGTACTCCGGCGACAGGTACTCGAACGGCATGTTGACTGCAGCCTGCGCGGTAACAGCACGAAAGCCGAGTGCCTTCATTTCATCGAGATCGCGCTCGACCTCCGTCCGATCGACGGAACCACTCATGTCGAAGTACGGCTGCGGACCATATTCCGGAGGCGGATTCTTCCATGTGGCGGAGACTTGAGAGGCAGTCGGCATTTGTATCTTTTGCCAGGGCCTTGCTTCCGCTGCTTGGGCCCCGATGCAAGGCGACGACGCTCCGGCGAGCATGAAGACGAATAGAAGGCACACTCCTGCCCGTTCGAAACGGTCCGAGCCGGCGCGCATCACCAGCGTGATTCTGTATGGATCTCGCATCACTCACTTCTATGCGTCCACCGGGAAAAGTGGCTCACACGGTTACAAGCAATCCGTTTCAATCCCGGCAACGATCGAACAGTTTTGAACAAGCAGTAAGGGAGATAACACGCTGGCAGAAAATAACGTGGGCCGCAGGAGACTTCCCTCTCCCTAAACCTCCGTTGAAGAACCAGATGTTACTCCATCTTTCAAAAGAGGAATTTCTTACGGATGGATAATTACCAACATTAGATGACAACTGTCAAGGACTAGCTGCTAATACACTTTAGGATCAGATGCTTGCAGAAGGAGCAGTCGAATCGTTCTGGCAGGGTCCTTTCCACTCGCCGTCTTGTTACGGACTCGCAACTCCAATTCGTGAACGATAATGGACGCTGCAGACGCCATGGTCTCAAGCTCCCGGCAAGACCTGTTTGATGACTTTGACCAGGTCGTTGCCATCTACTGGCTTGACCAGCCAGCCCGTTGCCCCGAGCCGCTTGCCTTCGTCCCGCTTGGAAGCCTCGCTTTCCGTAGTCAGCGTCAGGATGGGAATGAATCGGAAACCCGCCAAGGCACGCACTTTCCCGATCATTTCAAGACCACCCATTACCGGCATGTTGATGTCGGTCACGATGAGGTTGGGTTTGATTCCCGATTTCAATTTGTCGAGCGCAGCCTGGCCGTTGTTGGCGGTTTCCACCGCGAAGCCGTTCAATGCGAGCGTGGTCTTGAGGCTCATCACCATGGTGGCGGAATCATCGACGACCAGAATGGTCATTGCCATGGAAGCTCCTTACGGTTTAGGATTCAACGCCGATTCAAGCCATGCGTGCAGCTGGGGGTTCGCAGGCCAACTGGAAACTTTCGCCCTGGCCGTCATCAATACCTGGAGGTTGGCGGTATGGAGGTGGCTGCATGAAGCCAAGTCCACCTTTGTTGACGGTTTGCTCTGCAACCACTCGAGCAACCCCTCCGCCTCTTCCACGCTGACCACGCCATGAAACACCGCGCGGCTCTTCTTGTATTCGATCGGCATTAGACAATCTCCCGGATGTTGAGAATCATGAGTACAGAACCGTCACCCATCAAGGCCGAGCCTGAGTAAGCGGACAAGTTGGATAGAAAGCCTGCGAAGGGTTTCTGAATCAGGCCGATGGTTTCTTTGAAGCCATCGACGAGAATACCGAGAACTTCGCTGCCCGACTGAACCAGCAATACAGCCAGTTCATCTTCGGAGTTTGCTCTCGGGCCTGCGGAGATTCCCAAAAGAGCATTGAGAGCCTTCAAGGGGACGATGCGCCCGCGCAAGACGGCCGTCAGGCTCTGCTTGATTGTGCGAAGGTTGCTTCGCGGAACACGAACCGTCTCGACGACGTTGTCCATGGGCACACCAAACAGCTGTCCATCGGACTCAATGATCATCACCTGGGTCACGGCCATTGAGAGCGGCAGCGAAATCCGGATGGTGGTACCCTTGCCCAGTTCGCTTTCGACGACCACGGTACCGTTGAGCTTTTCGACGGCGGTGCGGACAACATCCATGCCCACTCCCCGGCCAGAAAGGTCGGATACTACTTCGGCGGTGGACAAGCCCGCCGCAAAAATCAGGTTGACGGCCTCGCGGTCGTTGATTTTCTCGAGTGTGGTCTCGTCGATCAGGCCTTTCTCGTAAGCCTTTTGCTTGATCACTGCCGGATCGATGCCCTTGCCGTCATCGGTGATCTCAATGACGACCCTGTCAGCTTCCTGCGCGGCTCGGATGATGAGTGTGCCCGTCTCCCGCTTGCCGCAGGCGCGACGTACCTCAGGAGCTTCAAGGCCGTGATCGAGGCTGTTGCGGACGATGTGGATGAGCGGGTCGGCCAGCGATTCGATGATGTTTTTGTCGGCCTCCGTCTGCTCGCCTTCGAGAACAAGTTGCACTTCCTTGCCCAGTTTGCGGGAGGTGTCGCGCACCAGGCGGGGAAAGCGCTGAAAAACAAACGAGACGGCCATCATGCGCACCTGCATGATCGCGTCCTGCATCTCGTCGGCTATGCGGTTGATGACCGAATGCTCACTCTTTATTTCGCGAGCGAGCTCGCGCACGCCAAATTGGGTTTCTGCACGCTGGGCGAGATAGGGCAGCGCATTCTTCTCGACCGCCAACTCGCCGATCAGGTTCATCAGCCGGTCGATCTTCGCCTGATCGACCTTGAGAGTGCGCGTACTGATGAGGATGTCTTCTGCACGGCGGCCGACCCTGATTCCGTCAATGTCTACTACACGGCGGCCGAACTTGACGCCGTCTTCGGCAGCGAGCGATGGGGCTGGGACCGCCTCTCCCGCCGCAGCTTCTTTCGGCTTATGCGGCGGATCTGCGCCGGGCTTCAATGGCGCGGCGGACTCGAGCTTGGCGGCGTAACTGGCGATCAATTGTTCCTTGCTGCCTTCGAGCCACAGGAGTAAAAGTGAATTCTGACCTGAGGTCAGGCATTCCGCCAGAACGGCTTTGAGCTCGCTCGCGATATCGTGAACGCCGGCAGCCGTGGCGATATTGAGCAGTACGGTTCCCACGGCTTTAAGTCTTCCTATACCCCAATCGGTAGAGTCGTCGAGCGTGAGAATCTGCTGCTGAGCAGAGAGAATCGCATCGAGGGCCGCAGCTTGCTCTTGCGTCGATTCGTCGGATGCCTTTCCCGGCGTCTGTCCAGGAGAAGCCGGCTTGTCGAGGGCGCCCTGCGGATGGTTTGAAGCCGGGTGCAATGCCGCGGCAAGTTCGGGTTCCGCAAGTTCCAGCCACTGCGGATCAACTTGAACGATCCGCACTTGATCCGGCACATAGCGGAAGTATTCGTTCAGTTCCTCGAGGGGGGCCGAAGCGAGCAGATGGAATTCGAGCACACAACGGTAGGTATCCAGCTCGGCCAGCGGAGGCAGAGGCTCAGACGGCTCTGCGTTGCCCCACACCAGCCCTGGCGTCTGACGCGCGGAAAAGAACGGATCGTCCCCCTGAAAGAAGCACTCCTTTACCGGCGCGTAGCAAATCCAATGGAGAGTGTCTCCCTGATGGCACTGGTGAAGAATTTCTTTGCGCGTAGCTTCGGGAACCTCGGCAATGGGCGGCAATTCGATCGGGACAAAGGTGGGTTTGATCGCAACAGGGGCAGGCGACTCGGATTCGACGGCCGGCCTCAGCGCCCGCAGCGACTCGGCCATGCGCTTGGAGTCCTGCGCACGAGAAGCATCGATCTGCTCCGTAGCCTCAATATCTGCGCAGAGAGCCATCACAAAATCCATGGCGTCGAGCAGCCGGTCGGCCAACTCCCGCGAATAGACGATCTCGCCGTTGCGCACCAGTCCCAGCAGGTCTTCTCCAGCGTGGAGGACGCGCGTCATTTCAGGGAAGGTGAACAGGCCGCTGTTGCCCTTGAGGGTATGAACAAGACGGAACAACTCATTGATGAGCCCCTGGTCGCTGGGCGCATCTTCCATCTGCATCAACTTTTCGCCGATTCCCTGGGAGAACTCACGCGACTCCGACAAAAACTGTTCCAGAAGGGGATTCATTGATTGGCCTCCCCAAGCAAAACCCGGACATGGGCCATTAACTGCACAGGCCTGACAGGCTTGAGCAGATAGCAGTTGGCTCCGGCGCGATACGCGGCCATCTCATCGTGAGCTGCGGCTTCAGTCGAGACCATGATGGCCGGAGGCTGCGGCATCTCCTGGCGGCGCAGCTCTTTGAGGAATCCAAACCCATCCAGCTTTGGCATGTTGATATCCACGAGGAGCAGGTCGAAGGACGATTCAAGGATCTTTTCGAGCGCTTCAATTCCGTTCAGAGCTTCCTCAACGCAGTAGCCGGAGGATTCCAGAATGCCGCGGTGATACAGACGCACGGTGGCTGCGTCATCAACAATCAGGATGCGTTTTCTGACCTGGCCGCTCTTCATTTTGCCTCCGCTGTTTTCTGATAGACGATCGCTTCAGGGAACTTGCGCACCTTGAACAAAGACGACATGCGGCTCATGGATTCAGAATGTCCCAGGCAGACAAAGCCGCTCGCATTGAGCGCTTCGTAAAATGTGTCTGTCGCGTTCTTGCGCGAGAGGTCGTCGAAATAGATGAGCAGGTTGCGGCAGAAAATCACGTCGAAGTTGCGGTAGTTGACGGTGTCAGTAGGCTCGGATAGATTGACGCGAGTGAACTCGACTGTCTGGCGCAGATCGTCAGAGAGCTGGTACTCGTCAGCGATGCTTTTGAAATACTTCGCCAGCCAGCGCGCTGGCACATATTGCACCGAACGAACCGAGTAGCGGCCTTGCCGGGCGCGGCGCAGGATGCTGGTGTCGATATCCGAGGAGATAATCTCCACATCCCATTGGTTGATCTGGGGCCACTTTTCCAACAGATACATGGCGATCGAATAGGGCTCCTCGCCCGAAGAAGATGGAATGCACCAGATACGAATCGGGTCTGAGCCGTCCTTATGTTTGACGATCTCCGGAAGGATGGAAGCGACGAGGCATTGGAACTGGTATTCTTCGCGCAGAAAATAAGTTTCATTCACGGTCATCGCGTTGGTGAGCAGCTGCAACTCCTCACCCGAGGCCTGAAAACGCAGCAATGTGAAGTAGCCTCGAAAGGTTCCCGTGCCTGTGACCGCGATTCGCTCCGCCAGACGCTTGTCAACGAAGTAGCGCTTCGAAGTTTCGAAGCTTATGCCGGTGCGGCGATAGAAGAACTCCCGGAACTTGAGGAAGTCTTCATCGCTGATGCCGTGACCGGGATTGAGTTTGGCCGCAGACGTATTCATTGACGTGCTCATCTTGAGATCAGTTCTCGCGAATGCGCTTGAGCGCCAGATCGGCGGCAAACTGGATATATGGTTGGGAGCGAAAGCGGGCCTTGAGCCGGATGATCGGATCGACAGCGGCTTCCGTGCCCACTTCGCAGAGCAGGTCGACCGCCGCGGCGCAAACATTGACGTGGGAGTCGCCCTCGATCACTTCGATCAGCCAGCGCTCGACCTCCGGCTGCGTCACGGACTCCATGACATTGACTGCAAAGATACGCACGTCGGGATCGGGATCGGCAAGCAGGGAGGCGAGGACCGGCGGCACAGCGCCTGCCCGGTCACCGCTCGAAGCCAGCTCCCTGAGGGCGTCGATGGCTTCGTTGCGCAGAGCTGCTTCCTCGCTGCGCAGACAGTCGGCCAGCTCCGCAGTCGCTCGGGGATCGTCGAGGCGGATCAATGCGGTCAAAATCGCTTCCCGTACCGCGACCTCCGGCTCGCACTTCAGGCGCCTGACCAGAGCGGCCCCAGCATCCGGACACTGGAGAATCCCCTTCGCCGCGTGGCGGCGCACTACAGCATCGGCGCTCTCCAGCGCAGCCCGTAACTCCTCACAACTGGATTGCCTGCTCAGGGTTGTCGCGGCTGACTGCGCGGATTTCCCTTTCACCAGAGCCATCGTTCGTTCCTAACTGGCTGGCCCAGGTTCTGCCCTGTGCACCCGCCTTCTCTTCTTACCGGCCGGCCCAGGCAGAGACCTGCGCGGCAATTTTTTCCACCGCAAGCACAAGGCTTGCACCACCCTTGCCCACCAGCTCGGCCGGCATTCCGTACACCACGGCCGACTCTTCCGATTCGGCAATGGTGCGGCCGCCGCGCATCTTGATTTCCGCAAAAGCGTCCGATCCGTCGTATCCCATCCCGGTCATCAGCACCGCCGTCACCTTCCTGGCATCGTAATGCTCAAGTACCGAGCGGCCCAGCAACTCGACCGACGGGTGCCACAGATAATTCGAATTCTCCGGCGTGGGCAGAACGGTCAGCCGGCCGGCACGGTTGGCCAGCACCATGTCCGCCCCACCCCTGCCGATGTAGACCTTCCCCGGCTCGATCGGCAGAGAGGAGCCCGCCTCGACAACCGGCAGGGCGCAGAGCTGATCCAGGCGGTCGGCGAAGGTCTTGGTGAACGCCCCCGGCATGTGCTGCGCCACCAGCACCGGCCAGGGAAAGCTTGCCGCCAGCCCCGACAAGACAATCTCCAGGGCGCGCGGCCCGCCCGTGGATGCGCCCATCACCAACAGCCCATCGCCGCTCGCCCTTGGTGTGCGCGGCGCGACAGAAGCTTGAGAGGCCTTCCTGCGCTCCTCCTGCATTCGCCGGGCCACGGCGCCCGCCGACGATACCCCATTTCTCGGCCTGGCCCGCGCCGCGCTGCGCACCTTCGATATCAGTTCCGCTGTGATCCTGTCGATCGAAAGCGAAATGGTTCCACCGGGCTTGGCTATGTAATCCACCGCGCCCAGATTCAGCGCTTCAAACGTAGCCAGAGCCCCCTCGTTGGTAAGCGAGGAAACCATCACCACAGGCACCGGCCTCTCGGCCATGATGAGGGAAAGCGCGGTCAATCCGTCCATCTCCGGCATGTTGATGTCCAAAGTCACAACATGCGGCTGGAACTCCCGGTTTTCCCTCACCGCTTCTTCGCCGTTCCTGGCCTGGTGGATCTCGAAGTCCCCCTCAGCCTGAAACAGGACCATCAACTGGCGGCGCATCAGCGCCGAGTCGTCGACAATCAACAGCTTGATCATTGGCTTATCCTGTCACCGCGGCCAGCGCCACCAACTCCTTCTGCGCCATCAGGTGGGGCGGATCGATCAACTGCACCATGCGTTTCTGCTTTTCCAGATTGGCCATGCGGCTCAGCAGCTTCATCTGGTCGCTGGACAATTGCGGCGCCGGTTCAATGGCCGCCTTGGGAATCTTCAGCACCTCGGCTACCTGGTCGACGATGAATCCGGTGCGCACATCGGAGATGAGAAACACCATGATGCGCTGGCGATCGCTGCGCTCTACCTGATTGAGTCCCAGCCGCAGGCGAAGATCGATCACCGGCAGCACGGTCCCGCGCAGATTGATGACCCCCTCGACGAACGAAGGCGCCTTGGGAACACGGATCAGTTCATCCGGAACGCGTACAATCTCCTGCACGCTGGCGATGGGCGCGCCGAATTCCTCCTTGTCCAGCCGGAAGATAACCACTTGTTCGTCGTCGTCGAGGCTGTCGTCCCCTTCCTTGGTTTGCTGTTCTTCTTCCAGTTCATTTGCGTTCACGGCGCTCAATGCCTCCTTTACGGCGGAATGACCGAAAAGATTGCGCGCGGTGACAATCGACACCAGACGCTTGCCATTGTCGAGGCGGCAAATGGACGTAATTTCGGCCAGGTTTCCTTCCCGGGCCAGCATCGCGGGAAGCGCATCGACTCCGGACTTCGAAACCCGCAGCACCTCGCTGACGGCATCGACAACGACCCCCACCGAGACGCCGGCCAGCGTGAGCACGACGATGCGGCTCTTCTCGTCCAGCTCGCGGCAAGGCAGGGCAAACATGCTGCGCAGGTTGACCAGTGGCAGCAGACGGCTGCGCAGGGTCATCACGCCCAGCACATGCGACTCCGAGTGCGGCACGTGAATCACCGCCTCCGGCACCTGCACAATCTCCTGCACGTCTTCGATTGCGATGGCGTACTCCTGGCCATCGACATCGAAGCTGACCAGTTGCAGTTCATCGCTCAGGTCTTCTTCGTCGGCCTGCGTGCTGGCCTGCGAGGTGCCCGCAACACCGGTGCTCTTTGAGATGGCCGCAATCTGCGAGAACTCCTTCTCAATGAGTTTGGCAAAGTCCAGCACCATGATCATGGCGTGGCCGCCGGAATCCTTGATGAGGCCGGAAAGGACCTCGGTATTTACCGTGGTCTTGATCGAACTTACGTCTTCGATGTGGCTGGCTTCGACGCCGACAACGCTCGAGACGCGGTCTACGACAAAGCCCAGCGGCTGGCCCACGTCCACCACAAGAGCGCGCGTGGAGTCGTCGTGCGCCAGTTCCTCAAAACCGAACAGACGGCGCAGGCTGATGATGGGCAGAACCTTGCCGCGCAGATTGGCCAACCCCTCCAGTGCGGCCGGCGCCAGCGGCACCCGCACCACATCCGGGACGCGGATGATCTCCTTCACCGGCGACATATCGGCCGCAAAGACCTCCTCGCCGGCGATGAAGGTGACAAACTGCTGTGTGCCCGATTGCGTGCTTTTTTGCGCGAGCTCTTGTGCCGGCTCGTCCATTTTCGATTGTGGATTGAACGCGGCCGGCGCCAACTTGCTGCCCGCCCGAGCCGCCTCGTCCGGTTGATCGTCGGGAACTTCCTGGCCGGGGACCGGCTCCAGAACCGGCTCCTCGACCAGCGTCCCGCCATTGCGATACTTCGTTGCTCTCGTCATCATGAGATCGCTCCCTTACGCTGCGCTTTGCAGTTCGTCGGCCAGCGAAGAGATCTCTTCGATGGCTGCGGCCAGGTCTTCGGCGCCCTTGGACTGCTGCTGCGCGGCGCCGGAAGCTTCGGTGGCTGCCTTGTCGGCCTCGGTGGCAGCGGCGGAAATCTGTTCGATCCCCTTCTTCACCTGGCCCAGCGCGGCGGCGATTTCATCCGATGCGGCGAGAATCTCCTGACAGCCCGTCTCTACTGCCAGAATGTCGGTCTCGATCGAAACCAGGTCGGTGGTCGTGCTCTTGGCCTTCTCCACCTCGGTGACCGCCGAGGCCACAATTTCATTCAGGTCGCGGCCCACCACGCCGATCTGATCCTGCACCGCTTTCACCAGGTCCTTGATACGGTCTGCATTCTCCGCCGAGTCGTGGGCCAGGTTGCGGATATCGGTGGCCACCACCACAAAGCCCTTGCCGAACTCTCCGGCACGTGCGGCTTCGATGGCTCCATTCACGGCCAGCATGTTGGTCTGGATCGAAACCGTACTGATGGCCTCGACGATCTTATCGATGCGCCGCGACACCAGTTCCAGGTCGTTCATCTGTTTGATGCTGGCGCGGGAGGCATCCGCTGAGGTGGAAAGACCCGTAATCAGCCCGTTGACTGCGGTCTTGTTCTCGCCCAGCAGATTCTTGATGGCCACCACCTTTTCCGAGCTCACCCTGGCGCGCTTCTGCGCGATCTCCAGCCCTTTCTCGATTTGGTTGGTCGCTGCGGAGGACTCCTCGGAGGCCGAGGACTGAACCTCGGCGCCCTTGCGGATCTGTCCAAGAGCGGTCATGATCTGGGCGCTCGACCGGTTGATCTCCTGCACCGCCGAAGACAACTCCTCGGCAGAAGAAGCCACCTGCTCGGCGCTCTTGGCCACATCGGTCGAATTCTTCAGATCCTCGGCCAGCTCCGACAACGCCTGCGCCGCCTGTTCACATTGGCCGAGCGCCTGCGTCTGCTCCGCCACTGTCTTGGCGGACTCTTCGGCGGCGGAAGACTGTTCCTCGGCCGCAGTCGCGATGCTCTGCGAGCCTTTGAGCGCCTGCTGGGAGGCCACGTTCGACTGCGCAGCGTTCGCGGCGATCTCTTGAATGCCCTTGACGATCTCAATAGCGTCGAGGCGGATCTGCTCCAGTTGCGCGGTGATGGTTTTCCCCTTTTCCACTTCTTCTTCCATGGTCTTGGCGGAGCTATTGATGCCGTCGGCGATTTTTTTCACGTCGGCCTGGATCTGCCCCACCAACTCCTGGATCTGCTTGGCGCTCTTCTCCGAGGTTTCGGCCAGCGTCCGCACCTCGTCGGCCACCACTGCGAAGCCCTTGCCATGTTTGCCCGCCCGCGCGGCCTCGATGGCTGCATTCAAGGCCAGCAAATTGGTCTGGTCGGCGATGCGCGCCACTGCCTTGACGATGTCGCCGATATTGGCGGCCTGCTTCTCCAGCTCCTGGACCATGGTCACAGAGGCCAACTGGCGCTGCGCGGCGACTCCGACATTGGTGATCAGCCCTGCCACGTCCCCGCTGGTTTCTGCGATCAGCGTTTGGCAGACCTCGCCCTTGCCGCGGCTGACGTCGGCATTCTGCAACTGCTTGGTGATGGAGACGCCTACCTGCTGGAACGCGGTAAGCGACTCTTGCGCCGCACTCGATGCTTCCTCGGCGCCGGTGGCGATCTGATCGCTGGCGCGTTTTAACTCCTCGGCGGCCGACGATGCTTCAGCTATGCCGGATGCCAACTCCCCTGTAGCCGCGGCAATGCGCTCGGCGGCTTGCTGCTGTTTGGCGAGCGTCCTCGCCTTCTTGCGTTGCGCATCGGCCTCGCGGGCGGTTACAAGCGAGGGCTTTCCATCAGTTGAAGCAGGCGCTGCCTGCATGACGGCTTTCTTGACGAGTGCCATGGTCGATTCCTTTCATGCCTTTCTTCTGGTGCCGGAATCCCCTGCTCGAGCGTAGGTCCATTCCGCGGTTCGATGAGATGTCTAGCGGCGGGCGTTCAGAGAATGCTCGCACCGCATGTGTGATCCTATTAGCGACTCGAAAGCGGTCCCAGCCAAGAAAAAACTGTTCGATATGAATCACAATTCGGGGGGAAGCGTTCTGAAGCGGGAGCGAAGCCAAATGGGGAATCTCATCCCGGCACGTGCGATAAACCTTTTTTGGCGCAAGAGAAGCCGGAGGGAGAATCGCGTGAAGCAATAGCTTTCCATCTCCTAAGGGCGGCTTGATTGGGTCACGCTCAATTGTTCTCTTCGCTTTCCCGGCAAGGCCCGGCACAACTCCTGGAATTCTTTAAAGGGAACCGGGCGGCCGATGCGGAGGTTCCGCTTCCACGATCTTCGGCATACCTTTGGCAGCCATTTGATTCAGGATGGTGCCTCTCTTGCCTATTTGCGCGACCAGATGGGTCATAGCTCAATTCAGATCACGGTCGATACCTATGGCCATCTGATTCCAGGAGCTGATATCGCATGGGTTGACCAGTTCGACACAAAGGCAGCACAGCAAGAAAACGCAACCCCGGCGCAACCGGAGCGAGTTGAGATGGAGGGGAAAGCCGCGGAAGTTATTGATTCTATTTGGCTGCCCCCCAGGGATTCTACTTGTCAAATAGAATCAGTCGAATGCAGAGTTCTTCAGGTGCAGTACCCGGTGTGGTACCCGGAAAATTTTGGGCATCTTCAACCCTAACGTGGCGGCGCCCGGATCACACTGACAAACAAAGAATGCCTGCCGTCGCTGATCGTGCCTGACCGTGGCTCCATGTTGATGGGTACATCTGACAAACCACCGCGAGCGGCTAAAGCACTCGTCAACCCGCAGAACGCAGGCCGAATCTGCGGACTAGAATTGTATTCGGGCGTACCGAAATGTACCGAAAACCGAGCAAAGAAACGAGAAAGGCCGCTTAAGTCTTTATTCAATGTGAGAAATATGGTCGGGGAGAGAGGATTTGAACCTCCGACCCCCTGGTCCCGAACCAAATGAAAGTCCAAATCTAAATGCCTCACCTGGTGCCTCTTAGGGGCGAAAGACCGGACTTTCTCTCACTTTCGATTGTACCGAAGTGGTACCGAGAACGCACTCATAGTTTTTGGGGATTCAACTCAACGGGAAAAGCTGGTAGCCCTTCCTGGATTCGTTTCTCGTCCGCCCCGGATTACACAATCATTAATGTAGAAACTGCGCTTAGGCAATAGGCCGCGAGCGGGTTAGCGATGACGCGCCCCGCTGAACGTGATTACGGGGAAAGCAAGACGGCTCGCATGAAACTTACGAGGCCGGCCGAAAAGGAACTGTCACCCTCACCGTAGTCCCGTGCCCTGGTTCGCTAACGAACTCAAACGCCCCGTCCAGCTGAAGCACGCGTTCTCGCATATTGATCACTCCCAGGCCTCCTGAATTCCAGGTCTGGTTGGGATTGCAGCCAACGCCGTCGTCGGAGACTGAAAGTCGAACGCGACCGTCGGACCGACTAAGTCGAACTTCAACTGTCTTCGCTCTCGAATGTTTTGCGGCATTGCCGAGCGCTTCCTGTGCAATGCGGTAGAGACACAGCGCGGCTCCAGGCGACAACTCCTCCACACTCTCGTCCGATTCACAGGACACAGGGAGGCCGCGTACGTTGCTGAATTCCTCGCAATACGACGACAACGCCGCGGGCAAGCCGGACTCCTGCAGCAACGCAGGGTGAAGCTCGTGCGACATATGACGGATGTCCGTTCCGACCTGGATGAGCTCTTGCTGCAAAACATTGACCGTTACTTTCGCTTCCGAATCGGGGGGCATCTGATTTCTCACCTTGCCTAGCCTCAGAACAAGGGAAGTAATATGCTGGAGAACGCTGTCGTGCAGCTCTCCTGAAATGCGCACCCGTTCCGCCTCCTGCGCCTTGACCAACTTTTCGTTCAGCGCACGGATCTCCACATGGCGCCGTTCTAAAGCACGAACGCGGAGCTGATAGACGGACCAGATCATCGCCAGAAACGTGACCAGACACAGTGTACGGAACCAATTCGTCTGCCAGTACGCTGGGGCGATGGAGAAATCCAGGCCGTCTCCGACCTCGTTCCACACGCCGCTGTTATTGCAGGCGATCACGCGAATACGGTACTTCCCCGGAGCAAGATTGGTATAGAACGCCTGGCGGCGATTGCCTGCGTCCTGCCAATCGCGATCCACTCCTTCCAGCTTGTAACGAAACAGAACCCTGTCCGGGGCGACGAGGCTCAGCGCTGTGTAATCAATCGTCACGTCGTGCACCAGCGGCGGCAGCCTCGGGTACGCGGAGGATGCATCGCCGGACAAATTCTGCCAATAGGTCTTGCCATCGGCGGTGACTTGCCCGATCTCGACCGGCGGCGGAAGTTGGTTCAACGCAAGGTGACTGGGATCGATGATGCTAACTCCGTCAAAGGTCGGAAACCACAATCTCCCATCCGTGGACTTGGCGACACGCGGGCTGTAGCCGCTAGCGAACGAATGGCTCCTCACCCCGTCAGAGTAGTCGAAAGTCGTGGCCTGGATCGTCCGCTTCGGATCGGCAGCCCAGGCGTCAAGCTCAGACCGGGCAATGCGCACCAAGCCACAGGCCGTCTCAAGCCAGACCGAATGCGCGTCGTCTTCCATCATCCAGTGCACCGCATTGCAGGGCAATCCGTTGCTGCTGGTGAGCGTGGCAATGTGGCCGTCTGTTACATGGCTTAACCCGCCGTCGGTTGCCGCCCAGAGCGCGCCGTCCCGATCTGCCTCGAGGTCATTGACGCGGCCTTCGCCCAACCCTTCGGCGCCTGCGTACGAAGCGCGGACCTGGCCATCCTTAAAATACACCAAGCCGCCCTGGAAGAATCCCAGCCACAAGCCACCATGCAAGGGATCGGCAAATAAAGCAGAAGCATAGTCCTTACGTCCCAGCCTGATCCAGGGTATCTGTTCGACCACGCTTCCCCCGAGGAGATGCAAAAGGCCTTGATCCTGGTCGGCGATCCAAACATTCCCCGCATTGTCCCCGGCTATGGAATGCACCAGTTTGGCGGGCGCCCCGGCTACGGGGATAAACCGCCCGCTCTCAAGGTAGGCAACCCCGCCCCTGGTGGACACCCAAATACGTCCCCGGTCGTCTTGACCGAGGGACTCCACGCTGCTTTCGGGCAATCCGTGATTCGTGATCTCACGTATCCTTGCGTTCGTGGCGCCGGATTGACTGAGCTGTCGCTTCAGTTCGGCGTCATCTGCGCCCTTCGTTCTTCCCTTGCGGTAAATCGTGATCTGCCCATGATTCCATCGGTTCAAGCCGTCGTTGGTGCCGATCCATATGCTGCCATCCCTTGTCGCCAGGGCAGCCCCGGCGGCGGAGTTTGACAAGCCCTGGTCTACGGAAATCGTAGACACGGCGAAGTCGCGGAAGCGATCGAGCCCGCTATAGGTCGCAGTCCAGATATTGCCCTCACGATCCTCAAAGAGCCGGACCACATAGTCACCCGAGAGACCATCGGACCGCGCAAACCCATCCGTTCTTCCCTGGTGCACATGCAAGAGGCCCCGGTTTGTTCCGACCCATAGGTCGCCGTTGCGACCGCGCAGCAACCTGGTGGCAAAGAACTGCTGCCCGAGGCCCGGAATCGGATACGCTTTCACCTTTCCATCGATGAGTTGCCTTATTCCGTCGCTCGTAGCGATCAGCAGCGCGCCGTTGTCGCCCTCCAGCAGACCACTGGGCCGCTCCGGTAGCGGATAGAGCTTCGGCGGACCAGGCCTCCATCGCCACACCCCGGTCCCCGATCCCACCCAGAGAGTGCCGCGGCTATCTTCACATAAAGAGAACACCGCGTAGCCGAAACTGCCGTCTGCGCCGTAACACTGAATGCCGCCGCCCCGAATCGCGCAGAGTCGTGAGGCGGATGGCAGCCACGCGCCTGCCCATACCGTTCCGGTGCGATCCTCAAGAAGCGCAGAAATCTGCCCGGCAGACTCCGGATACGCGGTCAGCCGGCCGTGCTTCCAACTGGCGAGCCCTTTATCCGTGCCGATCCAGGTAACTGTGGACACGTACGGGCATCTGATACCTGGCGCAGATGTTTCCTACGTGGATCGCCTCGACCGAAAAACGACCGAAAAGAAACCGCTGGAACAGCAACCGTCTGCAACGC
>Ga0181520_10007450_pt1 | contig 16126 bp, 17 predicted proteins | sample PEATcosm2014_Bin_29_FD_132451 | JGI IMG/M metagenome (GOLD analysis project Ga0181520, IMG submission 132451) | Peatland microbial communities from MTU Mesocosm Facility, Houghton, MI, USA - PEATcosm2014_Bin02_30_metaG | ecosystem: Environmental > Terrestrial > Soil > Wetlands > Peat | place...
CATAGTGTGCTAAAATAGCGTCTATGGAGACGAAAACATGTCTCTATCGCGACGTATTAACGGCAATCGCGGTCTGGAGACCGCTCCTACAGACGACGCAGCGACTTCTGCAATTGCCTCATAGGAGACTTCCCCGCCTGCCCAAGGAAGGTCCCTGCCCTCAGCCAATCGAAGTACCCCAGACGCCTGCTGCAATCGCATTCCGTTTCGGTGACCGTGCATGAGCCCCGCGATCGACGTTCTGCGAGACCTGGTCGCACTGCCAAGCGTCAACCCGCTGGACACTCTCCCCCTCGACGAAACCCACGGCGAGAGCCGGGTTGTCGACTATGTTGCCGACTTCTGCGCTTCTCGCGGCCTTGACTGCTCCCGCCAGCCCTGTCTCCCCGGGCGCGACAATCTGATCGTGCGGCTTGAGGGCCGAAATCCCGGCCCCGGCATCGTGCTCGAAGCCCACACCGACACTGTCGCCGTCGAACACATGAACATCCCTCCCTTCGAGCCGAACGTGCGGGACGGGAAGGTCTTCGGTCGTGGCTCGTGCGACTGCAAAGCCTCATTGGCAGCGATGTTGACCGCCTTGACCGAGGTCGCGAACCAAGGTGCGCCGCCGCTGTCTTGCACTCTCCTGTGCACGATTGACGAGGAGTACCAGTTCGCAGGCGTCAAGTGCGCCATCGACACCGGGCTGCAGGCAGCCCTTGGCGTTGTAGGCGAGCCGACCGGACTCGATATCGTGATCGCGCACAAAGGCGCCCTGAGAATGAAGCTCGCGACACGAGGCCTCTCCGTTCACAGCAGTCAGCCCGATCTCGGCGTCAATGCCATCTACGCAATGACAAAGGTGATCGGCGCGGTAGAGCAGTACGGCGAAACCCTTTCGGATTATCCGCCACACCCTCTTGTCGGCCGCCCGACCGTCAGTGTTGGCATGATCGCTGGAGGCCAAGCGGTCAACATCGTGCCAGACCTGTGCGAGGCCTGGGTAGATCGTCGCCTGCTCCCGGCGGAGGAACCGGAAGCGGCCCTGAACGAGTTCGCGGCATTCCTGGAGGGGGCAGCCGATTGCCCGCTGGAGATCACCACTCTCCTCGCGGACCCCGGCATGGAGGTCCCCAGGGACTCGCCGGTGGCGAAGCTGGCCTGCGCTGCAGCCGAAGCCGCGTTCGGGCACGCGACCGTCCGTGGCGTGCAGTATGGCACAGACGCGAGCAAGCTCGTCGCAGCCGGCATCCCTACAGTTGTGTGCGGGCCGGGGGACATCGCACAGGCGCATACCGCCGTGGAGTGGGTGGACACCGAGCAGGTCGAAGCCGCCGTGCGGTTCTATACGCAGTTGATGACGCTCGACAGCTATCCGGACCGGTAACGCCGCACGTAAAGCGCTGAAAGTTTGTCGCGATACGAACACCTTCCAGGCGAGATAGCGCTTCACCAGCGACGGAGGCCCCCTGGTACTCCGCCCGTGTTCGGGCCCGATATAGATGCGCCGGTCAGGAACCGTGCCGGGAAGCCGTTGCGGTCGCTATGGAGGGATGCCGCTGATGTCGCAGATCGATGACCGCCCGACTGCCCGAGGGGTCACCGAGCGTCTACTGAAGGCCCTGGCGTTCGCGTCGCAATACCGCGGCGTCCTCGCCCTCGCAGCCGTCTTCATGCTCGGAGTGATCTTCAGCCCGCGGAATGCGGCCACCGGCGCATCGGTATTCCTCTCCCCCACCAACCACGCCAATGTGCTCTTCGAGTACTCCGAATATGGCATCCTTGCCGCCGGCATGACGCTCGTCATCCTCACCGCCGGCATCGATCTGTCTGTCGGGTCCGTGCTCGGACTGGTCGCGACGGCCTTCGCCTGGCTGCTGCTCGCCAAAGGCCTCTCGCCGGTGGCCGCAGCCGCAATCGCCCTCGCCATCGGGGCGCTGTGTGGAACAATCAATGGGATCGTCGTCAGTTGCCTCCGCCTGCAACCGTTCGTAGCGACCCTGGCGATGATGGTCGCCGCACGCGGGGCGGCGAAGGTCATCTCCGGCGGCATCAAGGTCCAGGTAGGGGCCCAGGACTGGTATGCGGTCCAGAAGCCGCCGGTTCAGTTCTTCGAGTGGATGACGCGTGGGCTGGCCGGTGACTGGCTGCAGCCCGTCACTATCGCGTTCATCGTCTCGATCCTCATCATGGCGCTCATCGTGGCGCGCACGTGCTTCGGAAGGTACTTGTACGCGATCGGCGGCAATGAAGAGGCGGCGCGTCTGTCCGGTGTGCCGGTCAGACGCGTGCGGATCGCCGCGTATGCTCTATGCGGCCTGTTCGCAGGCCTGGCCGGCATCTGCAATGCGTGCCGCATGGAGCTGGGCGATCCCGAAGCAGGCTTCACCTACGAATTAGACGCCATCGCCGCCGTCGTCATCGGCGGCACGAGCCTGATGGGCGGCCAGGGAGGAATGCTGCTGACGCTCATCGGGACGCTCATCATCGGCTACATCAACAAGATCCTGAGCATCAACGCGGTGGAGGAAGCCTACCGGCTGCTGGCGAAAGGGGCGATCATCGTGGCGGCGGTGCTGATCCAGACGCGGCGGGACAAGAGGTAGATCGCGATGGGCGGACAGGATGGCCTATCGCCGTGGTATACTGTCAGTGGTAGTCGGACGCGCGGGCAATGCGCAATAGAGCGGTGTTGAAGATGACTATGACGATGCACCTCACCGACCTGTCCATCCGCGACAACAGAGGCTGGGTTGTAGCGCTGGTCGAGGCGAAGAACCCCATAGATCTTACGCCCGAGTGGGCAGTTGAGATCATGGAGCGCATCCTGACTCAGTCACAGCTTCGCGGTGTACGGTATCTACTGGTCGCATCGCAGGACTGGGGATACCTGCGGGACCTCTCGGTCCCGAATCCGCCCCAGAGCCCGAACGCGACACGATTCGATATGCGCCCGATCATCGAGGCGTACACGCGGGCCGCGCCGCCCAGCAGGCGTCTGCGCCACGAGGAACTCAAGCTCACTTTGTTCCAGTGGCTGCTCGACATGACGCTCGGCGGCCAGACCGAATGGCGTCCGTCCGCAGACACACCCGAGGTGCAGTCCTTCGTGCGAGACATCGAGGGGGGCAGTGTCAGCATGGAGGATTGGGAATGAGGCTCTACGTCGAGTCGAATTTCATCCTGGAGATCGCGCTATATCAGGCTGAAGCAGAGGCAGCTCTAGAGATCATGCAGCAGGCCGCCACAGATCGCGTAGAGTTGGCGGTGCCGCAGTTTGCTCTATGCGAGCCGATCACGACTGTCCACCGCAGGCAATCGGAGCGGCTGAAGTTCGCCAAAGAACTCGAGGACATCGCGGCGCAAGTCGGACGCTCGGTCCATCACCAGAAACTGGCACAGCAAGCGAGGGTGGTCGTGCAGTTGCTTCGCGAGGATCAAAGCAAGGACATGGACAGACTCGAGCGCACACTGCGTGACCTTGCCGCTGTGGCCACCACGGTTCCTGTTGATAGCAGCGTACTGGAGCGCGCTTTGGAGTACCGAGACAGCCTCGGCGTCAGCAGGCTCCAGGACGCTATCATGCTCGCTTCTGTGATCGGACACATCCACGCCGATCCGGTTGCGGATGCCAGGTTCGTCACGACAGACGGGCACTTCGCCGATCGCGCGGTGAAAGCGGAACTGGACGCACATAGGTGCGGGCTGATCCGCTCCTTCGTGGGCGCTCTGGACTGCATCACGAAGGGGCAGGTTGGGTGAGGTCGGCACGTTTCGCGGGACCGCGTATCTCCCACATACCGAATCACCGCCTCGTCACCCTCTCCGGCCCCTCCGGCGTCGGAAAGGGCGCGCTGACCCACAAGCTGCGCCAACTTGCGCCAAGGCTGGGGTTGTCGTATGGCCGAACGATCCTCTACACCAGCCGCCCACGGCGATCAGGTGAAGTCGATGGCCGCGACGCTCATTTCCGGACACGCGAAGAGATCGTCGGCCTGCCCGACGGCCGGTTCGTAAAGGCCAACGTCCACCCGACGGGAGACGGCAACAGCCTCCTGGTGCAGGCCCTCGATCTGGAGGAGGTCGCCCGGCTCTTGGATGAGCACCGCGTGGCGCTGGCGGAGGTCTACTACACTTTCGTGCCGCGGCTGGTCGACTTCGCGCGCGAACATAACCCAGGCATCGAACTCATCCGGGTCTTCCTGGCGCCTCTGTCGGACTGCGAGATCGCGGCGCGAGCACGGATCACCGGCCAGTCGCCGGACGAGGTCGTCTACGCCGAGATGCGCTGCCGCCTTACCGCCCGTCGCGCGCTGGGACTGTCCGATGAGACGGATGAGGAACTGGAAGTCCGCGCGCGAGGTTGCGTCGAGGAGTTGCGGTTCGCTGGTGACGCCGAAGTCACCCTCATCAATCACAACGGTGAAGACAGCCCTCTCTGGCGCCGGGATGATCCGTATGCGATGCCGGAGGGCGAAGCGCGCGAAGTATTCGACAGGTTCGTCAGTTGCCTCACACCTGCCTGAAGGAGGCTGCTATGAGTCGCCACAACCTGTGTATCGCCGTGGCTATCGTTGTCGTCGTTTCCTGCTTCGCTTTCGTCGGCTGCGGCAAGAGAGGGCCGGAACCGCCGCCTCCCGCGCCGGCCGGCTCCGAGACAAAGGCTGCCGCTCCGGGCAAGATCTTCACCATTGGCATGTCGCAATGCAACCTCGGCGAGCCGTGGCGCGAGCAGATGAACGCGGACCTCGCAACCGAAGCCGCGAAACACCCCGAGATCAAGATGATCTTCAAAGATGCTCAGAACAAGACTGAGGATCAGCAGACTCAGGTGCGCGAGTTCATCGCACAGGGCGTCGACCTCATCATCATCAGCCCGAAAGAGTCGGTGCCGTTGACAAAGCCGGTGGGCGAGGCGATGGACAAGGGCATCCCGGTCATTGTGCTCGACCGCGCCATCGAGGGCGACAAGTACACGTGCTTCATCGGCGCAGATAACGTGAAGATTGGGCGCGAGGCAGGCAAGGAGATGGTCAAGCTCCTCGGCGGCAAGGGCAATGTCGTCGAACTCAAGGGCCTCATGACTTCCACGCCCGGCCAGGACCGACACAACGGCTTCATGGAAGGCATCAAGGGTTCGGATATCAAGGTCATCTTCGATGCCGATTGTGCCTGGCTGCAAGACCACGCCCAGAACGAGATGAAGTCGGCTCTGTCGCGATTCGACAAGATTGACGGCGTCTTCGGCGCTAACGACCCGAGCGCCTACGGGGCGTACAACGCGGCCAAACAAGAGGGCAAGGGGCGGGAGAAGACGATCAGATTTGTCGGCGTCGATTCCCTCCCCAAAGAGGGTGTCCAGTACGTGAAAAGCGGCTACCTGCAGGCCACCTTGCAATACCCGACCTGCGCCCCGGAGGCCATCGACGCCGCGCTCAAGATCCTCAACAAGCAGCCGGTGGAGAAGAAGATCACCCTCGGCACTCGGCTGTTCACGAACGAGAACGCCGAGAAGGGCGGCGAGGAGATACCGTAGAGGTAACCATCTCCGCAACGCCAGAAGGAACGTGACGGCAGTGCTGAAAACCAAAGACCTCAAGGGATTCATCGACCGCGCCGGCGAACTCGGCGCGACGGACGCGAAGGTCGTCGATCCGGCGTCGGTGGTCACCGCCGCGTGGGTGCGGATGAAGTGCCGCTTCGGCTGTGGCATGTACGGCAGCAACCTGTGCTGCCCGCCCCACAGCCCAACGCCCGCCGAGACGCGCGAGGTGCTCGACTGCTACTCGCGCGCGATTCTGATCCACTGCAAACCGGGCGTCAGCGTCAGGGAGATCAGTGTGGCGCTGGAGCGGGAGCTTTTCCTGGCAGGCTACTACAAGGCCTTCGGATATGGCGAGGGCCCGTGCCTCTTCTGCGAAAAGTGCAATCTGGAGCGTTGCGTCCATTCCCGCCAGGCCCGGCCTGCAATGGAGGCCTCCGGGATCGACGTATTCGCCACCGCGAGGGCCAACGGCTTACCGATCGATGTCGTGGTGGACGACAGTTCCGACCAGAACTACTACGGGCTGGTGCTGGTGGACTGACGATGTCACTCCAACGCCACGTGGCTTGATAATGTCCGGGGGAAAGCACTACCCACGAGATCACAAACACGCGAAGAACGGCAGGGACAGCATCTGCGCTCGGCCGTTTGGTGTTTTTGTGTCTCCGTGGTCACAAGTACTGTTCGCTCGAGGACCGCACGCTGCGCAGATCGGCCTCAGAGCGACCAATACGATCCCAATGAGGTATCCATTATGTCGACTTCGCCGATGACACACCCCGAGCGTTTCCGGGCGCTGATGAACTTCCAGCCCGTGGACCGCCTGCCCCGGGTCGAGTGGGCAGCCTGGTGGGACCAGACTGTCGCCCGATGGAACCGCGAGGGCCTGCCGGTCTCCGACCGATATGCGATGTACAAGCACTTCGGTCTCGACATGTACTACCAGATGTGGTTCCCCACCCACGGGCCTGGCTGCCCCGGCCCGAAGTCCCACGGGGCGGGCATTATCGAGACCGCCGACGACTACCGGGCGATTCGCCAGTACCTCTACCCCGACTGCGCTGAGGCGATCGAGGCATTTCGCCCGTGGGCCGAAGAGCAGAATCAGGGCGACGCGGTCGTCTACTTCACACTCGAGGGGTTCTTCTGGTTTCCCCGCACCCTCTTCGGCATCGAGAAACACCTGTACGCTTTCTTCGACGAGCCGGAGTTGATGCACGAGATCAACCAGGACCTCGCGAACTGGCACCTACGGGTGCTCAAGCGGCTTGCGCCGATCTGCAAACCCGAGTTCATGACCTTCGCCGAGGATATGTCATACAACCACGGCCCGATGCTCTCCAAGGCCCTGTTCGATGAGTTCCTCGCGCCCTATTACCGCCAGGTCATCCCGGTGCTCAAGGAGATGGGGACACGCGCCATCGTGGACTCGGACGGTGACATTACGACGATGGTCCCATGGATGGAATCGGCGGGCATCGAGGGTGTGCTGCCGCTGGAGCGCCAGGCCGGCGTTGACGCCGCGAAGTTGCGGGAGCAGTTCCCGCGCTTCTTAATGATCGGTCACTATGACAAGATGGTGATGACGCGGGGCGAGGAGGCCATGCGCGCGGAGTTCGAGCGCCTCCTGCCGGTCATGCGCCAGGGCGGCTACCTCCCAGGCGTAGACCACCAGACGCCGCCGGGGGTATCGCTGGCGGAGTACCGGATCTACCTGCGGCTGTTGGAGGAGTATGCGGTGAAGGGCGCTTCCGGGCAGTAGGCGACGCGCCCGCTACAGCGCCTTCGAATGAGCGTCGAACCCCCAGTCGCGGGTGAAGTCCGCCAGCTTCAGGTACTCCTTGAAGCCTTTGCGCCAGGGACAGCCGACCAGAGCCAGTTTCTGTCCTTCCGCGACCTTATACGTGTTCTCGTCGATGACGAAATGCTGCTCGCGCGGGTCGAATGGCGGGGAGGTCTCAAGGGCCTTCCGCCATTCCTCATCGGTGAGGTTTGCCTGTGCCGGGTGCCGACCGAAATAGCCGTTGTCCATCCACAGGCCGAGCTGGTACAGGCGGTTGTTCTCACACACATTATTGCGGATGACGTCGTTCTCGCAGTGGTATGAGACGTGCTCGCCGTGCAGGCCGTCGAATGCGCGGGGGCCCTGCTCGCGCATCGTGACGCCGCAGCGGTTGCCGATGCACCGATTGTCCTCGATGATGCAGTCGCGGCTTTCCGCCAGTGTCAATCCGCCCGTGGGCCAACCGGCCGTCTTCTCGTCCATCCCGTTTCCGGTGGCGACACAGTGGTCGATACGCACGCCGCGGCTGATCTCGACGAACACACCGCAGCCCTCATTGTCGCGGAACTCGCACTCGGTCACGCGAGTGTTGCGGACATCGATGTCGAACCAAAGCCCCGTCCCACCGTTGGCGAGGTACTTGCACCGGCGGATAAGCCCACCCTCGCACAGGCAGATCTTGCTGCCGCCGCAGTCCCAGCCACGGTCGTAGGCTTTGCGCGTGTTGTGGGTGATGGTGCAGTCCTCCATGAGGAAGCCATCACCGTATGCCCCGCCCCCGGTGTGCCCGTTGTAGCGGGCGGTCACGCGCCGCACGATGGCCCCGTGGCCGCCGATGCCGATCCCCGAACCGGACATCCACTCGACGACGCAGTCTTCGACGACATCCCCCTCGCCGAACAGCCAGACCGCGCCCCTTTGGGCGAAGTTCGCGGCATAGCGGAAGATGAAGCCTTTGACGTGGATGTAGTCGACGCCTTTCGGCCTGATCCAAGGGTTTATGCCGAAGATGAGATCGCGAGTGGCGGCTTCAACCGCGTGCGGGTTGGGGTCGCCGCCGTCGGCGAGCCATAGATACAACCATTTGCCGGCGGTGTCCGCGCAGAATGTTCCCGGCTTCATCTCGGCGCGGGTGAGCACCTGCTCGACGATCTTCCCGTCGACGAAGACCTCCTCCGCACGACCCGAGAGCTTGTGGAAGTCATCGCCGGGGTGATGTTCGATCGGCTTGCCGCCCTTGTCCTGGCCGACGATGAATATATGTGTCCACGGCACTTTGTAGACCGGTTGGTCTTCGATGTCCTTCACCCAGCCGGTCATCACGTCCGCGCCGGAAACGACGACATCCTCTCCCTCAGCGGCGCTGTAAGTGATCGGAGACTTCTCGGTGCCCGAGTTCTTCGGATTCACCCATTCGCGATAGAGGCCGCGATGCACAAGGACTGTATCTCCGGGAAGAGCGATCTCGGCGGCCTTGGAGATGGTGCGGAACGGGAGCGCTTGCGAGCCCGGGTTCGTGTCGGAGGCATTCAATGTCTGCGCGACGTGATAAGTACTCGCGATGCAAGGCCATGCGAGTGTAAGCAAACCTACCAGAGTGAAGGAAGGATACATGCGTGCCATCGTCGAAGTCTCCAACTGAGAGGTGGTAACACACGATATGCCGGCGATCAGCAGCAAGCGACGGCGGACAGATCAACTGTGGGCACCAATTCCCGCTTGCGGGCGTTAATTCCTCTCGCACGCCACGGCCTCTGTGGCCGCGCGCGCCAATGTACCTACGCTGACTTCGCACGCGATCAGGCCTTTGGGCCGATTGCGCGTGTTGGTTTGCGTCATGCCGTCGCCTTGATTGCCAGCCTTGACCTATGGTAGAATCAGGTTGCTTGAACAATAGCATCGTCGCTTGTGGAGGGAATTCCTTGGCGCAGGACCATGACGAGCCCATCCGCTGGTTGCGGGCGGAGCTCGATGCCATCTTACAGTCCTATCAGCATCCCCAGGAACGTCGCATCGGATACGGCAATCTTCGTCACGAGTACTCAGAGTGGAAAGACAGCCACGGTCTCACGACGAACGTCGCAGTGATCTATGAGACCCCGGGGGGGTCGACGACGCAGATCAACATCACCTACGATCACGTAGTCGGCCTCTTCAGCTTCCTGGATCACGATCTGAATGACCGCGTGACGACGGCCGACCCGCGTGACGTGCTGCACGCCATTCAGCGCGAGGTGACCGTCATCCCGCAGAAGCGTGTCGGCGCCTTGCACAAGCAGATCGACATTTGGATGCAAGAGGGCAAGAGCCGCTCCGAATTGCTCGCCGAGCTCAACAAGCTTCTGCAAAACGAGTTCATGGGCGGCCGGCTCACCAATGTCGAATTACGAGACGCCGTGCAGCATGTCGTGAAACTGAAGGCAGCAAGGGCATAGCCGCCGGACGAACTGCTCTTATCTCCTATCACCGACCCGCCCTACGGCGGGTCATTTCGTTAGCGCATGGCGCTTTGGCGCATGACACTTTCGGGAAGGGGATCGGCCCGTGGCACCCAGCGAGTACGACGTTCTTGCAGTCGGCGATCTGAACATTGATCTCATTCTCTCCGGGATCAAAGGTATCCCTGAGTTCGGGCGTGAGGTGCTGGCGGAGGGTTTTGGGATGCACCTGGGGGGATGCACGGCTAATCTGGCCCTCTTCTGTCACCGCCTGGGCCTCAGAGTCGCCTTCGTCGCAAGGGTCGGGCGAGACAGGTTCGGGGATTTCCTGATCGACAGGCTGCAGGACTTCGGTCTCGAGGCCAGCCACATCATCCGTGACGAATCCCTCGGCACAGGCCTGACCGCCTCTCTCTCTTCCGCCCATGATCGAGCCTTTGTGACGTATGTTGGTACGATTGACTCCGTGACCGGCATGGACGTAGCGCCCCAGCTTCTCGAGCGGTGCCGCCACCTGCACGTCGGCAGCTTCTTTCTCCAGAGAAGGCTCCAGCGTGATTGCGCGGGCCTATTCCAACGCGCCAAGGCTGCCGGTCTCACTACGTCGCTCGACACCGGCTACGATCCTTACGAAACCTGGGATTCCGAAATAGGAGAGGTTCTTAAGTACACGGATGTCTTCCTGCCCAACGAGATTGAGGCGGAAGAGATCACCCGTGAGACGGACGCATTGGACGCGGCCGAGATCCTGGGGCGAAGCTGCCCGACGGTAGCAATGAAGCTCGGAGCGCAGGGAGCGGTGGCCTTCTCAGGCGGGGCGATGCACAGCCAGGAGGCCTTCCCCGTCGACGTCGTGGACACGACCTGTTGCGGCGATGCCTTCGACGCCGGATTCCTCACCGCAATGCTGGCCGAGCGCAATCTACAAGAGTGCCTACGGTGGGGGTGCGCCAGTGGCACGCTCATCGCCGGTGGATCGGGCAACGCGGCAGAACGCTTGTCGGCCGAGGCGGTACAGGCATTAGCCGGCTAACTCACGCGCCCAGCGGCAACCCGGCATCTACTCCATCACGAACCGCGATTCAAAGTCCTCGTCGGCGATAGTGCGCACAATCTCGCCATAATAGAGCCGGTGGTAGTCGCCTGAAGGGTAGCACGACCGATCAACCTCTGAATCCAGCTCCGGCGGCAGCACGTCGTTCTTGTGCACTACTCGGCACTCGTACACCAATCCGCATTCCTCGATCCCCGGCGACTGAACCGCCTCGCTCGCGATCTCGGTGAAGTGGCACTCCGCGAACTTGTCGTAGTTGCGGCCGGACTCTGTGCCACAGAACATGGCGGCCTCAGACATCTCCGCATACGGCACGCAGACGGTGAAGTCCCCGGTGGCCTCGATGCAGCCGTAGGTGTAGCGCGAGGGCCGCACGAGCGCCACAAAGATTGGCTTCCCCCAGATGATCCCAACCGTGCCCCAGCCGATGGTCATGGCGTTCGGGCGGGCGGCGCTGTCCCTCGACACGAGCAGCGCGCCGGTATGCCCCAGACAGTAGGTAAGCTGAGAAAAGTAACGGTCAAACGGCACAGCAGTCTTCGACATGTGAATTCACCCCGATAGTTGGCGCTTTGCAGCGTCATTTAGTGCTGCAGGCCTTGATTTCTTGCGTTCCGTCTGCATGGACCACAAGTACGTTAGTAACCGTGGTGCGAGCGCGTCGCAGAAGCGAGGTGTTGAAGGGATCAGGTTCATACTCGGTATCGTACTTGAACGGGAAGGCGGCGACAACCGGGCTGGCCGTGGCGGCTGGAGCATCGCCCTTCGGGTCGGCCAGGACCGGGCGGGCGAGAATGGCGCCGGCCGCGAAGGACACGGCTATCGCAGCGACGCCGAATCCGACAATGAGAAGGTAACGTTTCATAAGCGGACCTCCGGTAGTGAGCGCGGACATGCAGCAGTGCTGTGAACATCCATCACGCTATTATGACAACTTACCACCACAATAGTTCGATCATTTGGCTGCGTCCGCCGCCCTGGCTTTGGAGCGAAGCGCGGCCAGTGCGCCTAAACCCCAACACTGTTCATTTAGGCGCGGGGTGGGGACCGCGCACTCCGCTGACACTGTGGGGACCCCGTCTTCACCTGCTACGCAGGCGAAGACACCCCACAGCTTAAGTGAACGGTGTTGGGCCTAACCCGCCGTAGGCAGTGCGCAGTTCTACAGTTCCGTGATCGTCTTAGCGGATGGACGAGACCGCTACCCCAGAACGGCCGCAGCCGCCGCGTTGATCCGCTTCGCGAGGGCGTCAGTTTCGGCCTTCTTGCGGTCCGGGTGAGTACCGAGCATCACGGTGCGGTTCAGGATGTCCAGCGACTTCGCGCACATTTCCTTCGTATACTCCATGCGGCAGTCGCGGTTCGCGGGGAAGTCGAACGGGTTCATCAGCGGGTGATGGCCGCCCTTGTGGGCGAAGATCGGGTCCCACTCGGTGTAGACGTGGCGGCCCGTCTTCCCGCAGACGCCTCCGCCCACGAGCGCCGCGAACTGATCGGCCTGTTCGGCGGTCGACAGGATGTACATGACGTGGGTGCCGCACTCGTAGTCGAGGCTGTTCGCCTTGATCGGCTTGAGGCCGGAGCCGGCTGTGTGGTCCAGGATATAAGCCTTTTGCTTGCGCATGGCCTTAATCATGCCGGGAATGCGGTCGAGCTGCACGTTCATGATCGCGCCGCTGATCTCCGTCGCGCGTGAGCCGTTGGCGGTGAAGGGGACGAAGTCCTCGTCGCGCCCGGACCAGTAGAAACTGCAGCAGTCGATCATGCAGCCGGCGCGCTGGGCAACGTCGGCGTCATTGGTCACGACCGCTCCGCCCTCGCCACTGGTCATGTTCTTGAAATAGTTGAAGCTGAAGGCTCCGGCGTGGCCGATGGAGCCGATCCCGCGCCCCTTGTACGCCCCGCCGACGCACTGGCAGGCATCCTCGACGACCAGCAGGTTGTGCTTCTTCGCCAGCTTCATGATCGCGTCCATGTCGCAGACGAGACCCCACATGTGAACGGGGATCACGGCCCTGGTTTGCGGGCCGATGGCAGCCGCGGCAGCCTTGGGGTCCATCGTGATGGACTCGTCCACGTCGACGATGACGGGAATCGCGCCGACGGCCAGGACTGACACGGCAGTCGCCATGTAGGTGCAGGCCGGCACGAGGACCTCGTCGCCGGGTCCGATCTGCAGGCCAGCCAAAGCGGCGGTAATCGCCGTCGTGCCGCTGGAGGTCATGCGAACATGCTCGACGCCCAGGTACTTCCCGTAGCGTTTCTCGAAGCGGGTGCACTCGCCGCCCTCGTGGTAGCGGAAAAGCTCTCCGCTGAGGAGCACTTTCGCAACGGCATCGACTTCCTTCTGGCCGACTCGGTACATGCGAGACCTCCGATGGTCGATGGATGGTGACAGTGACGGTCCTTACGTTCTGGGGGATTGCATCCCCCAGCCCCCCGCATCTCTAAAGGCGTCTGCTATTCAATACTGCAGGGGTTTGGGGGATGCAATCCCCCAAGGTGTTAAGGCCGTTCAGCGATCCTGCCGTTTTGCCATTCGATCTAACATTCACATTTGACGATACATTAACTCCGCTGCCTGTGAATATACTCGCCGATGGCCGCCGCCGTGTCAACCCAGAATCCGTTGGCTGGGTCGATAGCATACTTACAGATCGACTCCAAAGTGCTCTCCAGCATGACTTGCCGGCCGCCATCTCCGACCTCATGCCCCATCGTGATGAGCCAACCTCCGGCGGCAATGGCATCGTTGATCCAGCCCATCACCTTCTCGATCGGGGCGTCGTCGGCATCGAGCGATACGGCCTGGGCGAGGTCGCAGAAGGCCGGATCGTTATGCGTCTCGTTGAAGGCGCAACGCCCGACAACAAAGTGCTTCGCGACCAGCGGCACATAGGACTTCACGCCCTCTCCCCTGCCGACGAAGGTCTGGCCGCAAGGGTAGGCGTAGGTGGTCGGGGTGACGCCGAGAAGGCGCTCGATGGCCGCGGTGGCGTCGGTCAGTTCGCGCTCCATGCGATCGAGGTCGTAGTCCTCCAGTGCGTTGCAGCGGGCGAAGAGGAAGTTGCCGGAGCAGGGGTGCGTCACGCTGTGGTTGGCGATCTCATGCCCGGCGTCACGGGCCGCACGCCAACCGTCCAGCCGGGCTTCGAGGTTGCCGGGTGAGACATAAAACGTCGCCTTCACATCGTAGCGATTGAGGATGGGTATGGCACGGTCGACCTGGCTGGGGCGGGCGTCATCGAAAGTGAGGCTCAGCGCGGCGCGCTTGCCTTCGGGCCAGGCGAAAGGTTGGGATGGCATGATCGGTGGTTCCTCCAGACGTTGAGCGAGAGGTGGATCAGTTTCTCAGCCCCTGCAGCGGGGCCGGGATGCGCCCGCCCCGAGCGATGAACGGGGCGCTGTTCAGGCGGCTTACGGCGATGATCGGCGCATGTCCCAGAAGGCCGCCGAACTCCACCGTCTCCCCCACTCCCTTGCCCGGCACGGGAATGATGCGTACCGCGGTCGTCTTGTTGTTGACCACCCCGATAGCAGCCTCATCGGCGATGATCGCGGCGATGGTCTCCGCAGGCGTGTCGCCCGGAATGGCGATCATGTCCAGGCCCACCGAGCATACCGCCGTCAGTGCTTCGAGCTTCTCGATGGACAGCACTCCCTCGCCGGCGGCCTGGATCATTCCCGCGTCCTCGCTAACCGGGATGAACGCCCCGCTGAGGCCGCCCGCATACGAGGTGGCCATCGTGCCGCCCTTCTTCACCGCGTCATTTAGGAGTGCCAGGGCTGCCGTACTGCCCGCCGCTCCGCACCGCTCCAGACCCATCTCTTCGAGAATGTGGGCCACACTGTCGCCGATGGCCGGCGTAGGGGCCAGCGATAGATCGACGATGCCGAATGGCACACCGAGTCGGCGGGAGGCTTCGCGAGCGACAAGCTGGCCGGTGCGGGTGATCTTGAAGGCCGCGCGCTTCACGGTCTCGGCTACCACGCCGAGGTCTTCACCCTTGACCTCCTCCAGCGCTCGCTTGACCGCACCCGGCCCGCTGACACCGACGTTGATCACGCATTCCGGCTCGCCGATGCCGTGGAAAGCCCCGGCCATGAAAGGGTTGTCCTCGGTCGCATTGGCGAATACGACCAGCTTCGCGCAGCCGATAGCCCCACCGTCGGCGGTGAGCTGCGCGGTGCGGACGACGACCTCGCCCATCTCCCGCACGGCATCCATGTTGATCCCGGCGCGCGTCGTGGCGACGTTCACCGACGAGCACACGCGTTCCGTGCTCGCGAGGGCCTCGGGGATCGAGCGAACCAGCCGCTCGTCGCCGACGGTGTAGCCCTTGTGCACGAGCGCGGAGAACCCGCCGATGAAGTTCACCCCGACCGCTTTGGCGGCGGCATCGAGCGTCTCGGCGAAGGCGACGTAGTCCTCATCCCCACACGCGTCGGCCACGATGGCGACGGGTGTCACGGAGATGCGCTTGTTAATGATCGGAATGCCGAATTCCGCTTCGATCTCGTCGGCGACGGAAACGAGATATTTGGCGCGGGAGGTGATCTTGTCGTAGATGCGCCGGCGGGCGTTCACCCCGCTGGAATCGGCGCAGTCGCGAAGCGAAATTCCCAGCGTGATCGTGCGGATGTCCAGCTTCTCGGCGTGGATCATTCGCAGGGTTTCCAGGACTTCAGATGAACTGATGAATGGCATGAGTCTACACCCGGTGCATCGCAGTGAAGATGTCCTCGTGCTGCACGCGCACCTGGACGCCAAGGTCCTCGCCGGCGGCGTCGAGAAACTCGGCCAGCCGCGCGATCGGGATGCCGCTCTCCGGCGACTCCGCCAGCATAATCATGTTGAAGTAGCCTTGCAGGATCGTCTGGCTGATGTCGAGGATGTTGACGCTGTTGTCAGCAAGGACGGCGCTGATACGGGCGATGATCCCGACGCGATCCTTGCCGAGAACCGTGATGACGAGCTTCATGGATGGACTCCTCTGATACGGCGCGCGATCCGCCGTCCGTAGGAGCGCTCTCCAGAGCGCGACTCTGCCCGACTGGCGGAAACGACAATCGCGCTCTGGAGAGCGCTCTTACAGGCGGACGGTTCCCTTCCGCCGTCGCCCGCTCTACCCCGCCTTGGCCGCTCGCTCGGCGCCGCGCTCCGCGAGGATCTTGGTCAACGCGAGTTGAACTTCCGCAAGCTGCCAGGTGACCTCAACGTACTCGTTCTTGGCGGAGTGATGCTCTACGCCCCAATACCCGTCATATCCGGCGTCGAGCAGCAAGCGTATCTTCTCGTCGAGGCAGGTTCGCGCGATGCGGGC
>Ga0181520_10007451_pt1 | contig 16121 bp, 19 predicted proteins | sample PEATcosm2014_Bin_29_FD_132451 | JGI IMG/M metagenome (GOLD analysis project Ga0181520, IMG submission 132451) | Peatland microbial communities from MTU Mesocosm Facility, Houghton, MI, USA - PEATcosm2014_Bin02_30_metaG | ecosystem: Environmental > Terrestrial > Soil > Wetlands > Peat | place...
AAAATCCGCCGCGCTCGTTCCAGCCGAGCCGTTTTTTTGCGCCGATGAGCAGGCTCAAAATCGCGCCGCGGTCGTTGCTGGCGAAATCCACCGAGCGGTCAAATCGCTCCCGGCGCAACGCGCGGATGATGGGCCAGGTTTTTCCAGGGCTCGCGCTTCCGCGCCGGCGCGGCATCGGCCAGACGTGGTTGAACCACGGCAGTTGCCGGAGAATAGGCGCAGTTTCCTCCGGCACCAGCAAATGGAGTTCGGCGCCGGGAAATTGTTTGCGGAGCGCGCGGAGCGCGGGCGTGAGCAGCACGGCGTCGCCAAGGTATTTGAACTGGATGGCGAGGATTTTCATGGTGGCACAGGCATCTTGCCTGTGTGTTGGCGAGAAACGTTTGACATTGAACTGCGAAAAACGGGTATCCAATGGATTTTACGCTGCGCGTTCACTGAATGTTTCTCGCTCGATGTTAATTGTTGTCCGCTTTTGATGAAACACACAGGCGAGACGCCTGTGCCACTACGACGTAAATTGCAGTTCGTAAAGTTTCTGATAAATGCCGCCGCGCCGGACCAGCTCCGCGTGCGCGCCGGTTTCCACGATGCGGCCCTGATCCAGCACCACGATTTCGTCGGCGTGCAAAATCGTCGAGAGCCGGTGCGCGATGCAAATGGTCGTGCGGCCTTTCATCAGTTCGTCCAGTGCGGCCTGCACGATGCGTTCAGATTCGGTGTCCAGCGCGCTCATGGCCTCGTCGAGCACTAGGATCGGCGCGTTCTTCAAGACCGCTCGGGCGATCGCGAGCCGCTGGCGCTGGCCGCCGGAAAGCGTCACGCCTTTTTCGCCGATGAAGGTGTCGAAGCCCTTTGGCTTTTCCATGATGAAATCGTAGGCGTAGGCGTGGCGGGCGGCGGCGATGATTTCATCGTTTGACGCGCCGGGCCGGCCCAGCTCGATGTTCCGGCGGATGGAGTCGTTGAACAAAATTGTTTCCTGCGTGACGACGGCGATCTGGTTGCGCAGGTCGCGCGTGGTGACGTCGCGGATGTCCACGCCGCCAATGCGGATGACGCCGCGCTGCGGGTCGTAGAAGCGCAGGAGCAGGTTGGAGAGAGTGGTTTTGCCGGAGCCGCTGGCACCGACGAGCGCGACGAGCTGGCCGGGCTTGATCTGCAACTGGATGTCGTCCAGCGCGACTTTGTCGCCGTAGGAAAAACGGACGTGATCGAATTGAATGTCCGCGCCGGTGGCCTTGAGCATCTTTGGCTGTGCCGGCTCGCGGATGGTGTTTTGCATCTCGAGCAACTCAAAAATCTGCAGGCTGGCGGCGCGCGCCTGTTCGAGCTGGTTGTGGAGGCGGGTGATGTTTTTGATGGGGCGATAGACGAGCAGGATCGCGATTCCAAATTTGATGACTTTGTCCACATCAGGATGGGGCTGAAAGGCAAAGAAGGTGAGCAGCAGGGCAACGGCAATGACGCCCAGGAATTCATTCAACGGCCCCGGGATTTCCTCCGAGCGCACGATTCTCATGCGGTGATTGACGAAGCGCTGGGAAACCTCCCTGAATTGCTGCACGGCCCGGTCTTCGAGGTTATAGGCCTTGATGATGCGGTTGCCGGTGAAAGATTCGTGCATGACGGTTGCGAGTTCGGAATAACTGTCCTGAACGACCGCCGCGGATTTGCGCACCTTGCGGCTGAAAATGACGATGGGAACGAGGCAAAGTGGAAAAGCGAGCATCGTGACCAGCGTGAGTCTGGCATCCACAAAGAAAAGCAGATACCCGACCGTGCCCACCACGGTGACGGGATCCTTGACGATGACAGACAGCGTCCCGGTGATGGTATTTTGCAGGGACATGGTGTCCGAATTGATGCGCGACATCAAATCGCCGGTGTTCGACCGGCTGAAAAATCCGACGGAAAGATTCTGGAGATGGGCAAACAGCCGGACGCGCAAATCGGTGATGGCGCGGACGGCGGCCCATTGCAGGCAATACACGTTCAGGTAGCTGAACACCCCGCGTAAAATAAACACCACCGGCAGCAGCAAAATGGCCAGGATTTTTATCGCGGCGTCGGGCGAAGTGCCGGGAGCCGTGAACCAGGACACAAAGTGGTCCGCATAAGCCTGCCATTTGGGCGATATGTTATTCAGCAGACTGCTGCCGTTGGCGGCATCCGCGCCCGCGAAGACCACCCGCCCGACCAGCGGCACCAGCAACACCAGCAGCGGTTCGACCAGCCCGCCCAGAAATCCGAACACAATGCCCAGAACCATGCGCGGCCAATAGGGCTTCGCCAGATTCAGCAGGCGCCGGAAAAATTCATTCATGCCAGTGGCCGGAGTTTGCCGGAACACAGGCCGGTCTTGCGAGTCTTTTCGATTGCCGGCAGAGCAGTGGAACCCACGAAACACACCAAAAACACGAAATGAAAAAAGTGGCAGCGCTCACCGGCCCGCCCGGCAGTTGAAATCTGCCATCGCATTCAACAATCGGTTTCAGCCATCTTCTCGCGTGCTTCGTGTATTTCGTGATTCATCTCGTCTGCGTTTTAATTGAGTCAACGAGCAAACCACGGGGCAATTTTTCGGGACCACGTTTTGCGCAACTTGCGGTGCAAACGGGCGAGCGGCGGCAGCGGCCAGTTCTTGTGGATGTAATGGGCGCGCTTGAATGAGGCCGCGAGATGGCCGTGGTTTCGCAGCCAGGAGTCAACCCGCTTCTCAAAAAGCTCGCCGCCATACTTCGGATAGCGCGCGGAGGCGGGATGGGTTTCGTTGTAAATGCGCTGGCGGAATTCCTCCGTTCGAACGAGGTAGCACTGATCGGAAAAGCCGCATCCGATGTAAAAGTCGCCGGTTTGCTCCGTCGAAAGTTTCTTTGCTTCGCCATAGTCTTCGCCCGGATTGAGCATGCAGAGCTTGATGCGTGGATCCTGCGACATCAAGTGCGCCGCGCGCGACACCCAATCGCTGGCGGCTGCCGGCATGCAATCGCCGGCAAAGTGCAGGAGGAAATCGGAGCGGCACAAAAAGATGCCCGTCAGCTCGGCGATGGAATAGGGATAGCCGATGCCCAGCGATTCGCGGTTGATCGAAAAGAAGTCGAGCGCTTTGGCGGCATGTTCCTCCACGATGATGTATTTGGTCAGCCATCCCTGCTGAACGGCGCGCTCCGCGCGTTTGGAAACAACGGAATAGTTCTTCACATTGTTGATCATCAGGATTTTTTCACTGAATGGAAAGGCGTTCCGCTCCGCCAGCAGACGCAACCATTCGCCCTCAAGAATGCGCTTCCAGTCATGCTCCCAACATTTAGTCTCGAGGGTTATGGTCGGTGTCATAACAACTGGAAGCGCTAACGATCTGCCTCGCCGCCGGTTTCATGAATGGTTGATGCCAGCTTGAAGTCCACCTTTTCATTCCAGTAGTCATCAAGGAACCGCTTCATCTCGGCACGAAGCCAGTCGGGGTCGTTTCCATCCACCTTGTCGGTCCGCCCATGGACTTGGCCGCTATACCACTGGTGATACGCCAGCGGACGGTCGTTGAAGAGATACGCCTGCCCGAACCCATAGCAGGTGTGTTTGCCGCCCAGCATCAACACACCATCCGGTTGATTACGCCGAACGAGTTCGGTTAGACCGTAGTAGCGTTCCAACGGATGCTTCCCCCATTCGGCGCGCCAGATGAATGGCTTTGAAGACCACTGGCGAACACGCGGCGTGTCCATCACCATCAAACTGGCATGAACGAATTCCGGCCGGTCTCGCAAAAGCTGTCCGGCGAGCCTGGGAAAGTGCGCGCAAAAATCCGGTTGCGTAAATCGAAATTCATCACGGGGGCCAACAAGAACTTTTCCAGACTGGATTTGTTGGACGAGCGGATCGAGGCTGTCCAGCAGGAGACAATCCTGGTCAAGGTAAATCGCGACGCGGCTGCGAACCTGCCGGAACATGTAATTCAACAATCCGGTGTGACGATGCCGCGTGACCAGCGGATGCAGTTCGGTGCGATGCCGCCCGCAGACGGATTTCGCCGCGAGATATTCGCGCCACTCCGAACTGGCATCCGCCACAATGATCCGCGCGTCTGGATGAAAACGGCGGATGGAATGCAAGGTGGCGTCGAGGAACTGCGGCGCGTTAAAATGGGCGATGCAGAAGGTCAACAAAACCGGGTTTGCCGGAGTGTTTCCCCTGCGGGTTAACCGGAATTTTATCGCCTCTGACAACCGGCATAGATTCTCTCGACGCATATTATTCAATTTTCCGAAACCTGACAAAAATCAGGCGTCTGTCCTGATTCCAACCAACGCAAAGCTTGGGCTACCCTCGTCTCTGTCGTGTGAAACTGCAAAATCTTGCGCTGGGCTTGATTTACTAGGCGGTCGCGCAAGTCGGGATCCTTTTGCAACCGCCGGATTTGACCGGCCAGTTCCTCTGGACTGTCATACAATAGAATCTCGCGGTTGTGTTGAAACAAGCTTTCACTTTGCCGGCGGTTGGGCACTCGATGAGCGAGCACAGGGCGGCCGACAGCCATGCTCTCCATGACGCGCGGGCCATAGCCAAAGCCGAGTTGCGGCAGATTGACCATCGCGAACCCTTGCGCAATGGTATCGAGCCAAAGCTCAAAATTCTTGCGGCGACATGCGCGGATCTGTTCCAGATATCCGGCCAGCAACCGTTCAATATGCTGATTGGACAACGATTTGAGCTGGGGTGGCGTGCCATCTGGAATCTCGTCTTTTTGCATCTTGAACGGGCGACGCAAAAAGAACCACAACCGGCGTTTCAATCTTTGCACCATCAGCGCCGGGTTCCAAACATCTTGCGTCGCCAGCAGGCGCATTGCTTCGATATTGAGCGCGTCAAAAATATTCGGATATTGCGTTTTATGTTCAAGGGAATGGTCCGGACGCGCGAGCAGTCCCGACAAGACAGGGTCTTTAAGGTAGCGGAACCGTTCCCCATACATACCGCCGAAAAACAAAGCGGTTGAGGATAACCCGCCGACCGGTCTGGTTTTTACGCACCTTTCGGGCACATGGACCGGGCACCACATGGCCTGAATGCCCCGCCCGTTGAGAACGGCGACGTCCGCCTCGTCCCACACCAGCGCGTGAGTAAGATAAGGCAGCGCGGCCAGCGCCTTTTTTCGTTTACGTCTTGATTTTTCCTCTGGAGGCGCGCTCCAATAGGCTCCCATGCTTTCGACGAAATAACCAACTCGCACCGGCGCGATTTCTGTCAGCCATTGCAAAAAGGTGGAATTATATTCGATATGCGGGATCGTCAGCCATACCGCGTCAAATTGCTTGTTGGCGCAGAGCCGGCGCGCATGATCAATAAATGATTCTGGCGCATAATAGTGCTGACGGATCAAGCCTGGCAGGATTGAATATTCCACCCCGCAACTTGTAAAACCTTCCTCCAATCCGAGTCCTTCTGGATATGACCAGTATTGGGCCTGTTCCCATGTTGAATATTCCAGCGGTATGTAGAGAATCTTCATGCCATCAGAGTGCTTTGAATCGCGTCAGCAATTCCATTGCGAAGCCGCAATTGCGACACGCTTGAAAAAGATGTCCGACCGATTGAGGCCGGTTGCCGAACAACAGAAACAAGGCGGCCAGCAGATGGATCATCGCGTGAAATGGCGCGGCGGCGATGCGCGCCAGCCGGTAAAGCATACGATCCATGCCGTTGCGCCGCGATTTCAACCGTTGGATGCCGATAGAGCGGCCTTCGGAGAACCACGCGCGCATCATCGCGCGGAATTTCAACCGGCTGGCTGGCACCAGATGCCGGACGGCCGCGCCCGGCAGCCACCAGATTTCATAGCCGGCGTCCTGCAAACGGAGGTTCAGGTCGCTTTCTTCGCGGCTCATCATCTGTTCGCCCTTGCGTCCAAGCCGGATGTCAAATTGTCCAAGCTCCAACGCCAGCCCGCGCCGGTAGGCGATGTTGCAGCCCCACGGACCGTCCCGGTAAGGAAGGATTCTTGGTGAATTGCCCAGATCCAGCGTGATGTCCGTGTTGACCCATTTTGGCGGCGGGACTTCAAAATTGGGTAACACCGCGCCGCCGACCACCGCAATTTTTTCCGAGGGCGGCGCGGACAAAAAACGCAGGTAAGCCGCCAGCCAGCCGGGTTCCGCCGTCGCGTCGTCATCCAGAAACAGCACATACCGGCCATTTGCCTTCTCCAACGCCGCATTGCGCGCGGCGCTCAATCCCAATTCCTCCTCGCGCCAGACTTTCACCTGTGGATTGGCTGCGGCGAAACTCGCTGCGACTTCCGCCGTGTTGTCGGTTGAAACATTGTCCACGATCAAGAGTTCCGCGCCATCGTTCAATTGCGGCAGCACACTTTCGACGGCGCGATGCAGGAGATTCGCCCGGTTCCGCGTGCAAATGGCCACCGTGATCAGCGTTGTGACGGGCTTGGCGGGATGGGTGATCGGTTCTTTGCCAGTCACAACGGCGTCCTCTGTTTGTTCTCTTGATTTTTCAGGCTGCGAATATGGTTTTGCCTTGATGCCGGCAATGATGCTCCCGAAAAACTAAAGTTTTCAACGCGGTTTTCCAATGAAATAAATCTGCGCCGGGCCGGGCGTGCTTTTCGCGGCGGCCAGCATTTCCGCCGCGTCGGCGCAGCGATGCGCGTTGGGCCGGCGGAATTTCGCGAGGCTCCGGGAAAGTTTCGAGGCGTGACGGCCGATTTGGAAATACCAAAATTCCAGATCGTAATCTCGCGCCACCAAATCCAAAACTTTCTCCGTCGAGTGGCCAAAATTCTCAAGCTGCGTCGGATGGACTTCCAGCGCCAATTGCGGGCAATGCCGTTTGATGATCCCGGCGGCGCCCTGAAGCACGTCGCATTCAAAACCTTCGCAGTCAATCTTGAGCAAAGCCACCGAGGGAACGTCCGCCAGATCTTCATCCAGCGTGGTCACCGGCACATTGACCACGGCGTCGCCGGATCGGGTCATTTCGGCTTCATCGTCCAAATTGGAAACCGTCGGACTCGCAGAAACCGGTTTTTTCCTCGCCTTGGCGGATTCGCAAACAATCGAGCCGTTGATGCCGATTGAAAAAGCGACTTCGCCGCGCCTGGAGCCGCACGCGACATTGCGCGCGTCAACGCGGGTCAACCGGTTAAATCCGATGTTCCATTGCAACAGTTTGAAAAGAAACGGCTGCGGTTCATAGGCGATGATGGGCAGCGGCGAAACCGAGCGCAGCAGCAGAGTGAACGCGCCGATGTTTGCGCCCACGTCAACCAGCACGCCGCCGGCAAGCCGCCGGCAAATGGGTTTGATCACCTCAAATTCCGGCGCGATTTCAACGCCGGAAAGCAACTGGCTGATGACAGCCTTCGACCACGCCGCCGGCTGAAGCAGGCGGAACTGGTCGAATGGCGTGGCCAGCAACCCGTGCCGGCCATTCAAGGCGCGGAGCAGCGGATGATATTTTCGCCCCAGCGGCAAAATCCGGTTGAGGCCGCGCAGGAATTCACCGCCGCGCACGTTACGCACCCCGCCCGCCGGCGGGAAATTGTCTGTTCCAGTCATTTCAATGAGACTTTGACTTGCTTCGGGCGTCCGTGTCAAGCAGCCGGCGTTTTTTGCCTGACGTTTGATGAAAATCCGGTTAGAATCCGGGCATGAAGCTGGCCACGACACCCGAAGAGCAGCGCCGCTGGATGGTGCAATGGCGCAGCGCCGCCGTCGCGCTGGCGGAAATGAAGCGCCACGAACTGCAGGCGCTCACGGACGAACAGGCGTGGCGGCAAATCGAGGCGCTTCAATCCATTTCTGAAATCTGGCGCGACCCCGAAACGCCGCCCGGATTGGTCGCCCAACAGGCGCTCTTCCAGAAATTGCGATGACCGAGCTTTACACCACCGCGCTGGAAGTGCAGCGGCTGTGCGAACGCCAGGGCTGGAGTTTTGCATCATCGGCGGCGAGGGAAAATTCATCGAGGTCTGGCTGCGCGATTATCAATTCCGCCCGCCGGGTTCGATGGAAATGGCGCTGGCCAGCCGCGTGCTGCTGCTGGTCAACCGGCGCGGCACGCCGGTGGATGTCGCGCTGGGCGGAATTGATTTTGAGCGGCGTTCCATCCAGCGCAGCTCGCTTTGGAAAAATCCGGCGGGCGCGCTGCGCGCGTGTTCGGCGGAGGATTTGCTGGTCCACAAATGTTTTGCCGGCAGGGAATCGGATTGGGTGGACGTGGACGGTATTCTCGCCCGGCAAAGGGGGAAATTGGATTTTGATTTGGTCCGGCGCGAACTCAAACCGCTGCTCGAACTTCAGGAACAGCCGGACAAGCTGGAGCGCCTGGAGCAAAAAATCCGGGAGCACGCCCGTCCGTTCACCACGATCCCGCCGCCAAAGTAGCCCGCTGCCCGTTTCAATGAGACTTTGACTTGCTTCGGGATTCCGTGTCAAGCTGACCGCCGGTATGCCGACAGCACAACCGGTCAGCCTTTACATCATCACGTTCAACGACGCCGACAATCTGCGCGCCGTGCTGCCGACGGTTTCGTGGGCCGACGAGGTGGTGGTGGCGGACTCGCTCAGCACCGACGACACGGCGGCGGTCTGCGCGCAATTCGGCGCGCGGCACGTCAACATCAAATTCGAGGGCTTCGGCAAGCTCCGCAACGACACGCTCGCGCTGCTCAAGCATGACTGGGTGGTGAGCATTGATTCGGACGAGCGCAGCACGCCGGAATTTGCCGACGAAGTCCGCCGCACACTGGCCGCGCCGCAACACGCGGCGTATTTCGTTCCGCGCCGGAACACATTTCTCGGCAAACCGGTCCGTTTCGGCGGCATGTATCCCGACTACCGGCAGCCGCAGGTGTTCAATCGCCGAAAATTCCGTTACCGCGAAGATCCCGTGCATGAGAGTTTTCATTGCGATGGCAGCATCGGCTTTTTCAGGAATTCCATTTGGCAGCATCCTTGGCCGACGATGCAGGTGATCATGGCCAAGGGCGAGCGCTACACCACGTTGGTCGCGCGGCAGCGGTTTGAAAAAGGCCAACGCGCCGGCGTCGCGCAGCTTTTGGGACATCCGCCCGCGGCGTTTGTCAAAAAATATTTCCTCCAGCAGGGTTTCCGCGACGGCGTGCCGGGATTGATGATCGCCACGCAGCACGCGTTTTTCACGTTCATCAAATACGCCAAGATGTGGGAGATCCAAAACGGCGGGCCTGGCCCATGACCATTTCGCTCGTCATCAACACCTTCAACCAGCCCGATTATCTCAACCGGGTGCTCAACGCCGTGTCGCGGCAAAGCGAATTGCCGGAGGAAGTTCTGGTCGCCGATGATGGTTCGGAAAATGAAACCAAAACGCTTCTTGACCGGTGGCGGACAGCGCAATCATTCCGCTGCGAACACGTCTGGCAGGAACATCAGGGCTTCCGGCGCGCGCGCATTTTGAACCTGGCGATTGCGGCGGCGCGCGGCGATTGCCTGATTTTTCTCGATGGCGACACCGTTCCACACCCTCGTTTCGTTGCAGATCACCGAGCGCTTGCGGTCGAATCTCAATTCGTTCAGGGCCACCGCGCGTTGGTCGGGGAAAAAGCCGCCGCGTGGTTCGGCAAAAATGATTTCTCCGCCGACCGCCGCCGCGCCATTTTTCAAAATCAGATTTCCGGCCTGAAGAATTCCTTTCGCTGGCCATTTACCGTTCGCACGTTCAAGAATCATCTGCGGGGCATCCGCGGCTGCAATCTGGCCATCTGGCGTGACGACCTTGTCCACGTGAATGGTTACAACGAAGCGTTTACCGGCTGGGGGCGCGAGGATTCCGAGCTGGCCGTCCGCCTGATGAATGCGGGGGTTCGCCGGCTCGACGTGCGCGGCCGGGCGCTGTGCTTTCATCTCTGGCATCCGCCCGTCAGCCGCGCCGAACTCGCCGGCAACGACGAATTGCTGGCGAAGGCCATTACGGGAAAACACACCAGGTGCGAACAGGGTTTGAGCCGGCATCCGACGGCGGCTCATTGATTTTACCCCACCCAGCCGGCAACATTTCTTGCCAGGACCCGATGGAATTTACCATGTGAACCGGACAGCCTTGCGGAGTGCCTTCGCCAATCTTGTCAGCGGCGGCTTTTTGCCGGCACGCGCCTTTTGCTCCTTGAGCTCTGTTTCAACCTTGGCGTGTTGTCCCGGCTGAATGAACTTGAGCGCGGCTGCAAATTGTTCACCGCCGGGAGCGATTTGCAAAAAATCAACGAGCCGATGCAATTCATGGCCTGGATTATCCATCATCCTGGCAAAGTGGATTTCCAGATGCTGCCGCCCGGCAAAAAAACGATCCAGCGACGCCATGAGCGTGTTTTGCATCAGTTCAACACCACCATGACGGCCCATGACGTTTTTCATGGATGCAACGGATTCGTCCAATGGCCGGCAACACCGGATGAATTTTGTTTCCTCGCCCCAGGCTTGTATCAGGTCATCGCCGAACAACGACAGAAGCGGATGTTTCATGCCCACCCACGGCGTGCCGGCTTGCTCCCTCTCTTGAACCCATTCCTTCAGGATGCGGACACGTTTCGGCTGCATCGTGTTCTTGCCCAGCCTCGGATGATCCCACCATTTGCGAAGCTGTTCCGAAAGCCAGTCGGATTCATAATAAAGGCCATAAAATGGCGCTCCCATGTCCACCCCAAAATGGTGCAGGACTCCCGCCACAACCGTGGAACCGGAACGAAATAGTCCCATAACTGCGATTCGCCTCCTTTGCATTCGGAAATCTACACCGCCGTCGTCGGTTTTCAAATCGCTTGTGATCGAGGGGTTTCCCAACTCGATGGATATTCTCCGCGACGAAGCTGCCCTGTCGCGGCCGGATTTTTTAACGCACCAGCCGGTAGTGCTTTTTGTTGAATTGCACGCCGAACAATTTCTCCAGCTTCATCAACCGCCGGTGTTTCTTCTCGCGCGAAGTCAATTCATGGTTCGGATTGGCTTGAAACAAACCGTCGGCTTTTGGCAACCAGTCTTGGACGATTTTCGGATGTGTGCCGGTGAAGGGTCTCAGCACTTGCGGGTCAATTTTTGAATAATCCACAACCGCTGCGGGTTTATCGTCCCAGTATTTGTGGACCTCCGCGGATTTCAAATTCATCTGCGCCTCGCTGCGCACCCAGCCGTAATGATAAATCGTCGCGCCGGTGTGCGCCGCCCGGGGATAACGGGATTTTTTGTGGCCGACCACCACGTTGAAAAACAGCGCCTCGCTTGACCACGCCGGAATCGTGTTCCGAATGATCCGAACCTCGCTGCGATACCAGCCCGGCGACCAGACCACGGTGTTCGCGTTGCCATAAAAATGCAGATAATCGAACGCCAGCGCCTCGACGCGCGAGTCGTCCAGATGTTTCTCCATCGCCGCGCGGATTTTGGGCAGGTCATTTTCATGAACCACCTCGTCGGCTTCCAGATAAAACGCCCAGTCGCCAGTGCAATTAAACAGCGCGATGGATTTCTGCTGGCCGTAGACAAACCCGTTGACGCTGTAACCGGGCTGGATGCGCTCGTTCCATTGCGTCGGGATGATGTGGATTTTCGGGTCGCCGATGGCGCGAAGCATTTTTTCCGTGTCGTCGTCGCACGGGCCGAGCGCGATGACGAATTCGTCCACGATTGGCAGGATGGAGCGGATGGATTCGACAAACGGGTAGCCGAGCTTCTGCCCGTTGCGCAAAAAAGTGAATCCGCTGACTTTCATGTGCGGGATTCTACAGGCAATTTTACCGGAGGGCATGTCAAAATTCCGACCGCCTCCGGTCGCTCATGAACGCGGTCTTTTCGCCTGGAGAATTTTTTCGACACACCGGTCAACCCCCACATTGGTGGTGTCCATATCGAGGAAGTTCTCCAGGGGCGGCTCGTAGTCTTCTGCAAAATGTTTTTCGCGGCCGCGTTTTTCCGTCGTGTGGACGTAAATCTCCAACACCTCGTCGTGCTGTTTGAATTCCTCCCGCAGGGCGCGGAACGGCGAAACAAACGCCGCCACGACCCACGCCCCATCCTCGTGGATTCTGGCTGCCAGTGTCTGGGCCGCGCGGATGTTTTTCATCCGCCCCGCTGTCGAATAATCCTGGTTGTCAGTAACCTCGCGCAGCAGGTCGCCATCCAAATGCACGACGACGTGGCCTCGTCGCCGCAATTCCTTTTGCAAAGCCAGCGACAGGGTCGTCTTGCCTGCGCCCGGCTGGCCAGTAAACCAGTAAATCATAGTCCTTGGGTATCGTCATGACGATGCCACATTTATAACGCCCCGCCGAGCGTTTTCGCTTTTCGGTCTATCCCCCCTCCAACATCAGCGCCATCCCCTGGATCGCCAAACAATTTTCTCATCCGTTCACGCGCGGCATCTTCGCGGGAATTGTCCCTGGATTTCGGCTTCCAATCGCGGCGGGCAAATTCAAAGAACTCGCAGAAATTGCCGGCGTGCTTTTCCAGCACCGGCCCGGCCCGGCGCTCGCGGCATTGCTGCGCCGCTCGCGGGTCGAAGTGCGAGCAGTTCAGGCACACGCGCAGGTCGGCCCGGCATTTCATGCACGTCTCGCCTCGGCCGGGCTGGCCGTCCAGCGTCCACGGCTCGCCGCAATTGTGGCAATGGCGATTCACATTTACGATTTGTGGTTTACGATTTACGATGGCCCGGATGATGCCAGTTCCAATCATAAATCGTAAATCATAAATGAAGCTCGGACTTTTTGGCGGCTCGTTTGACCCGGTCCACCTCGGTCACCTGCTCGTGGCGCAGGCGGCGGTGGAGGAACTCGGATTGGACAAACTGTTTTTCATCCCGGCGGCGCAATCGCCGTTCAAGCCGGACAGCCGGCCCGCGCCCGCCGCCGTCCGCCTGCAATTGCTCCGGCTGGCGCTCGCGGGCAAAACGAACTGCGAGATTGACGGACAGGAAATACGGCGCGGCGGCGTTTCCTTCACCGTGGACACGCTGCGGGATTACGCGAACAAATTTCCGGGGGCGGAATTGTTTTATCTCATCGGCGCCGACCACGTGGCGCACCTGCCGGAGTGGCGCGCGCCGGCGGAACTGGCGCGGCTGGCGGAGTTCGTCGTGATTCCGCGTCCGGGCGAATCGGCGGTGGATTTTCCAGGGCCATTCCGCGGTCGCTGGCTGAAGGGTTTTCCGCTGGGCATTTCATCGCTGGAAATTCGCGCGCGGCTCAAGGCGGGTTTGCCCATCGAGCCGCTGGTGCCGTCGGCTGTGGCCGAAGCGATCCGAAACAATCGGCTTTATCTTTGAGCGGGGACGACGCACACTTTAGCAGATGGATTCAAAGAAACTGGCCCAGCTCTGCCGCGATTTCGCGGACAACAAAAAGGCGGAGAACATCGTCATTCTCGACGTGCGCAAGCTGTCGTCGGTGACGGATTATTTCGTCATCGCGTCCGGCACGAGCGAGCCGCACCTGCGCGCCATCGTGGAGGAAATCACCGGCCAGCTTCGCGAGGAGCATGGCGTGCGACCGCGCGCGATGGACGGCTCGGTGCATGGCGCGTGGGTGGTGATGGATTTTTTTGACGTGATTGTCCACGTCATGCGGGCGGACGTGCGGGAGCGCTACGATCTGGAAAGCCTCTGGGGCGATGCGGCGCGGGTGAGGCCGAGAAAAAAAGCGGCAAAGGGAAAAATCTAGCCGCAGAGCCGCCAGGGATTTTATTTCACTTTCAGCCAAACGGCAGCGAGCAGTAAAACGCTGGCGACGACAAACAAGTATGCCAGCCAGTAAAGTTTTCGGTGAACGGCTGGTAACTCCCGCGGGCCAAATGTCAAAAACTTGTGTTGTCGGTAAAGCGGAAATCTCGCAAAGAAAAGTAAAGTAATTCCCAAACTGCCGATTCCAAGTCCTGAATAAAATAAATTGAGCGCATCGGCTGCTTTGAGATAACTCAAAGCCGGAAGAAGAATACACGCTAAAATCGCATTTGCAGGAAGGATGAGCACAAGCAGCCAATCCGGCGGAACATACCAATCTGACGATTTCCGGCTCACGCGACCGGAGCCTTGGGCGGGATTTCATCCGCCGCCTTCACCATCTCTTCCAACAGTTTTTTGAAATCCTCCAGGCCGGTGGAGGGAATGATGATGGTGTCGCGCCGTCCGCCGACATCCTCGGTGATGCGCAGGAACCGGCCGCGCGGATTTTCCTTGAGTGTGAAGACAAAGGTTTTGCGCTCAATCTGCAGCGTCTCGGACTTGAGCGTGTCTTCGTTTGACGGTGGCCGCGGCTGGCCCTGATAAGGCCGCCGCCCGAACGGTGAAGGTCTTTCGTTTGAGATCATAATGTTGTCTTTCCCGCTGAAGACGCCCGTTTTGCGCCCATTCCAGCTTTATCTAAATTCCGGCGACAACGGCCATTTGTCAACTGCCAAAATGAGAACCGGCCCAACTCCAGCGCCGCACCCTTTGCACCCGCAGTGTTTCGACGCCGCAAGCCGGTGCAAGGTTACAGGATATTCGCCGCCAGTTCCGCCAGTTCCGAGCGCTCACCCTTCTGCAGTTCGATGTGCGCCGAAACGGCCTGGTCGCGGAATTTGCTGACGACGTAATTGAAGCCGTTTGACGACGAGTCAACATACGGATTGTCAATTTGATACGGGTCGCCGGTGAAGACGATTTTCGTGCCGCTGCCGACGCGCGTGACGATGGTCTTGACCTCCAGCGGCGTCAGGTTTTGTGCCTCGTCAATGATCATGAACTGGTTGGCAATGCTGCGGCCGCGGATGTAGCTCAACGCCTCGACGACAATTGTGCCGGAACGCATCAGGTCGCCGCTGCGGCGATGGTCGTGGCCCATGTTCAAATCGCTCAACATTTCCAGCGCGTCGTGAATCGGCTGCATCCACGGCGCGAGCTTCTCCTCCAGCGAGCCGGGCAGAAAGCCGAGTTCCTTGCCCATCGAAATGGTCGGGCGCGCGACGACGAGCCGGCGGAACTCGCGGTCGTTCACGACGCGTTTCAATCCGGCGGCCATGGCGAGCAGCGTCTTGCCCGTGCCGGCCTTGCCCATGAGCGTGACGAGCTTGATGCGGTCGTCAAGCAGCGCGTCGAGCGCAAAATGCTGCTCGCGGTTGCGCGGCTTGATGCCCCAGACGCCGTCGCGGCAGTCAATGATGGGAACCAATTTCGTGCCGGTCGCGTCCACCTTGGCGAGCGCGGCCTTCTTGGTGTTCGATTCGTCAAGGAGCGTGCAGTATTCGTTTGGAAAAAATTTCTTGCCGTCGGCCAATGTCAGTTCGCTCTTGGCGCGGAACTCGGCGATTTTGGCGGAGCTGACGGACATTTCCATCATGCCGGTGTAAAGGTCGGTGATGAACACCCGGTCGGTCTCGTAATCCTCGGCCTGCAACCCCAGCGCGTCAGCCTTGATCCGCAGATTGATGTCCTTGCTGACGAGGATGGTCGGGTTTTTCGGCTGCGTCTTTTGGATGCTCGCCGCGAGCAGCAGAATCCGGTTGTCCACGGTGTTGCCGTTGAACGCGGCGTCGCCGTTGCCCGAATGGCCGTTTTTGTAAAACGCGATTTTGAGCTTGCCGCCGTTGGGCAGGTCCACGCCTTCGCTCAAGCTGCCGGTGCCGCGAAAGCCGTCGAGCATCCGCGACACGCTCCGCGCGTTCTGCCCCAGGTCGGTGGACTCGCGCTTGAACCGGTCAATTTCCTCGATGACTTCGATGGGAATCAGGACGTGGTTGTCCACGAAGCTTAAAAGCGAATTGGGATCGTGAAGGAGAACGTTGGTGTCGAGGATGTAATTTTTCAATGAAGTGAAAATAATGGTTGAAACGGCCGGGACAAGCCGTTTTGTGCAAAGATTGGGTGAAATCTCATTTCGCCCTCTGAAATTTCAATCCGGCCATCCGCGAATGCCATTCCTTGATGTGCGGATGCGCCGGCGGCAGTTCGTAATGGCCGGAAAAAAGGAAGTTTTCCAGCATTCCGAACAGGTCGAAATCCACGAAGCGCGGCTCCTCGCCGAGCAGGAAGGAATTGTGCGCCAGCATTTCCTCGAACGGCAGCAGGTTTTGCTCCAGTTTTTTCAACAAGTCCGGCTG
>Ga0181520_10007453_pt1 | contig 16117 bp, 15 predicted proteins | sample PEATcosm2014_Bin_29_FD_132451 | JGI IMG/M metagenome (GOLD analysis project Ga0181520, IMG submission 132451) | Peatland microbial communities from MTU Mesocosm Facility, Houghton, MI, USA - PEATcosm2014_Bin02_30_metaG | ecosystem: Environmental > Terrestrial > Soil > Wetlands > Peat | place...
ACGTGGGCGGCGACGGCGCCGGCCGCGATGCTGTGGAGTTCATCCTGGACGCACAGGGGATTCTGGACCAGACCATCGAAGCCTACATCGACGAGGGCAATCCGTTGCCGCCATCCATGGACATTGGTAAGGGTGGGGATCTGAAGGCGTAGCCCGGATAGCAAGTCAGCAGGTCAGCCGCGCCTGCGGCGCTCGTCAGCAAGTCAGCGGAATGCTCTCCGGGCTGACTTGCTGACTTGCCGACTCGCCACAAAAACATTCAACATCAGGAGATTTGAGACACGATGAGCAGTGCAAACAAACGGGCGGTGGTGCTGTTGAGCGGCGGACTGGACTCGGCCACGGTGCTGGCGATTGCGCGCGAGCAGGGGTTTGAGGCGTACGCCCTTTCCTTCCGCTACGGCCAGCGCCATGTGGTGGAGTTGGAGGCTGCGCGGCGCGTGGCGGAGGCGGGCGGAGCCAGCCAGCATCGCATCGCCCAAATCGATCTGCGCATCTTTGGCGGCTCGGCGTTGACCGACGAGATTGCCGTGCCCAAGGGCCGCGGGATGGAAGAGATGGGCCACGGCATTCCGGTCACCTACGTGCCGGCGCGCAACACCATCTTTCTCTCCTTTGCGCTGGCCTGGGCTGAGGTGCTGGGCTCCAGCGATGTTTTTATCGGCGTGAACGCCCTCGATTACAGCGGCTACCCCGATTGCCGTCCCGAGTACATTGAGGCTTTCCAAAAGATGGCGAACCTGGCCACCAAGGCAGGCGTCGAGGGCCACCAGAACCTGAAGATTCATACTCCGCTGATCGCGCTCTCGAAGGCCCAGATCATTGCCGAAGGCCTGCGGCTGGGCGTGGACTACGGGCTCACCAGCAGCTGCTACGATCCATCGCCCGAGGGCGCGCCCTGCGGCGGCTGCGATAGCTGCCTGCTGCGTTTGAAGGGATTTCGTGAGAACGGGATGGAAGATCCGTTGTAGTACAGCTCTTGAAGAGCAGCTTTTAGCTGCTAGCTTTCAGCTTTTAGCTAGCGGTCTGCGCAGCCCGCAATCGTTTCACAGGGAAGCGGACGAAGACGAAAACCCTTCAACCAGCAAAGATGCGCTAGAAGCTAAAAGCTAATAGCTGAAAGCTGCTCTTATGTACACAGTCAAAGAAATCTTCTACACGTTGCAAGGCGAGGGCGCGCAGGCGGGCCGCGCGGCGGTCTTCTGCCGCTTTGCGGGCTGCAATCTGTGGAGCGGCCGCGAGCAGGATCGTGCGCAGGCCGTCTGCCGCTTCTGCGACACGGACTTTGTGGGCACCAACGGCGAGGGCGGCGGGCGCTTCGAGTCGGCTGAGGCGCTGGCGGCTGCCGTGGACGCTTGCTGGCCTGCAGGCGTTGCTGTCGAGAAAGAATATGTGGTTTGTACCGGTGGTGAGCCGCTGTTGCAACTGGACCCCGCTGCGATTGCCGCGCTTCATGAGCGTGGTTTTGAGGTGGCGGTGGAGACCAACGGCACCCTTCTGGCTCCAGAGGGCATTGACTGGATCTGCGTGAGCCCCAAGGCGGGCGCGGGGTTGAAGCAGCGCACTGGGTCGGAGTTGAAGCTGGTGTTTCCCCAGGAGGGCTTTGGGCCGGAGCAGTTTGAGGGGCTTGGGTTCCGGAATTTCTTTTTGCAGCCCATGGACGGGCCCCGGCAGGCGGAGAACACCCGGGCGGCGGTGGAGTATTGCCTCCAGCATCCGCAGTGGCGGCTGAGCTTGCAGACGCACAAAATTGTAGGGTTAGCGTGAGAGCGGAGTTAGCGGGGTTGGCGGAGTTGGCGGGAACCACCCCAGCCAACAGCCTGTGGGTGCCCCTGGTCCCGCTTCTGGGACCAGGGAAAGTAGAAGGCCCGCTCTCGACCCGTCCCGCCCCCAACTCCCAGAAGGAAACGGGAGGGGCCTCACCAAGCGCCAACCCCGCTAACCCCGCTAACCCACAAACCCCGCTCCTTTGGCGTACCCTAGACACAGCACTATGGAAATCTACAAGAGCTTTTCGATTGAGGCGGCGCATTGGTTGCCGAACGTGCCGGAAGGGCACAAGTGCGGGCGGCTGCATGGGCACAGCTTCCGTATTGAGATTCACGTTGCCGGCCCGGTGGACGATCATCTGGGCTGGGTGGCGGATTTTGCGGAGATCAAGGCGGCCTTCAAGGACCTTGAGGACCGCATCGATCATCGTTGCCTGAATGAAGTGGAAGGGCTCCAGAACCCAACCAGCGAGAATCTGGCGCGGTGGTTGTGGCAGGCGCTCCGTCCTGCGCTGCCGCTGCTCAGCTCGGTGGTGGTTCAGGAGACCTGTACCAGTGGCTGCGTGTACCGGGGTGATTGAGCCCCGCAAGCGCTCTCCACGCGGGACGCGAGGGGGTGGCCCCACCGCAGGCCACGCAGGACGCGAAGCGGTTTGGCCCCACCGCAGGTGCCGGGTTGGCCCCGCCGCAGGTGGTGCGTCTAACTAGACTTGAGGTAGGGTTTACATTGATGACTATGCGCCGTACACAGTGGGTTGCAATCGTTTTCGCGTCTTTGCTTAGCTCGTTGGCCGGGTTGAACCCCGCCGCGAGCGTGGCCCAGCAGTCGAGCAGTTCGTCCTCCGCGCCGGCCCAGCAGGGCTATGTGCGCGAGAAGACGCCCACCCTGGTGGATCCGGCTGGCCCCACCATCTCCACCATCAGCTCGGAGCCGGTCTTCATCATGGCGGCGGCGTTGAACGTTTGCGGCTACGATGAGGGCCTGGCCGACAGCGCGCCGGAGCGCCAACGGGTGCGCGACAAGATTGCCGACGTGCTGACCAAGAGCGAGGACGCACGCGCGCGCCGCGACGCCGTCTGCCTTTATATTGCACAGCACCGCATGACCGGCACCGAGCGCGACATCTCGCAGTACATCTCGCTCTCGCTCTACATCACTCCGCCGCCGGAGATGGAGACCACCGCGGAGCTGGCGGAGATGCCGCCCGACGCCACCCAGGTGCTGGAGTTTGTGCCCATCCTCAAGGCCTTTGCCGAGGCCGTGGATCTGCATGGGATTTGGCTCACCACCCACCGGCTCTACGACGACGAGGCCGACAAGTTGCACGATCAGCTCTCCAAGATGATCGTGGACGCCAATCTCTACCTGAAGATGCCCACATCCACCTACGATGGCCGGCGCTTTGTGGTGGTGATTGAGCCCCAGTTCTCGCCCAACATTGTGAATGCTCGCGTCTACGGCACCGATTATGTGGTGGTGGTTTCGCCCACGGCCGAGGGCAAGATCCGCCTGGCCGATGTGCGCCACACCTATCTGCACTATCTGATTGAGCCGCTGCTGTTTGCCCGTTCCAACGCGATTGACCGCACCGGTCCCATCCTGAAGGAGATCCGCGAGGCTCCGCTGGAGTTCCGCTACCGGTCCGATACCGTGGCGCTGACCATTGAGTGCCTGATCAAGGCCATTGAAGCCCGCACCATGGATACCGGCATTGCCGACATCAAGGTGCCCACCACCATTGAGCGCGCGGAGCAAACCAAGCTGGAGATCCAGCGCCGCGCCGTGCAGGCCAAGATGGAGGTGGTGCGCCAGGCGACTGTCCGTCACGACATGACCCAGGGCTTTGTGCTGACCCAGTACTTTTACGAGCAGATGGTGCAGTTTGAGCACGATCCCTCTGGCCTGAAAGACACCATCGGCGAGATGGTGTACAGCATGGATGTGGACCAGCAGGTGCATCGCGTCCGCCAGATCGAGTTTGACAAGGAAGGCGACAGCGACGTGCTGATGCGCTCCAAGCCCAGGAAGCTGGAGGGCATGGACCTGGCCGAGCAGAAGCTGGCCACCGGCGACCTGGGCGGAGCCCGCGCCATGGCCCAGGAAGCCATCAGGCGCGACGCCGGCGTAGACACCATTCCCGCCCTTGCGGAGACGGCTCGGGCCAACTTCATTCTGGCGCGGCTGCAGGTCCTGTCGGGCCATCCGAGTGAGGCCATGGAAGGCTTCCAGACGACTCTCAAGACCAGCAAGGAGCCCCGTCTGCTGGCCTGGTCGCATATTTATCTGGGCCGCATGCTGGACCTGGATTGCAAGCGCGACGAGGCGGTGACGGAGTACAAGCAGGCGCTCGAAAACCGCGACGGGCAACTGGACACCCGGTTGGCAGCCGAGCGCGGCGTGAAGACCGCCTATCTGCCCAAGGGCGCCAGCTGCAGCGACGATGCCGACGCACCGCCCCCGGCGGATGGGCCAGCCGGTGGAACGCCGCTGCAGGGTGGGACGCCGCCGTCGAAATAACCAGCCTTGTTCCTGCTGGAATCGGTACCACGTGTCGTTTAATGGAAGTAGAGTCGGAGAACTGGCGCAGAAGCTCCGGCCGGATGGAATTGGGCTCAGGATGAGCGAGGAGATCGACGAAACAGGGTTGGAAGAGCTGGAAGCTGCACTGGGATATACGTTTGTCCAGCGCCGGGCGTTGGTGCGCGCGCTCACCCACCGTTCGCTGGCTCATGAGCTGAAGGTCAAAGAGCTAGCCTCAGATCATCCGGCTGTGATCCAGCCCGGCGACAATGAGCGGCTGGAGTTTTTGGGCGATGCGGTTCTGGGACTGGTGGTGGCGGATGCACTGTTTCGCCAGCACCGGGAGTGGCACGAGGGCGAGCTGACCCGGGTCCGCTCCCGTCTGGTGAGTCGCCAGAGGATGGCGGAAGTAGCTGAGTCTATTGAACTGGGGCAGCATCTTCGGCTGAGCAAGGGCGAAGATCGCAGTGGACTCCGGCGCAAAAGCACGGTGCTCTCCAACAGCATGGAAGCGGTGATTGGCGCTATTTATTTGGATGGCGGGCTGGATGAGGTCAAGTCCTTTGTGCGCCGCCAGGTGATGGGCGAAGAGGCAGACCAGTTGGCCGAGGAGCTGCGCTCGGGCGCGGCGCTGGGCAACTTCAAGTCGGCCCTGCAGGAGCGCGTGCAGGCCGATGGCAGCGGGGTTCCGGTGTACCGAGTGAAGAGCGAGAGCGGTCCGGACCATCGCAAGCGGTTTGTGGTGGAAGTGCGGCTGATGGGCGGCGATGGCGGGCCGGGCCAGGCGCTGGGACGCGGCTCCGGCGGCACCAAGAAGAATGCCGAGCAGGATGCGGCGCGGCGGGCTCTGAGCATGATGGACCGCGCCGCGGGCCTGGCAGGGTCTGGGGCGGACGACGAGAAAGAGATGGAAGGATGAGAGGCGCGGCGGAAAATCCGAAGACAGGCATCACGCTGCGGCCGTGGCAAAAACCATCTGTGACAGAGGTTGGCTCGTCGTTGCTGCGTACCGTGGTGGTGGCGCTGTTCTTGCTTACCTTTGTGCTGCAACCCTTTCTGATTCCCTCTGAGAGCATGGAGCGGACGCTCTTGGTGGGCGATTTCCTGCTCTTCAACAAACAGGTGTATGCGCCGGAGGGCAAGCTGAGCCGCTGGTTGCTGCCTTATCGCGGCGTGGAGCGGGGCGATATTGTGGTCTTCCACCATCCCGATCCGCCGCTGCTGGTCAAGCGCGTGGTGGGGGTGCCCGGTGACCGGCTGCGCATTGAACAAGGCCGCGTACTGGTGAATGGCCAGCCGCTCGACGAGCCCTATGTGGCTTTTGAGCCGGCCCCGCCCAACCCCTTTCGCGACCACTTTCCGGCCCACGTGTATACCGACCCCCAGGTGGACCCCGACTGGTGGCGCGAGATGCAGGGCCTGGTGCGCGACGGCGAGCTGGTGGTGCCCGAGGGCCAGTACTTTGTGCTGGGCGATAACCGCAATCATAGCAAGGACTCACGCTTCTGGGGCTTTGTCCCGCGGGAGGCCATTGTGGCCCGTCCGCTGGTCATTTACTTCTCCCTTACCCGGCCCTCCACCACCGATGTGGACGTGGCGCACGATGATAGACTCGGACACGACAGGGAACTGCCGTCGCGTCTCAAAGGCTTTGCCCGCTGGAAGCGCATCTTCCACGTGGTGCACTAAAAGCAGTGAGCAGTGAGCAGTGAACAGTGGGCGCACGGGGTGAACGGTCGTTCGCAGTCTGGCAGCCAGCTCTTCCACTGCCTCCTGTCCACTGTTCTCTGACCACTTCTCACTGACCACTGTTCTTTTCTGACCGCTTCTCACTGCCCACTGTTCACTGACAAAGAGCGACCCAATGACCATGAAAATGACCCCGGAAGCACAGCCCGCACCCGAGATCGAGACCGCCCCCGCCGACAACAAGGTGGAAGAGACCCCGTTGGAGGCCGTGGCCAGCATCTGCGGCGTCTTTGTGGTGTTTTTGTTTGTCCTCACCTTCCTGGCGCAGAACTTTGTCATTCCCTCCGGCTCCATGGAAAAGACGCTGCTGGTGGGCGACCACCTGGTGGTGGACCGCATCACGCTCGCGCCCAGCTCCAAGTGGATGCCGCTGGTGCACTACCGCGAGCCCAAGCACAACGACATTGTGGTCTTCATCAAGCCGGTTCCGGACGATGTGGACGGCAAGCCGCAGTATCTGTTCCTGGTCAAGCGCCTGATCGGCGTACCCGGCGACCACATCCATCTGCGCAACGGCACGGTCTACATCAACGGCGAGCCCCAGGTGCAGCCCCACGCCGAGCCCACCACGGCGGAGAATCACAACCAGTTCCTTGACGAGTTTCCCACCGAGATGCCGGCCACCCAGCCCTCTTCTACCGAGGAGTGGGCGGTGAACGCGCCGCGCTTTATGGATGGACAGGATCTGGTCGTCCCCGAGGGCAAGTACTTCATGATGGGCGACAACCGCCACAACAGCCTGGACTCGCGCTACTGGGGTTTTGTGCCGCGCGAGAATATTGTGGGCCGTCCGGTGTTCAACTATTGGTCGTTCGTGACGCCTGAAGATCAGTACGCGCAGACCGGTCCTGGTCACCTGGTGGCGTGGATGGGCCACGTGGCCCTGCACATGTTCTCCGATACCCGCTGGCGGCGGACGCTGCATGTTGTGCGCTAGGCCATTTTTTTACATTAGACTTCTGTGCCCCATCCATTTCCGCGTTTTTTTGCGGAAATGGGTGGGATAGTTATGAAATTTAGCTCTACACCATTTCAGAGAATTGAGTTCCCCCTGCACGGGTTCCCATCGACGGTTTATTCTGAAGTCCCATGGCGGATGAAGTGCAAGACCGGCAGCAACAACCGAAGAGCCAGAAGCGCAAGCGGCTGGGTATTGCGGCGGGAGCAACAGGAGCGCTGATTGCGCTGCTGGTGATCCCACCGCTGGTGAATCTCAATCATTATCAAACCCGAGTGACCCATCTGATGGCCGCCTCTTTGGGCCGTCCGGTGCGCATGAGCCAGGTGGGCATTCGCCTGCTGCCGCGCCCCGCGCTGGTGCTTGCTAACCTCACGGTTGAAGAAGATCCTGCCTACGGCGCGGAGCCGGTGCTGCATGCCAACTCCGTGACCGCGCCCATCCGGCTGCTGAGCCTGTGGCGCGGCAAGCTGGAGCTGGCCAGCATCAATGCGGACGAGGCCAGCGTGAATCTGGTGCGGACCACCGATGGGCGCTGGAATCTGGACGCGCTGGTGGGCCGTGCGGCGCGGGCCGGTGCGGAATCCGGCGCGGCAGCCCGTTTGCACCTGCCCTATCTGCGCGCCACCAACTCCCGCATCAACGTGAAGGTGGGCGCTGAAAAGCTGCCCTTCTCGCTTACGGATACCGATCTCTCCCTGTGGCAGGACCAGCCCGGCCAGTGGCGGCTGGAGCTCAAAGGCCAGCCCTCCCGCACCGACCTGAGCGTGAACCCCGGCGATATGGGCATTGTGGAGCTGACGGCAACGGCCAGAACCGCCGCCCAGCTCCGCCAGATGCCCCTCAAGCTGGATCTGGAGTGGCGGGATGCGCAGTTGGGCCAGTTGACCCGTCTGCTGCTGGGTCGCGATCCGGGCTGGAGAAGCGATCTGCGCGGCGAGCTGCACATGGATGGCACGGCCGACCTGGCCCAGGTCAAGACCCGGCTGCGGGCCTCAGGCGTGCATCGCGTGGAGTTTGCCCCGGCTTCGCCCCTGGATTTTGACGCCAAATGCGGATTTGTTTACCACTACTCCGCGCACACGGTGGAGAAGCTCAGCTGCGAGTCGCCGCTGGGCTCCGGCCGGGTGAAGGTCATGGGCGAGCTGCCCGGCAACGGCCCCGCCCGGCTGACTGCCGAGCTGGACAAGATTCCGGTGGCTGCTGGCCTGGCTGCTCTGCGCACCCTGCGCAACAATATTCCCGCCGATCTTGAAGCGGCTGGCATGGTGAGTGGCCGCATTGACTACGCCGAGCCCGCGGCCGCAGAAACCAACCCCGACACGGCCAAACCGGTCAAGCCTGAAGCAGCCAAACAGGCAAAGTCCAAGAAGCCTGAACCCGTTATGGTGAGCCCTTTGACCGGAAGCTTGCTGGTGCAGGGCTTCCAACTGAGCGGAGCTGGCCTTACTCAGCCGCTCAAGTCAGAAAAAATTGTGCTGAACGCGGCCTCGGGCCGTCCGCTGGCTCTGGCTGGAACCGTGGTCTTTGACCTGGACGGGACGGCTCCGTTGGAGGCGAGTCTGCGGTTGGGCCTGTACAGCTTCCAGGTGGGACTGCGCGGACAAGCAGCTGTGGCACGGGCTCGCGAGGTGCTGCATGCCAGCGCAGCCAAGGGTGGAATGCTGCTGGACCAACTGGCTGGCGATCCGCTGAACGTGGACCTGATCTTGGCCGGGCCGTGGATGCCCGGCGAGGAGCCGGAAGCTGGTTCCAGCGACAGTCTGGCCGGTACCGTGGCCGTACACAATGCCAACTGGAAGTCTGACTCCCTGGTGAATCACGTACAGGTTGCGCAGGCCACGCTGCACCTGGGCGCGGGCCAGATGTGCTGGGACCCGATCGACTTTACCTACGGTCCGCTGAAGGGCACCGCCACGCTGACCCTGCCGGTGGACTGCCAGAACTGCGCGCCCCACGTGGAGGCGCAGTTTGCCGAGCTGGATGCGGAGACTCTGCAGGCCGCTTTGCTGGGCGCGCACACCAAAGGCACCCTGATCTCCGAGCTGATCGACAAGCTGCATCCGGCCGCGCAAACCGTTTGGCCGCATGTGAACGCAGTGGTCAAGGTGGACGCCTTCAAGCTGGGACCGACCACCCTGCACAAGGTGGTCATGACCGTGGCGTTCACGGCCGAGGGCGCTGAGATTGGCTCGCTGGACGGCGAGCTGCTGGGCGGCGACCTGCACCTGACGGGTGCGATCAAAGCCGGCGACAAGCCGGCCTACGAGCTGAAGGGGACGGTGGAGAGGCTGAATCCGGCAGCGGTGGGTCAGTTGCTGGGCGAGCGCTGGAGCGGGGGCGAGCTGAACCTCTCCGGTAATCTATCCGCCGCCGGCTACACGGCAGACGAACTGGCCAGCGCGGCCAAGGGCGCGCTGCATCTGGACTGGAAGCACGGCGCGGCGGCGGGAGCAGCGGGCGCGGTGCCCCTGGCGCTGGCGCACTTTGAGCGCTGGACGGCCGAGGCGGAGATTGCCTCTGGCAGCATCGCGCTCAAACAGAACGACGTGGCCGCGGGCAGCCGGAAAAGCGCGGTGGAGGGCTCGGTCTCGCTCACCGTCCCGGCCAAAGCCACCTTTGTAGTTCCCAAGGACGCGCACGCCAAGCACTAGCTAGATTCATTTTTCCTTTTGGTAACGATTTCCGTGTTGGTATAGATTTCCGTGCCCCATCCATTTCCGCGTTCTTTGCGGAAATGGGTGGGATACCACGGAAATACAGGTCTACACCATTTCAGAAAGATGAAGATCAAGGTAGATCCGGCAACTCTTCAATTTACCGATCAGGCTGCATTACCGACCAGGCCGCATGCTTTGTAACAGGGCACGACTTCAGTCGTGCCGAAAACGGTCCAAGAAAAGATCTGGGCTTTAGCCCCTGCGGCCTTTCGTCCCGCCAGTATTTGTCTATTCAGGGGCCGGGTGCCCCAGGTCTCGATTTTGAGACCTGGGACGGGAAGGACAGGAAGGGCAGGAAGAGACCGGAACAGACAGGAAGGAGCAGGGGCCTTCAGGCCCATGAACGCTTGCCCAAAAAAATCCGGGGTTTCACCCCCGGGCGCACTCTCGTGCGGCACAGCGCCCTTTCAGGGCGCTTGGATGTTTTTGGGATCGCAAACCCAGAGCTGGCTCAGGAGCAACCCTCCAAGCCAGCTTTTTTCTTGCTGGAGCCGGAAGCCGGCGCAGGCCAGGGCGGCACCGTGGTTGGGCAGCCTGCGCACCCGGAGCCCAGTCAACAGCCTGAAGGCAAAGTAGAGAAGGTCCACCATCGGCCGTGCCACCAACCAGCCAAAGATGCCTGCGGGAATCGCGAACTCCGAGACAACCCACACCGCGTTCTCCGCTGCCGCATCCCGCAGTCGGCGAGCCAGCTCTGCCACCTCATCGTCCACGAGGCAGTCCAGAAAAAAGTGGGTCACAAGGATCTGGTAGGGCGGGTGCGGTGCCTGGAAGCGGCGCGCGTCTTCAATAAACGTTCGCACCCGGTTACGGTCGTGCCCGGCACGGCGCACCAACTCCGCCAGCATGGCGGGGCTGGCGTCCACGGCGTCCACCTCCAGCGCGGACAGCGCCCGGAGGAGCTGGGCCGTAAAGCGGCCGTCGCCATCGCCCAGCACCAGCGCCCGGCTGCCGGCCATCTCCGCCAGGAAGGCGGTGCGGGCGCGCATTAACCAGGGGCCAAAGCTGACCAGCTCCAGCCAGCGGTAGATACGGGCCAGGGCGTCAAAGCGGGGCGCAGCGTTCATCGGCTTATCCCTGTTGCCAGCAGCACCGCCGGAGTCAGCAGCACCAGATCGGCCATAGCCCGCAGCGTGACCGGAGCCAGCCGCCTGCGATTGTGGTCCAGCGCGGCCAGCAGCAGCGCCGAGAGCGCAGCAGCGAAGATGAGTAGAGAAGAACGCTGCTGGCTGTGCACCAGCAGCGTGGCCGCCAAGAACGCGAAGCCGGCCAGCGCTATGGATTTTGCTCTCAAATGGAAGCACTGTGCCCCATCCATCGCGCAGGCCTTATCGCGCGATGGGCGGGATGCCCACGCACGATTTGCGGCCCGGGTCGCCAGCGCCCGGTCCGTTTTGGGAGGTAAACCAGCATTGTCGCCTTCCCACTCATCGATTAGGGCGCAGTTGAGCCAGGCCAGCAGCGCCAGGGCGACGGCGGGCGCGGCCAACACCGCAGCCGGCGTCTGGGCGCGGGACCAGGCCGGCAGCAGGCAACCGGCGGTGAACAGCAGACCTACCAGCAGCTCCTTGGTGAGAACGCGCCGCAGCAGCCTCTCCCTCCACCACCCTATTGATCCGGCCCATAAACGCCGACGCCCGGGTGCCCCATCCATCCCGCGTTTTGTCCGGGATGGGTGGGATAGAGTGACACTGCTGGAGGGCCGGATCCATAGAGCAAAGGCGGACGGGGCATGGACGCGGGTAAAGTAAGCCAGTGCGGCGGCGGCCAGCAGCGAATCGCGGTGGCGTACCGGCGCGGGAACCAGCCGCCACAGGATCCATGCGGCACAGGCGGCGGCCAGCGCGGCCAGCGGAGCCAGTAGGCGGCGGTGTTGCCAGTGGAAGTAGTGCCGCTCGCGCAGGCGATGGCTTCGGTCCAGAGCCAGATCGGCGCGGGCATCTAGCAGCCGGTCCGCCACGTACACCGCCCACACGGCGAGCGCCACCAGCAGCGGAACCCACGCGGGCAGCCGTACCCTAGCAGCCCGGGCCAGGCTAAGCGTCCAACAGACGGCAACCGAGGGCGCATCCAAGCTGGCCAGATGCCACAAACGCAGCGGCAACAGCACATCCCGCTGCAACGTCGCGTGCGGATCATGCGCCGGCGAATTGGGGAAGACCTTCGGCACTGTCTCGATTCTATGGGCAAAGCGCGGCCGCGGCTCAGCATTCAACGGGACTGCTGGTGGTACCAGAGGCCAGCTTCAGGGACGTTTCCAGCTTCCTGAACTTCCGAAAAGGTTGGATAAAGGGCCAATTTTCCGCAATCTGTGGTAAAAATGCCACAATACATGCATGCGGCAAGGGGTCTAGTCTAACGAAGTTGCAGGTTTTGCTTCTTTGCAGTCCTTTACCCGGAGATCGTGTTTGCGTAAATCTGGTCAGATGGAACAGACGGTGGTTGCCCCCCTGGAGTTCACCGGGGTCGGCCTGCATTCCGGCGCTCCGGTCACCATGCGTTTGCTGGCCGCTCCGGCTGGTTCGGGCATCGTCTTCCGGCGCACCGATCTGGACAACTTTGAGATTGCGGCCATCGGTCGCAACCTAGCCAAGGTGAGCTATGCCACCAGTCTGATGCGGCAAGGCGTGCTGATCTCCACCACGGAGCACTTGTTGTCGGCGCTGATCGGCATGGGCGTGGACAACGTGATTGTGGAGCTGGACAACCTGGAGCTGCCCATTCTGGACGGCAGTTCGCTGCCCTACGTGGAGGCCATTCAGCAGGTGGGCATCCGCACCCAGCGCCGCCAACGGGAGGTGATCCGCGTGCTCAAGCCCGTGGAAGTGCGGGAGGGCAATAAGTTTATCGGCGTTTACCCGGGGGACGGCTACCGGATTGAGTACGCCATTGATTTCCCTGCTCCCATCGGCCGCCAGTCGGCAGACGTTGATTTGGCCGCGGAGACCTACGGTGCGCTGATTGCCGCGGCGCGCACTTTTGGCTACAAGGCCGACGAGAGCAAGCTCCGGGATATGGGCTTGATTCGCGGCGCCAGCTCGGAGAACGCCATTGTGCTGGGTCCCAACGGCCCGGAGAACGGTCCGCTGCGCTTCAGCGATGAGTATGTGCGGCACAAGGTTCTTGATCTGATTGGGGATCTGGCTTTGGCTGGGCGCCGCATTGAGGGGCACGTGGTGGCGGAGCGCGCCGGCCATGCCATGCACACCGCTCTGGTGTCGCGACTGATGAAGGATCGCTCGGCCTGGGAGCTGGCGCGGGTGCAGCACGAGGAAGAGCCGGAACCGGCCACCAAGCGGACTCGCGCACGGGTTCTGGCTCAGGCATAGAGCGGTTGTGGAGCAGCACGGTTGGCGGGTTCTTGCGTTCTGATTTGGTAGCTTGTCCTCGCCAAATTCCCGCAAGGGAACGCGCCTTCAATAACATTTCAAGTGCGCTATGCCGTCGATCAACTCCGGTTTAAACTGGATGCGGACCCCATCTCAGCTTCCATGATCGAAGCCCGATAGACAAGGAAAAGCGATGCCTTCCGGACGCTTGAGCTTAATACGCATACCAATCGTTCTGCTGACGTTGGGCGACTTGGCTCTGCTGGCCATGCGGCTTCGGCCCTGGAATGAAATTGTGAACCTGCCCGGGCAGGGAACCTCCGGCTACGATCCCATCATCTGTCTGGTTACCTACCTTTTCCTGCTGCTGTGGATGGGCGGCAATCAAAATCCCGACGTGCAGGAGGCACTGGTCAAGTCCATGCGCATGGCCATTCCCGCTGGCTTGCTGGCCATTGGCTACGTGGTTCTTTCTGATAATCACACCCTGCGGAGCGCCTATCTCCAGATTGGGTTGCTGGTGGGCGCAGCCATCTTGTCGGGTCTGGCTGGCTGGCAGGGAGCCAAGATTACCAAGAGCCCGAACCTGGGTATTGCCGCTGGCGTGTGGAGCGCCATGGTGAGCGCGCTGATGGCGGTGGCCGTGGTCCTGGCTCGCATTGACCTGAACAATCCGCTGCCCCAGTCAACGGACCCGTGGAAGCAGTATCAGGGGTTGGCCATTGGCAACCAGACCGTGCAGTCGCTGGTGCACTCGCTCAACATGGGCACCGGCTTTCTGCTCATCAGCCCGCTGGTGGGCGGCACGCTTGGCCTGGTCTTTGCCATGGCGACTCAAGAGTAGCCGGGCAGCACGCAACTCCACCGGCCCCGATCCCCACGGTTCGGGGCCTTTTGCTGGTGCTTGGCCCCCACTGGCTGCGGAAAAGCTTGGTATTTAAGGCGGAATCTCCAGAAAGCATGCCGCAGGGGCTAAAGACCATCCTTTATTTTGTGCTACTTGCGGCACGAATGAAGTCGTGCTCTGACGCTTCTAGCCTTCTCTTGGGAGTTTTTCAGCTGCCTGTCGAGTCCCAGCACCTAGCACCCAGTCCCCATGTTGTAGGCTGGCAAAGACGGGTTTCTCCCCAGTTCACCCGTCGGAGGCGAACGAATGCAGAAGCTTGTGGACGGCCACCAGCGGTTCCTGGCCGAGGTGTTTCCCAACCGGCGTGGCGAGTTTCATCTGCTGGCCGAGAGCCAGCAGCCGGCCTGGCTGTTCATCACCTGCTCTGATTCCCGCGTGGTTCCCGACCTGGTGCTGGGCACCGATCCCGGCGACCTGTTCATCACCCGCAATGCGGGCAACGTGGTGCCCATCACCAGCCAGGATGTGGACGGCTGCACGGCTACTATTGAATACGCCGTGGAGGTGCTGAAGGTGAAGCACGCCATCCTCTGCGGCCACTCCGACTGCGGCGCACTGAAGGCCGCGCTGGACCGGGAGAGCATTGCGAATCTGCCCAAGGCCGAGCGCTGGCTGCACCACGTGGAGTCGGCCTTTGCCCATCGTCAGCCCCTGAACCCCGCCGAAGGCGACGCGGCGGAGCTGACGGCTTTGATCCGTGGCAACGTGGTGGCGCAACTCCACAACCTGCGCGCCCAGCCCAGCGTGCGCAAGGCCGTTGCTGCCGGGCGGCTCACCGTCCACGGCTGGTACTACGACATCTTGACCGGAAAGATCGAAGAGTACGACGAGCAACAGCAGAGATTCCTGCCCTGGCCGAAGTAGGGAGGCGTACTTCACAGGCTTCCCAAGACAACCCGGTTCAGGCCCGAATCTCTGCATGTGCGAAAGAACTAGTCTGTCAACTAGTTGATCTGGATTAGAATGAAGATGGAGGTCAACCATGGCCAGCGGCTACGTTGAGATCGGCGCATTTGAAGCCAAAACCAAACTCTCCGAGATTCTGCGCAAGGTGGAACAGGGAGAGCGGTTCACTATCACCGTCCGAGGCCGTGCCGTGGCCGACCTGGTGCCGCGTGAGGACGCGGCGCAGCGGCGGGCGGCTGAAGCGGTGCGACAGATGCTGGAAACGCCACTGGTGATGGGCGTGTCAGCCGAGCAGATCCGGGAATGGATCGATGAGGGGCGGGAATGAGTCTGGTATTGGACGCCTCCGTCGCGCTGGCATGGCAGTTCAGGCGGGCGGACGAGCGCGAAGCCGATCTGGCGCGGGAAATCCTGCATCGGCTTCCTGCCGGTGGCGTGTATGTGCCTGCAATATGGGCTGGCGAGGTGGCCAATGTGCTGTTGCGCGGAGAACGGGCAGGCATGGTCTCGGCTGAGCAGAATGGCAATTTTTTGGAACGGTTGGAGCTGAGCGGGATTGTGTTCGACGCCGCATCCGCCTGGGCCGTGCTGCAGCGGGCGCTGTCGCTGGCCAGAAGCCACGCGCTGACGGCCTACGATGCGAGCTATCTGGAACTGGCGCTTCGCTTGGGTGCGGGATTGGCCACCTTCGACCGCAAGCTGGCTGTGGCGGCCCGGAGTGTCGGCGTTCCTGTCTTTGGCGACGCAGGCTAGAGCGGACCTGGCCCAAGCAGGTCCGACTCCCCACCCTTGCAGCGTTCCTGTCTTTGCTGCTATTTTGCCATCTCTTTGAAGGCGGGGTTGGTGCTTAGCTCATTGAGTTCTGTCTTGATTGCGGCGGATGTGGCCGGGTCAGCCGCAATGGCCAGCAGGTAGTCCGCCGCCAGCGGATCGTTGCGTTTGAAGGAATTCAGTGACCAGCCTGCGGCCATGTACGTAACGGCATGGTCAATTTCCGTTGTCCATTGCTTGCCGAGTGTACCGGCCTTGCGGCCTTTGTCAAAGGCGTCGTAGTCCGTATGCCAGGCCAGCGCGGAGACAATCTGGCGGATAGGCTCGATTCGCCCTGTCGTCATGAACTCCGCCCAGCAAAAGTCCAAACGTGTTGGGTCCGATCCATCGGCAGGGTTGAAGAGGTAAGGGTTGGGGAACTCGGGGCGCTGCTGGAAGTGCGCGCGGTCCTCAGCGCTCCAGTTCCGGATGATCGGCTCAATGTCAA